>JACCDX011445625.1_pt1 | contig 183541 bp, 140 predicted proteins | sample 7449681 | NCBI WGS metagenome assembly JACCDX01 (sample SAMN15323450, study PRJNA562643) | freshwater metagenome | isolation source: river surface water | place: USA:Blue River Watershed | collected 2017-08-18 | reverse complement strand
TTTAAAATTAAAACCATTGCAAACCTATTTCGGTAAAAGGGTGGTGAAAATTTGCTCTGCTAACGCAACCGCCATTTTCACCCCCCTTGTAATCCCCCCTACATAGTAAAAATCCAGCAAATACCTTAAAATTAATGGTATTAATTTTAAAGGTATTTGGTATTTTTACTATACATAAAATACGTTTGATTTATGAAAATAATGCAATATAATGGGCCAAATTTCACATATTGCAATAGGAGGTTAATATGAAGTTACTTATATCATTATTGGTGGGTTTTATGGTGTTATTGCCAATAGCCAATGCCCAGGCCGGCGAAGTATTGGACCGGGTTAATAAAACCAAAAAATTGGTTATGTCAACCGACCCAGAATATCCACCCCAATCGTTTTTGAACAAGGACAACCAGATGGACGGGTTTGACATTGATGTCGGCAAGGAAATTGCCAAACGTATGGGTGTCAAATTGGAAACCGTAACCCCGGGTTGGGATATAATTGTGGCCGGTGGTTGGCAAAACCGCTGGGATATTTCGGTGGGCTCCATGACCCCAACCGAGGAACGGGCCGAAAAATTGGATTTTCCGGTTATTTATTATTATACACAGGTGGCCCTGGCCGTGCCCAAGGATTCCAAGGCAAGCAAACCCGAGGATTTGAACGGTAAAATCATTGGGGCCTGTGGTGGTTGCACCCATGAACAATATTTGCAACATAATTTGAAATTATCCAAGGTAGTTGCCGCCCCCAAATACCGCATAAACCCCAAGGAAATTCGCGGTTATGAAACGGTGTTACAGGGTTTTGACGATTTGAAAATTGGCCGTTTGGATGCGGTGGTGTCGGAAAAACCGACCATCGAGGAAGCAATTAAAAATGGTTACCCCTTCAAATTAATACCGGATATTTTATTTTATGAACCATTGGCAGTGGCGGTGGATAAGGGCGACCCCGCATTTACCAAAAAAATTGCTGACATTGTGCATTCCATGCACCATGATGGAACATTGGCCAAATTATCCAAAAAATGGTATGATGGGGCTGATTTAACCAAAAATAAATAAAATCAATATGACAAAAATATTCCCACCCCTTTTGGGTTTTGCCCTGACGGGGTGGGTTTTGCATTTTATTGATTGGCATTTGTTAATTTACGGGGTAAAGGGCGATGACCCGGCCTTTATTTGGCAAGTATCATTGGGTATAGCCATGGGCATTATGGCCAATTATTATGCAATATTGGCCTGGAATATCAAAAAAAACATCAAAATTGCCATTATTTGGCTGGAACTGATTTTGGCCTTTATGGCCCTGTGTTTCAGTTTTAATTTAAGCTATGAATTTATTGGGCGCAATTTGCCCTATTTGATTTATCAGGGTGTCTATACCACCATCTGGATTTCCATGGTGGCTATTATTTTGGCGATTATTTTGGCCCTGCTGGGGGCGTTGGGCAAATTATCGGCCAACCCATTTGCCTATAGTGCCGCCAGTTTTTATATTTCATTTTTTCGCGGTATTCCCCTGTTGATGCAATTATTTTTGATTTATGTCGGCCTGCCCCAATTGGGTATTGTCCTTAGCCCAATAAGTTCGGGCATTGCCGCCCTGTCCATTTGTTATGGGGCCTATATGGCCGAAATTTTCCGTTCAGGAATTATTTCCATTCCCCGCGGGCAACATGAGGCGGCCCATAGTTTGGGCCTTTCACCCGGGCAAACCATGTTTAAAATTATTATGCCACAGGCATTTAAGGTGGTGGTGCCGCCAACCGGCAACCAATTTATTACCATGTTAAAGGATTCGGCATTGGTGTCAATTGTGGGCGTGTGGGAATTGACCTTTGTCGCCAAAACACAGGGCAAGGCCGAATTCAAACATTTTGAAATGTTATTAACCGCCAGTATTTTATATTGGTTAATGTCGATGGTTTTTGAATATGTGCAATATAGAATAGAAGAAAAATACAAGACCCGCCCATGAAATATATTTCATAAATGGTTTTTTAAACTTAATAACCCAGTTAATTTGCAAAATTGTGCATTGACCAGTCATAAAATATTATAAAGCAGAGAAATTAGCGCAGGCCGTCCTTGCCGATTATTTCTTCCTTTTTCAGGCCACCCACGCGGGCGAGGGGCCGGCCGGAATCGGTTACGGCCACTGCCACCATAATTTCATTGGCGCGCGGGGCATCATTAATCGTGACCTCCATGCCATCAAAATGCGACCTGACAAAGGCCGCATCCTTATGGCCGAGGGGAATATCCAACGGGCGACCCATGCCCCCCATTTTTTTTGATGATGGGACCAGAGCGGCCCCGTGGTGCACGGCCTCACGCAGGGGTTTGCCCAATTTGGGGTGCAAAATGGCAGCGGCATGTTCTAATTCCCCGCGTTCCCCCACCATGGCCGCCTTGCCGTAAGATTCGGCCTGTTCGGGGGCAATACCCAATGCCTCAACGCATTTTTGCCCCAATAAACCGCCCAATTCTTCGCCTATATCCATTAACAGGGTTAAATCATCGGCATATTGGCCGGCAAAGGGGTTGGCAATAACCGCCACGGCGGCGGCCTTGCGCGTGGGTGGGTTGATGGTCTTATCCATTTCCTGATGGGTTTCCTCCACCATGACTATCAATTTGCGTAAATGAAATTTGCTCATTTTAATCCGTCCTCTCCTTTTATATCTTGGGCTAATAAACCGCCGGAACGGCTGTGAATACGGGGGCCGGTGGTCATGGCCAAAATTAATAATATTTCATCGGCCCGTGGGGCATCGTGGCAATATAAATCCATCGCATCAAAATGCGAACGCACATATGAGGCATTAATATGGGTAATGGGTATATCAATATGTGCCCCAACCCCGCCCACCTTCTTGGCCGAGGGGACAATGGCCTTGCAATTATGCAATAATTCGCGCATGGCATAACCGCCCGGGGCATGCCACAGGGCGGCATGTTCCAATTCGCCATCGGCACCAATAATCGCCCCCTTGCCATAACCCTCAATTAATTTTGGGTTATTGCCAAGTGCCTTTATTAAATCCTTTGCCATGCTTAAACCCAGCGGTTTTAATTCTTCCATAAATGCTTGTATATCGGCCACATATCCACCGGCAAAGGGGTTTTTGATAACCGATAAAACCGCGCCACGCCGATGCACCCGCCCCGGTGCTGGGCCAAATTCATGGTGAATATCCTCGGTTATTATTAATTTTTTGCGTAAAACTATCATAATCTTTAATTACCATTATCAAATGGGCAAATCAATAGTTTTTTTCATTTTGGCCAATAGGATTAAAATAGCAAAATCATTTAAAAAATTGAATTGATTGATTTAAATCATTGTTATTTTTATTTGAATGCTTAAAATACAACGGCTTATAATACAAAATAATATTTTAAAAAATATAAGTTTGTTGCAATAAGAGTTTTTCAAAACAATAGAGGGCAAAAAAGCCCACCCGAAGTGAGTGCGAAAGCACGAACGAAGAGAGGCGAAGCCAAAAAAGCGGATAATATACCCTTCGCTTACGCTTCGGATTTTTTTAGGAAAATATGCTATTCAAAGCATATTTTCATACAATTTGATACTCAAATTGTCTAAAAAAATTATTTGAGCATTTTGAGGGCTTTTTTAACCGATTAGTGTGAAGAAAAAACTTATTGCAACTAACTTAGTATACAGGAGTTTGCATAATGACAATAACACAGATGGCATCAATGGCTTTGGCCATTATGGGCGGGCTGGTTGGTTTGGTGATGGCCGGTTTGGGCCAGGATAGTGGTTTTCAAATTTCGGGTGGTATTTTTATGGTGGCGGCGGTGGCATGGTTGGTATATAAGGCCAATGCCAAACCCTGTGCCCCCGATGCCAATTTTTATTACGATACACCGATAAAAATAGCGGCCTGGGCCTCGCTTTTATGGGGTATAACCGGTTTTTTGGTTGGGGTGGTTATTGCCCTGCAATTGCCCTTTCCTGATTTAAATTTGGCACCAATGCTTAATTTTGGCCGGCTTCGCCCGCTCCATACCTCAGCGGTTATTTTTGCCTTTGGCGGTAATGCCTTATTGGCCAGTTCGTTATTTGTGGTGCAACGCACCTGCAAGGCCCGCATGGCCCTTGGCAAATTGGGCCTGTTTGTGGTGTTGGGTTACCAATTATTTATTGTGTTGGCGGCGGTGGGTTATATTACCGGGGTTACACAAGGGCGCGAATATGCCGAACCTGAATGGTATGTTGATTTGTGGTTGACCATAGTATGGGTATGTTATTTATTGGTGTTTTTGGCAACCATTATCAAACGCAACGAACCGCATATATTTGTTGCCAATTGGTTCTTTCTCAGCTTTATTGCCACGGTGGCGGTTTTACATTTGGTCAATAATATGGCCATTCCGGTTTCTTTTTTGGGTTCCAAATCATATAGTGCCTTTGCCGGGGTGCAGGATGCCCTAACCCAATGGTGGTATGGGCATAATGCGGTGGGTTTTTTCTTGACCGCCGGTTTTTTGGGTATGATGTATTATTTTATACCCAAACGGGCCGAACGCCCGATTTATTCGTATAAATTATCCATCATTCATTTTTGGACATTAATATTTTTATATATTTGGGCCGGCCCGCACCATTTATTATATACTGCCTTGCCCGATTGGGCACAAACCTTGGGCATGGTATTTTCAATAATGTTATGGATGCCCAGTTGGGGTGGCATGATAAATGGCTTGATGACCCTGCAAGGGGCGTGGGACAAATTGCGCACCGACCCAGTCCTGCGTTTAATGGCTATGTCACTCGCCTTTTATGGTATGAGCACCTTTGAGGGGCCATTAATGTCCATAAAATCGGTCAATAGCCTGTCGCATTATACTGATTGGACAATTGGCCATGTTCATTCGGGGGCACTGGGCTGGGTTGGCATGATAAGCTTTGGCATGTTATACCATTTAATTCCAATTTTGCACGGCAAGAAGGGCCTGTTTAGCCTGAAATTGGTGGAATGGCATTTTTGGTTGGCAACCTTGGGTATTGTCTTTTATGCGGCATCTATGTGGGTATCTGGCATTACACAGGGTTTAATGTGGCGTAGCTATGATAATTTGGGTTTTTTGAAATATAGCTTTGCCGAGACCATTACCCCGTTAATACCATTTTATATAATGCGGGCCTTGGGCGGGTTAATGTATTTGTTGGGGGCATTATTAATGCTTTATAACCTATATCGCACCGCCTGTTCACACCATTCCACGCTAAGGGGTTAATATAATGAAAAATTTTTCCCATAAAAAAATTGAAAAAAATGTATCCATTTTATTGGTATTATCCATTTTGGTTATTACCATTGGCGGGTTGGTTGAAATTGCCCCGTTATTTTGGATAGATAATACCATAGAAAAAATATCGGGCATTCGCCCCTATACACCATTGGAATTGGCCGGGCGCAATATTTATATACGCGAGGGGTGCTATAATTGCCATAGCCAGATGATTCGCACCCTAAAAGACGAGGTTGACCGCTATGGACATTATTCATTGGCGGCCGAATCGATGTATGACCACCCATTTCAATGGGGTTCCAAACGCACCGGCCCCGATTTGGCACGGGTGGGGGGCCGTTATTCCGATGAATGGCATGCCAACCACCTGCATAACCCGCGTTCGGTGGTGCCGGAATCTATAATGCCCAAATATGGGTTTTTGGCCGAAAACCCATTGGAATATAAGGATATTGGCCAGGATTTATCGGCATTAAGCAAGGTGGGCGTGCCATATAGCAAGGAGATGATAGATAATGCCAGCACCGATTTGCGGGCCCAGGCCGACCCGAATTTTGGCAAGCAAGAGGGCTTAAAGGGCCGTTATGCAACCGCCCTGAATATACGCGATTTTGACGGCAACCCTGATAAAATAACCGAATTAGACGCATTAATTGCCTATTTACAGGTTTTGGGCACGATGGTGGATTTTTCAAAATATGACGGGGGGGCAAACCAACGATGAATTATCACGATTTACGCAGTTTTGCCGATAGTTATATGGTAATATTATTTATCATATTTTTAAGTGCGGTTATTTTTGCAAGTTTTCGCCCATCGGTTAAAAAAACCCATGAAAAAATGGCCAATATTATGAACGAACGAGACGACAATGAACGACAAGCCCAATAATATAAACGACAAGCCAATACAAACAACCGGCCATCAATGGGACGGCATCGCCGAAAATGATGTGCCGACCCCGCGTTGGTGGTTATGGGTATTTTATGCCACCATTATTTTTGCTGTGGGCTATGTTATAATGTATCCGGCCCTGCCGATGATTGATAATTTTAGCCACGGGGTTTTGGGTTGGTCATCACGCGGTGAATTGGCCAAGGATTTAAGCCAAAATGAGGCCAAGAAACAAGAATTTATCGCGCAAATAAAGGAAAAACCGCTCAAAGAGATAGTGGCCAATGAGGATTTGTTCAAATTTGCCAAGCAGGCCGGGGCCTCGGCCTATAATGTCAATTGTGTGCAATGCCATCAATCGGGGGCGGTGGGGGCGGTTGGCTTTCCCAATTTGAATGATGATGATTGGTTATGGGGTGGCAAGTTAGAGGATATTCAACAAACCATTACCCATGGTATTCGTTTTGCCGGTGACCCCAAAAGCCGCGATGCGCAAATGCCCAATTTTGGCCGCGATAAATTGTTAAATGATACGCAAATATTGGATGCCGCCGCCTTTGTTTTAAGCCTGTCGGGCCAAAGTGCCGGGCGTGGTGATGCGCAAAAGGGCAAGGCAATTTTTGCCGATAATTGCGCCGCCTGCCACGGGCCAAATGGCGCGGGCAAGAAAGACGAGGGGGCCCCGGCCCTGAATGATGCAATATGGTTATATGGGGGCAAGCCCAGTGATATTGTCAATTCCATCACCAACCCACATGCTGGGGTAATGCCGGCCTGGGGCGGGCGGTTGGATGTGGCAACCATCAAATCATTGGCCATTTATATCCATAGTTTGGGTGGGGGTCAATAATTACTGATACCCATAATGACCCAATTGAACCGGTGCAATTATTTGCCGAAAAGCGCAAAATATTCACCAAACGGGCGGTTGGGCAATTTCGCAATTTCAAATATTATTTGACCATAGTATCATTGGCGATATATTATATTACCCCGTGGTTGCGTTGGAACCGCGGGGCCGGGGCCCCCGACCAAGCGGTATTGGTTGATTTGGTGAATCGCCGTTTTTACTTTTTTTTCATTGAAATTTGGCCACAGGAATTTTTTATTGTTGCCATTTTGTTAATTTTGGCTGGGGTGGGATTATTTTGGATAACCTCGGTTTTGGGGCGGGCCTGGTGTGGTTATATGTGCCCGCAAACGGTGTGGGTTGATTTGTTTATGTTAATTGAGGAATCGATAGAGGGTGATAGAAACCAACGTATCAAACTGCATAATGCCCAAATGGGTTTGGAAAAAATATTCAAACGTTGTTTCAAACATGCATCATGGATATTTGTCAGTTTTATGACCGGTGGGGCCTGGGTTTTTTATTTTACCGATACACCAAGCATGTATGTGCAATTATTATTATGGCAGGCCCCCATTGAAGTTTATTATACCATTACCCTGTTAACCGCCACCACCTATTTTTTGGGGGGGTTAATGCGCGAACAAGTTTGTATTTATATGTGCCCGTGGCCACGCATTCAATCGGCCATGATGGACGAATATTCGTGGGTGGTGGGTTATAATAACCAACGCGGCGAACCACGCCGGGCCATAAACCAAACAAACACGCAAGCTATGGCCTTGGACAAATGGGTGGCCAATGCCATGGGAAAAACCGCCATAAATTCCGATGTAACTAAACAAGAGGGAGCCAAAAAAGAGGGAGATTGCATTAATTGCAATTTATGCGTGGCGGTGTGCCCGATGGGCATAGATATACGCGATGGCCAACAATTGGCCTGTATCAGCTGTGCATTATGTGTCGACGCCTGTAATGGGGTGATGGAAAAATTGCACCGGCCCAAGGACTTAATTGGTTATAACCGCCTAAAAACCGACAAAAAACCCTGGCAAAGACCGCGCTTTTTTATTTATGCCCTGTTATTTGCCCTGTTGGGTGGGGTTATTTTGGTTTATTTGCTGGGGCGCAGTGATATTTCGGCCCATATAGTGCACGACCGCAACCCCGAGGCAGTGCAATTAAAGGACGGCACCATTCGCAATGGTTATCGCCTGAATTTGTTAAATATGCATCAAAGACAAAGACCATTCACCATTAATGCGCATGACTTAAAGGATAGCAAAATTATATTGGAAAATGGTGATATTGTTGATATGATAACCATGGAAATTGCCGCGGGCGAGAGCAAGGAGGTGCGGTTTTTTGTGGTTGCCCCCAAACCCAGCCAATTGAACCAACCATTCACCATTAATATCACCAGCGATGATGGAAAAACCCACCCGATTCAAACCCAGTTTATAGGAATAAAATGACAAATTTCACCCAGAACGTTACAAAATTTAATGGCCGAAAATTTTTGTTCATTATGATATGCTTTTTTGCGGTCATATTTGCGGTTAATGGCTTTATGTGGTATTTGGCCATAAAAAACCCGGCCATTTTTTTGGCCAAAAATGGCTATATTGCATCAATAGATTATGCCAAACACGAAAAAGAACACACCAATAGCAAAGAAAATAAATGATGATATTGTATAATGTTTGTGATATTATTTACATAATATTGAAATAGTACATCATTCAGGGTAATGAAAAATGCAATTAAAGCCGATAATTTCTTATTTATTTTTAAGTTTGTTCCCGCTTTTTTGTATGGCGGGAACGGGTATAAATTATTTGCCCGAGGAAGTGGTTTTTATAAAAAAAATGATAAAGTTTCACTGGAAACAACAATTTGTTTTGCCATGACAATGTTTATTTCTTGCTTGACAAACTGGAAGCGATTGATGTAAGTTTTTTTCATGATAGGAAAGCCTTTCTGTCGTGTTTTTTTTAATCTGCAGAATCAGTTTTTTTACCATATTTCAACACTTTTTGATTTCAAAGTATTTTTTTTGAAGCAAAGATATCACAAATTACGATTTTGAAATCGTCTCATGTTAAAAAAGATTTAGGGAGATAACATGCCAAGAATCGAAGATACTTTACTAGATGTCGTTCGTGATTTTTTGAAAAATAAAATGACATTCCAAAATGATTGGCATCGTCAATCATCTGAAAACCCATATATTCAAAAAGCTCTAAGTGATAGTAGTAAAAATCAGACAGGGCATGAAGGATATCCAGATTTAATTTATTGTAATGAGAAAAATAAAATACTTATATTGCTTGAATTTAAGTCAGATATAAAAGACCATGAAGAAGACGGAATAAATAGCACAAAAAATTCAGCCATTGGCGGTGCTAAGCACTATATAAGTTTCTTTACGAATTATAAACTTAAAGAAAAGAATATTGATTATTTTAATAATTGGCGGATTATTGGCTTGGCATTTTCAGGCGATATTAGGAATCAGTATTTATGGAAATTGTCTACTTACATATTGAGGAATGAAAAAATAGAATATAGACCCGAACTAAAAGAATTATTAAATGAATTGGATTATTTGGCTTTATTTGAAAATTATGACATTGAAACTATTACAGTTCAAGTTTCTGAAACGTCAAAGCTAATAAATAACATGTTGCGTTCTGTTGATTCTCAAAATCGCCCCATCTTGTTGTCTGCCTTGATGATTTGTTTGTTTGCTAGTAAAAAAATAAATAATAGTTTTAGAAGTGATTATCAGGGTTGGAGTGCTGAAACAATTATACATAATATCCCTGATACCCTAAATAAAATTTTAAAAGATGAATCAATACCGTTGGAAAAAATACAAGTATTTAAAAATCAACTTTCCTTTGTTGCCGATGATATAGATTTATCTGATAATTCTAAAAACATAATTAAACAAATATTGGACATGCTTAAAGATAAAATTATTCCATTGTTTGATAGAAAAACCAATTATGATATTTTAGGTAAGTTTTATGAGGAATTTTTAAGATTTGCGGGGGTAGCCAATGTAAAAAAGGGTATTGTCCTAACGCCTTATCACATAACAACATTATTTTCTGAATTAATACCAATTAAACGTGATGAAATAATTTTTGATCCCTGTTGTGGCACGGGGGCTTTTCTTATTGCCGGCATGCAAAAATTAATTTCATCAATTACAAATTCAGATATTGCCAATAAAATTGAATTAATTGAAAATATAAAAACCAATCAATTAGTTGGCATTGAAAAACACCCGACAATGTATTCCTTAGCATTGTCAAATATGCTTTTTAGGGGGGATGGTAAGTCAAGGTTGCATTTTTGTGATTTTTTTAGCGATGAAGCAAGTAATTTGATTAAAGAAATTAAACCAACGATTGGTTTTATGAATCCACCATATGCGGGTGATGATTCTATATCCAACCCTACTAAAAAGGAAATTCAATTCGTAGAAAGGTTACTAGATTCAGTTTCAAGGTATGCGGTGATTATTGCCCCCATTTCAGTTTATTTTAAAGAAGACGAAATTAGGAATAGAATACTAACTAAGCATACACTTAAATATGTTATTAACATGCCTAATGATTTATTTCAACCCAATGCCATGATCAACACGGCTATTGCTGTTTTTGAAACTGGAATTGCGCATCAGGGCAAGGAAGTCATTTTTTATGATATGGTTGAAGATGGCTTTATATTGTCAAAAAATAAGGGTAGAACTGATGCTTTTAATAAATGGGATTCCATTAAAATGAATTTAATTGATCAAATAATGGGCAGAAAAGAACTAGATAAGCACGGAATTAAAACTAAAATTACAATGAACCAAGAATGGATATTTCAAGCCCACGCAAAAATTGATTTTCAAGACATTACAGAAAATGATTTTATTAAATCAATTAAAGAGATGGTTGTTTTTAAAGTCAAAAAAAATATGAATTTATTAAATACCGATATTGATGGAATAACGTTATTAGAAATTCTACATGCTAGAGGATTTTCTGTAGCAAGCGTTCTGGGTGATACTAAAATTAGTAATTCCTTTGTGAATTGGCAGTATTTTTGTTTTAGTGATATATTTAATTTTAATCGTGGCAAAAGATTAATAAAATTAAACCAAGTTGACGGTGATGTAGCTTATATTTCCTCGTCAAAATTTAATAATGGTATTGATAATTTTATAACACCACCTGATTATATGACAATCTATAAAAACAAAATTACAATAAATAACAGCGGTAGCGTTGGTTCTTGTTTCTTTCATGATTATAATTTTGTAGCATCAGACCATACAACTATTGTTTGGTTGAAGGATTCAAATAAAAGTATTAATTTAGAGATATTTATTTTTTTAAAACCAATTTTAGAAAAGCTTAAATATAAATATAATTTTGGGCGTGAAATGAGTGATAAGAGACTCGCAAACGAGATAATTTTATTGCCCGTAACAGATGATGGCAGTCCAGATTGGTTGGGAATAGAAAATTACATCAAATCATTACCCTATTATATTAATTTATGATTTTAAAATTCCTTTTTCATTCAAGCTAAATAAGAAAATGACGAATGCCATTAATGATAAGAGGAGACGATTTCAAAATTATTGAGGCTTGATGGGCTGAAGTTAGTGATATGAAAAATTGTTATAAAAATAAAAGGTATAGTTCGTTGTAGACAAGAAATTTTGTCAAGTTTTGATAAAAGTATAAAAAATGCGCGTAATGGTGGTGTCCGGAATATAGTTTTTTGGTTATTTTATAACTTTAATCTGGTGTTTAGCCAATAATATCAAAAGCGCGCTGTATATATGGGATTTGGCACGGATAAAACTTGTTGCGTTGAGATATTTTGTGTTGAGTATTTTCTTATTTGCCTTGATATTCGCTAAAAATTTTATTGGAAAATTGTATAATTGATGATAATATATGAAAAAGAACAGCAGATAACCAAAGAGAATAATGAATAACCCATTGCATTTTTATGTTGGGCAAATGTCCTGCGCCAGTTGTATGGCCAAGATAGAACAGGCAGTTAATGCCCACCCCAATGTTGACAATGGCCGGATAAATTTTGCCCAAAAAAAACTAGCAGTAAGCTTTGCCGATGATACGGCCCATAATAAACAAGCGATAGTGGATATTGTGCGCAATTTGGGCTATGAATGCCATGAAATAAGCGCAGATACTGGGCCGGGACCAGATAATAATGCCGATAAGGAACAGAAATTTCTTATACGCGCGGTGGCGATAGCCGGTTTTGCCTCGATGAATATTATGTTATTATCGGTTTCCAATTGGGCCGGGGCCGATGGCACCACCCGCCATTATTTTCATTTAATCAGCGCATTAATAGCCGTGCCGACCATTATTTATTGTGGGCAAAATTTTTTCAAAAAGGCCCTGTTGGGGTTAAAAAACAAGCAAATATTGATGGATTTACCAATTAGCATGGCCATCTTGACCGCCATGATGTACAGCCTGTTTGCGGTTTTTTGGCAATGGCATGATGCCTGGTTTGATGGGGCGGTGATGTTGGTATTTTTCTTAAATATTGGCCGTTTATTGCAACAGATGGTGGTGAACCGCGCCAATCAAGCGAGCAATTTGATTCAATCGCTGACGCAACAGCCAATGGAGGTGATGGTTGGCGATGAGCATAACCCAGCATGGCAATTAATCGCCCCCAATGATTTGACGGCCGGCATGATTGTGCGAATCCTGCCCAACCAACCCATAGCGATAGACGGGTTGGTGATACAGGGCGATGGTTTGGCCGATAATAGCCAATTAACCGGTGAGGCGATGGCCATAAAACTGGCAATTGGTGATAGGGTGATGGCCGGTATGCAATTGGTGCAGGGTCAATTATGGGTGCAAATAACCAACCCACCGGCCAGTTGCAATTTGACGCGTATTCGCGATATTATCAGCGATATTTCCCTGAAAAAAACCCCGCTTTTGGGGTATTTGGATAAATATGCCCATTATTATTTATGGTTGGTACATCTGGCGGCCGTGGGCGGGTTTGTTTTATGGTATTATATCTGGCAAAGGCCCCTGCTTGATTCGCTCTTGGTGGCGATAGCCGTTTTAATAACCACCTGCCCCTGTGCCCTTGCCCTCGCTATGCCGATGGTCAATGCCATCAGCGGTTATGCCCTATTATCGCGCGGGGTTTTGGTCAAAAACCGGCAGGCATTGGAAGAATTATTGACAATTAACCGCGTGGTCTTTGACAAAACCGGCACCTTAACCCGCGGTTTATTGACCCCGCAGGGTATGGAGGCGATTCCAGCCAATATACAACAGGCCATAATGACCATGGCCGGCCAATCGCACCACCCGATTGGGTACGCGCTCTATAAATATGGGCTTAATCAACAGATTAAACCGACTTATTTAAGCCAAATAGAAGAAATAGCCGGCCAAGGGATGCGCGCAAGGCTGAATAAACAGGATATATTCTTGGGTTCGGCCCAATTTTGCCAAATAGGTGAAGATAATAATAAAGATAATGAAGAATATAATAATCAATTATATGCGCAAACTTTTGTGCGTTATGGCGAATTTACCGCCAAAATACGATTAAGCGATATATTGCGCCATGATTGCCAATTAGTCATTCATCAATTGCACCAATTGGGTATCAAAACCACCATCATCAGTGGCGATGACGGGGGGCGGGTCGCCCAATTGGCCAAAATTTTGGGGGTTAATGATTATTATGGCCGGCTTTCGCCCGAGCAAAAGGGCGATATGATTGGGCAAATGCAGGCAAAAGGCGATAGGGTGATGATGGTGGGCGATGGTTTTAACGATACTATCGCCCTGAACCGCGCCAATTTTTCATTAAGCCCCTCATTTGGGGCCGATTTGGCCCAAACCAGTGCCTCGGCCATATTTCATGGCCAGGGGTTGGGGGCGGTGATAACATTGGTTGATTTGGCCCGGCGGGCCAACCGGATTATCACCCAAAATATGGTGGTTAGCTTTGTTTATAATATATCGGCCGTGCCCTTGGCGGTGTTGGGATATATTAACCCGTTGGTTGGGGTGATTATTATGTCGTCATCGTCATTATTTGTTGGGTTAAATGCCATGCGCTTATTGCGCCGGCCCAAATGAATATTTTATTAATATTGGTGCCATTGGCATTGGGTTTGGGGGGGGCTGGCCTGTGGGCCTTTTTATGGGCATTACAGAATAAACAATATGACGATTTAGAGGGCGATGCCCTGCGCGCCCTTGATGATGATATTATACCACAAAAAATAAAAAAATCAGACCTCACGCAGGCGGGGCAATAATTCCACAAAATTACAGGGGCGGTGGCGAATATCCAATTGGGTGGCCAATATCCAATCCCACCCATCACGGCAGGCCGAGGGCGAACCGGGCAGGGCAAAAATATAACAACCCTGCCACACCACCGCACAGGCGCGCGATTGCACCGATGAGGTGCCAATCACTTGATAGGATTTCATACGGAATAATTCGCCAAAGCCGGGGATATATTTGCCCCCCAATTGTTCCAATGCCTCGGGGGTGATGTCGCGGCCGGTAACCCCGGTGCCACCGGTGGTAATAATAACATCAACCATTGATTCGTGCACCCATTGGCGAATGGTGGCGATTATTTGCTCCTTATCGTCCTTGACCAGTGTGCGGGCGGTAATATGGTGGCCGGCCTGTGTGGCGCGTTCAACCAAAATATTGCCCGATTTATCATTATCCAATTGGCGGGTATCCGAAATGGTTATTATGCCAATATTGACCGGCCTGAATGGTTTTGTTTCATCTATCATCTTATTCTCCTTAATGAAAAAACAGGGCCAAAAATACCAACAGACCCAATTCGCGGTTTTTTTGAAATATTTTTAAACATTTTTCGGGGGTTTCGGGGTTAAATTGCCGTAATAACCACATATTATAGACAAATGCCAATAATAAAAATACAAAATACCCGACCCGGAAGCGGTAAAATAACCCCAAAACAAACAAATTGGCCATAAAAATAAAATAAAATGCAAATACTGCCGGCTTGACATAGCGCCCCAATGACAGGGCCGAGGAACCAATACCGATTAATGCATCATCATTTTTATCCTGGCAGGCGTAAATTGTATCATAACCCAATGTCCATAATACGGCATTGAGGTAAAATAGGATAATCATCATATCCGGGTAATAGCCCGAGGCCGAACTGGCCAGCAGTAGGCCCCAATTAAAGGTAAAACCCAACCATAATTGCGGGAAACCAAAGATACGTTTCATAAATGGGTAGGGTATGAATAATAAGACCGAGGCCAAACCCAACATAATGGCCGGGTGCGGGAAATATAATAAAATGGCCAGACCAACCAATAATAAAAAAACCATAAAAATCAGGGCATTGCGTGGGGTAATATCGCCATTGGGTATGGGGCGGGTTTTGGTGCGCGCCACCATTGCGTCAATATGCCTATCGGTATAATCGTTCCATACACAACCGGCCCCGCGCATCACCACCGCCCCCACCGCCAATAAAACAAAGGCAATAAAAAAATCGGCCGGCAATAATTCATCACGGCAAAAGGTCAGGCCCCACCAGCAGGGTAATAATAATAACCACGTGCCCACCGGCCGGTCAGCCCGCATTAAGCGCAAAAATACATGCCATTTTTGCGGGGTTATACGAAATAAGTAATGATGATGATTAATATCCTGCATTGTCTTTTTTGTAAAAATTAGAAATTCGTTTATATTGCACCCAATCAACCGATTTTTAATAAAATCATGGTTCACTCCCCCTAATTTCCCCTTTTAATAACCCCCCCTTAATAACCTAATGCCATTTTGGCTTCTTCGCTCATTTTGGTCATATCCCATGGCGGGGTCCAGGTTAATTTGACGCGCACCACCCCCACCCCATCAACCAAGGCCAAGGCCTCGGCCACTTGGCCGGGCATTTCACCGGCCACCGGGCAGGCCGGGGCGGTCAGGGTCATGGTAATCTCCACATCGCCCTTGTCGGTCATCATGCAATCGTAAATCAGGCCCAAATCGTAAATATTGACCGGAATTTCCGGGTCAAATACGGTGCGCAGGGCCCCCACCACATCCTCCACCGTGGCAAAGGGCACGCCTGCCTCTAATGGATCGCCAGCGGTGGCGGTAAATCCCTCCTCGGGCGGGGGGGTGGTGGCATGATGGTGCGGTATTGGCCCCATCGGCATACCCAATGGAAAGGAATATTCATCGTCAAGATTGCTCATTATGTTCCCCCTAAAATTCGCAATGCCCGGTGAAGGGCGGTTAAAAATTGTTGAATATCATCGGCATCATTATACATGCCAAAACTGGCGCGTAATGAACCATTCACCCCCAAAAATTTGGCCAATGGTTCGGCACAATGCAGGCCAGCCCGCAGGCATACGCCCTGTTGGTCCAATAATGTGGCAATATCATGCGGGTGCACCCCATCAACCACAAATGAAACTAGGCCAATGCGGTTTTTGGCCGGAGATAAAAGCCGAATATTATTCATCGCCCGCAATTCATGGTATAATTCATCGGCCAATTTTTGTTCCAATTGGCTAAAATCACCCATTTCGCCCATAAAATCAATGGCGGCGGCCAAACCAATTGCCCCAACAAAATTGGGGGTGCCGGCCTCAAATCGTGCCGGTGGTGGGGCATAGCTGGTGCCATTAATGGTAACCTGTTCTATCATATCACCCCCACCAAAAACCGGTGGCATATTGTGCAATAATTCGGCCCGCCCATAAAAAAAGCCAATACCGGTCGGCCCATATAATTTATGGCCGGTGCCGATCATAAAATCGCAATCTATGGCCTTGACATTAATATGTTCTATATGGGGCAGGGCCTGCGCCGCATCAATGATGGTATAGACCCCTAAATTTTTGGCCATGGCGCATAATTCATGCACCGGGTTAATGGCACCCAAGACATTAGAAACATAATTAAAGGCAAAAATTTTGCATTGGGGCAGGTGCTGGGCCAGATAATCCATATCCACCACCCCATCAGGGGTTATCGGGGCAAAATATAATTTTATGCCCAATTTTTGTTGCAATAATTGCCATGGGACAATATTAGCATGGTGTTCGGCAATGGTTAACATCACCCCATCGCCGGCCTGTAATTGGTTATGGGCAAAAGACATGGTCAAAAAATTAAAGCCCATGGTCGCATTCATGGTAAAGACAATTTCGTTTGGTTTGGCATTGATAAATTGGGCAATTTTATGGCGGGCCAGTTCATATTGGGCGGTTGATTCCTCGGACAAAAAATAGGCCCCGCGATGAACATTGGCATAATATTGGCGGTGGGCATTTTCCATGGCCTGTAACATTTTCAATGGTTTTTGTGCCGAAGCGGCCGAATCCAAAAAGCATAAATTCTTGCCCCTTACCGGCCCGGCAAAAATGGGAAATTGGTTTTTTATAATATTCATTGGCTTGGTTATATCTTTATTATTAAAAAATATCAATAAAATTACTGCACAAAACCAGCATTTTTTGGATTATTATTTTTAATAATTATATCGTTAAAGTCAATTTTGATATTGGTAATATCATCGCGTTGGGTTTGCGCATAGCTATTATCGGGAACGACAAAGCCGGCATTTTTTCGGGCTTCGGCTTTGTTGGTGTAATTTTTAAGCGAAATGGCGACCTCGGCTATCACCACCGCCTGTGGAATATTATGGGGTATTTGGCGGGCGGCGCGCATGGCCAAATCAACGCGGGCCGGATATTCCAAATTGCGTTTTTTCTTGGTGCGTGAATCAATAAATTGAAAATATACATCATCGGCCCCGGCCAAAAATGTTGCTACCTCTAATAATGCCTGCACCTTGGGTGAGGTCAGTCGCCCAAAATCATCGGTTAATACATCCTTGTCGGTTTCCAAATCAATAATGCGGGCGGCATTATCAAATGCATCAACATAATCACCAAAATATAATTTCAAACCGACAATTTCCTTTAAGGCAATATTTTGATCCTCTATTTTGCGCAAATCATAATTGGCAATAATCGCTTGGTTCAGGGTCAATTTGGCCTCGTTCACCAATTTGCGGTTAATTTGAATACGGGCAATATTGGATAATAATTGCACCTTTAATAATGGTTCGTTTAATAAATTAATGACCGAGCGCACCTTGGCAAATATTTTCGCATCATTATCGGCACTGCCAAAACGTACCTGGGCATTTAACAAACGAATGGCCGCCGAACGCAAATAATCCAATCTGGGTTTGGCCCCGGTTTCGTTGAGGGCATTTAATAATAAGGCATCAACCCGCCGATAATTTTTAATATCGCTGGCCAATTGGGCGGCACAGGCTATCATAATATGGGCCCGCATTCCAGTATATGGTATAAAATTCAATAATTCTATGGTTTCATCGATTTTTTTATTATTCAAATTTAATTGGGCTATTTCCATTAAGGCATCAATGCGTTCTTGAATATCCTCAATTTTGGTAAGGGTTTTTAATGCCTCCTGCGGCCTGCCAACATTGGCCATTTCAATGCCAATATGGTGGAATACATAATTACGAAACTGGGCACTGCGCACATTATCGGCCTCCTCTAAGGCCAAATTAAATAAGGGCACAGTGGCATCATTATCGCCATGCAATGAACGGGCCCGCGCCACCGTGGCTAGGGCAATTGCCCGTTGCGATGGTAAGGAAAGTTCCTGAATTTGTTTCATAACCGAACGCGTATTGCCAATCAAAATTTTTCCGGCTAATGCCTCGGCATATGCGCGTTGCGAATAAAAATCATCCTTGGTTATTAATTTTTTTAACACATCATCATAAATTATTTCGGCCAATTGGGGCACACCGGCCTCGACCGCGGCCAAGGCAATACGGTTCAAGCGCGGGAAATGGTCATTATTTTTGGCCGGGTCAAAATTGCGCACCAAATCATATGAATCCTTAATAATGGCCGCAATGATAATTTTGTAACGCGGGTCCTTAGATTCCAATAATTTTTTTAACAAATCCTCCATGGTGCGAATGCGCTTGTTGGAATCAGAAATTAAGTTAATTGCCCGCGACATTAATTCATATTGGCCAAAAATGGCAAAACGCCCGGCCACCAATTCCAATGTTTTGCCATTATCCTCCTGTTTAGAATTTTTGTCAAAAAATTCAAAAATTTGCCGGTAAAAACTTTGGGCATTATCGGTGCGTTTATTGATTCGTTCAAAATCGCCTATCACCAAAAATGCCCGCGCCCGCCAGGTGGGGTTGCGAATGCGGTTGGCCTCCTCGAGAGCCTCAATAAACCGGCCATAAACCAATAAAACCTTTACCTTGGCAAATTGCACCACGTGATATTTCGGGTTATCCTCTAACGACACGGCCGAAAAACGCAGGGCGGTAAATGGGTCTGAATATAATTTATCGGTAATACTATCAAATAATTCACCGCGTTCCTTGTCAAATGTTGATTGGTCTTGATCGGTTGCAACATCCTCGGACTCTATAAAACTATCAATACCAATCAAATCATTCAGCTGGGCAAAAACACCCATGGGCACCATTGCCCAGAAAATAATTATAAAATATAATATTTTCTTTGGTATTTTTTGTCCTTTTTTGGTATTTTTTTCGTTTTTTATACTGGTATCACCGAAAGGATTTAAAAATCCTTCCATTAAAAACCATTTCAGGTAAAAGGGGGGTGAAATACGCTCTGTGCACGGCCCAACCGCTATTTCACCCCCCTTGTAAACCCCCCTTCATACTCAAAATCCAGCCAATATATTTAAAATTATTAGGTATTAATTTTAAATATATTGGGTATTTTGAGTATATATGCAATAATTATGCTTAAAACATATAAATATTAATATTGGGAAAATAAAATTAAATATTTTTTAACAATGAAAAAATGGTGCCGCCGAGAAGAATCGAACTTCCGACCCCACCCTTACCAAGGGTGTGCTCTACCACTGAGCTACGGCGGCATGACTATATGCAGTCATTGGTGATTTTTTAATACATAAAAAATCGCAAAATTCAAGTTAAAAATGCGCATTTTGCTATTAAAATAGCCTAAAACTTCATGCTTCAATTTTGTGACAGACCTTATTGCCCCAAAATATTGCGCAACACATATAACATAACCCCACCATGGCGGAAATATTCCACCTCGTCAACCGTATCAATCCGGCAGGGAAAATCCATGGTTTTTTTGGTGCCATTGGCATATTCTATGGTTACTTGCATGGTTTGTTTGGGTTTAATTTGGCCATTAATACCGCTGATGGAAATGGTTTCATCGCCCTGTAAGCCCAATGATTGGCGCGTAACCCCGGCCGGAAATTCCAGCGGTAAAACACCCATACCCACCAAGTTGGAGCGGTGAATCCGTTCAAAGCTTTCGGCAATGACGCATTTTATGCCCAATAATTGCGTGCCCTTGGCCGCCCAATCGCGCGATGAACCGGTACCATATTCCTTGCCGGCCACCACCACCAAATCAACCCCATCATTAATATAGGCCATGGCGGCATTATACATTGGCATAACCTCGCCCTTATAGACCGATAATCCGCCCTCGCGCCCATCGGGGATAATTTCGTTTTTGATACGAATATTAGCAAAGGTGCCACGCATCATCACCTCATGGTTGCCACGACGGGCCCCGTAAGAATTAAAATCAATCGGGCGCACTTGGCGTTCGGTTAAATATTGGCCGGCCGGGGTTTTTTCCTTGAAACTACCGGCCGGTGAAATATGGTCGGTGGTGATGGAATCGGCCAACATGGCCAATATTTTGGCCCCCTTAATATCGTTCAGGGCCTTGGGTTGCATCTCCATTCCTTCAAAAAATGGCGGGCGACGCACGTAGGTGGAGCCCCCATTCCAATCGTAAGTTTCCGATTTGCTGACCTTGACTGCCTGCCATTCCTTGGTGCCGGCAAAAACATTGCCATAACGGTTCGTAAATAATTCGGGGGTTAAGACCTCCTGCATCACCGCTTTAATCTCGGCATTGCTCGGCCATATATCCTTTAAGTAGACAGGATTACCATTTTTATCATTGGCCAATGGTTGGTTTAATATATCAATGGTGGTTGCACCGGCCAGAGCGTAGGCCACCACCAAGGGGGGTGATGCCAACCAATTGGCCTTGACATTCGGGCTTATCCGCCCTTCAAAATTACGATTCCCCGATAAAACCGCGGCCACGGTCAATTGGCCCTCGTCAATCGCCGCCACAATATCATCATGCAGGGGGCCGGCATTGCCAATACAGGTGGTGCAACCAAAGCCCACCACCTGAAAACCCAATTCGTCCAACGCATCTTGCAGGCCGGCCTTGATTAAATAATCCTGCACCACCTGTGACCCCGGGGCCAGCGAGGTTTTGACCCAAGGTTTAGAGGTTAAACCCAAGGCCCGCGCTTTCTTGGCCAATAATCCGGCCGCTATCAAAACTGCCGGGTTGGAGGTATTGGTGCAAGAGGTAATAGCGGCTATCACCACCGAATGGTCCTGTATGGCATAATTGGTGCCCTTAACCGGCACTGATTTTTGTTGTTGTTCGGTAATTTTTAACGATGCGCTGGGGGTGGCCGATAAATTGACCCTATCTTGTGGCCTTTTCGGGCCGGCAACTGCCGGTTCCACGTCAGATAAATCCAATTGCAAAATATCGGTATAAATGGCCTCGGGGGTGGTGGTATCGTGCCACATACCCTGGGCGCGGGCATATTGTTCAACAATGGCGCATTGCAGGGGCGAACGGCCGGTCAAACGCATATAATTGATGGTTTCCCTGTCAATCGGGAAAATGCCACAGGTGGCCCCATATTCGGGGGCCATATTGGCAATGGTGGCGCGGTCAGCCAGTGATAAATTGGCCAAGCCATCGCCAAAAAATTCAACGAATTTATTGACCACGCCCTTTTTGCGCAACATTTCCACGCAACGCAAAACCAAATCGGTGGCGGTCATGCCCTCACGCAATTGGCCGGTTACTTTGAAACCTATTACTTCGGGTATAACCATAGAAATGGGTTGGCCCAACATCGCCGCCTCGGCCTCAATACCGCCCACGCCCCAACCCAAAATACCAAGGCCATTGGCCATGGTGGTATGCGAATCGGTGCCAACCAAGGAATCCGGGTAGAGTGTTTCCACCCCATGTTGGTCCGTATCTGACCAAATAGTGCGGGCCAAATATTCAATATTAACCTGATGGCAAATACCGGTGCCAGGGGGAACCACCCGGAAATTATCAAAGCTATTTTGCCCCCAACGCAAAAATTCGTATCGTTCGCCATTGCGTTCAAATTCCAATGCCACATTTTTGGCAAAGGCATCCTTAGTGCCAAAATAATCAATCATTACCGAATGGTCTATCACCAAATCAACCTGTGATAATGGGTTAATCTTGCGTGGGTCACCCCCCATTTTTTTGACCTGGTCGCGCATGGCCGCCAAATCGGCCACGGCCGGCACACCGGTAAAATCCTGCATTAATACGCGGGCTGGGCGAAATGCTATCTCGCGTTCTGACCTTTTTTCCTTTTGCCACCCGATAATTGCCTTAATATCGTCATTAAATACCGACCTATCGTCCTGAAAACGCAACATATTTTCCAATAATATTTTTAACGAAAATGGCAATCGGCTGATATCGCCATAATGTTGGGCCGCAATTTTTATATCATAATAAGCATAATCCTTGCCCTCAATTGTCAAATTTTTCTTGGCTTTTATTGTATCTAAACCGGCTTGAAACATTTTTATCTTCCTTTTTTTGATGTATATGAAACCCAAATATTGGGCGATGATTTGGGGGGACATGATGGTATTTATGCGGGGGATAAACAATAATTAGCATATTTATGCCCGATTGTCCATTCATTTTTTCCTATACTGGTGTCACTAAATACGTTTAAAAATAGTGCCATTACAAACTTATTTAGGTTAAAAGGGGGGTGAAATACGCATCGTAGCACAGCCCAACCGCTATTTCACCCCCCTTGTAAACCCCCCGGAATACTCAAAATCCAGCCAATATAATTAAAATTAATAGTTATTAATTTTAATTATATTGGGTATTTTTAGTATAATTACGCCAAACGCAAGGACCAATCAATGATGGTCTCGCCGGCCACCGATTCGCATTGGGCCAACAGCAAGGGGGCTGGATGCACCCCCAATTTATCGCCATAAATGGTGCGTTGCAGGGAAATTTCGGCATTATTTAGGTTAAAATACAGGCCCTGACCATCGGGCAACATTAATAAAAATTGGTTTTTTTTCGGGGTTGGGGTAATTTTAACAGATGGGTGGCAATGAAAATAGATGGCAATTGGCCGCGAACCGGTGCCGGTAAATTTTTCCACACCAAAAACCCCATTGGGTTGTTTCATAATGGAAATACTGCGTTCCACCACCAAACCATAATCGTGATGATAAGCATTATGGCTGAGGGTAAAAGTTTCGCTGGTGGATTTTTTAAGCCGTTTGAATATGGGTTTAAGCGGGTGGCTTTTCTTGCCATTATGAATTGGAGATATATGATGATTATCTATCACACTTAGGCTGTGGGCGGCCGAATAATATAATTCCGGCAGATCGCCAAAGCCACAGGCCCCAAATATTGGCAGACCGGCATGGTGCAAATAAAGGGCCGAGAAACTGCTATGCCCATTGATTCGCCCCTCATGCCCGTCTATAATAGCCATAAAATTACCCAATTCAACGCGGTAATAACCCATATGGGGCAAATTGGCCACCGCCAATTGGGGTTTGCCAATATTTTTTACCAATTTATTGATGATATGTTTGGGAATTATGGGGGTGGATTGCAGGGGCAATGTCCCATGTTGGTTGCTTAATGTTAATAAAACCGACAATGCCTGTTTTAATATTTCCAATAATTCATTGGGGAAAATTTGGTGGTAATATTGGCAATTGACCCATAATAACGATAATAAATTGCAATAGACACCAACATTATAGGGCGAACCGCTGGGGCAACCGCCATCGGGCAATAATAATTCATCGCATAATAAAACCAGCCGGTGTAAATCATGGCGGATATTTTTGCCCACCGCCATTTTCCAAACGCAACGGGCAATATGCACCAAAAATTCTTCGCGGGCCGGCAAAGGCAGGCAGGATATTACCAATAAAATGGGGGCATGTTGGTTTAACCATTGTTTTTCGTCATTATTCCATTGGCCATTGGCGCAAATATTGATAAATTTGACGGCAAATGTGGCAATATTCGGGTAAATATCGTTATGTTGGCGCACCAAATTATGGGCCCAAAATAAGTCCTGCTGTTGGCGGGTCAAATGCGGGTATAGGGCAAAGTTGGCCAAAAATTCATCCTGTAACCGGGGTGATAATTTTTGGCTATCGCCATGATACAGGCGCATTAATTCGCCCTCGTCGTCCAAAAATTCGGGGGGTTCTATCGGGAATTTTGGGGTTTCGTTCCAACCCAGATGCCATAAAATACGGGCCGAATGCCGTATAAGAATATTATATAACCGATGATAATTTTTTAAAAATTTAAACATTTGTTAGGGTCATTATATAATTAACTTGGGTATTATGGCGGTGCAGTCGCCATTGTTGGGTGAAGGGGTTATAAACCATACCCTGTATGTCCAATGGCTGTAATTGGCATTCACGGGCCAATTGGCATATTTGGGCCGGGCTTAAAAATTTTTGCCAATCATGCGTGCCGCGCGGTAAAATTTGCAAAATATATTCGGCCCCCACAATCGCCATCAACCATGATAATAGAGTTTTATTCAGGGTCGACATAATCAACCGCCCCCCGGGTCGCAATAATTGCCGGCATGTATGCATAAAACTGGCAATATCGTCAACATGTTCAATAATTTCCAATGCTATCACGCAATCAAAATTGTTATTTTCATGGTCTTGAATATATTGTTCGGGGGTGGTTTGGTGAAATATAATTGGCAAATTGGCCTGTTTGGCATATTTTTGTGCAACATAAATGGTGGCCGGCGAGGCATCAATGGCGGTCATTTGCCAACCCAAACGGGCCAATGACGAGGAGACCAACCCCCCACCGCAACCCAAATCAATCGCCCGGCAGGGCGTTTGCCCCATCTGCTTATATATATAATCAACGCGTATGGGGTTAAAATCGTGCAGGGGTTTAAACGGGCCGGTGGGGTCCCACCAATCCTTGGCCAATCTATCAAATTTTTGAATTTCATCGCTTAAAATTATTTGGCTCATTCATAATCCGGTTGATAATAAGGACCTAATGCGGTCATAATATTTTTTTGATTCAATGGCCACATTATTTTGTTGTTCGGTGGTCATGGCCTTAAATAAGCGGGCCATAATTTCCTTGTCAACCTTTTCATTCATTTTGGTGGCAATTGTATACCATAAATAACTTTTATATACATTTTTTTCGGTTTTGATTCCCTCCTCATATAATTGGCCCAAAGTTATCATGGCCGGGCTATAACCCTTGCGGGCGGCCCGTTCATAATTTTCAATCGCCTTAATATTATCCTGAAAAATCCCATTACCTTCGGAATATAAATTACCCAAAATAAAAAACCCCTTGGCCGCCCCATTTTTGACCGACATTTCGGCATATTTCAGGGCACTATTATAATCGCGCGAACCGGTAATGCCCCTTGTATAATAAAATGCCACCTCGGCCTGGGCCTTGGCCAACCCGCCATTGGCCGCCTCAAAAAAATATTCAAATGCCTTTTGTAAATCGGCGGTAACACCGGTGCCATTGGCATAAACCAAACCCAATCTATACATGGCCTCGGGGTTGCCACCGCCTATTGCCTGCTTTAACCAAGCTATTCCTTTTAAATAATCCTTTTTGGTGCCCTTGCCCTCAAAATATAATTCCGATAATTTTATTTGGGCATCGGTGTGGTTTTTGGTGGCGGCGCGGTAAAACCATTTAAACGCCTCCTCGTAATCCTGTTTGGTGTTTATACCACCAATTTCCAATTCAACCCCATCAGCATACATTAAACCCAATAAATACAATGCCTGTGGGTCGCCAGCCTTTGCACTTTCTAAAATAGATTGTGCAAATGTCGTTCTGACCCCACAGAAAATAACCAAAATGAATACAATAAACCACAATTTCATAATTATATAATAGCTTTTTTCATTAATAAGCGCAAGTGGAATATTTTATTTTTTAAGGGGTAATTTTTAATTTTTTCGGGGGCTTTCCAAATGGCTGGCCATATTAAAATTGCACCAATTATAGCGGGTTAATACTGGGCAAAAACAGGGTGAATTCGGCCCCTTCAAGGGTATTTTGGGCGGTTAATTTGCCTCCGTAATCAGCCATATATTTGGCACACAGGGCCAGGCCCAGGCCCGAACCACCGGGCCGGCCCGAAATAAATGGTTGAAATATATGGTTTAGAATTTCCGGGCTGATACCCCCGCCATTATCGGCAATAACCACCATGCATTTCAAATGCGGATAGGCCGGGGCAATGGTATATTTGGCCTGTATGGTGATGGTAGGATTAGGTTTTTTTTGGGTTGCATGAATCGCATTTTCCAAAATATTATTAAAAATTTGTTGGTAACGGGTTTTGTCGCCGTAAATGGGGGGCAATGATGGGTCAAATTCGGTAATAAAATGAATTTTATACCGTATTTTGAAACTTTCGATGGTTGGGTGCAATATTTCATACAAATTAACCGACTGGGCTAATGTTTGCTGGCTCTGCCCAAATTCATCAATGCGGGCAATAATATTATTAATGCGTTGGGCATTATCAATAATAATTTGGGTTAAATGTTGGTTATGGTCATTGGCGCATAATTGGGCGGCGGCAATAATGCTGGCCAGCGGGTTGCGCAATTCGTGCGACAGGCCCTGGGCAATATTGACCATCTGGTGCAAATTTTGGTTCTGGTTGTCAATATCGTGGCGTTCGGGCATGATTGTAACCAATAATTGCGCACCATTCAGCCGGCTGATGGTGATGGTGCAATGGCGTTCCCCGCCCAAGGTTTTGCATAAAATCTGCTGGGCTATATAATGGCCGGTTTGCAGGTTTTGTTGGTATTTTTCAATTAATTGGCGAATCGGGCCTTGATATATGATGGGTATAGCCAATAAATTATCCAATGCGGTATTTTGGGCGATAATTTTATTATTATCAATTATTGCCACCGCCTGCGGTAAGTTATTCAACCAATCATTCATTGTTTAATTTGCACTATGATGCCATCACGCAGGGATAATAAACCATCTATGGCAATTTTATCGTCCTTGCCCACCCCGGACAATAATATTTGTTGGCCATTAATATTTTTACCCAAAATAACCTTGGTTTTTATTGCCTTATTGTCATTATTAATCACATAGACAAATTCACCATCATTGGCCCGCAAAATCGCGGTTTCGCCAACCGCTAACGGGTAAGTGGTGGCCGAAAATTGCCCAGCCACCGTAACATTCATACCATGCCATAATTGTTCGCCACTATTATCACTCTGGGCGCGCATATTCACCAAACCGGTATTGGCATCAATCGCATTATCCACCGCTATAATTTTGGCATTAATTGGTTTGGCAATACCATTGGCGGTAATATTAACCAAACCGGTTCCCTTGGCAATTGCCTGTTTGGCCTCGGCCAAATATTCCTGGCCTATTGCAAATTGAATTTTTATCGGTGATAATTCATTAATCACCACCAAGGGCGTGGCATCGGCCGAACGCACCAAAGCCCCAACCACCGCATTGACCACGCCAATGCGCCCATTAATCGGGGCGGTAATATGTGTATATGTTAGGTTTAATTGGGCCTGGCTTAAATTATTTTGCACCGATTTAACCAATGATTGCTGGGCATCAAAATTTTTATGGGCCGTGTCATTATTGGCCTTTGTTTCATAACCATTGGCCAATAAACTATCTGACCGGTTCATTTTATCTGTATAATCGGCCAATAATTTTTGTTCGCGTTCCAATATATTGGCCATTTGTTGAATTTGCAATTGATATTGGGCATCGTCCAATTGGGCAATTTTATCGCCCTTTTTAACATAAACCCCGTCCTTGACAAATATTTGGCTTATCACCCCATCAATGCGTGATTTAACCGCCAAAGATTGATTGGCCTGCACCAAACCGGGCACATTAAAGCCATTGGGCAAAACCAAAGGGGCCGGGTTGGCCACCACCACCAATGGTGGGGGCAGGGCCGGGCCCTTCTTGGCATCTTTATTGCCGTCCTTTTTGGCCTCTTGTTCCTTGCCCCCCATTTGTCCAGCCGGTTGCATAGCCAACATTGTAAACCATTTGACCCCCATAATGTCACCAATGGAATAACCAGCACCCACAATGACCAGAATGGTAAAGATGATATATAATATTTTTTTATTGCGCATTTTTCTGCCTTATTTTAAAAAAATTATTATACTTAAAAACCGCGTTCCGCAAGCAAAAACTAAATCTTTTTGGGCCGGTAATTCAGGCTTTCGGCTATATGCCGGCTTAAAACCATCTCGCAACCCTGTAAATCGGCAATGGTGCGGGCCACCCGCAGGGTGCGGTACCAGGCGCGGGCCGATAATTTTAATTGCTCACCGGCCTTGGTTAATAAATCCTTGGCCTGTTTGTCCAAAATCACCACCTTTTCCAAATCGTCCGAGGATAAATCGGCATTTTGGCGCACCCGTTCATGAATATTCAGGGTATTATTGCGTTGTTGGGCCAAGCAACGGGCTCGCACCACCCTTTTTCCCACCGCCTCGCTGGTTTCACCGCGGGGAATATCGGCCAATTCATGCGGGGGCAGGGCCGGCATATCAATAAAAATATCTATTCGGTCCAAAAATGGGCCGGATAAACGCCCCTGATATTCCTGTGCGCAATAGGGGGTTTTTCGGCATGACAAGTCTTTATCGCCAAAATATCCGCATTTACAGGGGTTCATGGCGGCAATAAGTTGAAAATTGGCCGGGTAATTATAATGGCCACTGGCCCGCGCCACCACCACCTGCCCGTTTTCTATCGGTTGGCGCAAAGATTCCAAAACCACCCGTTGAAATTCGGGCAATTCGTCCAAAAACAACACCCCATTATGGGCCAAGGAAATTTCACCGGGTTTGGCCTTGGCCCCACCACCAATTAATGCCGGCATCGATGCCGAATGATGCGGGTCGCGAAAGGGGCGCACCGTCAATAACCCACCCTCGGGCAGGGTGCCGGCCAGCGAATGAATCATGGATATTTCTAACGATTCCTCACGCGACATTTGCGGTAAAATACCGGCCATCGCCTTGGCCAACATTGATTTACCGGCCCCCGGGGGCCCGCATAATAAAACATTATGCCCACCGGCGGCCGCAATTTCCATCGCCCGTTTGGCGGTTTCCTGGCCTTTAATTTCGGCCATATCCGGAAAAAATGCCCTTTGCTGTTGTTGGTGAAAATTATCAATATTCAGGTGAAATTCGCCCAAAGGTTGCCGTTCCTGTATATGGTTTATCAAGGCCAAAATATTAGGGGCGGCGATAATGGCCTTATGGCCGGACCAACTGGCCTCGGGGGCCGATTTTAACGGGCAAATTAATTGTTTTTCCATCTGCATTGCCATAATCGCGGCCGGCAGGGCCCCGGTAATTGGCAAAATCTCGCCATCAAGGGCCAATTCGCCCAAGGCCAAAATATTATGCAAAAATTCTGTTTCTATCACCCCCAGGGCCCCCATAATCGCCAAGGCAATCGGCAGGTCATAATGCGAACCCTCCTTGGGCACATCGGCCGGTGATAAATTAACAATAATATTTTTGCCGGGCATTGATAAACCCACCGAATTAAAAGCCGCCCGCACCCGTTCCCGGCTCTCGCCCACCGCCTTATCGGGCAGGCCAACCACCATAAATTTAGGGCGTTCACTGCTGGTGGCGGTAACCTGCACCTGCACATCTATCAACAGGGGTTTGATACCCTCAAAACTGACCGTGGAAATACGGGCAACCATAATACAACTCTCTGTTTATTATTCATATTTAAAAGCGAGTATAAACAAACTTCGCCCATTTTCAAGTTTATTTTTGTTATTTTTATACTCAAAATACCAGATAATGAGAAAGTTAATGGTATTAATTTTAAACTTATTTGGTATTTTGAGTATAAATGAATAAGTGCATGGCTTCGCCCCCAAAAATGTGAAGTGCAATGAAAAACAAGCAGAACTTTTTTCTTTGATTTGCCCCAATAAAATATTACGAAAAATCGGGGCTTGTTTTTATCCAATTTCAATAAATTGAAAATGGCATTTGATAGCTTGAATTATAATGGGTATTTTGAGTATAAAATACAAATCTCATCGTAAACTTTCAAAAAAAAAGCGGGTTATAAACCCGCTTAAAAAACTTTCATTTTTGTTGCTATTACATTTTGGTTTTGGAGACAAAATTATCATAATTTGCCTCGGCCACCGAAAACCATTGCAATGAATCTTGGCGGAAACGTTTCCAATGTTCAAAAATCTTTTTGAACTCGGGGTTTTTGCCGGCTTCGTCATTGTAAAAATCAACGGCTGATTTATATGCGGCCTCCATAATGGGTTTGGGAAAGGCCTTTAATTTGACACCATTTTGTAACAAACGGCCCAAAGCCGCTGGGTTTTTGGCATCATATTTGGCTAACATCTGCACATTGGCTTCGGCCGCACAGGCTTCAAAAGCGGCCTTGTATTCGGCTGGCAATTTTTCCCATTCTTTGGCATTGACAAAAAATGCCAAATTGGGGCCACCTTCCCACCAGCCGGGGTAATAATAAAATTTGGCCACTTTGTAGAAGCCTAATTTTTCATCATCGTAGGGGCCAACCCATTCGGCACCATCAATCGTGCCCTTTTCCAATGCCGGGTATATATCGCCACCGGCAATTTGTTGGGGCACAACGCCCAAGGGGCTCAATACTTTACCACCGGTGCCACCAATACGGAATTTCAATCCCTTTAAATCAGCAACGGTTTTGATTTCCTTTTTGAACCAACCGCCCATTTGCACCCCGGTATTGCCACCGGCAAAAGTAACGATATTATAGGCAGAATAAAATTCGTTCAATAATTCACGACCACCGCCATAATAAAACCAGGCATTTTGTTGGCGGGCATTCAGGCCAAATGGTAAAGCGCAATCAAAAGCAAAAGCGGTTTGTTTGCCAAAATAATAATAAGGTGCGGTATGACCACATTCCACTGTGCCATCCTTGACTGCATCCATGACTTGCAGGCCCGGCACAATTTCACCGGCCGCATATGGTTTGATTTCAAATTTGCCGGATGTCATTTCGCCCAAACGTTTGGATAAATCATCGGCCGCACCATATATAGTGTCTAATGATTTGGGAAAGCTAGAAGCCAAACGCCATTTGATGGTGGGGGCCGATTGCGCGATGGCCGGTGCCGAAAGCACCCCACCCGCAACCAAACCCAACCCGGCTTTGGCAATGAAATTGCGACGATTTTTTACTATTTTTTCCATAACAGACCTCCTATTTATGGTTTTTTGACATTATTGTCGGTTGAAAAATGAAGTTGTAACTCGGGTTCTTCCTCGGTGGAATCTTTATCATCGCTATTGGCGGGGTCGACATTGGCCGGGTCAGTTGGTTCCTCCTCCAATTGCACGGTTAATGGGGCATTATCCTGAACCACCTTCTTTTCCACCTGAACCAAATTAGGGAAGGCAATTATTAGGCCAACCATGATGACTTGAATTACCACAAAAGGCACTGCCCCCCAATAAATTTCGCTGGTTTTAACCGGTGGCATTAATTTTTTGGTAACCACATCTATATATTCGGTTTTTGCCGCCACCGAACGCAAATAAAACAGGGCAAAACCAAAGGGCGGGTGCATAAAGCTGGTTTGCATATTGACCCCCAATAATACCCCGAACCAAATCAAATCAATGCCCAGTTTTTCGGCCACCGGCCCCACCAATGGCACCAAAATAAAAGCCAATTCAAAAAAATCAAGAAAAAAGGCCAATATGAAAAATAATATATTCACCGCGATTAAAAACCCGGTTTGCCCCCCGGGTAAAGATGTTAATAGATGTTCAACCCAAACATCGCCATTAACCCCGCGAAACACCAAGGCAAACACCGTTGACCCCACCAAAATAAATAAGACAAAAGCAGATAATTTGGCGGTGGAACGCGAGGCCTGACGGATAATATCCCAATTGATTTTGCCCTTTAGAATCGCCATTAACATGGCACCAACTGCCCCCATTGCCCCGCCCTCGGTGGGGGTGGCAATGCCCAAAAATATGGTGCCCAATACCAAAAATATCAATAATAACGGGGGTATTAAAACAAATATTACCCGTTCACAAATATTGGACAAAAATTTAAATCCCAAAACTTTATTGGCCATGGCCAAAACCCACGAAATACCCATGCCGGCCAACATACCAACCACAATTTTTTCGTCTAAACCGGCATCAATCCGCAGGGCATTATTACAAACAACATAACCAAATACAACGGCAATAATAATCACCAACCCCAAAGAAATTAAACCACTACGGCCATTGTCCTCCTTGATGGTGCGGGCCTCGGCCGGAAGAGCCGGCAACATTTTTGGGAAAAACATCGCCACCAAAAAAATAAAGCCCATATATAAACCCGACAACACCAAACCCGGCACAAAGGCCCCGGCATACATATCACCCACCGAACGGCCCAATTGGTCGGCCATAATAATTAATACCAACGATGGCGGAATAATTTGCGCCAAAGTGCCCGAAGCGGCAATAACCCCCGATGCCACCCGCCTATCATAACCATAACGCAACATAATGGGAAGCGAGATTAAACCCATGGAAATAACCGATGCCGCCACCACACCAGTGGTGGCCGCCAATAAGGCACCAACAAAAACCACCGCGTAAGCCACGCCACCGCGTATCGGGCCAAATAATTGGCCGATAGTATCTAACAAATCCTCGGCCATGCCGGTGCGTTCCAATATTAGGCCCATAAAGGTAAAAAAAGGTATGGCCAGTAATGTATCATTAGCCATTATACCATAAATGCGGTTGGGCAAGGCCTGTAAAAAAGTTGGTTCAAATAAATCAACGGCCATACCTATAATGGCAAAAAATAAACCCACAGCCGCCAATGAAAATGCCACCGGAAACCCGCTTAACAAAAATACCACCAATGCCACAAACATAATCGGGGCGGCATTATCAATAAATAATTGGCTTAAAAATTCCATTTTATCCCCTTTTTGCTTTCAAATTAGCCTCTTCTAATGCTCTTTTATATGCCGCTACCTCGGCATCAACATCGTCGCCACTATGGCTTTGTTTTTCAAATTCCTTGGGGTCAACCAAACCCTTCAAGACACCAACGCGCTTAATAATTTCAGAAAAGGCCTGAATTTGCAATAATAAGAAGCCCAGCGGAATTAATAATTTGGACGGCCAAACAATCAAACCGCCCGAATTGGTTGAAATTTCCTGTGTTTGAATGGAATATAGAGCAAATGGCACCGATTCATATAACATTAATAAACATAAGGGAGTCAGGAAAAAAATACAGCCCAAAATATCTATCCAGGCATGAACACGAAAAGAAAATCGGTGGGTGATAACATCAATGCGAATATGTTCGTTTTTGCTTAATGTCCAACTGGCCCCCAATAAAAATGTGGCGGCAAACAAATACCATTGCAATTCCAAATAGGCATTGGACGAATAATTAAATATATAACGCACCGTTGCATTGACCGAGCTGACCATAATGGAACCAAATATCAACCAGCTGACCAATTGGCCAATTTTTTCGTGGGTCGCGTCAATCCTACGGGCAAAATGTAGCAATTTTTCCATTTTATTCCTTCCTGTCATTTCATTTATAATAAAATATTATCATATTGCAAGTTTTTTTAATAAAATTACGCGAATTTTTTTATTAACCTCTTGACTTCTTGTTTTGTTCTTATTATGTTCTGTTTAACCAAGGAGCAAAAATGAGCGATGATTCGTTATTAATATTAAACCGCTACAACCAGGCTATCAACCACCGCCAACCATGGAAAAACCTGTGGAACGAATGTTTTTACTGGACTTTTCCCGATAAAAATACCGAAAATGGCGGGGGCAATAATGGCACGCCCAGCCTGGCTGGTTTTAATATATATGATTCAACCGCCACCCGTGGTTCAGAACAATTAGCGAACAATATTATTGCCGAATTAATGCCGGCCAATGGTGAATGGTTTGACATTACCCCAATTAATAACCAGCAAAGCCAAGAAATTGATTATCAAGCCATTAGCCAATTTATAAAGTCGGTTTTTATGGCCGCCCAATGCCAATTGGAAATGCATCAGGCCATGTTGGATTTGGTGGTGGCCGGCACCGCGGTCATTTCCATGCAGGCCTGTGATGAATTTCCCTATATCACCATCACCGCCCAGCCAATTCATAATATTGCGATAGAATATAATGATAGCGGGCGGGTTGATTGTCTGTTTCGTTATACTAATATGACATTTGCCGCGATTATGGCCCAATTCCCCGATATTTCCCTGCCCCGCCAACCCAAGGAGGACGAGAACATAGCGGTTATTGAAGCCATTTTATCCGATAATGGCCAATTGCGTTATGTGATATTATGCCCCAATTTGGGCGGTTTGCCGCAAATATTAATGGATATTCCGATTGAAATAAACCCATTTATCGTTTTTCGCTTTACCAAAACCACCGGTGAAATTTATGGCCGTTCACCGGTTATGCGCGCCCTGCCCGATATAAAAACCGCCAATAAAATGGTGGAATTAATCCTTAAAAATGCCAATATCGCGGTCAATGGCATCTGGATGGCCGATGATGATGGTGTATTAAACCCGGCGCAAATTTCACTTAACCCCGGCACAATTATACCCAAGGCGGTTGGTTCGGCCGGTTTAACCCCCCTGCAACCGGCCGGTGATTTTGATATTTCGCAAATTTTATTACAGGATTTGCGCGATAATATTAACCAGGCCCTGATGATAAACCATTTTCAATTGCCGGCCAGCCAAAATATGACCGCCACCGAAATTACCGAACGCACCGGCCAATTAACCCGCGCCTTGGGGGCCAGCTATGGGCGTATTGTCAGCGAATTATTATTGCCGCTATTGCATAATATTATTCATATTTTGATTGCCCGTTCCTTGATACCTGCGCAAATTGGCGATGGTGAGTTAACCACCATCACCATTCATTCACCCCTGCAACGGCGGGCCAAGATGATGCAGGCCAAGGCCGGTTTAGAAATTTTGCAAACTGCCCAATCAATGGGTGTGGATATCACCCCCTATTTAACCCCAAATGCCGTGCAATGGGTCTTTCAGGCCTTTGATATACCCCTGCATATCACCAACCAACCCCAAATCTAACCCAACCCTCTAAACTAACTTAACGGAGTAAAACCATGAATGAACAAACCACCCCCGAATATACAGCCAATAATAATCTGGCCGAACCATTGGCAGGTGATATTGCCAACCCACCGATTAACCCAACCTCAATCAATGAACAAGCAAACGGCCGGCCCGAATTTATACCCGAAAAATTTTGGGATACTGAAAAAAATGAAATACGCATTGCCCAATTGGCCGAATCTTATAATGCCTTGGAACGCGACTATTCCAAGAAAAAAAATTATGAGGAATCTTACCAAAAAATTAACCAAGATTATGAGCAATTACAACAGGAATTAACCGCAAAAAATGCCGAAATTTTGGATTATAAAATGGCCCACCATCTGGGCGGGGCCGAAATTTGGCAGGCGGTCAGACCGCAAATTGAACAATGGGTCAATGATAATTTGGGCGATATTATCCCCGATTCATTATGGGCCGATGCCGAAAAATTGGCCAATATTGCCAAATTATTTACCGAAACCGGCCAAAGGGGCGAAAAACCTATCACATCCAGTACCAATATGCCCAAATTATTGGCGCAAAACCCACCCAAGGGTATCAATGAAAATGAATTGCGCCAATTGATGAAAAGCCCCGAATATTGGCAAAAGGGCAATAAGGAGGTGATGGCCAAGGTCGCCAGTGGCTTTGAAAAACTTTATGCCCAATAAACTTTAATAAATACAAAAACCCCATCAAACAACATAAACCCAAAGGAAAAAACCATGCCGGAAAAACAAAATAACCAAACCCCAGCCCCAACAGATGCTGAAATTATCACCCACCCCCACCCGTTATTGGTGCCATTAATGGCCGGTGGGTTAAGCAATTTAAGCGATAACGAATTGGCCGAATTGGACCAGATGATTAATCCACGCACCGCCGCCCTACTCACCAAGGCCTTTGGCCCAGAAATGGCGATAATTCTAGACCCATTGGTGGCCGGTGAAGAAATGGATAATTCCAATGAGAATGAAACTCCAACCGCGAACCCACATCATGAACAACGCAACCAATTGCGCCAATTAATGCGCGACCCGCGTTATTGGCGCGACCGCAACCCCGAATTTGTGCAACGGGTGGCCGAGGGTTTTAGCCAAATCCATCAATAAGTTTTTGTAAAAAAACTTTTCCCCATGAATTTTAAGGCGTTATAGGCCAGAGCGAAGCGAATCTTGTCCCCACCTATTTGCTAATATAATGGGTGGGGACTTGGTTATGTGTTATATAAATAAAATTTAAATAAAATTCAATCTATTAAAGCTATTTTCATTGCTTTATAAATAAAATTTAATATTAATTTTACTATAAAGAGAAAGAAATATGACAAGAATATTATTCATTGGGTTGGGCCAGATGGGTGGCAATATGGCCAATAATTTGGCATCTGGTGGCCATTATATCGCGGGTTTTGACCAAAACCCCGATATTACCGGCCTGCACCCCAATATGAATCGCTTATCGTCATTAAACCAATGGGAATTTCAGGCCGGTGACGTGGTATTTTTATCATTGCCCAGCGGGGGCGAGGTGCGCGCGATATGCACAGAAATAATTCCCCAAATGGCCAAAGATTCATTGATTATTGATTGTTCCACCACCGATGTGGCAACCGCGCGGGCCATGGATTCCATGGCCAGACAGGCCCATCTTCATTTTATTGATGCACCAGTATCAGGTGGGGTTATGGGGGCCAAAAATGCCACATTAACCCTGATGGTCGGGGCCGATGCGCCGATATTTGCCCGGGTTGAACCATTATTACAGGCAATTGGCAAGATAATTATTCATTGCGGGGCGGTCGGTAATGGGCAATCAGCCAAGATTATAAATAATATGATGCTTTCCATGCAGATGATAGCGGTCTGTGAGGGTTTTGTTTTGGCCGAAAAATTGGGCCTGCCGGCCGAAAAATTATTTCAAGTATCATCACAATCATCGGGGCAATGTTGGTCGTTGACCACTTACGCACCGGTGGCGGGCCTGGTTGCCAACGCCCCCAGCAACCGCCAATTTCAGGGTGGGTTTGCCAGTGCCATGATGTTAAAGGATTGCGCATTGGCCGATAAGGTAAAAAAAGATAATAATCTGACATTGCCATTAAGCGAACAGGCCCTGCATTTATACCAACAAATGGTCAATGAGATGGGCGGGCAGATTGATTTCTCGGCCATGATTCAATATTTACAAAAAATAAACCCCCAAAATTATCATAAAGGAGTTAGCAATGAGTGATGAAATTTTAAATGATTATTTGGCAATTATGCGCCAGATGGATTTGATGAACCGCCGTTTTGCCGAAATTATAAAAATAGAATTGGACCGCAATAATATTTACGATTTGAAACCCGACCAAGCCATGTTGCTGTTTTTAATAGGGGGTGATGAAGTAACCGCCACCGAAATTATGCAACGCGGTTATTATTCGGGCACCAATGTTTCCTATATTTGTTCCAAATTAAAACAATTTAATTATATTAATACCACCTTTGTTGAAAATGACAAACGGGCAATTCATATCAAATTAACCTCTAAGGGGGAACATTTATACCGGCTTATTTATGATGCGGTATCGCGCCACACCAAACATTTTGAAGCCAATAAATTAAAATATGAACAAATTAACTATGCGGTTTTGGTGTTGCGCCGTATTTACCAATTGCTGGGCGATTTCAAAATTTAATTTTTTTGTGCTTTTTTAAGTTTTCTTTAAACTGCGAATACTAAAAAATGAAAAAAAGTGGGCCATCACAAAGTTATTATTGTAATAATGGGTGCTAGCCCCCCCCTTTGACCAAAATAGGTTTTTAATGACAATATTTATTGACCAAAATAAGTTGCTGGCATGATAATTGAATATAAGGACATAAGGTTGAGAGATGTCCATATTCCATAAAATACAAAAATTCATATTATTAACCATTATTTTTTTAATGGTTGGGGCCGGCCACGCCCAATCGCGGCTCAAAGACTTAGTAACCATAGAGGGTGTGCGCGAGAACCAATTGGTCGGTTACGGCTTAGTGGTGGGTTTGAATGGCAATGGTGATAATTTGAGTTCCAGCATATTTACCAAGGAATCTATCATCGGTATGTTGGAACGATTGGGTATCAATTCGCGCGACAAGGATTTAAAGACGCAAAATGTGGCGGCGGTGATTGTCAGTGCCACCCTGCCCCCCTTTGCCCAAAGTGGCGATAAATTGGATATAAATGTTTCATCAATTGGCAATGCCAAATCTATTGTTGGCGGGACATTATTGGTAACCCCATTATTGGGTGCCGATGGTAATGTTTATGCCGTGGCCCAGGGGCCGGTTACCGTGCCGGGTTACAGCGCGGCCGGCGTGACCGATAACCGCACCAATAATGTGCCAACTTCGGGGCGGATTTTGAACGGGGCCCTGATAGAACGCGAAATACCCTTTGATTTTCGCGCGGTCAAAAAATTTCATTTGTCATTAAGACAACCAGATTTCACCACTGCCCGGCGTGTATCATCGGCAATAAATGCCTTAATTGGGTTGAATGTTGCCAATGTGGTTTCCCCCGGGTCGGTGGGTATAAATGTGCCCGATGATTACCAAAATGGGGCGGTTGGGCTGGCCACCGATTTTGAACAATTGCGTATTGAGGTTGATACGCAGGCCAAGGTGGTGATAGACGAAAAATCGGGGACGATAGTCATGGGCAAAAATGTGCGCATTGATAATGTGATTATTGCCCAGGGTAATATTCAAATACAAATTAACAAGGATTCTGTCAGATCAGCTTTGGCCCGTTTTAATGCCGAGGTATTTGGCGATAACGCCCCCAAGGCCGAGGAAGGGCCCAAGGATACCACCAAATATAAATTGGGTGAATTGGATACAGGCGTGGCCTTGGAGGATATGGTGCGTGGCCTGAATGCGTTGGGTGTAACCCCGCGCGAACTTATCAGTATTTTACAAACCATCAAAAATTCGGGGGCATTGCACGCCAATTTGGTGATAATGTAGATATAGTAAAAATACCAAATACCTTTAAAATTAATACCATTAATTTTAAAGATATTTGCTGGATTTTTACATAGTAGGGGGGGTTCACAAGGGGGGTGAAAATGGCGGTTGCGTTAGCAGAGCAAATTTTCACCACCCTTTTACCAAAATAGGTTTGTAATGGTAATATTTTTAAACTTATTTAGTAATACCAGTATATAGTAAAAAATACCAAACATAACAATAGCAAAGGAGAGAGACATGGCTATTAATTTTGAGGGGATTGGCCCCAAATTGGCTATTAATAATAGTATTGAGCAACAAGCGATAGATTTGAAGAAAAAGGCATTAATATTGCATAAAGGCAATGATAAGGCACAAGCCCTCAAAGCTTCCAAGGATTTTGAATCGGTATATGTGGGGGAATTTTTAAAATCTATTTTCCCCAAAAATGGCGGTGATAATTTGTTTGGTGGCGGTGCCGGCGAAAATGCCTTTCAAAGCTATTTGCTTGACGAATATGCCAAATCAGTCGTGAATCAGGGTGGTTTTGGCATTGCCAAACAGGTTTACACCCAATTATTAAAACAACAAGAGGTTCAAAAATGACGAATAATAATTCGTGTGAATTAATTGCCCAAGATGTCATTAGCATTATTACCAATATTATTGAGGTATTGGAGGCTGAAAATGGCTCGTTCGGCAAGAAAATTGACGATTATCGGGCGATTGTTGCCCTCAAAGTATCGTTAACCGATATGTATGAACAGCGGGTCAAGGATTTGACTTCGCATCCTGAATTTCCACGCGCCATCAGTGCCGAAACTTTCAAACAATTGCAGGAGGTTTCATTAAAACATTACGAAGCCATTACCTATAATGAAAAAAGATTAAATTTATTGATTCGCACCACCTTTGAAATATTAGATTCGGTGGTAACACAGGTCAAAAAAGTTAGCGGTCAGGTTAAATCTTACGGCAAAAAGGGCAATATGTTAAACCCCACCCGGCCGGTTTCGGTAACCATTAACCAGAATTACTAAATATGGCCAGTACCATCTCATCGGCCATTACCTTTGCGGTATCGTCATTACAGGCGTTAAACAAGCAAATTGGCCTGACTTCTGATAATATTTCCAATGCCAATAATGAAAATTATAATTTCGTAACCGTTGGCACCCAGAGCCAAGCACAGGGCGGGGTATTAGCCAGTGCCGCCATTCGTTCCACCGATGATGTTTTGCAAAGAGCCGAATTATCGGCAACATCAATCGCCAGCAAAACCGCCACCGAACAACAATTGGCCAATACCATAGAGGGGGCATTGGGCACCACCAATGGCCAAACAATACTGGTTGATAAAATGCAAAAATTTCAAAATGCCTGGCAGGATTTTCAGGCCAGCCCAGAAATTGTTGGGGTGGAAAAGGCGGTGCAAAATGCCGGTGAGGATTTGGCCAATGAATTGCATCGCCTAAACGATTTTTTAAACGAAAATCAAGTCAAATGGAATATTCAAATTCGTGACCAAATTACCCAATTAAACACCATATTAAAGGATATATATCAATTAAATTTTGACATTCAATATGCCGCCGGCCATAATGGGCAAACCACCACCTTGGAAAACCAACGCGATACCAAATTGGTGGAACTGGCTAAATATATCAAATTCAAAACCTATCGCGATACGAATAATTCTTTATTAATTTATAATGATTCAACCGCCTTGGTTTCCAATAATTATGCCCAATTCCAATATAACGAAGCGACCCAAGAAATCAAACGAACCGATATAAAATTGGACGATGATTACGCCCGAAGGTTGGGCGGTGGGTCATTGGAATCATTATTATTGGGTGTTTCACAACGCGCGATTGATGTGGCCAATACCAACCCCAATGTGGCAATAGTTGAAAAAACCAAAACACGGCTAGAAGCTTTAATGTATGAGTTTAAGGAAAGTTCCTTGGTGCATTCTGATTTTAGTACCAAAGTTACCGGTGCCGGTTCGGATAAAGTGATTCAAAATAATAATGGCCTGCAAGCCGGCACATTGCATATTTCATTGCGCACCAAATCAGCCAGCAATTTGATTGACCCGCTTACCAAAATACCCACCACCAATGATATTCAAAATGGTATAAATTTTAATTTTACCATCGATTCCACCACCACGGTGGACCAATTACGCAGTGCCATTACCACCTTTGTAACCGGCCTTAATACCAACAGCCCAACCGCCCCGCGGGTGGATTTGGAATGGACTGGCCGTGGGCAATTGATTGTCAAATCATCACAGGGTTTTGACCCCAACAGCCAAAAAATTGTTATTATTGATAATTCCGGTTTATTCAGCTCTAACCAAACCATTAAGGAATTGGTATATAATAATACCGATGCCAAGGACGATAATTTCGCCCGTGCCTATTTGAATTCGGCCACCACCGCCGGCCGTAATGAATTGGATCAAGCCTTTGTTGCCAATAAATTGGGGGTAAGTATCACCGCCACCACCCCATTTAGTGATATTAAAAATGTGCAGGACAAGGCCGGTTTTTTTGTCAGCGATGGGGCCTTTGGTTTGGGGGCGTTCAAATTAAACCCGTTATTTTCTGACCGCATTGACCCACCATCGTTAAAACGATTATCGGCCAACCCAATAGTGGATTCGTTAAATTCCAACACGCGTTCCATCATCAATAGTGGTATAAATATTCAAAACCAAAGCTATTTGGATGTGGCCAGTGGCTTGATAAATAATGTGCTTACCCAATCTAAGGTTATATCGGATAATGCCAAACAATATGAAAAGGTGCGTTCGGATACGCAAATTCAATTACGGCAAAAGGTTGGGGTCAATTTGGATGTGGAATTATCGCGCCTCACCGTCTATCAAAACTCCTACGCCGCCACGGCGCGGGTCATTTCGGTTTCCACCGAATTAATGAATGAATTGCTTGGGTTGTTGCGCTAATGCCGAAAATACCCATTGAAATAAGCCAAACATTGGGCGAATATTTCAAAGACCATTACCCGCAAGTCTCATATAGCCTATTGCAAACTTGGTTGCGTAAGGGCGAGGTAAAATACAACAGCCAACCAACCAACCCCCAAACTTTATTAGAAATTGGCGGTCTATTAAAATTGCCGCCCGCGCATTTTTTCCCCGAAATTATGGCCGAACGACCCCCAATTTTCAGCCAAGTTCAAGCCCAAGAGATGCTGGATAATATGACATTATGGCAAAATGAGGATATTTTGGTGATGAATAAACCGGCCGGTTGGGCGGTGCAGGGGGGCACCGGCCTTGATAATATTGCAACTATTGATGGATTGGTGCGGGCGGTCAACCCGGCCTATTGCTTAACCCACCGCCTGGACCGCGAAACATCCGGGGTGATGATTATTGCCAAGGGCCGGGCAGCGGCCAGTCTTATTACCGCTTATTTTCGCGATAAAAAAATTCAAAAAATATACAAATCCCTGTGCTGGGGCCGCCCCAACCGGCAATATCAGGGGGTGATTGATGCCCCAATTGCTGATGGGCCGGGCGGGGAATTTATGGTGCTGGATAATAATGGGCGCGAGGCCATCACCGAATGGGAATTGATAGAGGAAATGGGGCCAATTAATTATTTGCAATTGCGCCCGATTACCGGGCGCAAACATCAATTGCGGGTGCATCTGGCCGGGTATGAATGCCCCATCATTGGCGATAAAAAATATGGCAAACGCGGTGAAAACCGCCAAAAATACCCAAATTTATTATTACATGCCGAACAAATATTCATTCCCAATGGCCCCAAGCCATTGCATATTACCGCCCCCCTGCCGGAATATTTTCAAAAATTATTATGAATTTTGCATAATATCATTATTTTGGGGGTATAATTTATTGGCCCGTTGTTCAAATGCCCCAACCATTTTGGCAATGGCATGGTCAAATAATTGGGCAAAGGCCCGGTTAAGCAAGCCCGATTGAAAACCGCATTCCACCGCAAATTCCACCACCGATAGTTGGGGGTTAATTTTATCCGGCACAAAATGCCAATGCGATTCCATGAATTTAAGGGGCGAAGTCACCCCGGGTAGCGGTTGGGTATGAATGGTTAATTGTGCGCGGTCAAATGAAACCAAGGAGGTAAATTTTTCATTATAACCAGCAAAACCCACCATTAATTCGCCAATAAATTCGCCATTTTGCGCATGTATTGCCGGTGGGTTCATTACCCGTGCCCCAACGCACCAGGGCAAAAATTGGGGGTATAAACCAACCGCCAGCACCAATTCAAACATTTGTTGGGCCTGATGGTGTATAATTTTGCTTTCATTATGGGCAAAACGATGGCTCATTTATGCCCCTATCACTGGCAATTCCTTGGATGCCTTGGCCCCTTTATCGCGCAATTCATCGGCCAATTGCAGGGCATTGCCACGCCCATCGCTTAATTTTTTTAATGATTCATCATAACTATTGCGCACGGTTTGAATTTGGTTGCCCAATTTTTTATAATCCTCTAAAAAACCGGCCAATTTATCATAAAGCCGGCCCCCCAATTCGGCAATAACCAACGAATTTTTGGCAATTTTATCCTGTTGCCATAAATAATGTATCAATTTTATACATAACATCAGGCTGGACGGGCTGACAATAAAAACCCGCCTATCCAAGCCATAATGAAACAAATTTGGGTCGATTTTTAAGGCCTCTATCAGGGCTGGTTCCGATGGGACAAACATCATCACAAAATCGGGGCTGGCCGGCAAATATTGAAAATAACTTTTATCGGCCAAATCCTTAACTTGGTTTTTGATGGCATTGACATGGTTTTTCAATTCCCCATCGTCATTATTCTGCAAATAATGCTGAAAATGGGTAATATTCACCTTGGCATCAATAATAATTGTTTTATTATCGGGCAGGGTAATAATAAAATCGGGCTTTACCATCTCATTGGCATCCCCGCGCAGGACGCGCTGGGTGGTGAAATTCAAATCCTTAATCAAACCGGCATTTTCCAAAATCCGTTCCAATACTATCTCGCCCCAATTGCCCTGTATTTTATTATTTTTCAGGGCCGAGGTCAAATTGCGTGTTTCCTCGCTAATATTCTTAGACTGCTCGGCAATGCCCTGAATATATCCTTGTAATAATTTTATTTTTTCGCCATCCTCTTGAAATTTTTGGGCAATGGTATTTTTTAATTCATTGGTCTCGGCCTTAAATTGCCCCAAAACACGGGCCAAATCATCGGCCGGGTTTACTATGGGGGCATTATCAACCACCCGTGTGGTTCCAACCCGCCCCAACACAAAACCCACCGCCCCCCCCAGGCAGATACCAATCAATAATATAACCAATGTTTCACCCATTTTTGTCCTTTTTTATAATTTTCCCTCTAATAATATGGCTTTATCTTGGTATAAATCCTTATTATTGGCGTTAAATTCGTGCTTTACTTGGCATTTTAAATGTTCCAGAGTTATTAATTTGAAAGCAGTTGGCCAATAATGTAAATTTTTAAATTCCATTTCAAATGCCAATAATAAGTGATGTCCATCATGCGTAACCTTAAATTCATCAGAGGGCGAAAGATAAAATGAACGAAAAGCACTGGCTTTACTTTTCACATTATATGTTTTAATTTCCAAATAATAAAATATATTGTCATATTCTATTACAATATCGGGGTAACCTGAATTTTTAACTTTACCACTTGCGGTTCGCGGTTTATTGGCTACCAAACCACAATCCAATTGATTAATTGCGTCAATAACTGGTTGTTCCATATAATTACCCACTTCATTGGGACGGGCACTTTCTATACCGCCGCTATTTTTAATATTTTTATTGCATAAATCTATGGCTTTACGTAATTTTTTTAAAAAATTTGCGTTTTTATATTCATCAAATGGTAATAACTCATAACCACTCAATCCCTTAATAATTGTTTCAAATGGCATATTATCAAGGGGTTTGATAATATTTTGAAACAAATTATCCAAATATTCTAATTTTTCATCCTTATCCATTTTATTTCCTTATTATAACTAAGCGGTTGGTATTGGTGCCCTTGTCATTATTATTGACCCCCCAGATATTGGCGGTTTTGGTAAAATTTTGCTGGTTTATCATGATAGTTTCAATGGTCAGGCCCAAACCGTTCATTGCATTTATCACGGCCTCCTCTAACAAAATTTTGCCATTTTGCAATTCGCCTACCTCAAAAATTATATATCCATTTGGTTTTAATATACGTTCAAATTCTATAAAACATAAACGCATATAATCAATCCATTGCTCAATTTTTTTTAATATTGTTATTGGCACTGCACCAATATCCACCCCGGCAAACCAAGCCCGTAACCAATTATCTTGGGCATAATCAACTATATCCAAAAATGGGGGTGAGGTGATTATCATATTAACAAAATTATTATCAATGTTTGGGGTATGATGGGCCGGGCAATTATAGCAAATGCCGTCATATTGGTTATAATTTTCGGGCAATTCTGACAATAAAATTTTTGTTTTACGCATTATTATCTCCTTAATATTGCGATATGGCGGTTCAATTGCCAATTTTGCATTAATTTTTTTTTGACTTTCAACCGAAATTGCCTGATTGGGGGGCATGGTAAAGCCCGAGAAAAACCCCTTTGAATGACCGGTTAGCCGGTTAAGGGCAACCATGCGAATCCATTCGTCAATATTATCCAATGTCATGTTTTTTTGCAAAAAATATTGACGTAAATTGGTTAATTCATTCAATGTTTGCGGGTGGTAAAAAGCCAATAAATCAGTGTTAATTGTTGTTGGGTTTGCATAATCTATTATTTCTAATCTTTTTTGAACCTCGTTTATGGTTGGCGGGTTAAGCCGTGGTTTGGCCAGCATGATGGAAATGGGGTTTATATCATTGCCCATCGGTTTTCTCTGCATTAATTGGGCTTGAATCAGGCTGGTGCCCCGCCCCATAAATGGGTCATAAATTATGTCCCCCTTGTTGGTTAAATAATTGATAAAAAACTCGGGCAATTGAGATTTGAAACAGGCACGATAGCTAATTTCATGGATTTTATTACCCTGTCTTTGTTTGGCTGTCCAAAATTCATTGACAATATATTTGATATTATTTTTATATAAAATGGTACTGGCATTTCCGTTCCATTCAAATGTGCTTAAATATTGCACAATGTTTTTTTGCTCATGGCTGTTCATGCTATTATTTTCATAATATTCATTATTATTCCATAAATCACTTTGAAACATCTGGTGCGCCTTTGAATTGAATGTTTTTTAATGATTATTGACTTGGCATAAAATTGCGGGCAAATATTATTGAAACCAAGACAATTATCTATTATTTTTAATATAACTGATTCTTATTTAAGTCAATTATTTCTGAGGACAATGCCAAATGTGAAACAACCTAAAACCTAGCCGCCTAAAACCTAGCCGCCTAAAATCTAGCCGGTGGGGTTTGGGTTTTGCGGGCGGGGTTAAAAAATGGGCGGGGAGTCGGGGTTAATTTGGCCCATATTCGTATAAATTGCCCCTCGGCCGGGTGGTAAATTTCGGTGTCTATATGCGCCCAATGGTTGGCAAAATAGGGGGCCTTGATTTCGGCATAACCAATATTGCGTTTCAGGGTGGGTGACCACAGGGCCGAGGTCAAATGACCAATCCATTCATTTTTACGATAATAAATCAAGGAATCGGTGGCATTTTTATTATATTGAATATCCACCGCCACCAATTTCATGCGTTCCTTATTTTGGCTGGCATAAATGGCATCCTTGCCATTAAAAAAGCCTTTATCGGTATAGTTTTTCGGGATTAACCAACCCAAATTGGCCTCCCACGGGGTGCGGCCCCTATCTAACCGGCTGGCATGGTGCGCCCCCTGAATATCCACATTAACCGCCAAAAAACCGGCCTCTATACGCGCCATATCCAATGCCTGCATACCGGTTGGGGTGATGCCCAAATGTTGGCCGGCCTGCATCAATTTGTCCCACAAAGCCAATGGATCGCCTAAACACCATATTTCATAACCCAAATCACCGGTGAAACCGGTGCGCGAAATCATCACCCCATCGCCCTGCCAAATCCCGAACGGCTTCAAATGGCCAATATCAAAACCGGCATTGTTTAACACCGCAAAACTGGTCGGGCCTTGCAGGGCCAGGGCCGGTATCTTTTGGCTTATATCCTCTATATCAACAGCAAAACCAACTTTATTGAGGTTAAGCCAAGATAATTGCGGTTCCTGACAACATAACCAATAAACCCCATTGCCCAGATTAAATAATGTGCCGTCATCAATAATAAAACCATATTCGTTGCACCAAATATTATAGGCGACATGGTTAACCGCTAATTTGCTGTTATCGCGGGTCATTAATTTGTTAATAAATGCCAAGGAATCATCGCCAGTGATTTTATATTTATACATCGGGCAAATATCAATTATCGCGCATTGGTTGCGTATGGCCGCATATTCGGTTACAATATCATCATAAATTAGGGCGGTTTTGTAACCGGCCCAATTGCTATATTGCATCTGGCGGGCATAATCGCGGGTGCGCTCATCAAATATGGTTGGCAAAACCCCGACTTGGGTGGGCAGAATCGGTTGTTTATTGCGCATCTGTCCCCCTATCTAATGCCTGAAAGGCCAATTGACCACTTAAACCGCTGGTATCGCCCCCGGGGTGCGCCTCGGCCCCACCAATATATAAACCCTTGATGGTTGTTGCATGGTGCGAAAAATCAAAAAATGGGCGGGTAAACAGGCTTTGGTCAAGGGTCATATCGCCATGGTGCCAATGGGCCTGGCCAAATTGCCCGACCAATTGGGCCGGGGTGATAATATTATCAATATCCACCACCAAACCGACATCGCGGGCCATTATATTCAGGCTTGCTTGCAGGGCCTGGGCAATCTGGGGCAGGGTGGCATTCTCAGGGCTATACATATATTTTACTTGTGCATCCTGCCCATGAATGGTGACAATAATCGGCAATTGTTGGGGCAACTGGCCGGCCAAATAGGCATCATAGCCCCGTTCTAACCCCAATGAACCATAATTAACAATATAAATACGCCCCGGTGTTTGGGCCGGTTGGCTAATGCGCCCGCTGGCCCAACCCATATTCGGGGCGGCACGGAATTTATTGGCCCGGCGATTCAGTTCGGGGTTAAAATATTGGGGCCCCACCAAATTAATTAAGGGTTTTACGCCAATGGTGCTGATAATATTTTGGGTGGGGTGGGTTTGCCCATCGGCCGTTTGCAGGCCGACCACCCGTTGATGTTCGGTGATAATGGCGGTAATATTTTGGTTGTAATGGATTTTTATATTTTGTTGGGTTATAAATTTTTGCCAATAGGTAATTAATGAATTATCATCAATTAAACCCAAGGGCCCGGATGCGCGGTTAAGAAAGGTCATCACCGTACCGGCCATCATGGGCGAGAGGCGTGACCCCAACACCGCCCAAACCATTGGCAATGAAGCCAATAAATCATCAGCAATTTCATCCTTCATCACATCATAGATATTACCGAGCATAATTTTCATTAAATGGCGCAAATCGGCCTTGCCCATCAGGCGTGCCCGCAGGGCAAAACCGGCCAAACGGAGCAAATTACCGGCCGATTCCCCGCGCAAATTCGGGCTGGGGTGGTGGGTAATATGCGCCCATAACTGGCCATATTTATGCAATTTTTGCATGAATTGTTGGTATTTTTGTTCATCGGGGTGGGGGTTGCCCAATTTATCGGTGATGCGTTCGCCCAGCACCAAACACCGGCCCTGCCCGTCCAAAATATTGATAATTTGCGGTGTATGGATATTATAATTGCTGGTTTTATAACCAAAATGCAGGTCAGCATACACGGCCAACCCACCCAATTGGTTGGTGCGTTCAAAAATTTCCACTTCATATCCCTTGGCCCGCGCCAATTTGGCCGCATTTAAACCGGCCAGGCCGGCACCAATGATGCTTATTTTATCGCTCATGGCAACCCCCGCCCCAATGATAATAAAATTTCGCGCGCCGCATTCAGGCCCGGGGCACCCATCACCCCACCGCCGGGGTGGGTTGATGAACCGGCCACATACAGGCCCTTTATCGGGGTGCGGTAATCGGCATAACCCGGCACCGGCCGGTTGAATAATAATTGATCCAGGGTTAATTCGCCCTGAAAAATATTGCCCTCGGTAATCCCGACCTCGCGTTCAATATCCTGCGGGGTGCGAATCTCGCAATGCAAAATTTTCTCGCAAAAATCGGGCGAAACCTTGCTGATGCGTTGTAATACGGCATTGGCAAATTCTTGTTTGGTTTGCGTATTCCATTCACGCCCGCCCGATAATTGATACGGGCAATATTGCACAAATACCGTCGCCACAAATTGCCCGGGTGGGGCCATGGTTGGGTCAATATAATTGGGTAATAATAATTCCACCACCGGTTCTTGCGACCAATTACCATATTTCCAATCCTGAAAGGCCCGTTCAATATATTGCAACGATTCAACGGTATAAATGGAACCACGCAATATTTTGGCGCGGGGCGGTATATTATGAAATGTTGGCTCGCCACTTAACGCAATATTTAATTTGCCCGATGAACCACGAAATTTGAATTGTTTGACCTGTTTCAAATAATCATCGGGCAGGTCATTGGCCTTGACATGTTTGACCATGGTGCGCCTTATATCCATACCCGATACCACCAATGGGCTATAATATTCATCACCATTAATGGTGGCCACCCCCTTGACCGCCCCAAATTGGGTTAATATTGTTTCCACCTCGCTATTAACCAAAACCTGCCCACCCAGCGATTCAAAACAGGCGCGCAGGGCCTTGGTAATGCCGCCCATGCCCCCGCGGGTAAAGCCCCAGGCGGCAATGGTGCCGTCCAAATCGCCCATAAAATGATGCAATAATACATATGCGGTGCCGGGCGAGAATGCCCCCATACCGGTGCCCACCACGCCAAAGGCCGAATAAAAGGCCTTTAATGGTTCAAATTCAAAAAATTCATTAACATAATCGGCCACCGACATGGTATAAAATCGGTAAGTTTCGGCCAATTCGCGCGCCCCCAAATTGTGAAACCGCTTATATATATAAAGCAATTCGTTAATATCCCGTGGGGCCAGGCGCACCGGGTCAGGCGGGGTGCGTTCCAATAATGGTTTTATATAACGGCATTGGCGCACCACCGCATTGGAAAATTCATCGTAAGCCGAACAATCTATTGGGGAATGACGTTTTATTTCGCGCATTTGCGCATAATGGTCATTAAAATACATCGCAAAATGGTCGCCATTTTGTAACATGCCCACCGATGCCTCAAACGGAATAATTTGCAGGCCAAATTTATGCAATTGCAAACCCCGCATAATATTCGGGCGAAACAGGCTATTAACATATGAACAATTAGTATAGGTAAAATCAGGGTGCAAGGAACGCGAGACCGCCGCCCCGCCGACAATATCAGACCTTTCCAAAACCAAACAACGCAGGCCCGATTTTTGCAAATAACAACCCGCCACCAGCCCGTTATGGCCACCCCCGACTATAATAACATCATATTTATTATTCATAAACCCATTATATAAAAAAAATGCGCCATGTCAATATAAATTATGAATGTTTGTTCATTTTGTATTACGAATCTGGGTTGAGGAGATGGCCCATAAATGGTTGGGTATGCGGTAAATATGGGGGGCAATGTGCCACCATGGCGGTATATTTGCGTCTGCCGGCCAGAGATGACATTGGTTGTAAATGATTGGTTTTTGGTAAAAATGGGCAAAGGGCCGGCGCATAAAAACCGCAATCGGCCATTGGGCAATAATATGCTGGTATGCAACCCATTGGTGCAATTGGTGGTAACAATCGGCCCCCATTAAGATAATAAAATCATGGTTATATTGGTCTTGGCAATAATCCATCACATCAATAGTATGGTGGATTTGCTGAGTTTGTTCAAATGGTTGCACCCGTATATATGGGTATTTTTGGGTCAATTGCCGGCATTGGGCCAGGCGTGTGGCAAATGGCGCAAGCTTTGCATTATTCTTTAAGGGGTTGCCAATGGTTGGCACCCACCATATTTCATGGCAATGCAGGTATTTTTTGGCATAAAGGCTCATATTAAGATGGCCAAAATGCGCCGGGTTAAACGAACCGCCCAAAACTGCCACCCGTTTTTTGTATGGCATCTTAAAATAACCCATTTAATGCGCCATCGGCATTGGCCCCTATAATGGTGGCATATTTATTACCCGGCAGATGCTCAATTTGCCCAAATAATTCCATTTCCAACAGGGCAAGGTGAAAAATGGCCGGCATAACCCCCTGATTGGCCGATTCGCGCAATAATTCGTCAATATGCACCGGGGCGTGTGTCAATTTTTGGTTTAAAAATTGCTTGGCATAGATTAATTCACCGGCCGGTATTTCATCGGGGAAAGGGTTTTGCCATTCATCTGTATTATAATTATCGGACAGGTCAGGTTGCATATAACCCTGAATTATCGGTATAATATCATCGGGGGTTTCGCATAAATGGGCCCCATTGCGAATAAGGTCATTGCAACCGCGCATTCTGGTATCCAATGGCGATCCGGGAATGGCAAAAACCTCGCGTCCCTGTTCTATGGCGTAATGGGCGGTAATTAAAGTCCCCGATTGAATGGCCGCCTCAATGACCAACAGGCCCAAACACAGGCCCGAAATAATCCGGTTGCGTTTGGGGAAATGTTTGGCTATCGGCTTGGTTTGCAGGGGGGCCTCGCTGACTATCAGGCCCAAATCCTTAATTTTATGGTATAAATCCTCGTTTTCCTTGGGGTAAATATCGTCAATACCCCCGGCCAAAACCGCGATTGTGCCGGCACTTTCCAAATGCTTAGTCGCCCCCAAATGGGCGGCCGTATCAATACCGCGGGCCATGCCCGAAATTATTACATAGCCCTTTTGGGCCAAAACCTCGGCAAAGCGGTTGGCCAATTTTTGCCCATTTAATGAACTATCACGCGCCCCCACCACGGCAATGGCCGGTTTATCAAGCAGATGGCGGTTGCCAATAACCGATAAAACCGGTGGCGGGGCCGGTATATTGCGGAGAATTTTTGGGTAATTATTATCGCCAAAAACCAAAATTTGCCCGCCAAATTCTTCGGTTTCCCGCCATTCGGTTTCGGCCAATTTATGGTCAAACAGGCTAAATTTTTGGTTATTTTTGCCCAAATATTTAACCGCATTAATGGCCGACCCATATTTTTTGATTAATAATTGAAAGGCCAATGGCCCGACCCGTTGGGTGCGGGCCAGTTGCAGGCGGGCAATGCGTTCATTATAATCCATTATGGCAATTTAACGCAAATATATGCGTTTCGCAACCTATTTTTGGCTATCTTTCAGGTTAATTTATGCCATAAATCGCTAACCGAGGCAAAAATTTTCGGCAGGCTTTGGCCATTGAGTGGGTTTAAGCGCGGTAATAAATAGCGATTGACCGGTTTGGTTTGCTGTTCGGCCATTAAGGCCACTGATTCGCGCCCCAATTGTTTTTGCGAAACAACCGATTCGGGGTCGTTAAAATCGCCAAAGGCCCGCGCACCGGTGGGGCAGGCCAAAACACAGGCCGGTTGTTGTTCTTCCTTGGTTAAGTCTTGATTATAAATTCTATCAACACACAGGGTGCATTTTTTCATTACCTGTTCATTAGTATCAAATTCGCGCGCCCCATATGGGCAGGCCCAGGAACATAATTTGCACCCAATACATGTATCGGGGTTGACCAATACTATGCCGTCCTCGGCCCGTTTGTAACTGGCCCCGGTCGGGCAGACGGTAACACAGGGTGCATCATCACAATGCAGGCAAGATTTGGGGAAATGGACAATTTTGGTTTGGCCATCGGGCAAATCCATCTGGTATGAATGAATGCGGTTAAACCAAACACCATCGGGGTTGGGGCCCATCGGGTCAGAATCCTCCAACGGGCCCGAAACCCCCTGATGGTTCCATTCCTTGCACGATGTGGCACAGGCCTGACAGCCAACACAAATATCAAGGTCAATCAAAAGGCCCAATTTTTTATCAGTATGCGCGGGAAGTGTGGTCATAACCAAACGATTATAATATATTTGATTATAATGCAATGATAAAATTTTATGCACCGAATCACTATACCCGTTGTAAAATATTTCACCGATTTATTGTCAATCAATTTATTTATCAAAAATTCAAAAAAAAACCTTTACTTTATGGCGATATTATTTTTAGACTAAAAACATCAGACATACGATATTTAGTATGAATGATGAAATTTATACACAAGATTTTGTGATAGAGGCTTTAATTTGGCATAAAATTTGAATATTTATATTCATATTTTAAGCCATTTGCCATCCCATAATGAACATCTTGCAAGGGGTCTGTTTCATGGTGGAGAATTCGGATAATGGTGCATATAACCCAAATATATGGGGCATCATTGGAAGAATCATCGCTTAAAGACATATACTCTTAAAGGTAAAACAATGAACGAAAAATATTATTGCGCCGATAGTCACCAACAACTATCATTTGATACATTAATGAATGATTCAGATGATTCGTTACATATTGAACAGTTGGAGGAGATTATTGAGGATACAGAGGAACAATTTAACACCCGCCGGCAACCGGTGTTTTTGACCCGTGAAAATGAAATTGAAATTACCCGCCAAAACGATAGGGGGGTGCGGGTAATTATCAACCCGGCCCGCGATAATTTATTAACCGAATTTGGCAAGGAAACATTGCGCGATAGATATTTGATAGAGGGCGAGTCGTTTCAGGATATGTTTGCCCGTGTCGCCATGCATTATGCCGATGATTCGGCACATGGCCAACGGCTTTACGATTATATTTCACAATTATGGTTCATGCCGGCCACGCCTATTTTGTCCAATGGGGGCACATCGCGCGGTTTACCCATTTCATGTTTTTTGAACGAGGCCGAGGATTCATTGAACGGCATTGTTGGTTTATGGACCGAAAATGTTTGGTTGGCGGCTAAGGGGGGCGGTATTGGCAGTTATTGGGGCAATTTGCGTTCCATTGGCGAACCAGTCAAGGGTTCGGGCAAAACATCGGGGGTTATGCCCTTTATTAAGGTGATGGATAGCCTGTCCTTGGCCATTTCACAGGGGTCATTGCGCCGTGGCTCATCGGCTGTATACTTGCCCATTTCACACCCCGAGATAGAGGAATTTATTGAATTGCGCCGCCCCACTGGTGGTGACCCGAATCGCCGTTCATTAAACCTGCACCATGGTGTGTTGGTCAGCGATGATTTTATGCGCGCGGTCGAACATGACGAGGATTGGGCCCTGCGTTCGCCCAAGGATGATTCGGTGATTCGCAAGGTCAAGGCCCGCGAAGTTTGGATTCGCCTGTTGACGGCGCGGGTTGAAACCGGTGAACCCTATATAATATTTAACGATGCGGTTAACCGGGCCATACCCGAACATCAAAAATTGATGGGTTTGACCGTAAAAACTTCTAATTTATGTTCCGAAATTACCCTGCCCACCGGTATTGACAAGGACGGCATGAACCGCACCGCGGTTTGTTGTTTAAGCTCGCTTAATTTGGAAACTTACGATGCCTGGCGCGACCACCCATTATTAGTCGAGGATGTTCTGCGGTTTTTGGATAATGTATTGCAGGATTTTATTGATAATGCTCCCAATGATTTTCACCGCGCCAAATATTCGGCCATGCGTGAACGTTCGGTGGGTTTGGGGGTGATGGGGTTCCATTCCTATTTACAGGCCAAAATGATTCCTTGGGAATCCGCGATAGCCAAATCACAAAATGTGAAAATTTTTCAAAACATCAAGGAAAAGGCCGATGCGGCATCAAAAAAATTGGCCGCCATTAAGGGGGCCTGCCCCGATGCCGACGAACATGGGGTGCAGGAACGTTTCTCCAACAAATTGGCCATTGCCCCAACTGCCTCTATTTCTATTATTTGTGGTGGGGCCAGCCCGGGTATCGAACCGATTGCCGGCAACAGCTTTACCCATAAAACACTCAGTGGTTCCTTTGCTGTGCATAACCCCTATTTGCGGGCCCTGCTCCACAGCAAGGGTATGGATAATGAGGAAGTTTGGTCCGGCATTACCCAAAATGAGGGTTCGGTTGCCCACCTAGATTTTTTAAGCGAGCATGAAAAAATGGTGTTCCGCACCGCCCACGAAATTGACCAACGTTGGTTGGTGGAATTTGCCGCTGACCGCACACCCTATATTTGCCAATCACAATCGTTAAATATATTCCTCGAGGCCGATATACATAAACGCGACCTGCATAAAATTCATTTTATGGCCTGGCAGAGGGGGGTAAAATCACTTTATTATTGCCGTTCCAAATCGCTCCAACGGGCCGAAAAATCGTTAGAATTTTTATCGGCACGCGATGAACAACGCAATGAATATAAAAAGATTGATTATGAAGAATGTCTGGCCTGCCAGTAATTGAATTGCTGAAAATCGCCGGTAAACATTTATAACTGACATAAAAATTAACCAATATAATGGCTTCAATGGTTTGAACATTGAGTGTAATCTAACCCAAAAAAAACAGTTAAAACAGATAAAAATAAAAAAATTGCAATTGGATAAAATAATGGTAAAATGCCATTATGAATACACAGCATCTGGGTTTAAAATTATTGGTTGGTTTTTTGGGTTTTTTGATTATTGTTGGGGTTACCTTGTTATTATATGGGGTTATCAGCGGTAAGAAACCCTTTTTTTTGGGCAATGGTACGCCCACAACAACCATGCCGGTTAATGCGGTGCCATTACAAAATACCCCGGTTACCAGCGCGCCATTTATGGTGGAATATGGCACCAATGGTCAAAAGATAGAAACAATATCGGTGCAACCCAATTTTATTGCCATTACCAGCCGTGGCGAGAAGGAACAAAATATACAAATTATCAACCCGTTAAACGGGGCATTATTGGGAAGGTTGGTGGTAAAACCATGATAAACCGCGATTTTCGTTCCGATACGGTGCAACCATGCCACCCCAATATATTGCAATATTTTCAGGAATATTGCGCCAAACCGCATACAAGCTATGGTAATGGGGAATTATCGGGGTTATTAAATGAAAAAATGCGCCAATTATGGGGGCGCGAATGCAAAAGCTTTGCGGTTATTTCGGGCACGGCCGCCAATGCCACCCTGATATCGGCCATGGTGCCATTTTACGGAGCGGTATTATGCCCCGAATTTAGCCATATTAACGAGGATGAAAATACTGCGATAGAATTATTCTCGGGCGGGGCGCGGGTTATGCCCCTGCATACACCCAGTGGCAAATTAACCCCAGATATATTGCATGACAAATTGCGCCCCTATAATTTTGGTTTTGTTCATCATGCCCAACCAAAGGCCCTGACCATTTCCAACCTTAACGAACAGGGCCTTGCCTATAATAATAGTGAATTGCGGGCCCTGTGCCAAACGGCCAAACATTATGGCCTGGCCTTTCATATAGACGGGGCCCGGTTGGCCAATGCATTATGCGCCAACCATGAAACCCCGGCCCAGATGATTGACGGGGTGGATATTGACGGGCTTTCCTTTGGTTTTGCAAAAAACGGGGCCTTTTTGGCCGAAATATTGGTGGTATTTAACCCCAAATATTACGAAACCATTCCTTATATATTAAAACGCACCGGCCATTTGCCGGCCAAGGGCGAATATATATCCGCACAGGCTTTGGCGTTGTTGCAGAATGATTTATGGTTACAAAATGCGCAAAATGCCAATCAATTATGCCAAAAGTTAGCGCAAAAATTGCAAAATCACCCAAAAATTACCATATTAAGCGGGGGGTTGGGTAATGAATTATTTCTGCATATTCCCCCGCCATTGGCCAAAAAATTGGAAATGGCCGGTTTTTTATTTTACCCCTGGGCCAATTTATTTGATAAAAATAATTTGGAGAATTGTTACCGCATTGTCGTTTCATGGAATCACCAAGCGGGCGATATTGACGCATTTTTGGGGGAATGCCAATGAAAATTCATATTATGAAATCAACCGCCGCCAAAAAAATGGGCGATAAATTGGCCAAATTATGCCAATCAGTGGAAAATGTTGAGGATGCCAGCCATGTTTTGGTGGTGGGGGGCGATGGCACCATGTTACATGCCATTCGTTCATTGCGTTCGCGCAATATTTTGAACAAAAAAATCTATGGTTTAAATGCCGGCACGGTCGGTTTTTTATTAAATTCCATGCCGAATGAATTAAACCATATATTATTAGAAAAAATCGCCAATGCATATGAAATACCCCTGAAATGTTTGGAGATGGAGGCGATAAATACCGATGGATATAAAATACAGGGTTTCGCCTTTAACGAGGTATCAATTATCCGCCGTGGGGCCCAGGCCCTGAAATTGGGTATTTATGTTGATGGGCGCGAACGCCTTGCCCAGATGGTCGGTGATGGCATAATGATAGCCACCCCACAGGGTTCTACGGCCTATAATTTTGCCAGCTCGGGCCCGATTTTGCCCCTGCATTGCAATTTATTGGCCATGACACCGGTTAGTGTTTTTCGCCCAAGACGTTGGTCGGGGGCATTAATTCCGCATAATGCGGTGGTGAATATCAAAATACAGGAACTGGCCAAACGGCCGGCCGTTGTCGCCACCGATGCCCTGGCCTTTACGCAAATAAGCGAAATTACTATACGCGAGGAGGCCAACCCCTCGGTCAGTCTGTTATTTGATAATGGCGATGAATTGCGCGAACGCATTTTTAATGAACAATTTATGTTCAGTTGATTCTTTTGATTTGCTTTTTATCATTGTAATCAAAATAGCAAAGAAAATTTACATATTTAAAATATATAAAAATGATTTAAATCATTTTTGCCTTTTTTGGGGTTGCATGTTGGGGCCTGATGGCCTTATAATTATATTTAAGGTGAAATAACATGCAAAACAACCCCAAACGTTCCGAATTATGGGCCTTTTTGGCCCTATCTATGGTCTTGGTGCCGGTGCTTTCCATCGGCTTGGTTGGGGCTATTGGCCTGTTAATATGGTTAAAGCAGATGTTGTTTGGCCTGCCGGTTGGTTAAGCGAGAGTGAGTTAGTGATGGTGGAAATAGCCAGTTATGTTATACAATGCCAACCCCAAAAAATGGGGGTTATTATTGGGCATATTAACCAACAAAATTGGGGCGAAATCACCAACCAGGACCCGAATGGCAAATTAATCATGGTCTATGAGAGCGATATTCACCAGGTGGAGATTGGCGATTTGATACCGAATATTTTGGGTATGAAGGGGGTGTTAACCATGAATATGGTCTATCATAGTATAATTGAACCTGATGATAAACCCCCAACCCTACATTAAAATAACAATAGAAAAAATACAAAGGAAATATAATGGATAATGTTAGCAGAAGAACAATAATCAAGGCCCAAGCAGTCGCCAGTGCGGCGGCAGTGGCCGGTATGGCCGGGGCCGGTATGGCCAGCAATGTTATAACCGATAAAGATTCGGCCAAATTGCAATGGAACAAGGCCCCCTGCCGTTTTTGTGGCACCGGTTGTTCGGTGATGGTGGGGGTCAAGGATAACCACGTAGTTGCCACCCATGGTGATGTATTATCACCAGTCAATAAGGGTTTAAATTGCGTTAAAGGGTATTTTTTGTCTAAAATTATGTATGGCAGTGACCGGCTTACCAAACCATTATTGCGCATGACCAATGGCAAATATGACAAAAATGGCCAATTTGCCGAGGTTTCGTGGGATAAGGCATTTGATGTCATGGCCGAAAAATTCAAGGCCGCCTTAAAGGAAAAGGGCCCGTCTGGTGTTGGCATGTTTGGTTCGGGCCAATGGACAATCTGGGAGGGTTATGCGGCCGTAAAATTATTCAAGGCCGGTTTTCGCACCAATAATATTGACCCCAATGCCCGCCATTGCATGGCATCGGCAGTGGGTGGTTTTATGCGCACATTTGGTATAGACGAACCAATGGGCAATTATGACGATATTGAACAAACCGATAATTTTGTATTATGGGGTTCCAATATGGCCGAAATGCACCCGGTGTTATGGACCCGCGTAACCGACCGCCGTTTAAGCAATAAACATGTCAAGGTGGCGGTATTGTCAACCTATACCCACCGATGCTTTGATTTGGCCGATTTGCCGATAATTTTTACCCCGCAAACCGATTTGGCCATTTTGAATTATATTGCCCATTATATTATTAAAAATAACAAATATAACAAGGAATTTGTGCAAAAACATTGCAATTTTTTGATTGGCAATGACGATATTGGTTATGGCCTGCGCCCCGACCATGAATTGGAAAAAAAGGCCAAAAATGCCGGTGATGCCAATGGGGCCAAACCGATAAGTTTTGATGAATATGCCCAATTTGTCAGCAGATATGATGTTCATTATGTCAGCAAATTAAGCGGTGTGCCGGTTAAACAATTGGAATCTCTGGCCGAAATTTATGCCGACCCCAAAAGCAAAGTCGTTTCATTTTGGACGATGGGCTTTAACCAGCATACACGCGGGGTTTGGGCCAATAATATGATTTATAATATCCATTTATTAATGGGCAAAATTTCTACCCCGGGCAATTCGCCATTTTCATTAACCGGTCAGCCCTCGGCCTGTGGCACCGCGCGTGAGGTGGGGACGTTTTCGCACCGCCTGCCGGCCGATATGGTGGTAACCAACCCCGAACATCGCGCAAAAGCCGAGGAAATATGGAAATTACCCAAGGGCACCATCGAGGAAAAACCCGGCCTTCATGCGGTGGCACAAAACCGCGCCCTGAAAGACGGCAAATTAAATGCCTATTGGGTGATGGTTAATAATAATATGCAGGCCGCCGCCAACATGCTGGGCGAGGGCCTGCCGGGGTATCGCAACCCCAGCAATTTTATTGTGGTTTCAGATGTATACCCGACGGTGACGTGCGAGGCGGCCGATTTGGTATTACCCAGCGCAATGTGGGTGGAAAAGGAGGGGGCCTTTGGCAATGCCGAACGGCGCACCCAATTTTGGCACCAAATGGTCAGTGCCCCCGGCGAGGCCAAGTCTGATTTATGGCAAATAATGGAATTTTCAAAACGATTCAAGGCCGAGGAAGTATGGCCGGCCGAATTATTGGCGCAAAAACCCGAATATAAGGGACGCACCCTGTATGATATTTTATACAAAAATGGGGTGGTCAATAAATTTCCGGTTTCGGATATTGAAAAGGGTTTTGACAACCATGAAGCGAAGGATTTTGGTTTTTATGTGCAAAAGGGCCTGTTTGAGGAATATGCCCATTTTGGCCGGGGCCATGGCCATGATTTGGATAATTTTGATGTTTACCATCAAACCCGGGGCAAAAAATGGCCGGTGGTCAATGGCAATGAAACCCATTGGCGTTTTAACGAACAATATGACAGCTACGTGCCCAAGGGCGAGGGTATAAGATTTTATGGCAACCAAGATGGCAAGGCCAAAATTTTTGCCCTGCCTTACGAACCGGCCGCCGAATCGCCCGATGAACAATATCCATTATGGTTATGCACCGGGCGGGTGTTGGAACATTGGCATTCGGGTTCCATGACCCGCCGGGTGCCCGAACTATACCGCGCCGTGCCCAACGCATTATGCTATATGCACCCCGATGATGCCAAAAAATACAAATTGCGCCGTGGTGATGAAATATTACTGGAATCGCGCCGTGGGGCGATACGCACGCGGGTGGAAACCAATGGGCGCAACAAACCACCCAAGGGCTTAATTTTTGTGCCATGGTTTGATTCCAGCCAATTAATTAATAAGGTAACTCTGGATGCCACAGACCCGATTTCGCGGCAAACAGATTTCAAAAAATGCGCGGTGAAAGTGAGTAAAATATGAAAAAATATTTGTTAATACTATTATTTGCCCTGTTTGCCCAGCATAGCATGGCCGATACATTAAGCAATTTGAAAACAAACCGCAATTTGGCCGATAACGAACCGGCCCCACAAATATTGCCGGTGGAAAATGCCGACATCAAACGCAAACGCAATTATGCCGAACAACCCCCCACCATTCCCCACCACATTGACAATTACCAAATTGACACCAATGCCAATAAATGTATGTTCTGCCACGCCCGCAACAAGGCCGGCGAGGCTGGCGCACCAATGGTCAGCGTAACCCATTTTACCGACCGCGATGGCCAGGTGCTGGCCGATATAACCCCGCGCCGTTATTTTTGCACCCAATGTCACGTGCCCCAAATGCAAAATAAACCCTTAATTGACAATAAATTTAAGGATGTTTATGACTTAATTAAACCCAAAGACAAAAAGACCGCCCAATGATAAGAAAATTTTTAGACATTGCCAAATATTATTGGGCAATTATTACCCGTCCATCTGTCTATTTTTCGCTGGGTTTTTTAACTTTGGGCGGGTTTGTCGCCGGGGTTATGTTTTGGGGCGGGTTTAATACCGCATTGGAACTAACCAATACCGAGTCATTTTGTATTTCATGCCACGAAATGCGCGATAATTTATACGAAGAATACCGCCAAACCATTCATTATAGCAATCGTTCGGGCGTGCGCGCTTCCTGCCCCGATTGCCATGTTCCCCATAAATGGATCGACAAAATTGCCCGCAAAATACAGGCTTCTAAGGAAGTATGGGGCAAAATTTTTGGCACCATAGCCACGCGTGAAAAATTTGAAGAAAAGCGATTGGAATTGGCCCAACATGAATGGGCAAGATTCAAATCTAATAATTCATTGGAATGCCGTAATTGCCATAATTATGATTATATGGATTTAACCAAACAATCACTTCGTGCCCGCGAATATCACGACAAATATTTAATCAGTGGCGAAAAAACCTGTATTGATTGCCACAAGGGTATTGCCCATAAATTACCCAATATGGATAATGTCGGGGTCATGCCATAAGGTTATTGTTCTAACAACCTTTGCAATCTTTGGGCAAATTCGGCTTCTGAAAAATTGAATATATTGCTCTGTATTTTGGCCAAATCTAATAATAACTTGGCCTCGTCCTGGTTTAAGGTATTTTGTTTGGCCAATTTGGCAATAATGCGGTGGTTGGGGTTAATTTCCAATACCGGGGCAAAATCAGGGACTGCCTGATTTAACGAACGCAATATTTGTTGCATATTGGCATCGGGTGCGCCCTCGGGGGTTACCAAACGCACTGGGGTGGCCGATAAGACCTTGCTGACTATCACATCCTTGACCGCCGGGCCGTAAACATCCTTTAACCGGCCAATTAATATGGTAATATCGGGGCTGGTTTCGGGGGTGGCATCGTCATTTTTGCCATCGGTGCGCGGGAATTTGCTTAAATCAACCCCCTCGGCATTGATGGGTTTGAATTTTTTGCCATTAAAATCCGATTGTTGCACCCATACATTATCCACCGGGTCGGTCAATAATACCACCGGTATATTGCGGGCATTAAAACCCTCTAAATGCGGGCTGGCCCGCAATTCGCCCTCGTTATATCCCACCAAATAATAAATATCCTCCTGACCGGGCAACATCATTTTTTCGTAATCGGCAAAATTAATATAATCATGGTTGCGTTGGGTTTTAATACGCATCAGGGCAATGACCAAGGCCTGCATCTCGGTATCATTTTCCATCATTGCTTCCTTCATCACCCGCCCAATTTTTTCGTAAAAAATATCGTAAATGGCTGGCGATTCATTCAATTTCTTTTGCAGTTCAGTCAAAATACGCTTGGTAATAACTTGACGAATTTTGTTTAAAACCGGGGTCATTTGTAACATTTCACGGCTGATATTTAAGGGTATATCGTCCGATTCAATCACCCCCGAGACAAAACGCAACCAGCGCGGTAATATGCCCTTTAAATTATCGGTAATAAACATACGTTTAATATATAATTTTAACGATGATTTATCGGCATTGCTGAATAAATCGTGGGGGGGGGTTTGCGGAATGAATAACAGGGCATTATAATTAACTATACCCTCGGCCCGGGTATGAATGGTTACGAATGGCTCGTCAAATTGAAAGCTGGTGGCATTGTAAAACCGGCGGTAATCGTCCTTATTAACACTGCTGGGTTCTTGGCGCCACAGGGCAACCGCCTGATTCAATTGTTCATCATCACCACCCCATATTATTGGCACGGGTATATAATCTGACCATTTGCGCACCACGGCCGAAATACGAAATTTATCGCCAAATTCCTTGGCATCGTCCTTTAAATCAACAATAATTTTGGTGCCGGCCTGTTGTAATGGTGTATCGGCAATGGCAATATCATAACCATCTTGGCCATTAGACTGCCAACAATAGGTGCTATCCTCACCGGCCTTGCGGCTGTAAACCTTGACCCAATTGGCAACCATGAATGACGAATAAAAACCCACGCCAAATTGGCCAATAAAATCGTTATTATCCTTATTTTTGACTGATTCCAAAAATTTCTTGGTGCCTGAACGGGCAATTGTGCCTAAATTTTCAATCAATTCCTCTTGGCTCATGCCTATACCATTATCCTGTATGGTTAATTGGCCATTATCGCTATTGATGATGATGCGCAAATCATCGCTGGTGGCCATTTGGGGTTTTTCAATCGCCATATAACGGCGTTTTTCAATGGCATCGGCGGCATTGGCGATTAATTCGCGCACAAAAATCTCGCGCTCCGAATAAAGCGCGTGGGCCATAATTTCTAATAAACGGCCAACTTCGGCATTAAATTGTTGTTTGCTCATTTTTTTCCTCTTTTATGTTGCCCAAATTATGTAAGCAGTTTTATAATAAAATCAAGATTTTAAAAATAAAAAAAACAAAAACCCGTTGCGCGGGGCTTAATTTTCATATAAAGGGAGAATATGGCAGAAGTAATTATATGCGATGATGAGGATTCGGTGCGGGTGGTGTTGGCGACCTTAATGGAACGCAACGGCCATCAACCCCTGTTGGCGCGTTCGGTGGCCGAATTAAACGGCTATATTATGGCCCAACGCGGGCAAATATTATTATGCGACATTCACCTGCATGATGGTAATGGGTTGGAATTATTACCCAAAATTCGCCAATTACGCCCCGATTTGGGGGTTATAATTATCAGTGCCCGCGCCGATTTGGTAACCAATATTTCGGCACAGGACAAGGGGGCATTTGAATTTGTTGCTAAACCATTTGATATTAACCATATAAGCGCGTTGGTGCAAAAATTATGCGAAAAATCATTGGGTTCGGTGCCCTTTATTAACCTTAAAAAGGAATATAAAGATATTGACCAATTTATTGGGCAATCACCGGCCATGCAGGAGGTTTTTCGCATCATTGCCCGTTCGGCCCAAAATACATTGGCGGTGATGATTCAGGGCGAATCTGGCACCGGCAAGGAATTGGTGGCGCGGGCGATTCACCAATATTCGGCCCGGCGCGACCAACCATTTGTGGCCATCAATATGGCGGCCATTCCGCGCGAATTGATAGAATCTGAATTATTTGGCCATGAACGCGGGGCCTTTACCGGTGCGGTTAATGCGCAAATTGGCAAATTTGCCATGGCCAACCAAGGCACAATATTTTTGGACGAAATTGGCGATATGCCGATGCACGCGCAAACCCGCCTGTTGCGTGTTTTACAAAATGGCGAATTTACCAAGGTGGGGGGCCATAAAACCGAAACCACCAACGCCCGTATAATTTGCGCCACCCACCGCAACCTGCCACAATTAATAAAAAATGGCGAATTTCGCAGCGATTTATATTATCGCTTGCTGGTGATACCCATCACTATCCCCCCCTTACGCCAAAGGCGCGATGATATTGAACGTTTTTGCCAATTTTTTATTCAAAAGGCGATTGGGCAGGGCCTGCAACCAATTATATTGGAAAAACCGGCCTTGGAATTTATTAAAAATTGCGCCTTTGCCGGCAATGTGCGCCAATTGGAAAATTATATTTTGCGTTTATGCGCCCTGTACCCCGGGCAACGCATTACAAATGATATTGCCGGGCGCGAATATGGGGCCGATGACCATGACACAAACCATAATAATGATGGCGATTTGGCCAAAATTATAGAGGATTATTGCACCCAAGGGGGCATAGATGATAAAGATTTATGGGATAATATCACCCAACAGGTGGAATTGGGGTTTCACCGTTATTTTTACCAAAAAACCCATAAAAACCAATTAAAAACCGCCCAATTATCGGGCATTAACCGCAATACTATCGCAAAAAAATGGCAAAAATATTTTTCCTAATTAATAAATATTACCGCGCCTACATGGTGGGTGTGTCGGCCATATTGGCCCTGGCGGTTGCCACCATTTTTTATGGGGTGATAGCCCAAAATTCATTGATGCTTATTCAATGGGGTTTGGCAATTGGCTTTGCCATGGTGGTGGTGTTGGCCGGTTTAATATATTATAAAATACGGCAATTGCCGGTTTATACCGGCCAAACGACTGGCCGGGGCCAAGTTGGCCGGGGCCGTTTGCGTTATAAATTGATTATTGTTTTTGTTTTAATTACCATTCCATCGCTTATTTTAAGCAGTTTTTCGTGGTATATGATGGATTTGGGCATAAAAATTTGGTTTGCCAAACCGGTTAATGATGCGATAGAAAATGCCTATTATATTGCCCAGGCCTACCATGATGAACATATTAAAAATATTGAATCCGATGCCTTAACCATTGCCCGTTCCATTGATAATGCCCTCATTGCCAACCCGAACGATAAAACCGAAAATTTGGCGTGGATATTACAAATTAATGCCTCGGTGCGCGGTATACAGGAGGGGTTTATTTTTACCCCCAGCCGAGTATTGGCGCGTTATGGGTTGTCATATAGTATGGAATTTGACCCGTTGGAATATAGTAATATGCAAAATGCCCGCAAGGGCGAGGTGGTTTTAATCAAAAAGCAATCTGACCGCATTCGCGCATTGGTGGCATTAAGCACCATTGCCGATGGTTTTTTGATGATAGAACGCCAAGTAGACCCCAAGGTGATAAGCCAATTGGAAAAAACCCAAGAATCATACACTAATTATAATGCGGTGGAATTAAAACGTTTTGATATACAATTATCGCTGACACAGGCAATTTTATTGATAACCTTGATTATATTTTTGATATTATTATCGTTTAGCTATTGGATAGCCGGCAAAATTGCGGTGCGCATTGAACAATTATCACAGGCCACCAACCGCGTCAGCGGGGGCGATTTATCGGTGCAATTGCCGCTTGATAACGAACGCGACGAGGTCAGCACCCTGACGCAAAATTTCAATGCCATGTTAACCCAAATTAACCAACAACACCAACGTATTTTGGCATCCAATGCCGAAAATGCCTCAATTCGCCAATATCAGGCCACGGCATTGGAGGGCCTATCACAGGGGGTGATGAGCATTACCAACGAAGGCTTGGTGCAATTAATTAATCAATCGGCCCGCGAATTATTGGCTATCAAGGGCGATATTAAGGGCGAACCCATTGCCAATATTATTAAGGATTTGCCCCCATTAATGGACAAGGCCCGGCAAAATAATGGCGAATTTGCCGCCATAACCGCCCCGCACCGCCAAAAAATTGTGCAATTTCGCGTGGGTTATTTGGGGCCGGAATTTGGTTATATTGCCACCATAGACGATTTAACCGCCTTAATCAGTGCCGAACGCCAGGCCGCCTGGTCAGATGTGGCCCGCCGAATCGCCCATGAAGTCAAAAACCCCCTAACCCCGATTCAATTATCGGCCGAAAGGTTGCGCCGCAAATATAAGGATATAATACCGGCCGATGATGGGGTATTTAACCAATGTATTGATACAATAATCCGGCAAGTGGGCGATATTGGCCGTTTGATTGACGAATTTTCCAAATTTGCCCGTATGCCCAGCGCGCAAAAGGCCCCGATTAATATTATTTCTATCCTGAACGAGGTGGTGTTTTTGGAACAATCGCGCCCGCACCGCGCCAAAATACAAACCAGTGGCCTGCAAAATGACAGCCTGATTGATGGTGATAAATCGCTTTTGGCACAGGCATTTAGCAATATCATTAAAAATGGGTTGGAAGCCATAGACGAAAAACACCCGCACGATAATGGATTATTGCATATTGCATATTTGCCCGACCAAAAACAGATAATATTCACCGATAACGGCCCGGGGTTCAGCGACAACCCCAACCGCCTGTTTGAACCCTATATGACCACCAAAACCACCGGCACCGGTTTGGGCCTGGCCATTACCAAGAAAATATTTGACGAACATGGTTTCAAAATTACCCTGAAAAACAACACCGATAATGACGGCCAAATTTTGGGTGCCATGGTTATAATTGCCCTTATGTAGTTTTTTATTTTTGTATTTTAAACCACCCCGCCCCCTATCGGGGGCACCCCTCGCTGAGGGGAACGTGCCCATTTTTAAATTCACTTAAATTGCAAACAGGTTAGAATTTACTATGTTTTTTGTAAGCACCATATACCATTGCAAGATACTATCTTTCCCTATACGAGGGGTGGCAAATTCAAGCATAGCGCAGAATTTGACGGGGTGGTTTACCCAAACAACCTGTATGCAATATGAAACATTGCAAGTTGCCGGGCTTCCCCTCCATTGGAGGGGTGCCCACGAAGTGGGCGGGGTGGTTTACCCAAACCACGAAAATAAAAAGTTATGCGTTGTTATAGATAATAAGATTGTAATTATCATTTTGACGGGGTGGTTTGCCATTGGGTTGTTTATAAAATGAATTTGATAATGGGGGTTGTTATTTTTTGCTTGCCACGCGGGCGATTCGCCATTATTTTATATGCATGGCCAAGCAACCACCCCGCCCCAAACCACAACGCCCGCACGGGCGCACCCTTGCCGATGTAAGCAAGGGTATGGATAAGAATTTAATGAATGCAATACTGGAAAATATGCGTAAGGGTGAAAAACAAATTAACCCAGATTCAACATTTGATTGCCATAACCCTGTTAAAAACCCCCAAACCCCACAGAACACCATCACCGCTGAATTTTTGCGCTTCCTCCTGTTGGGTGGTGATGATAACAACCCGATTCATGAACGTGGGGTTAATATAAGAGGTTATTATATTACTGGGCAATTGGATTTGCGTGGTTGTGAAGTGAAATTTAATATAGGATTAGTGAATTGCCGTTTTGAAAAACAACCCATATTTCAAGATTGCAAAATTTTGGGTCATTTGAGTTTGGAATATTCCCATTGTGCCAATGGTTTTAACGGGCAGGGGATGTTAATTGCCAAAAACCTGTTCATGCGCAATGGTTTTCAATGCCATGATGAATGCAGTTTAATGGGGGCCGAAATTGGCGGGCAGTGGAATTGCACAAGTGGGGTATTTGAAAATAAAATTGGTTATTCAATTAATGCCGATGGAATAAAAGTTGGTAGTGATGTCTTATTTAATGAACAATTCACATCACATGGTGAATGCGACCTATTAGGGGCCGAGATTGGCGGGCAGTGGAATTGCGAGGGTGGAAAATTTGCAAATGAAAATGGAAAATCCATAAATGCCGATGGAATAAAAGTTGGTAGAGATGTCTTTTTTAATGGCAAATTTACATCAAACGGTGAATGCCGTTTACTGGGGGCCGTGATTGGCGGGCAGTGGAATTGCGTGGGTGGAACATTTGCAAATAAATCAGAGATTAAAAAAGATAATGAAACAAATGAAATTAAATATGGTGATGCGATACAAGCCCAAAAAATTATTGTAAAAAATGGAATATTTTTAAATAATATTGAATACAATGGAATTTTGGATTTATTTGGGGCCGAGATTGATACATTACAGGATGATGATACAAGTTGGAAACACAGAATTTATGATATTGAAGATTGCAAAATTAGAACATTTGCCGGTGATAATATTGATAGGCGATTAGAGATGCTAGAAAATCAAGTGAGTAAAAATTACCATTCATCATATCAAAATTGTATGCGGGTGTATGAACGCACTGGGGAGAGTGATAAATATAAGCAGGTGGCGGTGGCATTGGAACGCAGAATTACCAAGAATACTTCATTCGGAATTAAGAAAATTGTTCGTTGGTTATTTGGTGGGTTATCGGATTATGGCCATAACTTGCCCAAATTATTTTGGATATTTATTGTTATTTGGTTATCAACCAGCTTTATATATTACTTTGCCGCTTATTATGGACTTTTTGCCCCCAGTGATTCACAAACACTTTATTATCAACATATTACCGAAGCCAATGAAAATAAAACTGAAAATGGCGAAAATATTACTATCTTGCCCGAATCAATGAGTAATTTATATATGGCATGTAAGGTTAATCAAGATAAAGAAAATAACTGGTATACTTGCAAGGCATTACCCCCCGAATATGCCACCCTTAGCCCTATTGCTTATTCACTTGATTTACTTTTACCATTTGTTGATTTGGGGCAGGATAAATATTGGGGGGTAAAAATTGATACCCCAAAACCCAACGGATTTGAAGAATTATTTACAAATTGGACATATAACCATGGTGTGCGCATTGTAATATGGTTTGAAATATTATTTGGTTGGGTTTTGGGTGCCATATTATTATCGGTCATCTCGGCCCATTTTGCCAAACGGGTCAGTAATGATTAATATATTACCAAAATTTACCCGGTGGGTATAAAATACCATTGCAAGATACTATCTTTCCCCTATACGAGGGGTGGCAAATTCAAGCGTAGCGCAGAATTTGACGGGGTGGTTTACCCAAGCCCCAAAAACAAAAGGATATGCGTTGTTATAAAAGATAGACAGGAATTTTTCAGATTTATAATCTATAACAAAGCATATTCATTTTCTAAACAGACCGGTGGTAAACCACCCCGCCCACTTCGTGGGCACCCCCCCAACGGGGGGGAAGCATAGTAACTTGCAATGCAAAATTGTGCTCACATGCAACATGTAAATGTCATTCTGTATGTAAAAAAAATTTAAAAATGGAGACCTTCTCCTCACTTTTTATAGTTTGGGGGAGGGGTGGATTTTGAATTTGAAAAATTCAAAAGTTATTAATGATGATATTAAACAAACGAGACGGGGTGGTTCGCAAATGCAAGTTGTAAGCAGGTTATTGAATATAAAGCAGAAAGCAGACAAAAATAATAAAAAAACAGAGAAAAAAATCAGATAAAAGATATTGACAGGCGGGGGGTGGGTTGCTAATAAACGGGGCATGAATAATAACAATTTGCGCGACAAAACCCGCAACAAAACCATAGTGATGAAATTTGGGGGCACTTCGGTGGCCAACCAAGAGCGCATCAACCATGTTGCCCAATTGGTGCGGGCCCAATATGAAGCCGGTTATAATGTGGCGGTGGTGGTGTCGGCCATGTCGGGGGAGACCAACAAATTGGTGGGTTATGTTGATGCCATAAGCCCAATATATGATGCGCGTGAATATGATGCGGTGGTGGCAACTGGCGAGGCGATTACAGCCGGTTTATTGGCCTTAACCCTGCAAAATATTGGGGTGCCGGCCCGTTCGTGGCAGGGCTGGCAAATACCCATCATAACCGATGATTCGCATGGTTCGGCCCGTATAGACCATATAAATTGCGACAAATTACGGGATAGATTTGCCGAGGGCATGGTGGCGGTTATTACCGGTTTTCAGGGGGTCAGCGAGCATGGGCGAATCACCACATTGGGGCGCGGTGGTTCGGATACCTCGGCCGTGGCGGTGGCGGCCGCATTAAAGGCCGATTTATGCAATATTTACACCGATGTTGATGGTGTATATACCACCGACCCGCGTATTGTGCCATTGGCCAAAAAAATGAACAAAATCAGCCACGAAGAAATGTTGGAATTGGCATCATTGGGGGCCAAGGTATTGCATATTCGTTCGGTGGAATTGGCGATGAACCATGGGGTGCGCCTGCAAGTTTTATCAAGTTTTGAGGATAAACCCGGAACTTTTGTTGTGAAGGAGGATGAAATTATGGAACAAGAAGTGGTGAGTGGGATAGCCGCCCAGCGTGATGAGGCCAAAATTACTTTGGTCAAGGTGCGCGATGTGCCCGGGGTGGCGGCCCGTATTTTTGGTTGCCTTTCCAACGATAATATTAATGTGGATATGATAATTCAAAGCATATCGGTTGATGACAACCGCACCGATATGACCTTTACCATTCCCAGGCGCGATTTGGCCCGCACCATTCGCCTGTATGAACAACACCAAGATGAGATTGGTTTTGAACGGATAGTGGCCGATGATAAAGTGGCCAAAATATCCATTGTTGGGGTGGGCATGAAATCGCATAGCGGGGTGGCCCAAAAGGTATTTCAGGCATTGGCTGAAAAAAATATTAATATGCAGGCCATTTCCACCAGCGAAATCAAAATTTCGGTCTTAATTTCCGAGGAATATACCGAATTGGCGGTGCGGGCCCTGCATACCGCCTTTGGTTTGGATAAACAATAATAATTTTTAAGATTTAAAAATTAAATATAGGATAAGGCCTTTTGCGGGTCATTGGTGATGACAAAATCGGTTAATAAATCGGGGTTGCAAAATTGCTGGGCAACCATGTCCTCAAAAAAACTTAATAATTTATGCCAATAATTATCGGGGTCTAAAATAATAATCGGCAATTCATGGCGGTGCAGGTTTTTCAGGGCCAATACCTCGGCAAATTCCTCCAATGTGCCAATGCCACCGGCCATAATAATAAATCCATCGGTCAGCAGGCTAAGGATACGTTTGCGTTCGTTCATGGTTTCGGTAATGATGGTGCGGGTGATAATTGTGTTATCATTGCCCTCCCATTCGGTTAAAAATTTGGGTATGACTCCTATCACCTCGCCGCCCTCCTCAAAACAGGCGCGGGCAACTTGGCCCATCATGCCATTGGCACCCCCACCATAAATCAGGGTTTTATTATCGCGGGCAATGGCTAAACCCAAATCATGCGCGCATTTCAAATGGTGCCCGGCAATGGCATTGCGGGCCGAACAAAACACGGTGACCGATTTTTTTTTCATTTTTCTCTCTCTTTTTAAATAAATTATTGGGACATGCCGGTCAAATAAATACCGGCCATCAACATCACTATCGCAAATGCCTGTGCCATCAGGCGGTATCGCATCAATTTATTACCCCATTTTTGGTTGGTTTCCCCGCCACGGGCCATGACAATAATACCAATTATCAACACGCCCAGTGTAATCGCCACCCCCAATATCATCAATAAAAAAGCTAGGGCAGATAACATTATTCGCTCCAACGCGGGAAAATACCGCTCGGTTGGGGCAATTTTTGCCCACTGGCGGTTGCTATATGGTAATGTTTGATGGTGCGGTGGTGCATATCCACCGCGCATTGGTCCAAAATATGTTCACCGGCCAATGGCATAAAGGGTTGCACCAATAGGCCCACTTTGCGAATCACTTCCACCAGCACCCATAATACCGCCTCCATACGGGCCGGGTCAGTTTTTTTCAGGGCCCATGGGGCCTGGCTGTCAATATAGCGGTTGGCCGAACCAATCACCGCCCATATTTCCTCTAATGCGCGGTTAAATTCACAGGCCTGTATTTTATCGCTTACTTTATCCAACATGGCATCGCTTAATGCCAATATTTCCTTATCCTCAAAAGTTTTCTCCCCCGGGTTGGGCATAATACCACCGGCATTTTTGGCAATAAAGGCCAGGGTGCGTTGGGCCAAATTGCCCAAATCATTGGCCAAATCATGGTTCATGCGGTTGACCATTGCTTGATGCGAAAAATCGCCATCGGCCCCAAATGGCACCTCGCGCATTAAGAAATAGCGCGTGGCATTCACCCCATATTTTTGCAATAAATCAATCGGGTCAATCACATTGCCCAGCGATTTTGAAATTTTTTGCCCCTCGTTCGTCCACCAACCATGGGCAAAGACCCGTTGTGGCACCGGCAATTTGGCCGCCAACAAAAATGCCGGCCAATAAACCGTATGAAACCTGATAATATCCTTACCCACCAAATGCAGGCTGGCCGGCCAAAATTTGCGGTAAAGGGGCGATTCCTCATCGGGGAAGCCAAGGGCGGTGATATAATTGGTCAGGGCATCCAGCCAAACATACATAATATGCTTATCATCGCCCGGCACCGGCACACCCCACGTAAATGAAGTGCGCGAAATGGATAAATCGTGCAGGCCACCGCGGACAAAGGATATTACCTCGTTGCGCCGGCTTTGCGGTTGAATAAATTGCGGGTGGGCATCATAATATTGTAATAAAATCTCGCCAAATTGCGATAATTTGAAAAAATATGATTCTTCCACCACCCATTCGCATTCGGCCCCCGATGGGGCAATATGTTTGCCATCTTTTATGACTAATTCGTCCTCATTATAGTAGGCCTCATCGCGCACCGCATACCAACCCTCATATTGCCCCTTATAAATCCAACCATTATCCATTAATCGTTTCCACAGGGCTTGGCAGGCTTTATAATGGCGTTCCTCGGTGGTGCGAATAAAATCATTCACCGAATAATCCAATAATTTGGGCAATTCGCGAAAATTTAACGAAACCTCATCAGTAAATTCGCGGGCGGTTACATTTTTCAAACTGGCGGCCTTGGCCACCTTTTGCCCATGTTCATCGGTGCCGGTTAAAAAATATACCTCATTACCCAAAAAACGTTGAAAGCGTGCCATCACATCACAGGCCAGGCTGGTATAGGCGTGGCCAATATGGGGTTTGTCATTCACATAATAAATGGGCGTGGTAATATAAAATGGTTTTGTCATAATTTTTATATGGCATGATTATTTTGTTATTTCAAGTATTTTTCATATACTGCGTCCACTAATGAATGAGAAAAAGTAAACCATGACAAACCAATTTAGGTAGAAGGGGGGTGAAAATTTGCTCTGTGCAAAACGCAACCGCATTTTCACCCCCCTTGTCAATCCCCCAAGATATTAAAAATCCAACAAATAGCTTAAAATTAATGGTATTAATTTTAAGCTATTTGGTATTTTTACTATATCATTTATAAAATTGGGGCATCAAGAAAAAAAACTTGATTATTCGGCAATTTTTTATCATAATTAGGGCCATGCAGAATATTTTATTAATTGGTTGTGGCAATATGGGTTCGGCCATGGTTGGGGGTTGGTTGAAAATGGCCGACTGCCCGCCCATTACTATTATTGAACCCAACCCTATTGATGCCACATTTGCCGGGCGGGTAACCCATTATCATCAATTGGGGCAAATACCGGCCGGCCAACAATTTGCCATTATTATTATTGCCATTAAACCCCAAATGTGCCAGGAAGTTTTGCCGGCCACCGCCCGCTATTTGGCCCATGAAGGGGCGGTGTTAAGCATTGTTGCCGGCAAAACCAGCGGTTATTTTCAACAAATATATGGCGGACATGCCCGTATTTTTCGGGTTATGCCCAACACACCGGCCTTGGTGGGTTTGGGTTTATGTGCATTATATGGGCCAACTGAATTTTCCGGGCAATATGATTTTATGGTGCAATTATTGCAACCATTGGGCATGGTTTTACCCATCAACAGCGAGGATAAAATGGATGCGATTACCGCCCTTTCTGGTTCGGGGCCGGCCTATATTTTCGCCATGGCCGGGGCTATGATTGATGCCGGTATAAAAATTGGCCTAACCCCTGAAGAATCCTTAATAGCCACCAAACAAACTATCTGGGGGGCCGGGCATTTGCTGGCCCATTCGCCCCTCTCACCGGCCCAATTGCGCCAAAATGTTACCTCGCCTAATGGCACCACCCAATCAGCTTTAAGCGCATTATGCGATAATCAACACGGCATTAACCCCTTGATGGAAGAATCTATCAAACGGGCTTATTTGCGGTCCCAAGAATTGGGGAAATCTTAAATGATAAAGGATACCCCATGGATACGATACAAACCAGTGTAAAAAACGATAATATTCAAGGCACCGGCGATTCAATGGCAACGGCACCGGTTGCGCCCAAGACATTTATGTTGGGCGATAGTATATTAAGCCAGATGTTCAACCGCGCCCCCAATAATCAACCAATTGTGGCCGGTGAAGCAATTGCTGACCGCAAACCGGTGAAAATAATTGATATGGCCCAAAAAATTATTTTAAAGGCCGAAAAACCCCAACCCCAACCGAAAATAGTTGTTGGCCCAACCCCCGAACCCGAACCGCAATATAGTGTCTTTGTTGCCGGTTTTAAACCCGATGATTCACCCGAATTTATTCAGGGCGAATATGACAAAATGTTGGGTGAATGGCAGGGGGGCAACCAGGATACACAATTGCGCGTCCAATTGGCCGAGGCCGCCTACCGATTGAATAATTATGCCATGGCCGTTGAAATATACGAGGGCTTAATGCCGATTATAGCCGAATCAATGCAGGTATTTTACCGGGTTGGCCTGTGCCTTTTTAATGTTAATCAATTTGAGAAGGCGGCCGAATATTTTCAACGGGCCAGCCAATTGAACCCCGATGATGATTTATTATACCATTCCGAGGCATCATGTTACATGAAATTGGAACAATATGAACCGGCCATTGCCCTGTATCAACGGGCCGAACAAAAAAACACTAATAATCCCAAAACTTATTTATATTGGGCCCATTGTTTGAATAATATTGGCCGTCATTCCGAGGCATTGGAAATGGTTAATAAAGCCATTGCCCTGAATGATAAAGATGCCGATAATTTTTTGGAATTAACCCTGATATTGCGCAAATTGGGCCAAAATGATGCGGCCCTGAATGCCATCAACAAAGCCATAGAATTGGAACCGGATAATGCGACATTTTGGGGGCACAAGGGTTCATTATGCGGTGAAATTGGTGATGATGAAGCCTGTTTATCGGCTTATCGCCAATCGGTTGTTATTGAACCGCATAATGTTAATATTGGTTTTAATACCGGTATGCAATTATTGGCCATGGGCCATTGGGACGAGGGTTTCCCCCTTTATTCATACCGTTATGAACGGCCCGATTTTCAAAAAATGCACGCCCGCATGTTTGATGGTGGTTATGATTGCCCGCATTGGCATGGCGAGGATATTAATGGCAAAAATATTATCCTGCATTGCGAACAAGGATATGGCGATTCGATTATGTGCATTCGTTTTGTCAAAAGCCTAAAACAAATGGGGGCGAAAAATATTATTGTTGAGGCCCCAGAATTATTACACGAATTATTTTCATCTCTGCCCGAGATTGATTTGTTAATAACCAACGAAAATAATGAACTTATTAAGGCCGATTACCATTGCCCATTGATGGAATTACCGCGGTTTTTACAATTAAAACCCGAAACTATTCCCTTTGGGGCCGGTTATTTGTCGGCCCCCAAGGATGGGCGTTTTCAGGTGCGTTCCAAAAAGGAATATGTTTTTGCCTTGGTCTGGCGTGGTTCCAAATTGCACCCGCGCGACAAGGAAAGGTCCTTGCCACTAATGACATTCAAACCCTTAATTGATGCCTTTGATGTGCAATGGTTATCCTTGCAACGCGGTGAGGGGGCCGATGAAATTAAGGAAACGCCCTTAAAACACCGGCTTTATAATATTGGCAGTAATTTTCGCAATTTTGCCGATTCGGCCGCCCTGCTCAGCCAGTGTGATTGCGTGATAGGGGTGGATACCGCGCCTATCCATTTGGCAGGCTCTTTGGGGGTGCGTTGTTATATGTTGGTGGATTTTTGGTCGGATTGGCGTTGGTTGAAAAATAGCGACACCAGCAGATGGTATGATAGCCTGAAAATGTTCCGTATTCCCCCGCGCCCCAGCACCCCCGATAAATGGGATTCCGCCATAGATGAGATGATAATATCAATCAAAAACGAGTTTCATTTGTAAATTTGCTTGATAAATGGCAATAATACTGCTAATAAAAGGCCCAACAAAGGAATAATAATGGATTTTACAGCAATTACATATAGCCATTTTGAGGCATTTTTATCGGTTTTGATGATAGATTTGGTGATGTCGGCCGATAATAGTATTGTCATAGCATTGGCGGTGCAGGCCATTCCAAAGGAACAAAGACGCAAGGTTTTGATGTTGGGCGTGGTTTTGGCCACGGTTTTGCGGGTTGTTTTTGCCCTGCTGACCAGCCAATTATTGCAAATTAATGGCATATTATTTTTTGGTGGTGTGTTATTATTATATGTTTGTTACAAAATGTATAAGGATTTAAAATCGTTAGATTCCCATAAAGGTGAGGAAACCCACGCCACAAAAGCCGAGGCAAAGGCATCCTATATGCGGGCAGTTTATACCATTATAGCGGCCGATGTTTCCATGTCGTTGGATAATGTGTTGGCGGTGGCCGGTGCGGCCCATGAACACCCCTATATAATGATAATGGGTTTGGGTTTGGCAATTATTATGATGGCCACCCTGTCGGATTATTTATCCAAATTAATGCATAAATACCGCATGATTGGCTGGTTGGGCTTGGCAGTCATTGTCTATGTTTCCATTAAAATGTTGGTTGATGGTTATGACGGGGTGCATAAATTAATCACTGGACTGGTATGAAATATGACCTTAACCAATTATATGAAATTATTCATCATGGGGCCCAACGCCATATAAAACCGCATTTTCAACATTTGCACCAAAACCAAATTCATGTTAAAAATACCAGCGATATTGTAACCCAATGCGATTGGGATATGGAACAATATTTATGCGATAATATGCAAAAATATTATAAAAATTGGGTCATATTGGGCGAGGAAACCTACCAAAAAAACCCCGAAATTTTTACCAATTTGCAACAAAATGAATGGGTCATTATGATAGACCCAATTGATGGCACCCGCAATTTTGCCGAGGGCCGGCCCGAATTTTGCGTATTATTGGCCATTTACCATTATGGCCAAGTGGTGGCGAGCCTAACCTATCTGCCCTTAACCGGTCAATGCGCAATATGCGAACGCGGTTCGGGGGCCTGGTGGCATGATGGTCCACCTTTTCAACCATTGCCACAAGCCAATATTCCATTTAACCAATTGATTGGCCATGGCAATTTTATTATCTTCCCCGAGGAAAGGCGCGAAGCCATCAAGGGCCAATTTCACAGCCTGCAACGCTTGCGTTGTGCCGGCATCGATTTTTTGGAACAGGCACAGGGTCTTCGGCATTTTTCCTTATACCGCTTTTTATGGTGGTGGGACCATGCGGCTGGTTGCCTGTTATTGCGTGAATGCGGGGGCATGGTTGGCCTGCTTGATGGCGAATATATTGGCCATGACAATAGCAAAAATTTATGCACCGCCCAAAACCCGGCGATATTTCAGGCCTTAAAAACCCATTTTTTGCAAAATTTATAGGGTCATAGCGGCAATTTTTTGCAAAACCTCGTCCCATTCGCCCCGGCTGGTTTGGTTAATAATGTGCAAATTGGGGTACCAGATATTTTGCTTACCGAGCGGTAACCACCGCCAGCAACTATCTAGCCGGTTGGGCATGATGGTTGGTTTATCAAGGGCCCCGGCCAGATGCACCATGGCCGAATCGATGGAAATAACCCAATCACACAACGAAATAATCGCGGCGGTTTGGGCAAAATCGGTTAATTGATTGCCCCAATTATCCGCCCCCAACAGATGATAAATCTCATGGCTGCTGGGGGGCAGGGGTGGGGGTTGCAGGCCAATAATATAATAATCCTTGGCCCAATTGCTTAACTGGGCCCATGCATTGGGTGGGGGGCAACGGCGGTGGTGGATAAAGCTAAATTGCCCCTCGTGCCGGCCCGAAGCCACCAGACCAATAATTTTTTTACCCCCGGCCTGTTTTTTTAATTGTTGATAATAAATATTTTGTTCATTTTCATCAACCCGGGCCCAATGGTGGTTGCCCGGGGCAAAACCCGGGCCGGCCCCGCAAAATGGGTGCATTAACCACAGGCCCTGCACATAATTATCCAACAGGCGCATCGTTCCATCGGCCCGTTCCACCCCGCCAAAGGGGTCGTCATATTTGCATATTTCATATTCCGGAAATGATTGTTGAAATAGCCGATGCAAATTATTTGGGGTGCGCAATGAAATATGGCTGGCCCCCTTAAAATGGGGCATATTGGGTAAATCATGCAGATAACGCGCCGCCATCATTGAATCGCCAAAACCCAAATTACATGCCAAAATTAATCGTTTATCGGTTACATCCTGTCCCCAAAATTCCTCTATTTGTCCCTTGAAACTGGGTATATAATCAATCTGCCCGGCCCGCAAATAGGCAAAACCGCGTTCCCATTGGTTATGTTTTATGAAATATTCACCGGCAAAATGGCAAAAATATGGGCTTTTAATTGCATGGCCCTCGGCAAATTCAATCAATTCCAAACATTCCTTGTCGTAACCCAACCAATCCAAACATGGCACAAAAAAATCAAACAAATTATCATGGAAAACCCCCTGATGCAGGGCCTGATTCAAATGAAAGGCGGCCTCGGGGAATTTGCCACCAAAAAAACAGGCAATGCCCAAATAATAATTAATATTTTTATTGTCCAATTGCTGGCCAATCGCCTTTTCGTAACGTACCAAAACGGCCGGAAATTCGGAACGTTTCATCGTTTCAAATAACCAGTTTTCATCGTGTAATTGGTATGGTGTATTATTCATTTCTTTTATCTGCTTCTTTGTTTCATTATGCTTTGTGCCCTTGCTAGCGAATGGTACGCATAATATCCTAAAAAAATCTTATAAAGCTATTTATTATCAAAGTCTAGGATTTGCACAAAAAAATAAAAATTTTAAGTGAGTTTCAATAAGAGTTTTTCAAAACAATAGAGGGCAAAGAAAAATTTTGAAAGGTAAGTTGGCTTGCCTGCCAATGCGTTTCAAAATTTTTCTTTAACCGATTAGTGTACAGAAAAAACTTATTGAAACTCACTTAATTCTTGCATTTTGACATTTTATGCGTTTAAGACAATCTAATGGAGCATGATGTGAAACAAAAAAACCCAGCCAAAAACCAATACCCAACCTTATCAACCCAATTACCCACCCCCAAAAAGGATGAAATTTTATTTTTCCCATTGGGCGGGGCCGAAGAAATTGGTATGAATTTGAATGTTTATGGCCATGATGGCGATTGGATAATTGTTGATTTTGGCATTGGTTTTACCGGCAATTATTTCCCCGGGGTTGATATTATGTTCCCCGACCCGGCGGTAATATGGCAAACCCAAAAATTGCGGGCAATAGTATTAACCCACGCGCATGAGGACCATCTGGGGGCCATTCCCTATTTGTTTGAAAAATACCAATGTCCAATTTATGCCACCCCCTTTACCGCCCGTTTATTGCAAAAAAAAATGGCCGAGGAAAACCGCCAAATTCAATTACCCATTCATATAATTGCCCAAAATGGCCATTTTCAATTGGGTGCCTTTGACCTGCAATTGGTGCATATCACCCATTCCATTCCCGAACCCAACGCCCTGTTTATCAAAACCAAGGCCGGTAATATTTTGCATACCGGTGATTGGAAATTAGACCCCGACCCCTTAATTGGCAAACCCACCCATCTGGCCGATTACCAACAATTTGGGGTTGATGGTGTTATGGCGATGATTTGCGATTCCACCAATGTTTTTGTGCCCGGCACCGCCAAGTCCGAGGGCGAGGTGCAAGCGCACCTCAAAGAGGTTATTCATGCGCAAAAGGGGCGGATTCTCATTACCTGTTTTGCATCTAATGTCGCGCGCATTGCCGCGATTGGCCGGGCCGCCAAATCGGCCGGGCGGGTAATATGTATCTGCGGGCGGGCCTTTGAACGGGTTATCGAGGCCGCCAAATTTACCGGCTATTTACAGGATTTCCCCCCCTATATCACTGAATCCGAGGCCAAAAATATGGCCCCGCATAAAATAGTATTTTTGGTCACCGGCTCACAGGGGGAACCACGCGCCGCCCTGGCCAAAATTGCCCGCGGTGAACACCCCATCAAATTAGAGGCCGGTGATAGTGCCATATTTTCGGCCCGCAAAATCCCCGGCAACGAAGAATCGGTTGCCTATATTCAAAATAAACTGGCCAAGGCCGGGGTGCGGGTGATTAATGATGATGACGATATTCATGCCTCCGGCCACCCCTGCCGCGATGATTTATGCCAATTATACCAATTGGTCAAACCCGATATTGCCATTCCGGTGCATGGCGAACAATTGCACCTGCATGAACATATACGTTTAATACAATCATTGCAAATACCCAATTATTTATTACCGCATAATGGGGCGGTTATTCGTCTGGCACAGGGCGAACAACCGCAAATACTTACCACCATCACCCCCCAATTGCTCAGCAAGGACGGCCGGCAATTGGTATCCTTAGAGGACGATACATTCGCCCAACGGCGCAAAATGGGGCGCGAGGGGATAATTTTTATTTCGGTATTTAGCCAAAGCGACCCGCGCGGTAAATATAAAGCGCATATTGATGTCGCTATCACTTTTTATGGTTTATATATTGACGATATATTATACCAACAATGCATCGCAGAAGCCATAAAGATGGCCCAAACCCACGGCAATGACAACCAAAACCGCCAAGAAAAAATTGCCATTGCCGTGCGCAAATTGGTGCGCCAAACCATTGACAAAAACCCACCGGTTGTGGTGCATTACCAAGAAATATAAGGGGCTAAAAATGTGGCAATTAAGCGATACTATCTTCGCCCCCATTGCCGGTTTGGGCCATCAACCGGTGCATATTACCCGAATTTCCGGTAAAAACACCCTTCATATCGCCCAAACATTGGCCGGTTTGAAGCATTTTCAACCACGTTATGCCCATTACCGCCCCTTGACCTGCCCCATCACCAACGATATTATTGACCAGGCCCTTTTTGTTTATTACCCGGCCCCCCACAGCCTGACCGGCGAGGATTGCCTAGAAATTCAATGCCATGGAAGCCCGGCCATTTACCAAAGATTACAACAGGCCCTGCTCCATTTCCCTGATTGCCGTTTGGCCGAACGCGGTGAATTTTTGATGCGGGCCTTTATGCATAATAAACTAGATATAACCAAAGCCCAAGCGATTAACGACCTGATTTCCGCCCAAAGCGAAAACCAACGTATCCTTGCCCTGCGTAATGCCGATGGGGCCCTGTTTCGCCACCTCCATACCTTTCAGGAACGCATCAGCCAGGCCCTGAGTTTTTGTGAAGCCATGCTCGATTTCAGCGATGATGACCTGCCCCCCAGCACCATGCATCAATTTCAAGATATGCTAGATAATATTATACAGGACGTGCAGGCCATTTTGGCCGATAAACGGGCCTTAATTTGCCGGCAGGGGATAGAAGTCGCCCTGTTAGGGGCCCCCAATGTCGGCAAATCCACCCTTTTTAACGCCCTACTCCAACGCGAGGCGGCGATTGTCTCACCCATTGCCGGCACGACTCGTGATAGGTTAGAGGGCCAATTTACCTGTGCCGGCTTTGTCATTCACCTGTTTGACACCGCCGGTATCCGCCCGCACAGCAATGATGAAATTGAACAAATTGGCATGAATATCTCGCACCAAACCGCCCAGCGAGCCGATATTCGCCTGTTCATGCGCGATAACCAAAGCGACTTCATTGACCATATAGCCGAGGCCCACGATATTTTTATCCATAATAAATCTGACCTTTCACCCCCGCCCAATCACCAACCAAATCTTATCCCCATCTCCCTCAAACTCAACCAAGGCCTGAACCAATTAAGCCAAAAATTGGCCGACCATTGCCAAAAAATTGCCGGCCTCAGCCAAAGCCCCCAACTTATCCACGACCACCAATTTTCCACCCTCGCCACCGCCCTATCCGCCCTGACCAACGCCCAAAAGGCCCCGGCCCCCGAAATATGTGCCGAGGAACTGCGCCAAGCCCGCCACCATATCAGCTGTATCACCGGCTTTGTCGGCACCGAGGAACTGCTCGGACGCATCTTTAACAGCTTCTGCATCGGCAAATAAATTTGTTTTCTGTTTTATAGAATTTTTTAAGCATACCATTTTGCCAAATTCATTTTTCTCTGCTTTAAAGCATTTTTAAATCTTTGTTTATTGCCAAATATGGTTTTCTCTATTTTGTATCATTTGTAAACAAACCTTATTGTCACAACTGATTCATCTTCATAAAGAAAAAAACAGAAAAAAAACAAAAAAGACAAAAAACTTGCAAAAATATAAAAAAAGTATAATCTGGTGGGGAGGGACAACAAAAGGCAAAAAAATGGCAAAAATAAAAGTTAAAAACCCAGTCGTTGATATAGATGGCGATGAAATGACCCGTATTATATGGCAATTTATTAAGGATAAATTAATATTGCCTTATTTGGATATTGATTTGCAATATTATGATTTGGGCATTCAAAAACGCGATGAAACCAATGATGAAATAACTCTGGATTGCGCCAAAGCGATTAAAAAACACGGGGTGGGTATCAAATGTGCCACCATTACCCCCGATGAGGCGCGGGTCAAGGAATTTGGCTTAAAGGCGATGTATAAATCGCCCAATGGAACAATTCGCAATTATTTGGACGGCACCATTTTTCGTGCCCCGATTGTTATAAAAAATGTGCCCAAATTGGTGCCCAGTTGGGAAAAAACGATAGTCATTGCCCGCCATGCCTTTGGCGATCAATATCGTGCCACCGATTTTCGCGTGCCCTCGGCCGGGTTTTTATCCATTACCTTTACCCCCACCGACCCCAATGGTGAAACCATTCGCCACCAAGTTTTCAAATTTGACGGGGCCGGTGTGGCCATGGCCATGTTTAATGTTGACGAATCCATCAGGGGTTTTGCCCGCGCCTGTTTTAATTATGGTTTGTTGCAAAATTTGCCGGTTTATTTATCAACCAAAAACACCATTTTAAAAGCATATGACGGGCGGTTTAAGGATTTGTTTGCCGAAATTTATGAAAATGAATTTTTGGCAAAATTCAAGGCGGCCGGTTTGCTTTATGAACATCGCTTGATTGATGATATGGTGGCGACCGCCCTGCGTGGTGATTTGGGCAGTTATGTCTGGGCCTGTAAAAATTATGATGGCGATGTCCAATCAGATTCCATAGCGCAGGGCTATGGTTCATTGGGTTTAATGACCTCGGTTTTAATGACCCCTGATGGCAAAACCATAGAGACCGAGGCCGCGCACGGCACGGTGACTCGCCATTACCGAATGCACCAAGAGGGCAAGGAAACCTCAACCAACCCGATAGCCTCTATCTTTGCCTGGACACAGGGTTTAATTTACCGCGGGCAATTTGACAATACCCCCGAATTGGTTAAATTTGGCCAAACATTAGAGGCCGTCTGTATTAAGGCAGTTGAGGACGGCAATATGACCAAGGATTTGTCGTTATTAATTGGGGCCACAGCCCCATACCAAAATACACAGGCATTCTTAAATACATTGGACGGCTATTTAAAACGCACATTGGGGGCGTAATATGCCCCTGCATCTGGTTTTGGGCGGGGTTAAATCGGGCAAAACCCGTTATGCCTTGGCCTTGGCTTTGGACTTTTCCTTGGTTAAGGCAGGGGCCAAACCCAAGATGCGCGATAAACCATATTATTTGGCCAGTTGCGAATATATTGATGGCGAAATGGCCAGCAAGATTGCCGCCCACCAATTGGAACGGGGCGATGAATTTATAACATTAGTTGAGGGGGTCAATATCGCCAATCAATTACCGGCCCTGCCGGCCAATGCCGTGGTGGTTATTGATAATATGGGTATGTGGATAAATAATCTCATGCACCACCAGTTAGATATTAAAGCATATAGCACAATATTATTGGATTATCTGCACAGCACAACGCAACATATTATTATCGTAGCCGATGAATTATCCTTTGCCCCGATAGCCATGGATAAAATAACCCGCCAATTTGTGAACCATAATGGTTTTTTGAATCAACAATTGGCCCAATTGGCCGGGCAGGTTGATTTAATGGTGGCCGGCATTAATGTTAAAGTGAAGTAAAAACAAATATTGGTATATATATTGCATGTATACTAAAAATACCAAATATCTTTAATATTAATACCATTGATATTAAAGATATTTGCTGGATTTTTAGTATTTCGGGGGGTTTACAAGGGGGGTGAAATAGCGGTTGCGTTTGCGCAGAGCGTATTTCACCCCCCTTTTAACCTGAATAAGTTTGTAATGGCACTATTTTTAAACGTATTTAGTGATACCAGTATAAATATTTGAAATTTCAAGTAAAGAGGCGCAACCATGACCAATTTTAATTCTAATGCCGGTATATTATTACAAAATATAAGTTTTCTACGCACCCAAAATAATGACTTCCAATTATTGCAATATCAATTAACCAGCCAAAAAAAATACCAGGATTTAAAACAATATTCGGTTGATGCCTACCGGATTATTTCGTTTAATCAGGATTTGGCCACCCGTGAAAATTATGTGGCCAATATTGGCCGGGCCGAGAGCTTGGCCGGCACCTATACCACCAGTTTGGATAATTTGACCAATATTGCCGATAATGTTATCAAGGCCACCACCAATTCTATTGGTAATAATACCGGCCTGCCCGATGGGTTAAACACCGATTTGGCCAATAATTTTTTACGCGATATTGAGGCAACCTTAAATCTCTCCTTTGGGGGCCGGTATATTTATGGTGGGTCAACTTACGACAAGGCACCGGTGAAGGATTTAACCACCCTGCCGACCCTTGATATTTCGGTGTTAAAGGCCGAAAATCAAAAGGTGGCATTTTGGGACGGGGTCAATTCCATCAAACAAAATACCGTGGATGTTAATAATAACCCAATCGTCAAGGAACTGGGCTATGTTCTGCCCTATTTTCGTAATAAAATTGTTGATGCACAGGGGACCCTAACCGCGGCCAATACCACCAGTTACGATTTTCGCGCTGATGTTTTTTCTTATTTGAACGATTTTGGGGCCGACCAACCTGGTTCACGGCAAATTTTGCGCGCCACCGATACCAGCCCCACACCGGTGGAGGGTATGAACCCAGCCGATGATGTTTGGCTAAACCACGAGAGCACCACATCGCAACAACAAACCACCCAGCTTAATACATCGGCCCGCCTGCGGGTTAGTAACGAACGGCTGGTTGATTATGGCATTACCGCCACCGAGCCGGCATTTCAAAAATTAATATATGCCGCAATTAACCTAAAAGCGGCGGCGCAAACCGGCCTGTCGGGCGATGATGCGCGGGCCTTTGTTGATAGGGCCCGCAAATATGCCAATGAGGGCCTGACCGCCCTGCGCGAATTACAGATAGAATCGGCCCAGATTACCGACCGATTAAATAATTACAAGGAATTGCACGTAACTTTCATTCAAGAGGTGAAAACCAATTTGGGCCAATTGCAGGATGTCGATGCATCCACTGTGGCTGTCTTAATTTCCAACTTGCAAACCACGTTACAGGCCTCCTATACCGCCATTGGCAAGCAACAACAATTATCCTTGGTCAATTATTTGAAATGATCCTCGGGGTAGGCGGTAATTTTATGAAATGCCAAATCGGCCCCAATAAATTCGTCATTGGGGTCCATGCGCAGGCCAATAGTGCGTTTAACCACCCAATATAGGGCATAACCAGCCACAAATGCCGTCAGGCCAATCAATAAAATACCGATAATTTGCGCCCAGATACTAACACCGCCCAAACCACCCAAAAATGTTTGACCAAAAATACCGGCGGCCAACATACCCCATAAACCACCCAACCCATGCAGGGGGAAAACCCCCAAAACATCGTCGATTTTAAAGCGGTTATGCATGATGGGGAAAATGCTAATAAATATACCGGCCGAAATAATACCGGTTATTAATGCCCCAATTGGGTGCATTATATCTGAACCGGCGCAAACCGCCACCAAACCGGCCAGAGCCCCATTATGAATATAACCCGGGTCATTTTGCCCAAAAACTAAACCCCCAATTATCCCACCCATCAGGGCAAGTAGACTATTAAGCGCAACCAAACCACTAATATTCTCAATATGTTGCGCGCTCATCACATTAAAACCAAACCAGCCAAATACCAAAATCCACGTGCCCAATGCCAAAAAGGGAATATTAGAGGGGGGAATAGCCACCAATTTGCCATTTTTAACCCGCCCCATGCGCGGGCCCAAAATTATCACTGCGGCCAAAGCCATCACCCCGCCCAACAAATGAATCAGGCCCGAACCGGCAAAATCATGGATTGGTTGCCCAAAAATAGCCTGTATCATATCCTGCACCCCATAATTATTATTCCATAATATTCCCTCCATAAATGGGTATATTAAGCCAACAATCACCACCGAGGCACATATTTGCCCGCGAAACATGGCCCGTTCGGCAATACCGCCCGAAATTATCGCCGGCACCGCTCCGGCAAAGGTCATCAAGAAAAAACTGCGCACCGCCATTAAACCTTGATTATCGGCCAAAATATCAACGGCCGGAATGAAAAAATGTTGCTTATAGGCAATAAAATAACCAAAAAATATATAAACCACCCCGCAGACCCCAAAATCCACCAATATTTTGACCAAACTATGCACTTGGTTCTTGGTGCGCACCGAACCGGCCTCCAAAAAAGCAAAACCACAATGCATGAACAAAACCAAAATGGCCCCGATTAATAAGAATAAAATTTGCATATTCACTCCTTGATTTTATACTGGTATTACTAAATACGTTTAAAAATTGTCCCATTACAAACTTATATAGGTTAAAAGGGGGGTGAAATACGCTCTGTGCACGGCCCAACCGCTATTTCACCCCCCTTGTAATCCCCCCGTGATAGTAAAAATCCAGCAAATACCTTTGAAATTAATAGTATTAATTTAAAGGTATTTGGTATTTTTACTATAATAATATAAGTAAGTTACTATAATGATTAATATTGCAAATTATTACCCAAATAAAATATTTAAAAATATATATTATATATCAATTTATTAGATTAAAAAACCCAAAAAAAATTTTAAACCGGCCCGGGTAAATTGCCTAAATAATGGGCAATTTAGCTTAATGATTGGTCAATTTGCCAATTCAAATATAATTCTGGCAATGGTTGGAGGCAAAAACCACGGCCGGCCGGTCAAAAATATGCACCATTCCCCTATCCATAAAGGCGCAATAATCGCATATATGCATTAATTCGGGTTCGTGCGAGGATAAAATGACCATAATACCCAATTGTTGTTGCAATGTTTTTATGTCCTGCATTAATTGCCGGCGCAGGGCCGGATGCAGGCCGCTTAATGGTTCATCAAGCAACCAACCGGCCCGTGGCCGGCATAAAATACGGGCCAAACCGGCGCGTTTTAACTCCCCGCCCGAACATTGTCCGGGTTTTTTATCGCCAAAACCGGTTAATCCAACCATATCCAAACTTTTTTCGGCAATGTCTGTGCTTATTTTCGGCCGTCCCAATTTATAATTTTGCATTAATGTCAAATGCGGGAACAAATTATCATGCTGAAACAATAAATCCAACCCGCGTTGGTGCGGTGGGTATTGGCCAATATCTTGACCATGCAGAATAATTTGCCCCTGTGAAATTGGAAATATACCGGCAATAATGCTTAACAGGGTTGATTTACCGGCCCCTGATGGGCCAACCAAGCCAATCAGGGAAGGTTCCCCCACCGCAAAATCGGCCTGAATGTCATAACCATGCACATTGGCCGTTAATTTTTTAAGCGCGAATGCGGGCATTGGTTGGGTCCCACGGCGATTCGCCAATGGTGGTGGCGTTGCGTATAACCCCCAACATGGGTATGGTAAATTTTAAACCCAATATTGCCAATTGCGGTTTAACATAACCAAAGGCCAGGCTATGCCCAACCGCAAAGCCAAAGGCCCCCGAGGTGGTAACCCCAACCCGCAGGCCATTATGATAAATCGGTTCATTACCCATCGGTTCTGATGAACCATTGGAAACGGCCAAACAAACCAATTTATATGGCAATGTCCCTTTTTCCTTGCGGGCCAGCAGGGCCTTCTTACCGCGAAATTCCTTGTTCCAATCAATGAATCGTTCCATGCCGGCCTCCAATGGTGATAATTCATTGGTCAGCTCCGACCCCAAACCGCGGTAAGATTTTTCCATACGCAGGGAATTAACCGCATATAGACCGACATCCTTTAAGCCCAATTTGGCCCCGGCCTCCCATATTTTATGGTATAATTGGGCAATATGTTGCAAATTAACATGCAATTCCCAACCTAATTCACCGACATAATTGATACGCAGGGCATAAACTTCGATGCCGGCAATATCAATCTTTTTATGGGTTAACCACGAAAAGGACAGGGAATCTTGGGTTAACTGGCGCAATAATTCGCGAGAATGCGGGCCGGCCACCACCAATACCCCAAATTCCTCGGTAATATCGGCAATATTAACCGATGAAGCATGTTTTGCACTGGTCAAAATATCCATATCGCGATGGCGGTCACCGGCACCCGAGAAAATATAAAATTCCTCTTCGCCTGAACGGGCCATGGTAAATTCGCTCTCAAATACCGCCCCCCCATCAGTTAAAACATGGGTTAAGCTAACCCCACCGACTTTGGGTAATTTATTGGCGGTTAAACCATTCAAAAATTCAGCCGAACCGGCCCCGGAAACCTTAAATTTACTGAAAGCCGATAGATTCATCACCCCAACTGCATTGCGCACGGCCATCGCCTCGGCCCGAACATGCTCAAAGCTGTTATTATGTTTGAACGAATATTGCTCACCACTTTTGTCGGGGTTAAACCATTTGGCCCGTTCATGGCCGTTATTTTCGGCAAAGATCGCCCCCTTGGATTTTTCAATTTCATACATCTGGGTGGTGCGCACCGGCCGGCCAGCATCCAAATATTCACCCGGGCAGGGCAAATAATACATATGTTCATAATCGTCAATGGATTTGGCCGATGTATAATCACCAATCGCCCAATCACCAAAACGGCGCGGGTCAAATGGGCGCATATTAATTTCGGCCTGGCCATATGTCATCCATTGGGCCAAATATTTGCCGGCCCCGGCCCCCTGGCATATACCAATCGATGCACCGCAAGCCATCCAAAAATTGGGCAGTCCGGCGGCCGGGCCCAATAAAAAATTGCCATCGGGCGTATGGGTTATCGGGCCATTAATCACCCGTTTGATACCCGCACCATGGAAAATTGGCATACGTTCCGCCGCCCGTTCCAATTGATCCATCAATGGTTCGTAATCGGCATCAAACAGGCCCATATCAAAGGAATCAAGTGGGTAACCATCATTTTCCAAGAAACAAATTTTTGCATTGGCTTTCTCATATGGCCCAACCAAAACCCCCTGGCCCTCTTGGCGCAAATATCCGTGTGTATAGGGGTCGCGCACCACCGGCAATTCCTTGCCACTTTGTTTGTTCCATTCAATCAATTCGGGAATGGCCTCGGTTACCAAATATTGGTGGCGCATATTAGAAATGGGGGCGCGTTTGCCAACCATACGCATAATTTTATCGCCATAACAACCGGCCGCATTGACCACTATTTCGGCATTAATGGTCATTTTATCGGTAAAGACCTGCCACATATCACCCTTGCGTTTTATATCCACCACCAATGTTTTGCGTTCAATTTGTGCCCCCATATTTTTGGCCAATTGGGCCATGGCATTGGTGATAGATGAGGGGTCAACATGCCCGTCATTATGGGTATAGGCCCCCAATTTTACCCCCTTGGTGTTTAAAAACGGGTGCACCTCTTCAATTTCCTTGGGCGATATTAAGGACATTTCATAACCAATTAATTTGGACATGCTATAAACATATTTGAACCAATTTACTTCCTCGTCGGTGACCGCCAAGCGAATACCACCACAACCATGCCAACCGACTGGTGCGCCCATTTCTTTTTCTAAATCGGGGTAAAAATGCGTGCCAAAATGGTGAATATAACCCAATGATAACGAACCAACAAAATTGGGGCATTGCCCGGCGGCGTGCCAGGTGGAACCCGAGGTTAATTCACCCTTTTCCACCAATAAAATATCCTTCCAACCCTCCTTGGCCAGCGAATATAACAGGCTGACCCCCATAACTCCACCACCAACAATACATAATCTTACATTTTTTTCCATTTTGTCCTCCTGTTAGAAAAAATATTTAGGCCGAATTTTTCATTTGGTTTTTACGGCTATATTGAAATTCGGGTTCGGCCTTTTGCGCCACCACATCGGCCGTAATAGTAACCGCCTGCACCCCCGACATGGCCGGTATTTTATACATTGGGTCCAATAAAAACGATTCCATAATGGTGCGAAGACCGCGCGCCCCGGTTTTGCGGGCCAGGGCCAAATCGGCAATTTTTTCCAATGCGTCATCGGTAAATTTCAATTCAACCTGTTCCATTTTGAATAATGATTGATATTGCTTAACCAAGGCATTTTTCGGGCGGGTCAAAATATCCAACAACGCCGCCTTGTCCAATTCGTTCAATGTGGCAATAACCGGCAGGCGACCAATAAATTCGGGAATTAAACCATATTTTTGCAAATCCTCGGATTCAATTTCATTCATATAATCGTTAAAATGCTTGTCATTGGGGTCCTTGACTTCGGCATTAAAACCCATGGCCGTGCCCTTTTGCCGGCCGGCCACCAATTTGTCCAATCCGGCAAAGGCACCGCCACATATAAATAAAATATTGGTGGTATTAACCTGCAAAAATTCCTGTTGCGGGTGTTTACGCCCGCCCTGTGGGGGCACCGAAGCCACCGTGCCCTCAATAATTTTTAACAGGGCCTGTTGCACCCCCTCGCCCGATACATCACGGGTGATGGAGGGGTTGTCCGATTTACGGCTGATTTTGTCAATTTCGTCAATATAAATAATGCCACGTTCCGCCGCCGCCACATCATATTGGGCCGATTGCAATAATTTTTGTATAACATTTTCCACATCCTCGCCCACGTATCCGGCCTCGGTTAGGGTGGTGGCATCGGCCACGGCAAAGGGCACCTTTAACAGGCGGGCCAGGGTTTGGGCCAATAATGTTTTACCCGAACCGGTTGGGCCAATTAACAAAATATTTGATTTGCTTAATTCGGTGTCATTACCCAGTTCATTATGGCGAAGCCGTTTGAAATGATTGTAAACCGCGACCGCCAGTATTTTTTTGGCGCGGTCCTGGCCTATCACATATTGGTCTAAAAATTTGCGTAAATCCTGTGGGGTGGGCAGGTCGTTAATTTGGTGGTCAAGATTTTGCGCGGTTTCTTCCTTGACAATATCGGCACATAAATGCACGCATTCATCGCAAATATAGACATCGGGCCCAGCGATTAATTTTTTTACTTCCTTTTGATTTTTGCCACAAAAATTACAGGAAATTTTTAATATCTTGCTTTTTTTATCGTTTGAATCGCTCATTTTTCGGCCCTTTTTTGGTTAACTTCTTTATATTTAACTATATTCTATCATTTTGCAATGAAATTTTTTATCCCGCCCAAGTTATTTGAAAATATTCGGGCATTACTCACTGCAATTAGTCAGGTGATTTCAAAATAAAAATAAAAAAAACTTGCTTTTTGAAATTAGTTTGTTATGGTAATGTCATTAAAGTCAACATTCATTGGAATAAATTTTTACGATAATTAAAGTATAAACCAAAAACTTCAATGACAAAAAAATTCTATGAATGTGGCCATATTGTTGAAATTAAGGGCGGATAACATGTAAGACCCTGAAATTAATGATAAAGCTTATTGCTATTGGCAATATATTTAAAAAAATATGTGATAATGGTTTGGCATTACCCAATCATAAAATCGTTATCATACCACATTATACAGGAGAAAAAATGACAATACGTTTAATTATAGATGGTGCCCACAAGGAACAGGTGCGTATGGCCGTGATAGACGGGCAAAAATTGGACGAATATGACCAAGTAATTACCGAAAAGGCCCCGATAAAGGGCAATATTTATTTGGGCAAAATTACCCGGGTTGAACCCTCGTTACAGGCGGCCTTTGTTGATTATGGTTCGAATCGCCATGGGTTTTTATCCTTTGCCGAAATTCACCCCGATTATTATAAAATTCCGATGGCCGACAAGCAAAAATTGTTGGAAGAAGAAGAAAATTTGATGGACGATGACGATGATGATATGGACGAGGAACAAAACCATCGCAAGCGCCATGATGATGACGATGACCGCGCCCGTCGCCGCCATTATTCCAAATTGCGCGCCAAATATTTGATTCAAGAGGTAATTAAGAAAAACCAAATTGTTCTGGTGCAGGTGGTCAAGGAAGAACGCGGCTTAAAGGGTGCGGCCCTAACCACATATATATCGGTTGCCGGGCGTTATTGTGTGTTAATGCCCAATACCACCCGTGGTGGTGGGGTTTCGCGCAAAGTCAATGATATGAAGGAACGCCGACGTTTGAAAACCATTTTGAACGAATTGCAAATACCGCGGGGCATGGGCATTATTTTGCGTACCGCCGGGGCCGACCGTTCGGAAAATGATATTATCCGCGATTTTGAATATGTCAGCAATTTATGGGACGAAATTCGCGAATTAATTATGACCTCCAATGCCCCGGCATTGATTCACGAGGAAAGCAATTTGGTCAAACGGGCGATACGCGATTATTACCGTTCGCATATTGATGAAATATTGGTTGAGGGCGAGGAGGCCTATAATCAGGCCCGCACCACCTTAAAGGCATTAATACCGGCCCATATAAAGAAATTGAGCCAATATGAAAACCCCGATAAAATACCCATTTTTTCATATTATGGTATCGAGGACCAAATATTGGATATGACCAACAACCAAATTCAATTGCGTGGTGGGGGTTTCTTGATTATCAACCAAACCGAGGCCTTGGTCTCGATAGATGTTAATTCAGGCAAATCAACTAAGGAACGCCACATAGAGGATACCGCGCTGAAAACCAATTTGGAGGCGGCCGAGGAAGTGGCCCGCCAAATTCGCCTGCGCGATTTGGCCGGTTTGATAGTGGTTGATTTTATTGATATGATTGATAAAAATTATAACCGCCGGGTGGAGGGGCGATTAAAGGATTGTTTGAAGCGCGACCGCGCCCGCATACAGGTGGGGTATATTTCTTCCTTTGGCCTGTTGGAAATGTCGCGTCAACGTCTGCGTCAATCAATGGTGGAATCTATGGGAAGCCGTTGCCACCATTGTAATGGCACCGGTATTATTATTAGTTTGGAAACTATTGCCATGAATTTGATTCGCGAGATTCAAATTACCGCTGGCATGTATGGGGCCGGGGCGGTGCAGGTGCAGGCCAATTCGGAATTATTGGCTTATTTATTGTCGCATAAACGCAATAAAATGGACGAAATTGCCGAATCCTTTGAATTGGAATTAATATTTGAATTATTAACCCAACAAACCGGTGATAATTTTATGGTGCGCCATGAATTGGATAATGGCAAACAAAGCCGTAATAACAAAATTTACAAATTCCATGACGATAAACCGAATCGCCAACGTCACCAACATGACGGCGATGATGGTTATGAGGGCGAAGATGGCTATGATGACCATAAATCGCACCAACATGACCGGAATGAACGCGGTGATAGGGGCGATAGACGCGATAACCGCAATGATAATCGGGGCGATAATCGCAATGAAAATCGGGGTGATAGAAATAACAACCGCCACAAAAACAAAAACCGCTATCAGGACGAACGTCACGATAATGGATATGCGCGGGCGCAACATAGCCATGATGAACCGATACATGAGGAGGATATGGGCGAGGATTCACAATATTCGCACAATAACAAATCACGCGATAATTATGGCAAGGATAAAAGAGGGCCGGGCCAATATCGTGATGGCCAACCCCAACAGGCGGTGGTTGATGATGGTTATGAAAAACCCCAGCATAAACGCCCGGCCAATAATAAATACGCCAAAAATAAAATTGATGAAGGCGAGGAATATACACAGCATGAGACTGATATAGCTGTGCATGAAGCCGAACATCATGATGCAAAGCTTGACACCAACCAAGGCGAACAACCCAAGAAACGCGGGCGCAAACCGGCGACAAAAACCATGGGCGAGGATAATACCAGCCAGATGATGGTGATGGATAATGAGCCAAATAATGAGTCAAATAATGAGTCAAATAATGATTTGGTGGAACAAGCCAATAGGGAAGTCGCCAGCAGTGACAACATGGCCGACAATATTGGCGAAGACAAACCCAAGAAACGCGGGCGCAAACCGGCCACAAAAACCATGGCCGGGGCCGATAATGCACCGGTTGCGCAAGCCACCAAAACAGAGCAACCGGTTCAAGAACCAGTTTCAGCCGAGGTTTCAGCCAATGTCTATGATTCGGTTGATGCGATAGAGGTGCCCAAGGTGCGCAAACAATTAAAAATGAAATGGCAATAACATGGACAAATACCACATTATTAACAAAAAATCGGAATGTATTGAATATATAGAATCGGGTTGTAAACCCAAAAATGCATGGCGCATTGGCACCGAACATGAAAAATTTCTTTATAATGCCGAAACCTTGCAACGCGTGCCCTATTTTGGCCCGAATGGGATTCAAGAATTATTATTATTATTACAAGGCCGCACCGGCATGACCCCGATTATCGAGGGCGGGAATATTATTGGTCTGTCCGGTAATAATGGCGATAGTATTACATTGGAACCCGGTGGTCAATTTGAATTATCCGGGGCACCATTAAGCAATTTGCACGAAACCTGTGCCGAAACCTCTTCGCACCTGCATTTATTATTGGAATTATGCCAACCCATGGGTATAAAAATGTTTGGTTTGGGCCATGACCCATTATACCAACCTGATGATATTGAATGGATGCCCAAAGGCCGTTACCGCATTATGCGCCGTTACATGCCCACCCGTGGCAAGCGTGGCACCGAAATGATGACCATGACCTGCACCGTGCAGGTTAATTTGGATTATTCGTCCGAGGCCGATATGGTGAAGAAATTCCGCACCAGCCTGGCCCTGCAACCGGTTATTTCGGCCCTGTTTGCCAATTCACCGGTTATGAATGGCAAAATTACCGGCTTTCAAACCGAACGATGTGCCGTATGGCAGGATACTGACCCCGACCGCACCGGTTTTCCAACCTGTGTTTTTGAAGATGGTTTTGGTTTTGAACGTTGGGTGGATTTTTTATTTGGTGTGCCAATGTATTTTGTTTATGAAAATGGCGAATATTACGATGCCACCGGCCATTATTTCCCCGATTTTTTGGCCGGTAATATTGAAAAATTCAAAAAACGCCCGGCAACCTTAAAGGATTGGGACGACCATTTAACCGTCGCCTTTACCGAGGTGCGCCTGAAACGTTATTTGGAAATGCGCGGGGCCGATGCCGGTTCGTGGGGTTATTTATGCGCCCTGCCAGCCGTTTTTGTTGGTCTATTATATGATGGCGAGGCCTTGGATGCCGCCCATGATATTATTAAAGGTTGGTCGGTGGAGGATATGGTGCAGATGGCGCGGGCCATGCCGAAATTGGGCCTGAAAACCCCCATAAAAAACCATAAAATTTGGGATATAGCCAAGGAAGTGGTCAAAATATCGGCCCACGGCCTTGATAAACGGGCCAAAGATTCAATAGTTGGCCATAAAGAATCCAATTATTTGACCCCATTGCAGGAAATTTGCGAATCGGGTCAAACCTCTTCGGATAAAATTATTCATGCCATCACCAACCAATATCAGGGTGATATTAAGGCATGGATAAAGGATTTAACCTATTAATAGAGGTTAATCAGGAATTTTTGTGATTAGGTTTGTGCATGGCGTTGCCCTTGCCCTTTCATTGAAACGCATGTTATTAATCTGGGAATGGGAATTTGTTGTGAAATATGGTAAAGCTTTGGTGATGCACAATCTAAATCAGACAAAAATTAAAGGATTTCTTGCACCAGTGAATGGTTGCTTAAAATTTGCAAAAATTGTTGGTCGGGGCGGATTTTGATGGCACTATCGATGGTGATGGTGCGGTTTTGGGTTTTATAGACCAAATGAATTGGGCAATTGCCGGCCGAACATTGGCTGAGGGCCTTGGCGGTTTGTTGCAAAAATTTGCTATCCTGAATGGTTATTTTATAGCCCTTGGCCTGTTTTAGGCTGATATTTTCTAATAATTCGCCATTGAGCATGGTCAGACGTAATGATTCTTCGCCATTATCGCCCCCGCTATCGGCCCGGCGGTCAACCACTAATGAAATGAATAATTTGGCCCCAACTTTTAAATCGCGGGCAATTTTGCTGTTGATAACTTCATCAAAGGCGGTGGCTTCAAAACGGCCCATCTCATCGGTAAAGCTGATTATCATAAATTTTTTGCCCTTTTTGGTGCGCATCTCGCGTATTTCGCTAATAATACCGGCTGTTTTAATGGTTTTGCCAATATGCGCCGCAAAATTATCTGACTTTACCGCATTATGCGATGATAACATATCATTATAGGAGGATAACGGGTGGCGCGATAGATAGAGACCTAAGGCTTCAAATTCGTTTTTTAACAAATCCTCCTCATTATAGGGGTCAATCTCGGCCATGGTCGGTTCAAAATCTTTATCGGGTGTATCGGCAAACAAATTTTCTTGGTTTTGGGCGGTTTCGGCCCCATATTCCGAACTATAACGCAATAACATGCTAATATTATCATATAATTGGCGGCGGTTCGGGTTAAAAATATCAAATACACCCGAGCGGACAAAATTTTCCAGTATTTTTTTGTTAATTTTGCTGGCGGTGCCCTCCTCTTGCACGCTGTTACGGCGCAAAAAATCCCAAATATTTTTATATGGGCCGTTTTGGTTGCGTTCCTGTATTATCGCATCGGTGGCCCCCGAACCCACGCCCTTAATCGCCGATAAAGCATAACGAATGCCCAAGGGCTTTTTATTTTCGTCATATTCCACCACAAATAACGAATATGCATGGTTAATATCAAGCGGGAGAATTTTTAAACCCATGCGTTCGGCCTCTTGCTTATATATGGCCACCTTGTCGGTATTATGCATTTCGTAAGACAAAAAGGCGGCCATAAATTCGTGCGGGTAATGGGCCTTTAAATAAGCGGTTTGATAGGAAATAAAGCCATAAGCGGCGGCGTGCGATTTGTTAAAACCATAACCGGCAAATTTTTCAATATTTTCAAATATTTTTATCGCCAAATCGGCCGGTATTTGGTTAAATTCGGCACAACCCTGCACAAATTTATCGCGCATCGCATCCATTTCTGACTTTATTTTTTTGCCCATCGCCCGGCGTAATAAATCGGCCCCACCCAATGAAAAACCGGCCAAGACCTTGGCCATTTCCATCACCTGTTCTTGATATACCGGAATGCCGTAAGTTTCGGCCAATACCGGTTCCAAGGCTGGGTGGTCATATTCTAATTTTTCCTCGCCATGTTTGCGCCTAATATAGGTGGGTATATTATCCATCGGCCCCGGGCGATACAGGGCGACTGCCGCTATCAAATCCTCTAACCTATCGGTGCGCATATCGCGCAATACCTTGCGTATACCGTCCGATTCAAATTGAAAAACCCCAATACCATAACCCTTTTTCAAATCGTCAAATGTCGCACTATCATCAAGCGGAATCAAATTTATATCAATGGTTACCCCCAAATTATTTTTAATATATTCTAAGGTTTTTTTGATAATGCTCAGGGTGCGCAGGCCCAAAAAGTCAAATTTCACCAAACCGGCCGATTCAACATATTTCATTGAATATTGGGTGGCCGGCAGGGGTGATTTGCCGTCCCAATAAATCGGCACCAAATCGGCCAAATCCTGACCGGAAATAACCACGCCGGCGGCATGGGTCGAGGCATTGCGGTATAATCCCTCCAACAATTTGGCATTATCTATAATGGCTTTGGCGGCACTATCCTCGCGGTATTTTTCGGCCAATTTATCGTCATTTTCCAACCAATATCCCAATGGTTTGGGCTTGCCGTCAAATAATTTATTGGGTATTAATTTGCTTAAACCATCAACCACCGGGTATGGAAAGCCCAAGACGCGCCCGACATCGCGCACTGCGGCCTTGGCCTGTAATGAACCAAAGGTAATAATTTGCGCCACGCGGTTGTCGCCATATTCCTTTTGCACATAATCAATCACTTTATCGCGTTCGTCCTGGCAAAAATCAATGTCAAAGTCAGGCATACTGACCCGTTCGGGGTTTAAAAACCGCTCAAACAACAAACCATAACGCATCGGGTCTAAATCGGTTATGCGTAATGAATAAGCCACCAACGAACCCGCCCCCGAACCGCGCCCCGGCCCCACCGGAATATTATTGCGTTTGGCATAATTTATAAAATCATAAACTATCAAAAAATACCCATCAAAACCCATTTTATTTATAACCGATAATTCATAATCCAGACGTTGTTTATAAATATCTTGCTTGTCCGCCCCCTCTATTTTTTGTTCGCGAAAGCGGTTTTCCAGTCCAAATTGTGCCTCATCGCGCAGGGCCTCGTCCTCCCTTCGCCCATTTAATTTGGTATAAGATGGCAGAATAGGGGCGCGTTTTTGCACCAAATTTGAACATCTTTTGCTTAAAGCAATGGTTTGTTCAATTGCCTCGGGCAGGTCGGAAAAAGTTTCCAGCATATCGGCCGGTGATTTGAAATAATGTTCGGGGGTCAGGCGCGGGCGGTCGTTATCATCAAGGGTGGTGCCGGCCCCAATGGCCATCAAAATTTCTTGGGCCTTGGCAAAATGCGGGGTGGAAAAATGGCAATCATTGGTTGCCAATATCGGGAAACCACAGCTGTGGGCGATATCCAGCAAAAAACCCTCGCAAAAATTTTCCATGGCATCGCCATGGCGTTGCAATTCAATATAAAAGCGGTTGGCGAATTTTTGCCCCAATTTCTCGGCCAATTGTTTGGCATCCTTATCCTTGCCGTCCTTGATACGTTGGTTTAATAAACCCTCCATGCCCCCGCTGATACATATTATCCCCTCGCTTTCAAATAAATTATCCAAATTTATAATCGGTGAATAACCGCTTTCCACCTGCCGATAGGCATTGGAAATAAGGTGCGATAAATGCAAAAAACCTTGGTTATTTTGGGCAATCAGGCCAATGCGGGCCGAAAACCCCTCAAATTGTATGGCACAATTAATCCCGATAATCGGTTGAATCCCCTCGTCCTTGCATAATAGGGAAAATTCCAATGCCCCGCAAAAATTATCAAAATCCATCAACCCCAATGCCGGTAATTGGTGTTGGTTGGCCAATTTGACCAAACCATCAACCATCATCGCCCCGCGGGCCAATGAATATGACGATGCATTGCGTATATGGATAAATTGTGTCATTTTTTTAAATTTTTTAACTGATTATTTACCATTAAACAAATTCAAATTTGTTGCAATATTTTTATAAAATTATTTATAGTAAAAATACCAAAATTCTTGCCATCATCGGGAATCTGTGTATTATTTGGTGAATCTTTGATAAAATTTGGGGGAACATATGGCAAAAATTCTTTTTCTGGTTTCGGTGTTATTATTGGCAATGCCGGTTTGGGCACAAAAAAACATCAACCCGCGGGTTTTGGGCAATGCCAAGGCCCCGCTTACTATGGTGGAATATGCCTCCTTTACCTGCCCGCATTGTGCCCATTTTCATACTGATATTATGCCCCAATTAAAAAAGGACTTTATAGATGCTGGCAAACTCAAATTGATATATGACGATTTTCCGCTTGATGGCTTGGCACTGGGCGTTTCGGTAATGGCACGTTGTATTGATAATGATAATGCCTATTTTGCCTTTGTTGACCAAATTTTTAAAACCCAAAAAAACTGGGTTGAATCATCGGACCCCAAGGGGGTAATTTTAAAATCGCTTGGTTTTGCTGGGGTCAGCCCAGAGATGGCCGAAAAATGCCTGGGCAACAAACAATTGGTGGAAAAAATTAACCAATCACGCGAAAATGCCGTTAAATTGGGGGTGCAAAGCACCCCAACCCTGATGATAAACCAAAAAATTATCAAATATAATGATTACAACGATTTGAAAAACCAAATTACCAAATTATTACCCAAAAAATAAGGCAGACCATGCCCTTTAACCAATTGACATTATGGGGTTTCAAATCATTCATTGATGAAACTATTCTGCCGTTAGAGGAGGGGTTGACCGGTATCGTTGGCCCGAATGGTTGTGGTAAATCCAATATTGTTGAGGCGATTCGCTGGGTGATGGGCGAAAATAACCCACGCAAAATGCGCGGTGGTGGCATGGACGATGTGATTTTTTTGGGCACACCGCGCCGCCCGCCCCGCCCCTTTGCCGAGGTTGCCCTGAGCATGAGCAATGATGGGGACGAATTATTAAGTAGCTTAATGCAGGCCGGGGGCGAACCACCGGCAAATATAGTGATTAAAAGACGGATAGAACGGGGTTTGGGCAGTTTTTATGCAATAAATGGGCGCGAGATTCGACAAAAGGATGCCCAATATTTGTTTATGGACCAAGGCAGTGGTTTTACTTCATCGGCATTGGTCGCCCAGGGCCGTTTGGCCCAATTAATTACCATGAAGCCCGAGGAACGCAAATTATTACTGGAAGAAGCGGCCGGCACCCGCAGTTTAAGTGGCCGGCGCCATGAAGCGATGTTAAAATTACAGGGGGTACAGAAAAATTTGGAGGAATTAAGCAAAATCATGGCGGTTTTGCAAGAATTGGAAAAAAAACAAAAAAAGGAAATGGAACAGGCACAAAAATACCGCCAATATAGCGAGGATATAAGCCAAACCCAACGGCAATTATTATTACATGAATGCTTTGATGGCGAAGCAAAATGCCAAAATCACCATGCACAAATTGCGCAAAAAAACCACATTTTGGGGCAATTGGAACAGGAATTAACCCATTTTCAGGCGCAAATTAGCGCACAAAATGCCAAAATTCAGGCATTTCGCCTGCAACATGAGGATTATATTGGCCAGGAAAGCCAGATGAACGCCCAAATTCAGGCCCTGCATTTTAAACGCGATACTATGCAAAACCATATTCAAACCCTGAATCAACAATTACAACAAACACAGGGGCAAATGCACCAATGCCAAAGTGATTTGGCCACCGCCAACGCCCATGCCATTGAATATCAAGAACATTACCAACAAATATCTGGGCAATCGCCAGCGCGTTTGCAACAATTGCAGGGTCAAAAGCAAGAGATGGAACAGATGCAACAATCAATGGGGCAATATAACCAAGAATATCAGGCCTTAAACCAGCAATTGGGCCCGCTTAACCAGCAATTATCGGCCCTGGCCCAACAATATAACCAATATATATTACAGGAAAAATCATTACAAAATAATATTAACCATTGGCAGGAGGAATATAACCAATTATCCGCCCCCGATATGGGCGAAAAAGAAGCATTAAACGCAAAATTGCACGAATATGAGGCACAAAAACAGCAATTTGCCCAAGAATATGAGCATATACAGAAAAAATTGGAAGAATTGCGCCGCGAATTGAACGAATTTCAACATATTTTTCAATTATCGCGCGATGAAAGACGGCAAAATATCCAACAATTACGTCAAGAAATAGCCGTCAAACGGGCCGAGTGCGAGGCAATGAACCGCATCTATAAATTTGACGAAACCCACGACTTAACCGCCCATTTGCACATTGATGATGGTTATGAAAATATATTAGCACAGGCGATTGGCGATGATATTATGGCCGGTTTGGACGGGGGCGATAAGGCCCAATTTTGGTGCGAACGGCCCGGTGCCATTGCCTCTGACTTGCCATTTCCCTCTTTGGGCAAATATGTTCAGGCCCCACCGGCCCTTAATCTATTTTTGCAAACCACTTTAATATGCGACAATTTTGCCCAGGCCCAACAATTTTTACCCCAATTGCCATTGGGTTTTCGTCTGGTTGGGCGCGATGGCAGTTTGGTGCGTTATGACGGCCTGTGCCAACGGCCGGCCGCACCCGGGGCGAATGGCGGGTTTTATGGGCAAAAATTGCACCATAAAAAATTATATGGCCAATTATTAAGCCAATTGGCCGGGTTGGACCAACAATTGCCGGAATTAAACCAGCAATTGGCGCAATGGGAATCAACCCAACAGGCCGAACAACAGCATTATCAAGATAAAATTACCCAAGCGATTGGCACGCAAAATAACCTGCAAAAAACTCTGGCCGAAAACCAAAACCAATTGGCCAAAACCCAACAAATATTGCAACAATGGCACAATAAAGACCAGCAATATCAATTGCAAAGCGGTCAATTACAACATAAAATGGCCCAGGCCCGCGCCCAATACCCCGATTTAAAAGAAAAAACTGCACAGATAGAACAAGAAATTGGCCAGTTAAACCAACAAAAAAACACCATTCAGGGGCAATGCCAACAATTACAGGGGCAAAGGGAGCAACAGCAAGAAACATTGCATCAATATCAATTGGCGATACAGGAATTACAACATAGTCTTGCCAATATTGCCCGCGAACAAAGCCAAACCGAACAAAAAATGGCCGAAACCAAGCAAAAAATAGCGGAATATACCAACAAAATAGAAGTTTACACCCAGCAATACCAACAATTACAGAATGATATTGCCCAACATAGCCCGCAACCTGACCTATTTTCACAGGAAATTGAGGGATTATCCAGCCAATATGCCCAAATACAGGCCCAACGCAAAATAATATCCGAATCTTTGATAGAAGGGGAAATAGCCCGCAAACAACAGGAGGATAACAAACAGGGGGCCGAGAAACGGCAACAAGAAACCAAGGATTTATGGTTAAAATTGGGTTGGGAATTGGACCAGATGACCGCCCAAACCCAACAGGCCAAACAGCAATTTTTTCAAGATTATGGCGAATATTTTCACCAATTGCCCCCCGAACAATTGGCCAATATGCCCCAATTTAACCGCAGTGAGTGGCAAAATAAGCTTAAATTATATGAAGATAGGCGCAATCAATTGGGAGCAGTCAATTTATTGGCCGAACAAAACCACCAAGAAACCAGCGACAAATTGGCCCAATTAACCAAGGATAGCAATGATTTGCAGGAGGCGTATAATAGCCTGCAATTGGCAATAAAACGCATCAACCGCGAGGCCAGATTAAAATTGCAAACCGCCTTTGACAAGGTCAATGCCAATTTCAAACGCAATTTTTCCCGCCTGTTTGGCGGGGGCGAGGCCGAATTATTATTCACCGATAATGATGATATTTTATTATGCGGCTTGGATTTCGCCATACGGCCCCCCGGCAAAAAACGCGGGCCATTAAGTTTATTATCGGGCGGGGAACAAACTCTAACCGCATTGGCCCTGATTTTCGCGGTGATGGATTATAACCCGCCCCCCATTTGCATATTGGACGAGGTTGATGCCCCATTGGACGATACGAATGTTGCCCGTTTTACCCAAATGTTACAGGGGCGGATTAAGGATAACCCCAAAACCCGCTATTTGATTATTACCCACCACCGCCTGACCATGGCCCAGATGGACAGATTATACGGGGTAACCATGGGCGAACCCGGGGTCAGCAAATTGGTGGCGGTTGATTACCAACGGGCGGCCGAATTGGCCGAGAGCCCCAACAAAAAGGCCAGTTAACATGTTTCCCTATAAAATTAGCGATATTTTAGACCAATATGCGATTCGCGCCAAAAAAAGCCTGTCGCAAAATTTTATATGCGATGAAAATATATTAAGGCGCATTGTCGCCTGTGCCCAATTGCCGGCCGGTTGTGCGGTATGGGAAATTGGCCCGGGGCCGGCCGGTTTAAGCATGGCCCTGTTGGAACAGCCCATCGGCCATTTGACCATGGTGGAATTTGACCAGCGATTCGCCCCATTATACCAAAAATTGGCCGGCATCTACCCCAACCGCTTAACCAGCATATTTGGCGATGGTTTGGCGATTCACCCGCAAAATAATGTTCATCTGGTCGCCAATATACCCTATCAAATTACCAGCGATATATTATTATGGGCGGTACAAAATCAACAAAATATCGCCAGCTTTACCCTGTTGGTGCAGGACGAGGTGGCGCAGAGAATCACCGCCAAACCCCACAGCAAGGAATATGGCCGTTTAAGTATTATTACCCAAAGTTTTTACGATATTACCAGCCCCTATTTTGTGCCGGCGCGGGTTTTTGTGCCCCCGCCCAAGGTGGATAGTATGGTTATTCACGGCCAAAGGCGCGATAATATTAATGATATAGACCCGCAAATATTGGGCGAGATAACCCGTATTGCCTTTCAATTTCGGCGCAAAACCCTGCGCAATAATTTCAAACAATACCCACATATTTTGGAAGAATCAGGTCTTGACCCCAATGCCCGCCCCGAGGAAATAGCCGTAGCAGATTATATAAAAATGGCCAAATTATGGCAGGATAATTATAAAAAGTGATTGGGTAATGAATGAGAATCACTATAATATTACAAGCCATTATAGTTATTGATAATAATTCTATTTAAAACTGCTATTTTAAGTACAAAAATAAAAAACTTATAAAAGACTTGCAATTATAAAAAAATAGTATAGGGAATAATATTCATACAAAGCCCAGATAGCTCAGTCGGTAGAGCAGAGGCCTGAAAAGCCTTGTGTCGGTGGTTCGATTCCGCCTCTGGGCACCATACACCTTTTTGCCCCCTGTATATTTCCCCAATGACCAATTTAGATAAAATAATAATCCGTGGTGCCCGCCAGCATAATTTAAAAAACGTATCATGCGAAATACCGCGTAATCAATTGGTGGTGTTAACCGGTTTGTCGGGTTCGGGCAAGTCATCATTGGCTTTTGATACCATCTTTGCCGAGGGGCAAAGGCGTTATGTTGAATCGCTTTCGGCTTACGCCCGCCAATTTTTGGAAATGATGCAAAAGCCCGAGGTGGATAGTATAGAGGGCCTGTCGCCGGCCATTTCCATTGAACAAAAAACAACATCCAAAAACCCGCGCTCCTCGGTGGGCACGGTGACCGAAATATACGATTATATGCGCCTGTTATGGGCGCGGGTTGGGGTGCCATATTCGCCAGCCACCGGAATGCCGATTCGTTCGCAATCGGTTAGCCAGATGGTCGAAATAATGGTGGCCCAACCTTTGGGTAAAAAATATTACCTTAATGCACCAGTCGTGCGTTCGCGCAAGGGCGAATATCGCAAGGAATTGCACGAATGGCGCAAAAAGGGTTTTGGCCGGGTGGAAATTGATGGAAATATTTATGAAATGGACGAATTGCCCGAATTGGACAAAAACCAAAAGCACAATATTTCGGTGGTGGTCGATCGGGTGATTATCGAGGAAAACAGCAAGGAATTTCGCGAAAGATTGGCCGATTCGACTGAAACCGCCCTGAAATTATCGGACGGGTTGGTGATATTTAAGGATATGGATAATGGCGATGAATTGGTATTTTCGCAACAATTTGCCTGTCCGGTGTCGGGTTTTACCATCAGCGAGATTGAACCAAGACTATTTTCGTTTAACAACCCGAATGGGGCCTGCCCATTATGTAATGGCATTGGCGAATCGAAAAAAATATCGTTGGATTTATTGGTGCCCGATAAAAATAAATCGTTATATCAAGGGGCGTTGGTCGGCTGGGGTGGGGCCAACCCGGCCCCATGGTATCGCCAAGCGTTAGAGGCAGTTTGCACCCATCTGGGTGGCAAAATTACCGATAAATTTAATGCCCTGCCCAAGGCCACTCAAGATGCGATTTTTTATGGTATCAAGGAGCCGATAGAATTTCATTTTGACGATGGTTTTCGTTCGGTTAAGACCAAAAAGCCATTTGAAGGAGTCATAGCCAATTTGGAACGGCGATATAAGGAAACCGAATCAAATTATATGCGCGAGGAAATAGAAAAATTTATGATTTCCATTCCCTGTGTAGCCTGTGATGGTTATCGTTTGAAACCCGAGGCATTATGCGTGAAAATTCACCAACGGCATATTGGCGAGATTACCCGCCTATCTATTACCGATGCATTGGAATGGTTTACCGCCCTGCCCCAATTTTTGAGCCAACAGGAAAATACCATTGCTAACCGCATATTGCGTGAAATTACCGAACGATTGGGTTTTTTGGAAAATGTTGGCTTAAATTATTTGAACTTGGCGCGCACCGCCGGCACTTTATCGGGTGGGGAAAGCCAACGTATTCGCTTGGCATCGCAAATTGGTTCGGGCCTGACCGGTGTTTTATATGTTTTGGACGAACCCTCCATCGGGCTTCATCAGCGCGACAACCAAAAATTATTGCAAACCCTGTTTCGCCTGCGCGATTTGGGCAATAGCGTGATAGTGGTGGAACATGACGAGGATGCGATTCGCAGTGCCGATTTTTTGATAGATATAGGCCCGGGGGCCGGGGTGCATGGGGGCGAAATTATTGCAATTGGCAAACCCGAGGATGTCTTTGCCAACCCCAATTCCATCACCGGCCAATATATTAATGGGCAAAAATTTATAGCCGTGCCGAAAAAACGGCGCAAGGGCAACGGCCATTTTTTGGAAATAAAGGGGGCACGCGGCAATAATTTGCAGGGGGTTGATGTGACCATACCACTCGGGGCCTTTACCTGTGTGACCGGTGTTTCGGGTTCGGGTAAATCGACCCTGATATTGGAAACTTTACAGGCCTATTTGTCGCGGGTATTAATGAATTCATCGGCAGTCAATGAACCATTTGATGAAATTAACGGGGTGCAATATCTGGATAAAGTGATAGATATTGACCAATCACCGATTGGGCGCACCCCGCGTTCCAACCCGGCCACCTATACTGGCTTGTTTCAACCGATTCGTGATTGGTTTGCCGCCCTGCCCGAATCACGCGCCAAGGGTTATGGCCCGGGGCGGTTTAGTTTTAATGTCAAGGGTGGGCGGTGCGAGCATTGCCAAGGCGATGGATTAATAAAAATTGAAATGCATTTTTTGCCCGATGTTTTTGTGGATTGCGAACATTGCAAGGGCAAACGATATAATAAGGAAACATTATCGGTGGAATATCGCGGTAAAAATATTTATGATATTTTGAATATGACGGTGGAGGAGGGTTTGGAATTTTTCAAACCGGTACCAATGATTCGCGAAAAATTGGAAACATTATCGCGGGTCGGGTTAAATTATATCAAAATTGGCCAATCGGCCACCACCCTATCGGGGGGCGAGGCGCAACGGATAAAATTGGCCAAGGAATTATCGCGCCGGGCGACTGGCAAAACCATTTATATATTGGACGAACCCACTACCGGTCTGCATTTTGAGGATGTTCGCAAATTGCTCGAGGTATTACACGAATTGGTTGAATCTGGCAATAGTGTATTGGTGATAGAACATAATACCGAGGTGATTAAAACCGCTGATTTTGTGATAGATTTGGGCCCCGATGGGGGCACCGGTGGCGGGCGGATTGTTGGCATGGGCACACCCGAACAAATCGCCAAAATTAAGGAATCGCATACCGGTTATTATTTGAAAAAAATATTATTTTCTTAACTGGGCGGGTTTCAAAATTATTTTCCCTAAATATTTATGGGGCATTAATCGGTTGAAAATGCGCTATATATAAGCAAAACACCAATTGTTTGGCGGGCAATATATTTGAAACTATGAAGTGAAACCATAATAGCCGGTTTATTTGTAGTTTGCTTTGGGTTTGGTTACTTCTGGGGTTGGTTGTGTCGCTTCCTTGACAAAAATGGTGCGTTGTTCGCTAATAATTGCCCGAAAATGCCCAATATGATTATGGTCAACCAAAATTATCTGCAATTTGTGTGGGCCGGGTGATAAGGGCAATTCATATTCCAATTTGCCATCATTATTAAAATACATTATCGGCAATATATCCTTTGGCAATTCCTGTGGGCCGGGTTTAATTGGGTCATCATTTTTTATAACATTAACCAAATCCTCCCTATCAACCATAATATGAAAATGCGCCTTTTTTTCCTTTGGCAGGCCGATTTCAATATTTTCGGCATAAAAATTCATTTTGACCGGGGTGGTTACAGTGGCATTATTTTTGGGGTTCTCCCATATAATCTTGGCACCGGTGGGGGCGGGTTGTCTTTGTGCTTGGGCTTGAAACCCCATCATTAAGGCTATTGCTAGAATATATAAAAAAATGTGTTTCATGGTAAAACCTTGTTACCCTTTTATATAATAAGTATTTGCAATTTGCAAATTTTTTATAGTGAACTTTCCAGATTTATGATTTTTATGGTTTGCCCGCTGGTCATTGGCGGGCTGTGAATCGGCCGAATAATAAGGCAATTGGCGCGGTTAAGGGCAAATTGCATACTGGAATCTTGCTTGGCCAGGGGGGTGGCCACCCCATCGGCCCAATTTGCACGTAGTAATTCTAATCGGTGGTCATTGGCCGGAATATCCCCCCCCAAAGTTGCCTCCTTGGCTGTATCCTCAAAATAGGCATAATCTTGGTTTTGCATTTTTTGCAATATGGGTTGCAATAATATCAACCCACCCATAAATGATGAAACCGGATTGCCGGGCAGGCATAATACCGGCCTTTGGCCAATCTTGGCAAAAATAATGGGCTTGCCCGGGCGCAGGGCCATTTTGGCAATGGTAATATTGGCCTGTAATTGTTGCAATACCGGATAGATAAAATCAAAATCGCCAACCGATGCCCCACCAATGGTAACCACCAAATCATATTGTTGAATATTTTGTAATTTTTCACCTATTATCTCTTTATTATCGGGCAGTATCGGGGCAATGTCGGCCACCCCCCCCATTTGTTGCACCATGCCGGCAATAAGATACAAATTACTGGCAATAATCTGTTGGGGTTCGGGCTTTTTATCGGGCATAATCAGCTCATCACCACTGGTTAATATCAGGACGCGCGGGCGGGCCAGCACCCGCACCCTTTTTTGCCCAAAAACCGCCAACATACCCATCAAACGCGGGTGAATGGTTTGCGGGCCGGCTATCACCGCCCCCTTGGGGAAATCTAGCCCCTTTGGCCGAATAAATTGATTGGGCCGGGCCGGTTCGGTTAAGGTAATAATATCATTATCGGTTTGGGTATTTTCCTGTATAATAATTGTATCGGCCCCCTTGGGCACAATGCCACCGGTAAAAATCCGTACCGCTTGGCCCGGCCCCACCACCCCGTCAAAGGCCTGGCCGGCGCGGGCAGTGCCAATAAGCCGCAGGGCGGTGCCGGTTAAATAACTGGGTTGATAAGCGACTGCATAGCCGTCCATGGCCGATAAATCAGCTTGCGGGCTGGCATATTGGGCGGTATAATCGCCGGCCAATACCCGACCCAATGATTGTTGCAACACAACAGATTCAATGCGTTGTAATGGGTTGATTTGCGCCAATATTTGTGTGAATGCGGTGCGTGGGTGAATCAATTGGGCCATATCATAACCCCAAATTCAGGCGGTTAAGGGCCGATTCCCACGATTCATCAGGGTGGTTTTTGCGGTGAATGCGCACCGAATCATACCATACCAAATACTCCTTGGATGCCTGATATTGCCAATTGGAAATGACCGGCAATAAGACCACACATTTTTGCCCCAATGCCCCACAAAAATGGACGATGGATTGATGAATCGAAACCACCTGATCCATCGCCATGGTCAGGGCGGCCAACCCATCAAGGTCAAAGCGGTTATTAATAGTTGGTTCGCAATAGATGGGGTAACCATAGTCCTTGGCCAATTTTTGAATTTCCTCATTCGGGGCCTGGTTATATTGCAAAGAAACCAAAATAGTATTATCGGCCCCGGCCGGCGATTGTTGCAATAATTTTTGCACCAACAAATGCGGGTCTATCAACCGGTCGCGGTAATCGGTGCCGGCCCCCTTGGCCGCCAATGACCACCAGGCAAAACCCAAAAAATATTTTTGGCCAAATTTGCGTTGCAGGTTAAATTTTAAAATATCACACTGGGCGCGGTCATATTGCAAGTAGGGGCGGTTGCAATGGTCGTCAAAATCACGAATGCCCAAGGCCTGGGGCAATGAACAAATTGGCAAGTAATAATCACAACCCAAGGCCTGGGCCCCCTCATGTTCTTTATCATAATATTCGGGCACCATTTTTATATGGGGCAGGCTTTGGCCCATTAAATTTTTGAATCGTTCATCACAGGCATAATAGATTATTCCCAATTTGGGCAGGCGGTGCAAAAACCCCGAAAATATCAATTGGTCACCAATACCCTGTTCGGCCTGTATGAATAATTTTTTATCGCTTAAATCCTGCCCCTGCCATATTGGGCAATGAAAGGGCCGTTTAAAGGCACTATAATATTTTGTTTCAAAACGTGTGTCAAAATAATCCCAGGCCTGGCCATATTGGCCCAATGACAAATAAGACAGGGCAATATTAATATCAATTTGTGGGTTGCGGGCAAATGTTTTATTATATTCCAAACCCATTTTGGCCGAATTTTCATAATCGGCGGCGCGGTTATAACCATTGACAATATGCACCCAGGCCGATTGATAATGGGGGTCTTGGGCCAATGATAATTGGTAATATTCTTGGGCGCGTGCAAATTGAAAAATAAAAACATGCGCATGGCCAATATAATCATATATTTCGGCCAATTTTTTGGGGTCTTTGGTTAGGTGAATTGCCCGTTGATAGGTGGCTATCGCCTGTTCATATTGGCCCATGCGTTTATAGGCATGGCCCATCACCAATATTATATCGGTCGTGGGGCGTAAATGTTGGCACAAATTGGCATATTTCAGGCAATTATCATAATCTTTAACGGCATATTGGGCCCGCACCAACGCGCTTAACAGGTCAAAATCACGGGTTATATGCTCATATTCCAACAATGTTTGAATCGCCGGCTTCAATTGCATTTTATCAAAAAATTGCTGGGCATTATATGCGACCTGTTGGCGGTTGGTATTTGACATAATCACCCCAATTTTATGGTTAATGCGGTGAAATGCGGGCGTAATGCGTGGGGTATTTTGACGTAATCTTTCTCGGTGGTGATAATTTGGCATTGTTGTGCCTCTGCCCGGGTGATAATTTCGCCCAATTCATCACCGCTATATCGGTAATGGTCCGGGAATGAAACAAAATCAATAATATGAAAACCGGCCAACAGGGCTGATTCATAAAATTTTTGCGGTATGGCCAACCCGCAAAAGGCCAAATAATTGACCTCTGCGATTGGTTTTTGTGCTATGTGGCTGGTATAAAATTGGTATGGTTTGTTGGGTTGTTCAAACCGCCCGGCCGGGCCATTCAATTGCACTATCGCATCGGCGCGGGCCAGGGCCTGGGCCGGTGTGGTGCGGTTGGGGCCGGCCGGCATAACCAAACCATTGCCAAAACCAATATGCCCGTCAATAACCAAATGAATATAATCGCCCTTTATGGTTGGGTCCTGCATACCATCATCGCATAATATTGTTGCAAAACCCAAGGATTCGGCCAATTTGATTCCGGCCACCCGTTGGTTGCAAATAATGGTTGGCCCGTCCATGGCATGCACCAATGATTCGTCAAATAATGCCGTATTATTCGGGTCAACCAAGGCAGTCGGGCCATCAAGATTATATGATTTCACCAATACCACCGATTGCGGATATTGCGCACGTAAGACCCGCACCACCGGGGTTTTGCCACTGCCCCCGACCAAACAACCGCCAATGATAATAATTTTTTTGCTAGAAATATAGGGTTTTATCGCCCGCATTCTTAACCAACTTACCAAACGCCAAACCCAACTTAATGGCCATAATAACAGGTTTATCAAACCGATACCATACCAAAATTTGGGGGCGGTTAGTTTCATTGCCTTAGGCCCGCCATTGCATGATGAAGCCGTTGTAAAATCTCGGCCCGCCCCAATATGACACAACATTCAAAAAACCCCGGCGATGCCCCCATGCCGGTTACCGCCAAACGCGCCCCACCGGCAATTTTGCCCATCTGGTAACCATTCTCTTGGCATTTTTCCTTGAAAAAATCATACATACCATGCTGGTCATCGCATTGGCATTGGCTTAATAATTGATGGGCTATCGCCAAATTATCACGCACCAATTGGGCCTGTAATTTGGCATCATTTATCGGTTGCGGGGCCAATAAAAATTGGGCCTGTTCGGCCAATTGCACCAAAGTTTTCGCCCGCCCCTTAAGGAATGGCATGGCCCGCCCCAATATATTGGCATCAAAATCTGGTGATTGTGATAATATATGTTTGACCAAAAATTCATCATCGCCTTGGGCAATATAATGGCCATTGATATTTTCCATTTTGGCAAAATCCATGCGCGCGGCCGATTTATTAATTGCTGATAAATCACCAAACCAGTCAATTGCCTGCCCCTTGGATATAATTTCATCGTCCCCGTGTGACCAACCCAAACGCAAAATGGCATTATTGATGGCCCAGGGCAAATAACCCATATCACGGTAGGCCCCCACCCCAAGGGCCCCATGCCGTTTGGAAAGCTTGGCCCCATCGGGCCCATTAATTAAGGGTATATGCGCAAAATGGGGCACTTGCCATTCGCAGGCCTCGAATAATGCGCGTTGGCGAAAGGCATTGGTTTGATGGTCAGACCCACGGATAATATGGGTAATGCCCATGTCATGGTCGTCAACCACCACCGATAACATATAGGTCGGGGTGCCATCGGAACGCAATAAAACCATATCGTCCAATTGGCTATATGCCACCCGTATCTCGCCATAAACCAAATCATTGATAATCATATCGCCATTATTCGGCATTTTCAGGCGCACCACCGGTTGCACCCCGGCTGGTGCTTCACTGGGTTTTTTGTCGCGCCACCGCCCGTCATATTTGATGGGCAATTTGTTTTTTTCCTGAAATGCCCGTAATTCGGCCAATTCATCGGGGCTGGCATAACAATAATAGGCCCGGCCCATTTTTACCAATTGATGGGCAACCTCGGCATGGCGGGGGGCACGGGCAAATTGATAAATTATCTCGTCATCATGGTCTAAACCCAACCATTGCATTCCATCAATAATTGCCTCTATTGCCCCCGTTGTTGAACGGGCGCGGTCGGTATCCTCTATCCGTAAATGAAACTTACCACCGTGGTGGCGGGTGAATAAATAATTAAATAATGCGGTGCGGGCCCCGCCAATATGTAAATATCCGGTGGGTGATGGGGCAAAACGGGTTATTATCATTTATGATTCCAAACTTGACAAATATTCTTTATTAATTTTACGCATTTCCAACGCCGCCGGGCGGGCAAAGCCGTCCTTAATATATAGGGCAATTTCGCGATATTCGGTCGGTATTAACCCTTGGGCCTTGGCCCAACCCAAACCGGTAATAAAGGCAATATCGGCCATGGTAAATTGGTTGCCATTAATCGCGCGATGGTCGCGCAGGGCCTTGGTTATGAAATCCAAAATGGTGCGCCAATCGTAATCAAGCGGGCGTTTCATTATCAAATTCACCAAACTGGGCGAAAAGCTGGCGGCATGGAATAATAACCATTGATTATAACTGGCCCGTTGCGGTGATTTGATTTTTGGGGCCAACGGCTCCTTGGATAAATCGCCAATGGTTAATAACATTGCCAAAGATTCTATAACAAATTGCCCGTCAATTTGCATGGCCGGCACCAAACCAAAGGGGTTGATTTTCAAATATTCCGGGCTTTTATGTTCCTTGGCCTCGCGGTTAATCATCACATAATCAAATTTCAATTGCGATTCCAATAACCCCCATAATACCATATCGCTACGCGTATTCGGGGCATGGTATAAAATAATCTTCTTATCCATGGTTTTCATCCTTCATCCTTAATATAATCTGTCCAATTCGTTTAAAACCGCCTGGCCCATGGCCTTGGTGCCCACCAATTGTTTGGTGTGCGGGGTTTTAATATCACCGGTATGAATCCCCTTGTCCAATACTTGATGTATTGCCTGTTCCAATTTTTGCGCATCATTATCGCGGTTCAGGCTGTAACGTAGGCACATGGCAAAGGATAATAAATTGGCCAATGGGTTGGCCAAATCCTTGCCGGCTATATCCGGGGCCGAACCATGCACGGGTTCATACATCGCATAGCGATACCCATCGGGGCGGGTGGCCCCCAATGATGCCGATGGCAACATACCAAGCGAACCGGTGGCCATGGCCGCCGCATCCGATAATAAATCGCCAAACAAATTATCGGTCACTATTACATCAAATTGTTTGGGGTTTTTCACCAATTGCATGGCGCAATTATCGGCCAATATATGGTGCAATTCCACATCTTTATATTCGGCTTGGTGCAATTGGGTGATAATTTTGCGCCAAAATGCCCCGGTTTCCATAACATTAGACTTCTCGGCCGAATGGACTTTATTACCGCGTTTGCGCGCCAATTCAAAGGCGACCCGCCCAATACGCTCAATCTCGCCCTTGGTATAGCTTTGTGTATCAATACAACGTTCACTACCATCGGGCAGGGTTTCCATACCGCGCGGTGTGCCAAAATAAACACCCGAGGTTAATTCGCGCACTATCACAATATCCAAACCCTCAATAATCTCGGGTTTCAGGCTGGATGCCCCAAGCAGGGGTTTGAAAGTAATGGCCGGGCGCAAATTGGCAAACAAATCCAAATCCTTGCGTAACCGCAACAGGCCAGCCTCGGGCCGGGCATGACGTGGCACATTATCATATTGTGGCCCCCCAACCGCCCCAAACATAATCGCCCGTGATTGGCGGGCCAATTCCATGGTTTTGTCGGTAATCGCCTGCTGATGTTTATCATAACAGGCCCCACCCACCAATTCGCTGGTTAATTCATAATTAAAATCGCCCTTTTTGGCCAAAAATTCGCAAATATTTGGCAAAATTGCCATAACTTCCGGGCCAATACCATCACCGGGCAAAATCAAAATTTTATTACTCATCGTCAATTCCTTTATATTGAAACTCCCTATTTCATAGCAATAACCCCATAAAATTGCAAGTTTAAACTCTTTCGGTGATACCAGTATAATAGTTTAAATTTTAAACTTATTTAGTGTTCCCAGTATAGTGTGCCCAGTATAAAACCAAATATCCCCAAAATTAAAGCCTGATAATATGGTGTTATATAAGAGTAATGATTTAAATCAAAAAAAAGATGACAAAGGCAAAAAAATAGTTTAAAAAAATTGTATGAGACATGAATTACACGACATAATACCCAAGGGTTCGCCCTGTGCCCATTGTAATGTTTGCACCGATTCTATTTGCAGTGTGATGAAAAAGCGCGAGGAATTATTGGATATTGCCACCAAAACCTTTGTAAAAAAATACAAAATTGGCGATATTATACAGGCTGAAAACGAACCGCAAACTTTTTTGGGGACAATTTTAACCGGCACGGTCAAAATGGAACGCATAACCGAGGCCGGTGAGGGACAGATTTTGGGTATTTTATTCCCGACCGATTTTGTTGGCCGGGCCCATTCCGAGGTATGTTCTTATCAGGCCGTGGCCTTAGAGGATGTGGAAATTTGTTGCGCCCAGCAGGATGATTTTAAAGAATTATTTACCAAATACCCGCATTTGGAATCCAGCCTGTTTAGCCAAACCCTAAAAATGTTGGATAAATCACGCGAATGGTTGGTGGTTTTGGGCAAAAAACGCGCCTTTGAACGGGTGGCCTGTTTGATAGCCCTTTATTATAAACGTCTCGGCAATCGCCGTTCCTTTTATATTCACCTCTCGCGGGAGGCGATGGCCGATTTTTTGGGCCTGACATTTGAAACAGTATCGCGCCAATTAAGCCAATTGAAAAAGGCCGGTATTATAAAAATTGAGGGGCATAATGAATATACAATCCTTAACAGCGAAGAATTATTAAAATTGGCCCAAATTTGAATGAATCTTTTTAAAAAAACTTGACAATTGGTTTTTTTTTCACAAATGGTTGGGGGCCTTCGTTTTTTTGGGGGTATGAATCACAATAACAAACAAAGGAACTGATATGGCACGAACCCCGACTATCCATGGACAAATACACGGCAATATTATTATTATTGGCTTTGGTTCAATAGGTCAGGCGGTTCTTCCCTTATTAATGCGCCATATAAAATTGGATGTTGCCCGTATAACGGTGATAGAGCCCAGCACCCAAATGGCGGTTTTTTTGCGTTCCAATAATATCAAGCATATTGCCACCGGCCTGACGCGTGAAAATTATAGTGATATTTTAAAACCATTATTGCAAAACAGCCGTGGTCAGGCCTTTTGTATCAATTTATCGGTGGATGTTGATTCGTTAGATATTCAAAAATTATGTTATGAACATAATACATTATATTTGGACACGGTGGTGGAACCCTGGGCCGGTTTTTATTTCACCAATGATGGCGATAATGACGGGCGCACCAATTATGCATTGCGCAAAAAAATACGGCAGGCCAAGGACGATTTTGGGGCCTGTGCCACGCAAATTTCATGTTGTGGGGCCAACCCCGGCATGGTCAGTTGGTTTTTGAAACAGGCCCTGATGAATATTGCCAAGGATAGTGGTTATGATTTGAAACACGAACCACAAACCCGCGGGGAATGGGCCGGTTTAATGCAGGGTTTGGGGGTCAAGGGCGTGCATGTTGCCGAACGCGATACGCAATATACCCGCGCCATGCGCCCGGCCAAGGCATTTTGGAACAGCTGGTCGGTTGATGGATTTATCAGCGAGGGTATGCAACCGGCCGAATTGGGTTGGGGCACGCACGAAAAAACCATGCCGAAAAATGGCCGGGCCCAACGCGATGGCCACGCCCCCAGTATTTATTTGGAACAACCCGGGGCCGCCACCCGCGTGCGCAGTTGGTGCCCCAGCTTGGGGGCGCAATTTGGCCTGTTGGTTACCCATAATGAAGCCATATCCATTGCCGATTATTATACAATAAAAAAGGGCGATAAGGTGATTTACCGCCCAACCAGCCATTATGCTTATCACCCATGCGATGATGCCTGGTTAAGCCTTGATGAATTATTTGTCAATAATACAATAGAATGCGAAGAAAAACAGGTTTTGCCGGTTGATAAAATTGCCGGTGGGTTTGATGAATTGGGGGTTTTGGTTTATGGTCATGCCAAAAATGCCTATTGGTTTGGTTCAACCCTGCTCCATAAAAAGGCCAAATTATTGGCCCCCAACCAAAATGCCACTGGCTTGCAGGTTTCATCATCGGTTTTGGCCGGTATTGTTTATGCCCTGAATCACCCACAATGTGGGGTTATAGAAACTGATGAGATGGATTACCGCGAACCATTGCGGGTGCAATTGCCCTATTTGGGGCGTATTGGTGGATATTATACCGATTGGCACCCATTACAGGGCCGGCCATTTTTGTTTGACGAAGCCATTGATAAAACCGACCCATGGCAGTTTGGCAATATTTTGGTTTAATCATTTTTTAATGTTTTTGCAAAAAAATAAAAATTCACATCACTTGCCGGTTAAATTCATACAGGCTAATCGCCACCGAAACCGCCAAATTAAGCGAACGGGCGGTGCCGGCCATCTGTATTTTGATGCGGTGATGCATCTGGCGGTGATACGCTTCTGGGGCACCCGAGGATTCATTACCAAAAAACAAATTATCCCCGGCCTGAAATTGAAATTCATGCAAATATCCATTGGCCTTGGTGGTCATTAAAATATGGCGGGTGGGGTATTTTTCTAAAAATGATTCCAGCGAAATATGGCGGTGAATTTGCGTGAAATCCAAATAATCCATGCCGGCCCGGCGCATTTTTTCGGGCGAGAAAACAAAGCCCAGCGGTTCAATAAGGTGCAATTGCCCGCCAAAACAAGCCACCGAACGGGCGATGGCACCGGTATTTTGCGGTATTTCGGGGTGGAGCAGGACAATATTAACCATAACGAAAAATAAACCATAAAACCGGCAGGCTAACCGCCCCCAAAACATGGGTCATGCAAATTAACATCGCCATTAATGGGGCATCACCGCCCAATTTTTTGGCCAAGACAAAGCCCGAGGTGGCAGTTGGGCTGGCGGTGGCAATGATGATAATATCGCGTGCCACCCCCTCAATACCGGCCAAACTGCTTAATAATATGGCTATCAGGGGCAGGCCAATAATACGGGTCAGCGACCAAAAAACCACCCGCCCGCCTGATTGCCATAAAACCGCAATTTGCAGGGCCGCCCCAACGGTTATCAAACCCAATGCCACCGTGGTTTGCCCCAATAATTGCAAAAAAACATTGATGGGTTGGTATGAAAAATCACTCACATTGACCAAAACCCCAATTATCGTGGCAATAATAAAGGGGTTTTTGTATAATTCCTGCCAAAAATTGATTTTGGCCTGACCAAAACGGCTGAACCCCCAGACCGCAATAATATTGGCAAAGGGCACCATCGCCGCCACCGCGATAGCCATTAACGTAACCCCGTCCTTGCCATAACCAATGGCGGCAATGCCCAGGGCAAAATAGCTGTTCCAACGCACTTGGCATTGCAAAATACTGGCAAATTGGGGCCGGGAAATCGCTTTATCCAACAGGCCCAACATGGTGGCCAAAGCGAGTATAGTTTGCGCCCCGCATAAAACCAAAATTATCGGCACAACCGGCAATTGGCCAAAATGGGCCGAACCAATCGAGGAAACTATCAGGGCCGGAAAGCCAACATAAAAAATAAACCGCTCTAAACCTATAATATGTTCATTGGTAAAAATTTTATAATATTTTAAGCCAAAACCCAATGCCATCAGGGCCAAAATGGGGGCGAAAATGCTTAAAAACTGGCTTAACACGCTTATTCCTTAATTACCGGATAAAATAATTGCACATTATTGACGCGGTAATTGCCAATCAATTGTTGCACCCGCGGGTTTAATAACCAATTTTTGAATATTTCGGCCTTTTCTTCATCTACCCCCGGCACCTTTTTGGCGTTCACCACCATCACCACATAATTATTAATCAGCGGGGGTTTATTTTCGCATATTATTTTCAAATTATCCTTATTGGCATAAAATGTCCAGGTGGCGCGGTCTGCCAGAGTATAACCCTTGGATTCATTGGCTATCATCAGGGTTCGCCCCATACCCTGACCGGTTTCCTTGTAATTTTGTAATTGATGATAATCAATATTATATTGGCGCCATAATGCCAATTCACGAATATGCGTGCCCGAATTATCACCGCGCGAAATAAACAGGGCTTGGCTTTCCATTATTTTTTGAAAGGCTATTTTCAAATCGCCACATTCGCCAATCTTGGCATTATCGGCCTTGGGCCCAACCACAATAAAATCATTGGTCATTATCAAATCGCGCGATTTGCCGTATCCTTCGTTCATAAATGGTATTTCCAATTCCTCGGCATGGGTAATTAAGACATCGCCATCGCCATTTTTGGCATTATTGAGGGCATGGCCGGTGCCAACCGCAATCACCCGCACCTTTATGCCGGTTTCGGCCTCAAAAATTGGTAATAAATAGGGTAAAAGCCCCGAATTTTCCACCGAGGTGGTGGTTTGTAACCATAATGCCGAACGGGCATAAACCCCATTGGTTACACTGAATATAAATATTAAAATGGCGAATATTTTCATAAAATTCCTTGTTAAGGGATTAAAATTGGCCGGTTTAAACAATAATAATCTCTTTTCGCACCGGGACTTCTAAGGTTTTGTCCGATACTTTTTTAACAAATTTTGTATCATGCGAAACCATCAGCATCCGTATGCCCTGCTCCTTAGCGAATAGTATTTCCTTTGTCAATAATTTCATACTTTCGGTATCCAAATAGGTGGTGGGTTCGTCCATAATTAACAATTTGGGGCGCATGGAAAGGGCGCGGGCAATGGAAAGACGTTGTTGTTCCCCGCCCGATAAACGCCCGGCATCAACATTATGCTTGTCCCATAAATTAAAGCGATTTAATAATTCTTGGCAAAATAATTTATCCTTGCAGGCCAATTCCATATTTTTATCAACCGAGCGGTTCAAAATAATCGGCTTTTGAAAAACAAAGGCTTGGCGGTCATGCATCTCGCTATCGTCATAATTTATGCGCCCCATTTGTGGGGTAATTAAGCCGTGAATCATCATTAAAATTAATGTTTTGCCAATACCATTGGCACCGGTTATGGTTACCAATGGTGCATCGGGTATTTCCATATTCAGGTCAGAAAATGCGACAAAATTTTCCACCTTTAAATAAATGCGTTCCAAATTTATTGCCATATTTTATTCATCCAATAGGAAATTATATTAACTATCATCGCCAAAACCAACAAAATAATGCCAAAATTAATTGCTTTATCAATATTGCCCTTGTCAATTTCTAACATTATGGCGGTGGTTAATACCCGGGTTTCATGCAAAATATTGCCCCCCACCACCATCACCGCCGCCACCTCGGCCAGGGCGCGCCCATAACCGGTTACAAACACACTGATTAATTTGCGCCTAACCTCGTAAATTATTTGCACCATGGCCTGAATGCGCGAAATTTTTAACGAAAAAAACAATGGTTCTATCCGTTCATATTCATGGGTAATGATGGGCAGGCAAAAACCAATCATTAATGGCAAAATTAAGACAAATTGGGCGATAATCATGGCGGTTGGGGTGTATATTAATTCCATAAAACCCAAAATACCGCGATTAGACAACATAATATAAATCACCAAACCCACCACCACCGATGGCACGGCCATCATGGAATAAATGACAAAATGCATTATTTTTTGAAACCGGAATTTCGCCACCACCAAAATGGCCGCCACCGGCACCGCCAATACAAAGGCCAACAGGGCCGATGTCAGGCTGACATACAGGCTTAATGCGGTTACTTCAATATATTGATTCATGTCTTTTTTTCTTCTTTATTATTTTTTACATGCTAATATTACATATACCTCAAAATCAATGATAATTACAAGCAATTTTTTTCCTTTTGTCTGTTTTTAATGTTTCTTAACATTGTGATGGTTAATCTATTTTAGTCCATTATGAAAAATAGCTTTATTCAGGCACAAAATAAAACAGCCAAAAAAAAACAAAAAAATTCTTGAATTTTGGGTAATTTGCGCATAAAAGCAGTGGGAGAATAAGTTAAAAAAACGAGATAAAAATGCAAAAATTTACCCAATTAACCGGCATTGCCGCGCCAATGCGTATTATGAATGTTGATACGGACATGATAATACCCAAACAATTTTTGAAAACCATATTGCGCAGTGGTTTGGGCAAGAATTTGTTTGACGAAATGCGTTATAATACCGATGGCACCCCCATTGCTGATTTTGTGTTAAACAGGCCGGCTTATAAAAATGCCAGTATATTAATTGCCGGGGCCAATTTTGGTTGTGGTTCATCGCGCGAACATGCACCCTGGGCCCTGCTTGATTTTGGCATTCGTTGCATCATAGCCCCCAGCTTTGCCGATATTTTTCATAATAATTGTTTCAAAAATGGCATATTGCCAATCATTTTAGACAAAGAGATAGTGGAAAAATTGCAATTAAAGGCCGAACGCGGGCAAAATGCCACCATGACCATCAATTTGGAAAAACAAATTGTCATAGATAGTGATGGTGAGGAATATAGTTTTCAGGTGGATAGTTTCAAGAAACATTGTTTGATGAATGGGTTGGACGATATTGGCCTGACCTTGCAACATGCCGGCAAAATTACCGAATATGAAAGCCAATTGGGGGCCACGCGCCCGTGGTTATAAAATACCCCAAATATTACCCCATCTGGTTGGGGTGCATGATATTTATGGTGTTGATGATGGTGGTTATTGGGGCCGTTACCCGTTTAACCGATTCAGGCCTTTCCATTGTGGAATGGTTGCCCATCAGCGGGGCCCTGCCCCCATTAAACCAGCAACAATGGCAAGAATATTTTGCCATATACCAACAAAGCCCGCAATTTATTTACCGCAATAACCATTTTAATTTGGCCGATTTTCAACAAATTTTTTGGTGGGAATTTATCCACCGCCTGTGGGGGCGGTTGATTGGTTTGGTTTTTATATTGGGGGTGGTGGGCCATTATATTTGGGGCTATTTCCCCAAAAAACATTATAAACTTATTTTTATTTTGGGTATTTTGGGGCTTTTACAGGGGGTGATAGGCTGGTGGATGGTTAAAAGTGGCCTGATAAACCGCACCGAGGTCAGCCAATATCGCCTGTTGGTGCATCTGATGATGGCGGTTATTATTTTGGGCCTGTTATGGTTTGCTTTATGGAATTATTGGGGTTATGGTTGGCGTGGAAATAATATGATTATGTTGGTCCTGGCCGGCATATTAATAGCCAGCGGGGCATTGGTTGCCGGCCTGCGTGCCGGCTTTATTCACCAAAATTTTCCATTAATGGGTGAAGAATTTATACCGGCCGATTATTTTATGGTGGATAATTTTTGGCAAAATTGGGGCGAAAACCCATCTGCCGCCCAATTTAATCACCGCATTTTGGCCTATATATTGGCCATTTGGGGTTTTATTTATGGTGTGCGCCAACGCACCACCATTGGTTGGGTGATGATGGGTTTGATTATGTTGCAAATATGTTTGGGTGTGGCCATTTTATTCAGCAATATGCAGATTGCCATTGCCACAGCCCACCAAATAAACGCGATGATGTTATTTTTGGCCATTATTACCAGCAATTTGGCAAAAAAATAAATCATTTACATTCGGTTTATTTTGTTTTATAGTTTTTTACAGGAGAGACCATGAGCAAAAACCCAACCATTATAAAAAAATACCCCAACCGCCGTTTGTATAATACATCCAATAGTTCTTATATCACCATGGACGAATTGGCCCAGATGATACGCAAGGGCGAGGATGTGATAGTGCAAGATTCCAAAAGCAACGAGGATATAACCCGTTCGGTTTTAACCCAAATTATTTTGGATGCCGAATCTAAGGAGGGGGGGAATCTTCTGCCGTTGGATTTTTTGAAACAATTAATCGCATTTTATGGCAACCAAGCCAGCCAAATTATGTTCCCCAATTTTATTGCCGCCGCCATGGAAAATTATACCCAACAACAACGCACCATCGAGGATCAATTTAAAAATGCCTTTGCCCAAATTATGACCAATGGCAACCCATTTGGCCAATTGGGGGCCGGTGGTTTGAATAATTTTATGACCCAACAACAACAATTAATGCAACAATCAATGCAGATGTTTAACCCATTTTTGGCCCAGATGATGCACCAGCCGGCCGATAAGGATGCGATAATCAACCAATTGCAACAACAAATTAAGGATTTGCAAAATAAGATTAATGCCTTATAGTTTTATAACTCTTCAATTTGCTGGTTTTAGAAAAAATAATGCTATAATACAAATAATGAAGTTTACCGATAAACAATGAGCTTATAGCAATTCCTGTATTATTTGTTGCCTGTATGTATTTAAGGAGGTAATATGAATGTTTTTTCATGGCTATTTGGCCAATTAAGCCCCTTTTCATGGTTTTTGATTATTATAACCAGTTTAATTTGGGGTTTGGCATGGTTTGGCAACCGCCACCGCACCACAAAAGAATAATTTGGCAAAGAAAATTTTTAATAATCAAGCATGATATTTGCCACCCGTTCGGCCCCCAAACCATCAATATGGGCACGTGGGTTGGGTATTGGGGTTAATTGGTGGATATTATATTGTGCCAAATTTTCAAATGACGGGCAAAACACCGCCAAACCCAATGAGCATAATGCACGGGCCGGGGCCAATTGATTATCGGCCAAGGGAATAATCAGGCTATTTATTCCCAAATAGGCCCGTTCTAATGCTGAAACCCCACCGGCCCCGATGGCACAATCGGCCCATTGGTAATGGCTGGCAATATCATCACTTGGGGGGCAATATATCAGATTATCCATCGTCAATGGTGGGGGTAAATTACTAAGTATTTTGAATATATATTGGGGGTTTTGGCCTATATAGTCCCATAATTGGCGGCCGGGTGGCCGGTTGCTTAGACCAAATTGCACCAATATATGCTGAATATTCTGGTTATTTTTGACCGGCAAATCACGCAATTGGGGTTTTATTAAACAATATTCAAGCCCGGCCAAAATAAGTGCACCATTGGGGTTATATGCTTCATAATCGGCACTATTGGCCGATGGGTTTTGGTTTAAAATAATATCGCCCCAGATGGTGCGGTTGGCCAAGTCCGAAAATATCAATTTTTTACAAATAATTGCCTGTTCCCATTCGGGGGTCAGGCTATAATCATCGGCTATAAGCCAATCAAATTGGCGGTAATTATCGTTTATATTGGGGCAAATTTGGGCATTGGTGGGCAAATATGCACGCGCCGTATCATTGACATGCCAAAAAATATCGCAACCCAGCATCGCCAATTGTTCGGCCAAAACCCGGCACCGGTGAATATGCCCACCACCAATTTGCCGGTCAGCGCGGGTTTTTACACATATTTTTGGGTTTTTATGTTTTGTCATTTAATAATAATAGCACAAAAAATATAAAACACAAAAAAATTAATATTGTTATTGACGTTATTATGAACAATGATAAGCTATACTGGTTAATCCAATTTAGACTTAAAGGTGAACATAATATGCAAATGGATAATAGTGATTTTTACAAACATGGATGGATAAATTTTTTTCAATTTTGCTGGAAAAATTGCAGAGGTTATGGCAATTTAACCCGCATTGTAATTTTAAAAAATAAATATTTATATGGGTATCTTACCTTGTATATCTGTATATTATTACTAAAAAACCCTAAGATTTTCTTACAAAAAATTGTATTAATAATTAAAAATGAACCATTAGGTAAATTTGATCCAACTGTTCAACCATTTCTTATTTGGCGCACAGCCCCGGAAATTGGGATTATGTTTTCAAAAAATAGAATAATACATGCTGGTCATTTCAATTTTTGGTTAAGTCAAATTAATTTTTCATTGCGACATGGTTATCTGTATATTCCTACTTTTGCAGCCGGCAATACCGCCATACAAATTTTTTTACAAAATTACGAAGTGGATAGTAAGTTAAAAAACTCGATAATTGATAGTAAGCTTCAAAGCGGAGGTGCTCATTCATTTAGAGAGGTTCATAATTCAACCATTGGTCTACATAATATACCCTTGACTTTATGGGATAAAATTATCAATGGCCAAACATCTATTGCCAATTTTTCGGTTATTCGCAATCCATTTATAAAAATTTATAAACATTATATTAATTATTATATCAATAGAGCTAACGGAGATTTTAATATTAATAATTTAATCAATGACATAAAAATAATGGTCCGCGAGGAGCAAGATATTCATTTACCATTGCAATCCAAACAAATATTATATGGGCAGGTTCATTATGATTTTTTGGTCCGATATGAAAATTATGCTAATGATTTAAAATTGTTATTTCCTATTTTCCCCAATGACGAAGCAGTTAGGCCACAAAATGAATGGCAAAATTATGAAATTTTTCACAATCAACAGCTAGTATCGGCTATTATAGAATTATATCAGGACGATTTTATGAATTTTGGTTATTCACTTAACCCGTTTGACCATGATAAATATGATAATTCGGTCATTCCACGCAACAATGCACCATTCATTAAGCCACGTATTCATGATGAATTGGTGATATTTCGGGGCCCAAATAATACAGAAAATGGCGATGTTTATGTGGATTCACGATTGAATTTTGATACATTGAGAGATGTTTACTGGAAAAACAGAATTTTTAAATAATAATTGCGTAAAAAATATAAATAATGAAATTTCGTTTCATACCAATATCCATCGTATTTATTTACTTTATTATAATATACATGTATATATATTATTATTTAAAGAGGAAATAAAAATGCAGCAACAAGGTCAAGTCATTTGGATAACCGGCCTGTCGGGGGCGGGTAAAAGCACAATAGCCCAAATGTTAACCCAACAATTACAGGCAGATGGCCACCAACCAATTTTATTGGACGGCGATGAATTGCGCGCTATCTTTGCCAGCACCAACCAAGCCGATTATAATCGCAACCAACGGCTGGCACTGGCCATGCAATATTGCAAATTATGCCAAACACTGGCCAGCCAGGGTTTTATAGTGGTGATAGCCACCATTTCCATGTTTAAGGAAATTTACCAGTTAAACCGCGAAATATTGCCCAATTATTGTGAAGTATATTTGAATATACCATTGGGCGAATTGCAAAGGCGCGACCCCAAGGGCCTTTATCAACAATATGCCAATGGCAATGTGCGCAATATGGCCGGCTTAGATTTACCGATTGACGAGCCCACGAATCCACATATATTAATAGAGCATGATAATAACTTATCACCCAGCGATATTTGTGCATTAATATTAACCAAAATACTAAAGGATATTTCATGAAACATGGCGATTTTACTGGCTTGGCTGGGGCATATAATCAGGCACGGCCAAATTATTCACCTGATATTTTTTTAATATTACAAGGTATTTTGCAAAGGCAATTTAAGGAATGCGATGCGATAGATGTGGGTGCAGGCACCGGAATTTGGACACGTATGTTGCAAGATGCTGGTTTTCGTTCGGTGCGGGCAGTTGAACCCAACCAAGATATGTTTCATTATGGTTCAACCCACCCAAATAATAACAATATTAAATGGTTAATAGGGGACGGTGAACATACCCAATGCCCCGATAATAGTGCTGATTTATTGACTATGGCTTCCAGCTTTCATTGGGTTAATTTTGACCAAGCCATAGCAGAATTTTGCCGTGTTTTAAAATCAAAGGGGGTATTTGTTGCATTGTGGAACCCGCGATATATTCAAAACAACCCATTATTAGTGGAAATAGAGAGTTATATACAAGAAATACATGGTGGAGAAATGCAGAGAAAGTCTTCGGGCATCTCTGAATTTACTGCCAATTTATTTAATAAGTTGGAGGATACTAAACAATTTGAGCGCATAATCTATAGCGAATCGCGCCACCAAATTGATTTTACTAAGGAAAGGTACTTGTTAGCATGGGAATCGGTTAATGATATTAAAGTGCAATTGGGTATAGAAGGTTTCAAAAAATTTATGGATAAAATTGATAAACGTATTCCAAATGGGCACATTATTAAAGCCAGCTATACCACCCGTGCTTGGATAGCCCAATTGGCATAAATGGGTTTCACCTTTACCACCAAGGCCGGCACATTGGCCCAATTGCAAGGAAAGCTAAGCCACGCCAACATTGCCCCGTTGGTTTATTTTACCCATAGTGAATGGTTGGAAAAGGGTGAAAAATGTTTGCAACCATTAGCAAAAATGGCCGAATCTTCACCAAATAATCTATATATTGTGCGTTCCAGTGCAATGGCCGAGGATAATATGCAAACCTCTAATGCTGGGGCCTATTTGTCATTATTATCACAATCGCCCGCCCAATTGCCGGGGGCGGTTAATCAGGTTTTTGCCAGTTATGGTGATTATAACCCCCTAAACCAAATATTGATACAACCAATGATACAGGGGGTTACTTTATCGGGGGTGGCATTTAGCCATGACCCGAATAATGGTTCGCCCTATCGGGTTATAACCATAAACTATGGTACAGATACAACCAAGGTAACCGCCGGGCGGGGGGGCGAACAATGGCAAATTATGCCCAACATTGCCCATAATTCTCTACCCCCACATTTGAATTTGGTTATCAATATAATTGAAGAATTGTTAGAATTAACCGGTAATTCACCCATAGATATTGAATTTGCTATTAACCAAGCCGGGTTATGGCTATTGCAGGTCCGCCCATTGATAATAAAATGCCCCATTTATAATCAACAGGCTTTAATTGACCATTATGCGGTTATTGGGCAAAAATTGAAAAATGCGATGCGTCCCCACCCGTTTTTGGTGGGTCAGAACACCATTTTTGGGGTCATGCCCGATTGGAACCCGGCCGAAATAGTGGGTATAAAACCCAAACCATTGGCCCTGTCATTATACCGGGAATTTATTACCGATACTATATGGGCATACCAACGGCATAATTTTGGTTACCGCAATTTGCGCAGTTTCCCGTTAATGCCCCATTTTTTTGGCCAACCCTATATTGATGTACGTTTATCGTTCAATTCATTTATTCCGGCCGATTTACCCGACCCTTTGGCCGAAAAATTGGTCAATTATTATATTGATAATTTGCGCAACACCCCGCAATTGCACGACAAGGTGGAATTTGAAATTGTATTTTCATGTTATAGTTTTGACTTACCACAAAGGTTAGAAAAATTATTGCCGTTGGGTTTTACCCCAGACGAATTGCACCAATTAACCCAAAGCCTGCGTGGCTTGACGCAAAATATTTTGCACCCCGAACGCGGTATTTGGCGCGATGATATTAAAAAATTGAACCAATTAAGTACCCGCAGACATGAATTATATCAACAAAGCACCGACCCAATTGAAAAAATTTATTGGTTGATAGAGGATGGCAAACGTTATGGCACATTGCCATTTGCCGGTTTGGCCCGCGCCGGTTTTGTGGCGGTGCAGATTCTCAAATCCTTGGTGGCTGTGGGAATTTTAAGTGATGATGAATATCACCAATTTTACCATAGTTTAACGACCGTAGGAAGCCAAATCGGAAAAGATTTTGCCCAAATGGCCAAGGGCGAATTTATGCAAAAATATGGTCATTTGCGCCCCGGGACTTATAATATTTTATCACAACGTTACGATAAAGACCCCGATTTTTATTTTAATTGGAACAGCAAGCCCGCCAATATAGAACCGAACAGGCCATTTACATTGAGCCTGAAAAAAATGCGACAAATTGATGACTTATTGCAGGAACATGGATTTGAATCGCGCGCGGTGCAATTGTTTGAATTTATTAAATCGGCCATTGAATATCGCGAATTTGCCAAATTTGAATTTACCAAAAACCTGTCCGAATGCCTTGAATATATTGGTCAATATGGTGCTTTGTTGGGTTTTGCATTGCATGATATGGCATTTTGCCATATTAATAGCATCAAGGAATTATATATTGGGGCGCAAAACCCAAAATATTTATTAGAAAAATCCATTGCCGAGGGGCGAGAAATTCATCAAACATCCTTGCAAATATCACTTCCACCTTTAATTAATAACCCGGACGATATTTGGGCATTTCAATGGCCGGCCAATCAACCCAATTTTATAACCCATAAATATATAACTGCACCCATTTGTAGCAGTGGCGAACGCGAAAAATTAAATGGTTCCATTGTGCTTATACCCAGTGCCGACCCGGGGTATGATTGGATATTTTCTTATAAAATTGCCGGTTTTGTAACCGCATTTGGCGGGGCCAATTCCCATATGGCTATACGGGCTGGTGAATTAGATATTCCAGCGGTTATTGGCACCGGTGAAATATTATTCCAAAAAATTGAAAATGGCCAACTGCTTTCTTTGGATTGCGCTAATAAAAGGATAGACATATTATGAGAGCCATAATTTTGGCTGCTGGGCGCGGAAGCCGTATGCAAATATTAACCAATGACCGGCCCAAATGTATGGTTGAATTTCAGGGTCGCCCCCTGCTGGAATATCAATTACAGGCTATCAGACATGCCGGAATTGATGAAATAGCCATTGTAACCGGTTATAAAAGCGCGTTATTGGCCCAATATGGCCTGTATGAATTTCATAATGACCAATGGGATAACACCAATATGGTTTATTCGTTGCATTGTGCTGGTGAATGGTTGCAGGCCGGTGAATGCGTGGTGTCATATAGTGATATTTTTTATCAATCTTCGGCTATTTCATTGTTGAGGGACAATAATGACCCGATTGCCATTAGTTTTGACCCCAATTGGCGGGCAATATGGCAAAAACGATTCACCAACCCGCTGGATGATGCGGAATCATTTCAAATGGATAATCATGGGTTTTTAACCGAAATTGGCCAAAAAACTGATAATATTGACAATATTATGGGGCAATATATGGGATTATTGCGTTTTACTCCGGCCGGCTGGCAAGAATTTTCAAACATATGGCAATCCATGCCTCATTATAAACAAGCCCATATCACCGGCACATTACAGACAATGATTCGCCAAAGTTCTATTCCTATTCGGGCCTTGGCTTATCATGGTCAATGGGGCGAATGCGACAGCCCAGCCGATTTGCAAAACCAGAATTTTGTTCTGCTTTAATGGCTTTGATAATGGCCCGGCCCGCACCATGGCATTAATATATTATAATGCCGAAAAAAAATACTATATACTGGTATCACTAAATACGTTTAAAAATAATACCATTACAAACTTATTTGGTTTAAAGGAGGGTGAAAATCTGCTCTGCTAACGCAACCGCCATTTTCACCTATGACCACTTGTGCATGGCTTCGCCCTTTCAATTGAAAAACATGAAATCATTCATGTTTTTATCCAATTTCAATAAATTGAAATTGGCAATAGAAAGCCCGGGATAGTAAAAATCCAGCAAATAGGTTTAAAATTAATGGTGTTAATTTTAAACCTATTTGGTATTTTTACTATATAACCGCATAAAAAAATATTTTTTGCTTTAAATTAACAATAAATGCGGGTAAAATAAGAAAATGCTGATAAATCATACATATATAACCATGCAAGATGGGGTCAAATTGGCCGCCCGCCTGTGGGTGCCCGATGACCAAAACCAAAAAATTCCGGCCATTTTTGAATTTATACCATACCGCAAAAATGGGGGTATGGAACATCGCGATGAATTGGCTTACCCCTATTTTTTACAACATGGTTATGCCGGTGTGCGGGTGGATTTGCGTGGTAATGGCGAATCCGAGGGGTTTATGGACGATGAATATAGTTGGGACGAATGGCGCGATGCGCAATTTATTATAGAATGGATAGGCAGGCAACCATGGTCAGACGGCCAAGTGATAATGATGGGTAACAGCTGGGGTGGGTTTAATTGCCTGCAATTGGCCGCCCTTCGCCCCAAAAATTTGCGGGCGGTGGTGGCTTCGTGCGCCACCGATGATAGGTATAATTTGGATATTCATTACCGCGGTGGGTGCCTGTTGGCCGAAAATTTATTATGGTCGGCACAAATGAATGCCTATCAATCGCGTTGCCCGGACCCGGCATTAATGCAGGGTGATGTGGTGAAAATTTGGCAAATGCGATTGCAAAAAATGCCCCTATTGGCCAAAAAATGGCACGAAAAACAATATAATTCGGCCTATTGGCGCCATGGTTCCATCAACCAAGATTATTCGGCCGTGCAGGTGCCGGTTTTAATGGTGGGTGGGTGGAATGATTTATATGCCCCATGGATGCTCCGTTGTCTGCAAAACTTACCTGGCCCCAGCTTTGGGGTGATGGGCCCGTGGGAACATGCCTACCCCAATTTGGTGCGTATTCGCCCCAATTTTGATTTTTTGGGTGAGGTGGTGCAATTTTGTGATTATTTTATTAAAAACAAGCAAAATAATTACCAAAATACCCCACAATGGCGGGTTTTTGTGCAAAAACCAATGCAAAATACCAATGAAATCAACCGCAGGGCCGGTTTTTGGCAAATTACCCAAAAAATTGGGCAATTACCGCAAAAAAACATGCAATTTTACCCGCAAATGGGCGGTTTATTGCACAAAAAACGCGGGCAGGGCATAGTTGATGTGCCATATAATTTGATGCATGGCCATCAATCAGGGCGGTATTTATCCGGCTTGGCGGTTGATGGTGATTTTGCCCCCGACCAATCGGCCGATGATGCATTGGCCCTAACCTTTGATAGCGAACCATTAAAGCAAACTTTATCGTTATGCGGGGTACCCAAATTAAAATTATGGGTGGCCAGTGACCAACCACAGGCGCATATAATTGCGCGGGTGATGATGGTGGCCCCCGATGGTTATGCCACGCGTATTAGCATGGGGGTTAAAAATATTGCCTTAAATAAGGCGCAAACACGGGCCCGCCGGTTACAACCCGGCAAATTTATGACGGTGAATTTGGATTTGGATAGTTTGGCATACCAAATACCCAAGGGTTTTAAAATACGCATTGCCATCGCCAGCACATATTTTCACCAAATTATACCCAATGAAACACCCAATATTTTGAGTATTGATTTGGCCAAGACCCGCCTGTCATTACCGAAAATGGGGGCCAAAAATGCCATAAAAATGGGCGATGCCCCACCCAATATAAAGGTGGATTGGCAAATTAACCGCCCGCCCCAAAGCCATTACCAACAACAGGGGCAATCATTCAGTGGTTTTGACGATTTGGGCAAGAAAACCCACCCAATATCACAACTGTATCAGGACCAAACCAACAAGATTTCATTTTATAATGATGGGGCGGACCCATTATCATCGGTAATAGAATCTGAATGGGTGATTGGTTTGGGGCGCGAAAGCGGGGATAATCAATTTGCCAGCCACAGCATTATTAAACAAAAATTATCATTGGAACCGGGTTATTTTGTTTTAAACGCCAGCACACAGGCATTTTATAATAATAGGGAAATTTTTAACAAAAAATATCAATATCGCATTAAGCGCGTAATTTAATTTCATTTTTATTCAGTATATTATTTTTGACCAAATTATATAATTGGCTGTCATTTTTGCGTGGGCCCTTGCCGTTCCATACCATCGCATTGGGGTGGAAATCCCAATCAATATAGGTTTTGGGCATATCATAAAATTGTAATGGTTTCATGGCGGCATATTGCACCAAAATCTGGCTCATGGCTATTTGGTCAAAATACCAAAATAATTTATGGCCACTGGCATATTGCAGAAAATTTAGACCATAATAGCCCAAAAATTCCATGGCCAAGGGCGAATAGTTAAAAAAGACCGAGCTAACCAAAATTTTAAATTGTTGTTCCTCCAAATATAGACGTGTATATAATGATATATCACATTCGCATAATTGTTGGTTAAGCGAAAATGGGTTATTAAGCATTGAATCAATATCAAATGCCATAATTGGTTGTTTGTAAATGGGTAATAACTGGCTAATCCGGTAAAAACGCACATTTGATGTGTATAATTTGACATAATCGGGGCTGGGCATGGTGTAATATTCAATGGTGCAATTGAAATGGCGATATTCTTGCCGCCATTGGGCAATATATTGTTCAAAACCGCTGTCTGGGTTAATAATATGCAAATGCACCGTAAAATCGCGGGCATATTTGGCACAACTGGCCAAAAAGGCCGGTGCGTGGTCCAATACATAATCGTTGGAACCAAAAACCATTAATATTGGCCGGCCCTGTAAGCTATCGCGGCTGTGTTGCCACACAGATGCAATGGTTTTATCGTCTATGATAAGTTCATTCATAAAACTATTAAATATGAATCACCTTAATAATCAAGTGTAAAGTGAATAAATATATGTATTTTATGTTAAAACCCAGCAAATAACACGAAAATCAAAAATATTAATTTCCTATATACCTGCTGGGTTACCATTAAGATGGATTATTTGAGCGAATTTAAAAATTAATTTTTTTTAAGCAGTAGAGGGCGAAAATGTGCGACCCGTAGTGAGTGCGTAAGCACGAACGAAGAGAGGCGAAGACAAAAACCGGAGTTTATAATTTGTTGGGAATTATTCAATTTATTGAATAATTATCAAAACATGAACGATTTCATGTTTTGCCTAACAAATCCGAAGCGTCAGCGTAGGTTAAATGAGGATTTTGAGCGCATTTTCAACCGATTAATGCCCAATAATAATTAGGGGAAAAAATAATTTTGAAATCGTCTCATTTTTGAATATCTTTCCATATTCTTTTCTTATTAGCCAATAATAACAAGAAAAATACCAACAGGAACAACATCACCTTTAAACCAACCGATTTTTGCATTTCCAAATTGGGTTGCGATACAAAGGCAAGGAAATTCACCACATCGTCAGACATTTGTTCAACCGATGCCTTGGTGCCATCGCTATATGTTACTTGCCCGTCCTGTAATGGTTGGGCCATGGCAATTTGACCAGATGGGAAATATTTATTATAATTCATACCTGAACCCATATTCATTCCCTCGGGCACTGTGCCATAACCCTGTAACAAGCTATATACATAATCAGCACCAGATGCGTTATCCTGTGCGGTGATTGCCTCGACAAAATTGGTGATAATATTGCCACGCCCATGCGCGCGTGAATTAATAATTAACGATAAATCGGGGGGTAAGGCCCCATTATTCGCAGCGCGGGCCGCATCCTCGCTCTCAAATGGGTTAGGCAGAGTATCGGCCGGTGTGCCCTTGCGTTTGGCCATTTTACCATCAATAATACCATTATTAACCTCAAATTTGCTGGCAAAGGCCTTAACTTCGGCTTCGCTATAACCCAATTTGGTTAATTCGCGCATAGGCAACAGGCTTAAAGCATGGCAGGAGGCGCATACTTCGGTATAAACTTGTAAACCGCGTTGGGCCTTTTCCTTGTTATATGCACCAAAAAAACCTGTCCAAGACCATTTGCCACGTAACATATCATGCGATGATTCTGCGGCAATCAGGCCATTACCGGCCCCAACCACCCCCAGCAGTGTCAAGCCAACTAAGGCATTTTTAAATATTTTTCGGGTATTATTGAACATAAAAAACTCCTTAGCTGTTTAACACAGATTGCGACAATGATTGGGGTAAGGGTTTGGGTGTTTCCAAAAATCCTAATAATGGGGTGATTATCAAGAAATGAAAGAAATACCAGAATGTGCCAATTTGGGCCAGGGTTAAATATAAACCCTCGGCCGGTTTGGAACCACAATAACCCAATAATACCACATCCACCACCAATAAAATGACAAACCATTTGTAAATGGGGCGATAACGGCACGATTTAACCGGTGAAGTGTCCAACCATGGCAATAAAGCCAATAATAATAACGACCCGAACATTAACAATACCCCACCCAATTTGGCCGGAATTATCCATAAAAAATTAAAGGTGATAGCCCGTAAAATGGCATAAAATGGCAGGAAATACCATTCAGGCACAATATGGGCCGGGGTTACCAATGGTTTGGCCGGTATATAATTGTCGGGGTGCCCCATATAATTGGGGGCATAAAAGACAAAAAATGCATAAACCAACAAGAATAAACCAATACCCACCCCATCCTTGGAGGTATAATAGGGGTGAAATGTTACCACATCCTCGGGCTTTTTGGGTTCAACACCGGTCGGGTTGTTCGATTTGGCAATATGCATGGCCACAATATGCAAGCCCACCACCGCCAAAATAACGAAAGGTAATAAATAATGCAGGGCAAAAAAGCGGTTTAATGTCGGGTTATCCACTGAAAACCCACCCCATAACCAAGTTACCACTGGCTCACCAATAATTGGCAGGGCCGAGAATAAATTGGTTATCACCGTTGCGCCCCAGAAGCTCATTTGCCCCCATGGCAGAACATAACCCATAAAGGCAGTGGCCATCATCAAAATAAAAATCACCACGCCCAATATCCAAATTAATTCGCGGGGGTTTTTATATGAACCATAATAAATACCGCGGAATATATGAATATAAACCACAATAAAAAACATTGATGCCCCATTCATATGGAGATAACGCAATAACCAACCATAATTAACATCGCGCATGATGCGTTCAACCGAATAAAATGCCTTGTCAACATGGGGCGTATATTGCATCGCCATCATAATGCCGGTAATGATCATCGTAATTAAAACCACCATGGCCATGCCACCAAACGACCAAAAATAATTCAAATTTTTGGGCATGGGGAATATACCATATTCATGGTAAATATAACTAAATACCGGCAAACGTTTATCAACCCACCGGATTAATCCATTATTAAATTCGCATTTTGCTTCGCTCATTATCCTGCTCCTTAACCAATTTTGACCAAATTATCATTAACGAAAATATAGGGTGGCACTGCCAGATTCGTTGGGGCCGGGCCCTTGCGAATACGCCCTGATGTATCATAATGCGAACCATGGCACGGGCAAAACCACCCACCAAAATCACCGCGTTCCGAACCCACACCCTGGCCCAATGGCACGCAACCCAAATGGGTGCACACACCAACCAATACCAACCATTTTTCATTTTTTACCCGTTTGTCATCGGCCTCGGGGTCAACCAACTGGGCATTATTATCGGCCTTGGCCTTGTCAATTTCCTGTGCGGTGCGGTGCCGTATAAATACCGGTTTGCCCCGCCATTTTACGGTAACCGATGCCCCCTCGGCAATTTGGCTAATATCAACCTCGGTTGATGCCAAGGCCAAAACATCCTTTGAAGGATTCATAGAATTTATTACCGGCCAAGCAAAGCTTGCCGCCCCAACCGCACCGGTTGCCACGGTTAATAAGCTTAGAAAATCACGGCGATTATGTGCAGATTCAGTCATATCATTCCTTAAATTTTAAAGTTAAAGATGGTATTTCATAAACTATAATGGCGCATTTTGCAAGTAAAAAAAAATCAATTATTATATCAAAAAAATCATTGCTATTTGCCTTGAAATGGCATAAAAATATGCGATAAACGATTATTTTCGTTGATAATTATCAAGTTAAAGCAAAATGGAGAAAAAAATGAACAAAAAACATATTATGATGACATTATCGGGCTTGGCCATTTTAACATTAATGACTGGTTGTGCCCAACAAACCATGAAAATTGATGCCGGTGCCGGTGCCAAATGCACGGTTAAAAATGACCGCACCACTATTAATGTAACCTCACCGGCCGAATTTGCGGTTAATCGTGGCCTGAATAATTTGGAAATTCAATGCGAATTAAATGGTAAAAAGGCCGCGACTATTCTGCCACCGGTTGATACGGGTGCGGCCGGACTGATTAAATTGGAATTGCAATAATTGGGCATGACAAACACGCGCTTTTGGGGTATTTTCGTTGGGTTTTTTTTGTTTCAATGGGTTAATGCCGTTGAATTGCAGGTTTATACCGGCATGGACCCCGAAAAACGCGTCACATATAAATTAGAATTTGAAAAATTACACCCTGATATTACCATTAAATGGATAGATGGCACCACTCCGGTTATTACCGAAAAAATTAAAAATGATAATGCCATGATACAGGGCGATTTTATTTGGGGGCTTTCAATAAATTATTTATATGGTATTATGCAAAACAAGCAATTATTGGGTTATCGTACAGCCAATTACCCGCGTTTTAACCGCAAATTTATTGAAACGCACGACCCGCCCGAATGGATAGGTATGAATTTATTATCGGCCATTGTTTGTTATGCCCCCAAATTATCGGCTTTGTTTGAGGTTGACAAACCGGCCTACTGGAACGATCTGACGGATAAAAAATACAAGGGTCAAATTATCATGCCATCGCCGGTTAATTCATCAATAGGTATGTTGGCGGTGTTGAATTGGATAAAAATAATGGGCGAGGAACAGGCCTGGAATTTTATGGATCAATTGCATGACAATATTGATTTTTACAGCCCAACCGCGTCATTTCCCTGTCAATCGGTGGCGATTGGTAATCATTTATATGGAATTGGCTTTGATTTTCGTGCCATCAAATTAAAAGAAAGCGGTGCCGATATTGATATAATTATACCCAATGGTGGGGTGGGTTGGGATATAGAGGCCTTTGGCATTTTGAAAACCACCAAAAATATTGAATCGGTCAAAAAATTGGCCGATTTTGCCTCATCATTGGAGGCAGAAAAATTATATTCGCAATATTCCTCACTAACCCTGCATTCAGCCGGCACCAGTGCCAATAATAATATGCCCAAGGATTTTATTAAAAATATCAAGCGCAATGATTATAGTTTTGTCGTTAGTAATATTGACCGCATTGCCACCGAGTGGAAACGCCGCTATGGCGATAAAATTCGTTAAAGTAAGTGAAGTAAAAACACTCCGGTTGTGATTGCCGTCATTTTGTATAAAAAACCAATCGCATCGCCATTACCGGCCCCAAATTTGCGTTGGATAAACAGGGCCCACAGAACCAAAATAATTGCATAAAGGGCAATTATCACCAATATCCACCATGATAATAATATGGTGCCAACCAATAAAAATAATAATAATGCGGCAATATATTGCCCGCGGGTGATGGTGCCCACGGCATTGGCTAAACCGCTTGGTTGCATTGGTAACATATAAAATGCCATTATCAACATAATGCGTGGCAGGGTGATGAAGGCAATCATGTAAGTGATGGCATTATGGTCATTCAAACCCAACCAAATATAATATTCGCTTAATAATAATATGACCAACCCCAATACCCCAAAAACCCCAATGCGTGAATCTTTTAATATGGTTCGTCTGGCCTGTGGCTCATGCGCCCCAAAGGCGGCATCGCATATATCGGCAAAACCATCATCATGCAGGCCACCGGTTAATAAAATACCTAATAAAACCGCCAATATGGCTATAAATGGCCGTTCCAACCATGGTGATAATAACCATTGCGGGGTAATAATCAAGGCCGACAGAATAAGCCCAACCAAAATGACCCCCCAAAAACCCTTGGCCGGTGATTGTGCCAAATATTTTTGCGGCAGGGGTATGATGGTTAAAAACCCCAATAAGGACATAAAACCTTGAATATAAAGCATTTATTGACCCTGATGAATGGGTGAGCTGGTGGAATGTTCAAAATGCGGGATTTTGCCATGAATATAATTGTAAACCCCTTGGGCGGCCACGGCCGCCTCGGCAAATCCTTGCAGAATTAATTTTAATTTTCCGGCATAGCTGGCGCAATCGCCTATGGCAAAAATACCCTCTATATTGGTCATCATGCTGGCCGGATTAACCAAAATCATGCCACGCGGGCTTAAATTTAGGCCCCATTGTTTTAATGGGCCCATATTATTCAATAAACCATAAAATGGCAAAAAATCATCGGCCATAATGGTTTGTTTGGCCCCGTCCATATCCTGTAATATTAATTGTTCCATTTGTCCATTCTGGCCGATTATTCCAACCGGTTGCTGGGGTATATGCAGGGTAATTTTGCCCAAGCTTACCAATTGGTGCAATTGTTCAACCGATTCCGGGGTCGCCCGAAATTCGGCACGGCGATGCACCAAAGCCACCGATTGGGCAATTTGTGATAATTCAATCGCCCAATCCACCGCTGAATCACCACCCCCGCCAATGACCACCCTGCGCCCGCGAAAATGTTCCTTGTTGGTAATATAATAATGCACCGATTTTCCTTCAAATTCATCTATATTATTTATTGGTGGTTTATTATGGCCAAAGGCCCCGGCCCCGGCCGCCAATATAATGGTGCGGGTTTGAAATGAAAGAGCATCATTGCAATGGATGGTAAATACGCCATCATCGCCCCGTATAAACGATTCAGCGCGGGTTTTCAGGGTGAATTCGGGGTTAAATGGGGCAATTTGTGCCTGCAAATTGGCAATTAATTCGCCCCCCATAATTTTGGGAAATGCCGGAATATCATAAATGGGTTTTTGTGGGTATAGGGCCGAACATTGCCCGCCAATATGCGGTAAAATGTCAATTGTATGGGTTTTAAGCCGTAAAATACCCGATTGAAATATTTGGAACAGCCCAACCGGGCCGGCCCCAATGATAAGATTATCATAGATGGTCATGTATGGGTTTCCTCGTGTTTATGTAATAAATGTAGGTCATCATCGCTTAATCCCTCATCAAGCAGGCGGTTATCTTGGCGTAAATCTGGTTTTTTATTGCTTATTTTGCTGACACCCTCGTCCTTCATTACCTCTATATGTTTGCCCAATATATCATCAAGGGTCAGCGATTTATCACCGGCCAGTGTTTTATTGACATTTTGCAATAATATTTTATCGTCCGAATTATTGAATGAAATATGGGCATCCTCGCCAATCATTTCCACCTTTAAATCGCTCCAATTATAGCCATTTAATTGAATCTTTTCATGCTCGCCCTGCATCAAATCAATGGTATTTTCGCCGTCCCCTTTGTGGAAAATGGTAACCGAATCATCATCGGCCAGCTGTTTGAAATCTGGGTCAATGGTGGCGGTGATATAATGCGGGTTAATCGCCCCAGTCATTGGGTCAATTTGGCTATAATTTGTTTCATATTGATAAAAATCGCGACCGCGGGCTTCTAATTCCAACATATATTCATCATTTAAGATGGAATTTTTGGTGATAGGCAGGTCAAAATAACCGGTAAATTCTAATGAATAATCGCCCTGTTCCTCCCAAATGGGAGTGAGTGAATGTTTGCTATTATCCATTTGGCTATAATGGTCGGGTAATTCTTCATATTGGGCATTGATGGTGGCAATATCATAATCGGGCGGGGTAAATTCCTGGCCATTATAATGCCAATATACTTCATCGGCCTGCATATCCTTGGCCGAAATTACCCCAAATAAAATCTCATTATATTGACCATGGCTGGTAAATTGTCCCTGTTGGTCAATCGCCCCCAATTGTTGCGATTGGGCCAATTGATGCAATTGATTATAAATATCACCAATTGTATCATTGGCCTTATATTCGGCAAACAGGGCCCGGCCATCAATATCCAACACCACATAATCGCCATTATGAATATTTTCCGCATTAATAGCGCATAATGCCCGGGTTATACCATCTTGGTCATTATAAATTTTGGCAATCGTGGGCAATTTTGTGGTGATATTTTCCATCATAAAATCTATCGGCTTGCCCGGTTGATGGCGCAGGGTTATATCGTTAAAATCGGTTTCATTAATGATGGCTTCGCCCTTTTCGTCAAAAGGCAATATGTCTACCGACCCGTCATCATTCATTTTGCTCAATTGAATCAAATGGGGGTCTTTAACCCTAATACGAATATAATTTTGTTGCCCGGGGTTTAATTGTGGCAATTGGCGTTCATCTATCGGGCATAGCACCATATTATCCATGGCCTGAGGTAATATTTTCAAATCACTGCGGCTGGTGGGTATATAGGCCAGACCGGCATCCAAAATAACCGCCCGCGTGCCATCATCGCGCATTGCGCTGGATGTGCCATAAATGGTTGACCCATCGGCCAAATATTGTATTTTATTGTCCGAATTGACCGATATTTCATTAATACCCCAATCGGCCAATGATTGTATTTCGCCAGCATCAATTTGGCCATTACCATTTAGGTCTTGAAAAATTTTCAAATCATTAAATTTGCTGTCATTTTTATTAATCACCCCGTCTTTATTTTCGTCATATAATGTGCCCAACGCCTGCAAGTCTGTATCGGCACCGGCCGTATTTTGGGCAATCAAAATTTCATTCGCCCCTTCTATTTTACCATCTTGGTTAATATCGGCCACCACAAAACCATCATTTTTATCAACCCAAGCAATTTTATCGGCCAATCCATCGCCATTGACATCCAGCATGGCCGTGGATTCATCAAGGCTTTGAATCGATACTTGGCCATCGCCGTCCAAATCAATCAAAATGGGCGGGGCCTGTAATACGGCCAAGGGCGAGGTGAAATTTAGGCTGGTTGAAAAAACCTGTGAGGCCACATTCAAATGCGAATTTTCATAAACAACCGCAGTAATTAACAGGCTGACCGTATGGGGTTGCGTATAGGTTAAGCGCAATGATTCAAAATTATTGACGTTGTCATTAAGGTTAATTTTAATAAAATCGGTGCCCAAATCAGCGGTTAGGGTTGAACCATCGGGAATAACCAACACCATATTATTAATATCATCATTACCATTGGTTTTAACCGCCCTAAAAATGACATAATCGGGCAATTCTTGGTTATTAATGGTTGAAATATGCAAACCCAAATTAATAAAGTGATTGGCCGAAATAAAACTGGTGGTTGGGGTGCCAACAAAACTGGGCGGGTCCGCAATTGGGTTTACACTGACACGCAGGGTGCGAAATATTTCGGTGGTGGTAATATTCCCCGGATTGGGGTTGTTTTCAGAACTGCGCAGAGTTAATTCCAAATCAAAATCACCATTGCTATTGGCAAATGGGGTAAAATACAGGCCGGCCTTGACCTGTGCCGCGGTGAATGTCCAAGCACTTAGGGTCATGTTATTGATAGTATGGGCAAATTCGCCATAATTATTAATGATTAATAATAATGATTCATCACCATCAACCAATGCCACCCCCAATGACAGGCGCACGGCTTTATCCTCTTCGGTGGTGGCGGTTTTTAATTCGGTAAAAATGGGTGTATCGGATACTGGGGCCACCTTAAAATTAACAATTTGCGAGCGATTGGCCACCGATGCCCCAAAATTATCCTTGGAAATAATGGTAATGGATAATTGGCGGGTTAAAATATCGCTATGGGCGGTTGGGGTTAATTTCAGGGTCATTAATTCGGGGTCTACATTGCTTAAATCAATCGTCCATTCGGTTTCGCTGAGTGATGTGCCCAAATTAAATCTAAAACCAGTTGGTATATTGGAAATAACAACCGATAATGATTCGCTATAATCAACCAAACCGGCCTTAATTTCCCAGGTATAAACCGCATCCTCCTCGGCATTAACGTTACCGGCATTTAATAATGGTGTGTCGGCTACACCCTGAAAATTCAAGGCAATATAGGAAACTAATAATGCGGTGGAATTGCCCAATCGTTCCTGTGATATTGCCGAAATTTTAAGCGAGAAAAAGCCCGAGAAATTTTTATCGGTTAAGACGTTGAGATTTTTGGCCTCTGCGCTATTTAATGTCCAACGTCCGTCATCAAAATTGCTATAACCAGCGGCAAAGCTGACCCCTTGGGGTATATTATCAATAATCACATATATGGTTTCCGATGTTGCCTTGGCCTGTATATTTATATTTAACAAACCGGTTCCGCCCTCGGTCAGGCTAGAGGATAGAACCCGCATACCCAAACTGGGTGTATCGGCAACCCCATATAAATTTAATTTTAATGTATTAAATTGGGTGCTGGTTTGGGCGGTGCCGTTTTTTTCGCTGGTTACTAATCGTGTATCAAGAATATATTCGCCAGCGACATTTTTATCGGGCGAAAATGTCAAGCGCCCAATTTGATCCTCGGCAAAAATCCACATACTACCCACCCGGCTACCAATTGGGGTGGATAAATCATTCGTATCAAAAAACTTGCCCGAGGGAACACCCAAAATCACCAATTGTGCAGATTCTGACCCATCACTATCGGTAATGCGATAATCTAGGTTGAAATCCATCATTTTTTCTTCCTCACCATCATATTGGGTTAGGGCAATTAACGAACCAAAATTGGCAAATGGGGTCAAATTGACAATCAAATTTTGTGAAACTAGGGTTTGGGCAAAATTGCTTTGCTCGGTGGAGATGGCGGTAATAACCAATGTTTGTGTGCCCCCCAAATATTGGGTGGGTTTATATTGCATCATCGCAATTTGCCCGGCCAATAATGTATAATTACCAAAAACATCGCGGCCACTATATTCTTGAAAAATACCATTGGCATCATATTTACCCAAAAACCCATTAACATTGGAAATAATAAATTCGCTAATTTCAGATTCATCAGTATCGGGGAACGAAAATGTAATGGGCATATTGACAATTTCATCCTCGCGCCCAGAAAATTCACCGGCGATGATTTGAATAGTATCGGCCACCGCATTGATAGTAATTAATAATGATTGGGTAAAATGAAATAATGAATTGGGGTTATTTGATTCACTAACTATGGCCGAAATGGTCAAAATAACACTACCATTATTTTGGCTTTGCGGAATAAAGACTAATCCGCTTAATTGGTTGGTGGTCAAATACCATTTGCCCTCGCCCTGATTATAAAAGCCACGGTTCAATGTGCCAGTGGGGGTGGACGGGCTTTGGGTTATGAAAACCGCAATCGATTCGGTTAATTTACCAGACGATGAAACATAATAATCTACCGATGAAATAAAAATCCCCAAATCCACCGAAATATCCTCGTCAATAAATTGGTCATTTATTATTGCAATTGGTTCATCGGCCACCCCCAAAATATTTAATATTTGGGTATATAGGGTGGTAATCAAATTGCCCGAAACAGATAAATTATTAATTCCCCCATCGGCCAGAGAAATATTGGCCGCCACCACGGTAATTTGCAGGCTGACTGGCCCATCAAAGAAGCTATTGGTTTCAACCTGCAAATTATTGGCTTGATCCTTGGTTAATAAATATCTTTTTTGGCCGTTATTATTTGTATCTGTACCCGCGCTGATACCCACAAAAGAAATATTGGGATTAACATTATTAATCACCACCCGCACTATCGATTCCGAACCATCATCATCGGTTAATGAAATGCCAAGGGTTAATCGGGCCACCGCATTTTCAAATAAATTATATTCCTGAGTGCCTAGGGTTGGGCCGTCATAAATGGGCCTTATAGTCACAGTTTGGGCCACCAATAATGAGACCTCGGTTCCGCCATCGGTGGCAAAGCCAACAAAGGATAGGGTGGTATTACCACTGGTATTTTTGGGTGGAAAATACACAAAAACCCCATTATATATGGGACGAAACATTTCAATGTTCCATTGTATATCACCATTACCCAATATGGTGCTGGTTGCCACAAATGACCCCGGGGCCTCGGGGAATGACAGGTCAGAACCCTTGGGTGTAACCGTGGTCAGGCGAATATTGGTTGTATTATAATCCTGAATATTTTTAACCTGAAAATCAATGCCAATTTGCACGGCTGTATCCTCGTTTTCGGTAATTGGATATATTTTTAATATCGGGGTTATGGCCTGGTCAATAATTTGGAAACGCAAAGGTTGCAAGGTTGTCTGACTGATTCCTCCTTTGTCAATTGACATGGCGGTTACGGTTAATTCATAATTGCGGTCGGCTGGAATAATATCCACAACAATTGCAGGGTTGGTTAATTGGCCATATTCAACGGTTGGGTTGGTGGCCCCGCTGAAATTATAACGCATGTTGGATGGCAAAATAGGAAAGATAATATATAGCGATTCCGAACCATCATTATCCAATAAATTGGCACGCAAGGAAATGGGTAATAAATATTTACCAACTGATGGCCCAATTGCCAAGGTTGGCGTGTCGGCGACTGGTGCCACATTGACGGTAATGTTGGTGGTGCGCACCCGTGAGGGTATAGTGCTGCTGTTTATGGCAAAGGATTGGGCGGTGATGGTTAATTTATATGCCGCATCAATATTGGCCGGTGGGGTAAAAAATAACCCAGATAATTGATCGCGAAAGACCGTCCAGCTTAATATATTCGAAACCGAGGCCGAGGTGCCCAAATTCAACCGTCCATCGCTCGGAAGCCCCTTAATAATAATCCGCACACTGGCAAATTCATTATCATCAGCCAGGCCAATTGGCAAATTAAGGTTTATTTTTACATCCTCGGAGGTATAATAGGTATAGGTTGTGGCCGAGGGGGTAATTAATATCGGGTCAACCGTCATTAATTGGGTAACAATGGCACTGGCAACCGAGGTCGGATTTTCCAATTCGGTGGAAATTGCGGTGAATGTTAGGGTGCGGATACCAGCAAAATTATGGGTTGGGGTAACTTTTATTCCGCTAAATTCATTAATTTGAAATTGCCAGCTGGAGGCATTGAGGGGCGAACCCATGCCAAAGATAGTGCCGGTTGGGTAGCCGCTGACTATCACCCGCAATGTCTCCATCTGCCTGGCCCCGGCGGTAAAGCTACCCAAATTTTGCAAATGGGCGGCAATGGTTAAGGAAATAACATTATTGGTGGTAACCGAAATAGGTGTATAGGTTGTAAATGTAGGTGTATCGGCAACTGGTAATATATTCAGGGCAAATAATTGCACCGCCACCGCCTCGGCTGGAATTAATTGTTGGTTGGCCGTGCCACGCGTGGCCTCGTCAATTTCTTGGGCAACCAAGGTAACCGATAAAATATTAATTCGGTTAAAATTGGGCGGCGTTTTGATTTGCAAATTTTTCATTTCATTGCTGGCAAATGTCCAAAACCCATCTTGGAATGTGCCGGCCGGCGAACCACTACGCACAAATTGCGTACCGGACAGGGCCCCACCAATAATAATTTTGCTAATGGTTTCTGAACCATCCTTGTCATTAACCGTAAAATTAATACTAAAATTGGTAAAATTATCCTCGGTGCCAACGGTTTCGGCCGGGACATCCAATGATGGCACATCCACCTGTGGCACCACCTGTATCGGCACCGAAATAATAAAGGCCTTTTCAAAGGGGGCCAACGGGGTTGATTGGGCCAATTCACGCACCGTAATGGTAAAGGTTAAATTGAGATCATCATCACTATTTGTATCGGGCCTGAAATATAACCTTTCTAATTGAAATTGGTTAAATGTTAATTTGGATGCCAGATTATAATTAATATTGACCCGATTATCATTTTCGTCCAAATAATAAAATTGGCCGGTATTTTGCCCCAATTTATTAATTGGTATAGTTGCATAAATTGATGATATGGTATTATCGGCATTATCAAATAATGAAATTTCAAAGGGCAGGCGCGATTCAAAATCCTCGAGTATTTGAATTGAGGCGACATTGCCAATTTGCGGGGTCACTATAATCGCCTTAATATTAATTTGATAGGGGGTTGACACCATATTTGGGTGGCCCGGGGCATTTATTTCCTCGGAAATTAAGGTAAATAATAATTGCACTGAATTGACCGATGTTGTGGGGGGCGTATATAATAAACCCAATAAATCGGCGGCAAATTGATCATGGGCTTCCGTCCAGGTTGTCACATTTAATTTAGCCTGATAATCATCCATAGATATAACCCATGTATTGCTTATCTCGCCCTGTTTGCCACGGTTAAATGATGCTCCGGTGGGTATATTGCCGATAATGAGTCGCAATGTTTCAACATCCGGTTGCCCCGATTTAACAAAAACCGGCACGGCCACTGGGTCATTTTCTGATGTGGTGGTAACCGAGCGGCGATTATCCACCACTAAGGATGGAGTTGATACAAAGGGCACAACATTAATATTTTGCACAAATTCGGTTATTTTGGTAATATTTGTATCACGCACCCCCGAGCTGACGATGGTATAGGTAATTTTAAAATCATCAGATGTATCAAAGGCCGGCACTATCGCTAAGGTGGATAAATTGCGAATTTGAAATGTCGCTTCCTTCCAACTGAATAATGCACCGCCAATTCTGAATTTTACATCCTTAAATTGGGCATTTTGGGGCAATGTTAAATCGGGAGGGTTAATAATGACCTTGAAAGTTTCTGAATCATCATCAATTAATTCATATTTAATTTGTGATAGTCCGGATAAACCACTGATTAAATCAATCATGCTAACATCAATATTCACCCCATCAATTTGTTCAAAAACATAAACCGGTAAATTGGTGACAAATGCCCGCGATATAATATTAGAATCTGGGTTATCAAGCATGATTGCGGTGATTTTTAAGGTAAAAGGATCCGCATAATTGGCGCGATTGATAATATTCAAATTGCCTATTTGAAAGGGATTGAGTGTATATTCAAAGGTACCATTAACCAAACTGGAAATGCCGGCACTTAAACGCACACCGGTCGGCAGGCCAGAAACATTAATTTGTTTGATACGTTCCGAAGAATCTGATGATTTCACATCTATCGCAAAGGGTATTAAAGTATCCTCAGTTCCAAATAAGGACTGGACTATTACAAAGCTGGGTATATCAACCACCGGGTCAATCGCCCATGGCACGACAAAAGTTAATACAGACGATTGCCCATCGCGCTCTTGTACCCCTATAAATACCCGCAAATTGCTATTTTGCGCTATATTGGATAATGGGGTCATCATCAAGCCACTTAATTGGTCAATGGTTAAATTAAAGGCCTGTTGTGCCGCATCATATGTTCCGCGGTTAAGTTTAACCACCCCGGTGCGGTCAATAATTTGAATAAAGCTGATGGTTTCGGAACCATCAGTGTCAATTAATGAAATGGTAATACTAAACCCTTTGGCAATATCCTCGGATGTATGAATGGGCACAAAACTGACATTAACATTATTATCAACCACCGGCGATACATTCAGCACTATTAATTTTTCTAAAATACTGGTTGGGGCCAATTTATTGCTGTTTATCACCGAAATCACCGAAATCACCAAACTGATGGTATCGGACGAATGGGGGTTGGGTATCACCACCATATCGGTTAATTGGTCTACCCCGGCCACCACCCAAATCGGTTCGCCATAATTTTGCCCAAAAAATTGACCCGAGGCAATCAAAGAATATTGCTGTGGTATACCGCTATTATAATTGCTTAAACGCACCCCGGTCGGCACACCCTTAATAATCACCACATAGCTTTCATTGGCATCCTTGCCCGATTGCCCATGAATTTCAAAATTACGCAGAATTATACTATTATCCTCTACCCCCCGTTCAAACTGGGTTGATTCGCCAAAACCATAAATTAATTCGGCAGTATCGGCTACCGGAAATACCGGCACCAATACATCATAAAATTGTTGGGCGGTTACGTTATTGGATAATTCCTGTGAAACAATAGTAAAATGCAGGCTGATTGGATCATCGGCAACATAACCCTCTATCGGGGTAATATATAAATTTTGCAATTGTTCAACCGTTAATTTGCGCCCGCTTAATAATTGGGTTCCCAGCTCTATCGGGGTAATACGCGATTCTAACTCATTCAAAACAAAATAAATTGTTTCCGAATTATCCGTATCAATCAATGAAATCATAAAACTTAATGAAAATTTTTGGCTTTCCAATGTGGTTTGTGGGCCAAATATTATGTGCGGGGCATCGGCCACGGCAGTTACATTGATGGTTCTGATTTCGGTTTTAACATATTCTGAAAAATTATTTTTTTCCCGCACTATGGTGGTTAACTCCATATTAAAAATACCGGCATAATTGGTTGGTAATTTCAAAAAACCATATGACGATATATTTATATTGCTATTATCTATCGGCCCAAAAGTATAGCCGGTTGGGCCCAAGCTGACATTGGGGCCGGATATGCTTGCCCCAAATGGAATGCGTCTGATAATCCAACTTACCTCCTCGGACCCGTCATTATCGGTTAAATGCACCAAAAAATTAATTTTATTGGTGCCGTCCTCGATAATATTGGTTAGGCCGGTTACTGATATATCGGTCGGCAGGGGCGTATCAACAACCGCATTGACCTTAATTACAAAATCCTGAATATTCACACGGGTGGTATATTTATCATTGGCCTCACTGCTGATGACCGAAACTTGCAGGGTAATATCATCATCGCTATTGGGGGCCGGCTTTATGAATAAACGGGCAAAATCTGAGGGTAAAAATTGCCAACCATCGGGCCCCTCGGTTTGGTCATTAATTTCCAATTGGCTTAGCGAAAATGGCTTTGTTGCGCCACTAAAAACCGTGCGAATAAATATTTTTGAAGCATATTCTGACCCATCGCGGTCATTAAAACTGATGGTTAATGGAATGCGGGCCCGCGTATCTTCACTTAAATTCAAATTATTAATACCGACCGAAAGTGGGTCAATAACCGGATCCACCACCACCACCACATTGCGTGAAATGGCCGCTTTGTAATAGGGATTGGCGGCAAAATTACCATCGCTGGTGATGGCGGTTACCAATAGGTTGAATGTCCCGCTCCAATTGGCCCGTTCAGTCTTTAACGGGTTAAGGCGTAAACCCAAATTATTAATGGTATCCGTATCCACCGATAATAATGTAACCTGACCCAAGGCATTGGGAAGCATATTAATACCATTTAAGACCCGAGTATCTGATACAATATAGCCAGAGGGAATACCACTCAAAATAAGCCTTTCAAATCGTTCGCCCAAATCAACCAATGAAATGGCCATATTAAATTGTATGGTTTCATCCTCGGATGCGCGCGTAACATTGGCCTGAAAACGTGGGGTATCGGCAACTGGGTCTATCACATAATTGACGATAATTTTTTGAATTTGCGTGCTGGATAAATTATTGACCTCCGAGGTGGCAACACTGATAAATAAATTAAAATTGCCGGCACTATGCGGGGGGGGGATAAACCGCACCCCGGCGCGATATTCGCCACCGGTCATTTTCCAACCCCCATCGGTATAACATATACCCTGTGTAAAATAGGCCGCGGTGGGCAGGCCGGTGATAATAATATTATCAATTTGTTCTGACCCATCCGAATCCCTCAGGGCAATATCAACCACAAAAGCTTGGGCCTTATCCTCGTAAAAATGCAAATCACTGCTGGTCAGCCCAAATGAATCTGCCACCCCCAAAATATTAATGACCTTGGTTTCTAATGTGCTGTTAAAGGAAGTTGAATCCGAATTTTCGGTGGCAAAGGCGGTAATTTTGAGGGTAATATTTTCTGAACTATGAATTCGTGGGTAAAAATATAATTTGTCAATATCCGTCTTATCTATTGTATAATATCCATTAGCAAATATCCCAACCTTGGTTTGGTCATCGTCATGGTTATGCAAAATGGAACCGGTGGGTATACCGCCAATGACAATTTTATTAATAAATTCACTGCGGTCTATATCGGTTACCAATGGGTTGATGGAAAAATAAATTCTGCTATCTTCAAACCCGGTATTGGCGGTAATATTCACCGAAGGCGGGTCAGCCACCGGGGCAATGGTGCGTATAATTGTATCGCGCACGGTAATTAAATGATCCTGCCCCAAATCGTGCGATACCACCGAGGCCCGGATAGTATAAACATTATTAGAATCGTCACGGGCCGGTACAAATTGCAAATCAGTATAATCAAAACCACTATTTGTCGGGTTATCTATCCAATAATTCAGGGCATTGCTGATTAGCCCGCTGCTTAATGGTTTGCCCGGGCCGGTAATAATGCGCCCGCTGGACGGGATAATACGAAATACCACCTGTGTAATAGATTCCGATGAATCGGTGACATTGGCAAAAAATTGTAAATTGACCGGCGTATCCTCCTTGGTGGATAAAAACGTTGCCAATATCACCGATGGTGTATCATTGACCGGACGAATAATAATCGGAATAATTTGTTGGCTAATCGCCACCTTTAATGGGTTATTTAATTCCACCGAACGGGCCTGAACGGTCAAACGATATACCGGGTCAATATTATCGGCATTATTGCGCGAGGGGGTAAAAAATAATTCGCTAATTTGGTTATAGGATAATACCCACCAACCCTCGGCATTTAATATACCCTTATTGAAAGTTGCCCCCCTATCAAACCCCTTAATATAATAGCTGATGGATTCAGATGGGTATAAATTGGCCAAATTCTTATTATTAACATCCTCAATGGAATTGCTGTTTATCAATATTTGTATTGGTGTATCCTCTATCGCACTGCCGGCATTGACCAAAAAAGCCGGTGAATCCGCGACTGGCTGAATGGTTAAATTAAATGTGGCACTGGTGGCCTTGACCGATGTGCCGTCAATAGTATTTATCAAAACCATTAGGGCAAAATTACCATCATAATTGGGGGGGGGTTGCAATTGAATCCCCGATAAATTTAAAAAACTACTATTGGCCCTGAACAGGCCCGATGGAATGGTAAATTCGGCAAAGGATGAAAAATTATCTATTACCCGTCTCTCACCGCGATAATTGATGGTTGTGCCATTTGGTAATGGGTTGCCATCAACCCCGCGAAATACCACACCTATAATTTCTTCGGATCCATCGGTGTCAATAAATTGCACTTGCAGGCTTAAATTTAATACCCCATCCTCATCACCGACCGGATATTTGCTATAATTTGGATCAATAATTAAACCATCGGCAATCGGGGTAACATCTATTTTAAATTCGGTGGTTACTAAGGCGGTAATGGTTTGCCCCTTTTCATGGGCCACAGCCGTGGCCTTAAACACAAAAAAACCACTGGAATGGGGGGTGGGTAATATTTCGGCCGTGGCAATATCTCCGGCGGTTATCACCACCACCTCGGAAGGATTTAAAATTTGGGTTATTTTGCTTTCGGTAATAATTTTTACCCCGACCGGCAAATTGGATAAAATAATCGTATCAATTGTTTCTGACCCATCGGCATCAGATGTTTTAAAATTAAGCGGTAACCTAAGGCTATTGGGAGTATCTTCATCATTTCTGACATAAAATCCACCGGCAAATTGTTGAATATTATAATTAGGGTTGATAATTGGGTCGCGGTTCAAAACCGGTGTATCAATAACCGGGGTTACCACTATCGCTAAATTGCGGGTTATTATCGCTATATTATTATTGCTTAATTCACGGCTGACCGCACTGACCACATATTTTAATGTCCCCGAATAATCACGCGGCGGGGTTACATTGGTGCGAATTATATGCACATCACGGGTGCTGAGAGTCCAGGCCCCGGCAAAATAACTCCCCCTGTCCATCTGCACATCTGAAGGCAGGCCACTAATAATATAATAATAGGTTTCCGAACCATCTATATCAAACAAATTGGCCCTGAAACTCAATTGCACAATTGTATCCTCGCGTGTTTGCAAATTGGCACTAAATGCAAACGAAACAGTATCCGCCACCGGGGTTACCGCATAATTGCGCAATACCGAACGCATAAATTTTTGATTCGGGTCACGTAATTCGCTGGTAATATAGGTGAAAATTAACGAAAAACTCTCCGAACTATTTTGTGGCGGGGTAATGGACAGAGTTTTCAAATCATTATTATTTAATGTATATTCAATATAGCTTCCATAATTGATTAAATTGGGGGCACTTAACAAAACATCCACAGGTGTGCGCACAATCACCTTGAATGTTTCTGACCCATCTATATCAATCAAGTTATATGCTATGGAAATCGTTATCGGCACATCCTCGGAAATGCGCCCGCTGGTTAAGGTTACATAAACATCATCAGCCACCGGGTTCATTATAATTTTGGTGGTTTTAACCGAAGCCAATTGGTTGCCAAAATTATCCTTGCTGTTCAGAATAAAGGTCAATTGATAATCATCATCAGAATGGGGTTTATTACCCAATGTGATGCGGTTGGCATCGCTGTTGCGCAAAAACGAGCCATCAATTTGATAGCTACCATCATCATTTTTTATAAAAGCCGCATCCTTGGGGGCAATTCCCTCGGGAAACCCATAAATACGCAAATTATCAACCGAGAATCCCGCTTGGTTTTGCACCTGAAAAAACATTTGAATATCGGTATCCTCTAAACCCGAAATGGTTTCACCCATTGAAAAGGTCGGGGGGGCGTACGCAATCGGGTAAATGGCTTGCAGGCGGGTGGCCAGAACCTGATTATCGGCCCCAAAGGCGGTAATGGTTAATTTGAAATTACCCGCGATAAAATTATTACTATCGGTGGTGAAATCCAGAATATTATTATCCAATTGATCATTGGTTATGGTAAATTTATAATCATTTTTGGCCTGTGAGCCGTTGGTAAAGGATAAATCCAACCCCTGCGGGTAATCCACCACATATTTGGCCGCATTAATGGGTTGTTGGTCATTAAAACTTTGGAATATTTGGGCGACATTATAAGGAACCTGCGTATGTAATTTGCCCTTTAAAACATCGGTATAACTGCCCAACATGACCAACGGGCCGTTTAAAACAATTTTTTCTAAATTATTTGGGTTAAATTTGATGCCCAAACCCGGGAAAATATAATTGCCACTCAAATCTTGATTAAGCCCAAAGCCGCGATTTTGATTATATATATAATCCTGTAATTGCAGTATACTATATAATGATAATCCATTTTTAACCAAGCCTTGTTCCAAAAAATTAACATCATAATTGACAATTAATTTGTCGGTGCCATTGCCAAAATCAACCATATCCAATTGAAAATCGGTTGGGCGAGATAAATTCAATGATAATATGTCATTGCCATCGCCCAATTTGATAATATCTATAATATTATCCTGATTTAATTCCACCGCATCATCGCCCTCGCCAGCATTAATAATATCGGCACCCCCATTGTCGGATATTTTATCATTGCCAGTGCCCCCGTAAATTTTATCATTACCGGTGCCACCAATAATTTTATCATTGCCCCCCTCGCCAAAAATATATTCGCCAAAATTGCCACCGGTAATAAAATCATCACCCTCCACCAAAGATTTATAAGTCAAACCAATAGTAACCGGGCTGGCGGTTACCCCATCGGCACTGGCCGAAATTTTTATATTATTGGTGCTTTGGCCCGGCATTATATTGTCTATATAAATATTTTTCACCAACTCCTTGGGCAGGGTGAAACTATATTCGTTCATAGAATATACAAGACCGGCTATATCAATAAAGCTGTTTCCATTCTTTAAGATAACCACCGAACCAGTTGGTTGCGCACTAATGCGAATATTTATCATATCGGCCGAAAAATTGGCAGTTTGTATATCCAAATTTAATGGGGCGCGATAAATAGGAACGGAGCGAATAATTTGCGGTTCTACCAAAGGGTCGCTATTGGCGACAAAACTAATCCCATAATCACCAAATATAGCCTCGCCATAGCTCCCAACAAATGAATCATTCAGGCGATTATAAAGGGAAAGACCCCCGCCCAATGTAATACGTTGGTCAGCAGTGGTAATAATATTCAGGCCATTTGCCTGCAAATCCTCTTTTCTGTCATATGCTGTGATATTTGGGGTGGATATGATGGATAAGATTTTTTGGGGCACGGGCAATATATCCTCGCGCACAAATGGGTTGTTAATCGGGAAAAATTGGGCCTCACTAATTTCGCCCAAAATTTGGCGGGGTGGTGGGGCGGCTATTGGGTCCTCGGCTATCGGGTTGATGATATTGGTTACCAAACCGGCCCGGGCCAAATTATTACCCACATCACCGGTGGCGGCCATATTGCGCCCGACAAATCCCCCCGCCCCCTGATTCAATGTATCCTTGACAATATTATGTTGCAAATCGGGTATGGCCGTATCCTTGATAATGGTTAAATCATCACTGACCAATGCCCCCCTTTGTGGCACCAACCCCAATTTATCGCCAGCATCAAAAAATTTTTGTTCGGCAATGGTGATGGGGTTATCGGTAATTTTAAAATCTATATATTGGCGGTATTGCACCTCGTTGCTGGTGGGAGTATTTTTCTTTATACCGCCTGTGGCCGGGCTTGTTGGTTCGGGCATAGGTTGCACATTACGCGTTTCACCGGCATCGCTATTTGTATTGGGCGGTGGGGCGGTGGCATTATTGGCTATGGGTCTGGTTGGTTTGCTTTCGGCTAATGGGTCATCAATTTTATCTGTTGTTTCGCTTTTTTTCTGGTTTATTTGCCATTGGCTCTTAATATTGGCATCAGGGGTCAAAAACTTGCCCTCGCCGCCCAAAGTTGTGCCATCCTCTATTTCCAATTCCACATTATTTTGTGCCAAATTTTGTTTGGCCGCCGCCAAATTTTCATTTTTTAATTGGGCTTCATTCACCTCGGCCAGCGGGCCCAAATTAGCCACATTATTCAGGGCCAAAATCAATTCATCGGCAAATATAACCTTTCCATCCTCGGTCAAAATGACCGGGGCCTGTTTTAATGACACACCCACCAAATTTTGTAAGTTTAAGATGGTGCCGTCTTCCATAGTCAATAAATAATTGTTGCCCTCGCGCACCACCTTGATAATTTTATTAGATGCCACCGGCATTTTAACCACCGGATTGTTTTCCACATCTATAATATTTTCCTGACCCGAGGTTACATTCGTAATTTTCGCATCCGGCAGTAACCGGTCAAACAGGGCCGGGTTTTGCGATGCTGATTGTTCAATAGCGGTCAACCATTGCGCCGGGTCGGCCCCAGCCTGATTGGCCAAAATGGCCATATTATTTTGCGCCTCGCGCACTATGGTTACATCATTATTTGTTTGGTTTTGAAATTGTTTGACCCGCTCACCCTTGGCTAATGTTTCGGGGTGTAATTCCTGCACAAATTGTTCATTTTTCGGGTTTTTACCATTATTGTCATTTTGCATATCACCATTCGCCCCCGAATCGGAACCAGACCCAAAATTGGCCCTTGCCGTGGGGGGAGTTTGATTATTATTGTTATTACTGGTCATTTATTTGGCTGGTTTTGTGCGGTAAATTGGGTTAATTTTGGGGTGGGTTAATTTTGTGGTTTATGGTAATGGGTGAATAATCTTGATAAATCACCCTAATGACAGTTTGCAATAACCCCCACCAAAGCCATTTATTAGCATGGGTTGACTATAAATTTTTTATCATTAAAAGACAAGTTTTATTGTAAAATTTTATTAAAATTTTATCATTTCAATTTTACTTATTACAGGTTGAAATTCTATATTTTACAATCTTTTATTTTTTGTAATATCGTCTTAACCACTTTATCCTCTTGGCCCCGATAATTATCAGCAAATGGGGCAATTTCGCGCACAATGGCCGAACCCACCACATAACCATCGGCAATTTGGGCCACGGCCCGCGCCTGTGTTTGGTTGGTAATACCAAAACCCACACAAATTGGCAAATTGGTATATTTTTTGATAATTTGGCATTTTTGGGCCACATCATCAATTTGAATTTCACGCTTGCCGGTTACACCCAAAACCGAAATATAATATACAAAACCCGATGCCTTGGCCAAAACGTGTGGTAATCGTTGCTCATCGGTGGTTGGGGCCAACAGACGAATAAAATCAATGCCATATTCTTGGGCCGGGGTGAATAATTCTTGGTCCTCCTCGGGCGGTAAATCAACTATTATCAATCCATCAACCCCAACTTGGTTGCATTTTTGCAAAAAATTATCAATACCATAAACATAAACCGGATTATAATAACCCATTAAAATAATCGGGGTTGTATCGTTATGTTGGCGAAATTGGGCCACCATCTCCAATGTATCATGCATATTATGGTGGTTTTGTAATGCCCGAAGTGAAGAATCCTGAATGGCCGGCCCATCGGCCATTGGGTCCGAAAATGGCATACCCAATTCAATAATATCCACCCCATTATCCGGCATCTGGTTCATTATGGCTTGGCTGATGGCCAAATTCGGGTCACCGGCGGTAATAAAACCAACAAAAGCCGTCTGCCCCAATTGTTTTTTATGGGCAAAACATTGTTTAATCCGTTCCTTTTTATTCATTATCTATCCTATTTTTATGGTTACTATACTGGGAACACTAAATAAGTTTAAAATTTATACCATAACATACCAATTTAGTTAGAAGGGGGGAGAAAATCTGCTCTGCTAACGCAACCGCCATTTTCACCCCCCTTGTAATCCCCCCGAGATAGTAAAAATCCAGCAAATATCTTTAAAATTAATGGTATTAATTATAAAGATATTTGGTATTTTTACTATATACCAATAATTACTATAAAGCTTGCTAAAACCGAACTATAATGTTAAAAACCCAAAAATGCAAATAGTTTATTTTGACCATAATGCCACCACCCCAATTTTGCCAAAAATACAGGAAAAATACCCTGAATGGTTGGCAATGGTTGGTAATGCCAATAGTATTCACAGCCATGGGCAACATAGCCGTGGTTTGCTAGAAAATGCCCGCGATGAATTATGTGCCATATTTCATGCCAACCATTGTATATTTACCGCCACAGCTAGCGAGGCCCTGAATTTGGCCCCCAAATTATGGGATTCACCGGCCATAACCAGCATGGGCGACCATGCCTGTATAATCAATAACCCGGCAGTCAAGCCAATTATTCCCTTAACCGCCACCGGCCTGGTTGATTTGGATTTTCTGGAAAATTATTGCACCCAGAACCCAAGACCCCTATTTTTGATGCATCTGGCGCATAATGAAAGCGGTATCATTCAACCATTTGCGCAAATTGCCCAAATTATCCACCAACATGGCGGTATATTGGTCGGCGATGCGGTGCAATATGCCGGCAAATATTCCATGAATATGGCACAAATTGGTTTGGACGGGTTGGTTATTTCGGGGCATAAAATGGGGGCGGGTTTTGGGGCCGCCGGCCTGTTATTAATGGAAAAACCGGCGGTCAACCCCCTGATATATGGGGGGGGGCAAGAATATGGTTACCGTGCCGGCACCGAAAATACTCCAGCCATTTTGGCGATGGTGATGGCCCAACAATTATCGCTGGAATATGATTGGACGGCCCACCAACCATGGCACAAACAATTGGAACAATTATGCCAAGAAAATGGATGCCAAATTATTGGCCATGACCGAGCGCGCCTGCCCAATACCAGCCTGATTATTCACCCCAGCCAACGCGGGGTGGATATGGTGATTAAAGCCGATTTATTAAATTTATGCCTATCCAGCGGTTCGGCCTGTTCCTCGGGCACATCCAAACCCTCGGCCAGCCTACTTGCCATGGGTATCGCCCCCACATTGGCCCAAAATTCTCTGCGTATTTCTTCGGGATTGGGGCAAAATGGGTCAGATTTTCAAAAATGTTGCGAAATATTAACAAAAATACTCAAATAAAACCAAATAAAACTTGAATAATAACAAATAATATGTTAATATAACAAAATATAGCATAACTGAAAAATAAATAAAAAATAATGAAGAATTCATTCAGCTGGTTCATAATGCGCAGCCCAATGCGCACCATTTGCTCCCTTATTGCCCTTGGCCTATTGGCGGTGGGGCCGTTATTTTTTGGGCCATTATACGCCACCAATTATCAAAATATCATTTATGATTATAAATTATTAGAAACCCCCACCAAAAAACCATTAAAGGGGGCTAGTAATGAATTGCCACCGGTCACCCAATATCCGGCCATGCAAACATGGTATTTTCGTACTTTAATTGGTTTTGCCCTGCCCAAGACCAAAAAACTGGAGGAAGCCGGCTTAATTAACAATTATTTGCAAAATCATTATAATCGTCAAAATGCCAGCCTGAACGATTTTGAATATCAAGCAACCAGCCCAATTGCCCAAATATTAATTGAAAAAAATATCACCAGCCAATTGGTTTTGGGCTTAAATTTTGGTTATAGTGCCGGGCGGGTGCGTTTTGAAACCAATGATGCGACGTTAAGCAAAATTTCATTATCGCATAATCAATTAACCATTTCCCCAGAATTGTCCTATTATTTGAACCCAATTTCCCACCAACAACCCGATTTTGGCCGTTTTTATGCCGGTTTAGGTTATGCGCGGATATTTATCAATAAACAGGTCAAGGATGGCAGTGATGATAAGGTAATTTATCAACGCACCATACAGGACGATGCTATTAAGGCGATATTGGGTTGGAATTATGATTTTGAAAAATTGCATATTGGGACGCGTTATGAATTTTGGTATAAAATGCATGATACGCCCGATAATATATTCTCGCTTGATGCGCGTTGGGGGTTTTAAATGGCAAAAAATAAAAACCCATTAGATAAAACCCCCTTTGCCCGTGTAAAAAACCCCATATTTCGGCAAAAATTGCGTGAAAACCCGCAAAGCCGCCTGTTAATGGCAAAAAATAATTTGTATTGGATAAATAAAATTAGCCAAATGGAACCCGGGGTTTTTTTGTTGGGGTTGGGTTTCTTGGCCGCCTGTTCGGGTTCGGCCCCCAAAACTTTGGCCAAATTGCCCGATGGCGGGCGGGTGCCGGTCACCCTGACCGCGGCCAATCGGGTTATTAATTTGGGGGCAAGCAATAACGATGTGGTGGTTAATTCGGCCACCGAATTTGTTGGGGTGGATGCGCTGGTGCAAACCGGTTCGGGCAATGATACTATTGTTACCTCCACCGGCAATGACCGCATTCGTGCCGGTGCCGGTAATGATATTATTATGAGCGGTGCCGGCGATGATATAATTATTATAATTGGGGCCAATAATAATAATGGCAATTATACCACAGCTGATTTGGCGGTGATACAGGATTTGGCGACCTTGGCGCAAATAAACAACAAAAACCCCAATGATGCCAGCGGGCAAAAAACCATTGATGGGGGCAGTGGTTTTAACAAATTGATAATTTTTGGTAATGTTGATTTAAGCCAATATACGATTACCAATATCGGGGCGATAGACCTTCATTCTGAATTGACGATACAGGCCAGCCAATTAACCAACCAAAATATCAGGTCAATATCTGGCAATGGCGATGCGGTGGTGAATATTGCCAGCAACCAGCTGGTTTATTTGGATATTGGTATTTTAAAATTTATTACCAATATTGAACAATTGCAACTGGGCCAAAATGTGGTTTTGGTGATAAAAAATGATGATGAATTGACCCAACTAACCAACCAAATATCCATAATTTCGGGGGTGGGGCGGGTATTATATAGCAGTGATGTGGATATTTCGGCCCTGCACACCACGCGTGAGGTGCAATTATGGGCTTATAGTGACGAAACACTCATATCAACCCCCGCTTCTTGGACAGACATATTAGAAACCAGCACTATTAATAATAATAATTTAATAAATAATATTGCCAGTATTAACCTGAGCACGCAATCAATGGTGATGGGGGTTTTTGGTAATGATTATATTACCCTGCTGGATTCGACCACCAGTGCCGATAGGGTATTTATCGATGTTTTAAGTGGCAAAAATATCATTAGTTTTGATATTACCAATAAAAATTTTTTACAGGACACCATTATTATTCGCGGTATTGATGCCAATGATAAGATTCATTTGAATAATATTGGTTATGTGGTGTTGGATTATGGTAAGTCAGCCTTTAATAAATCGCAATATTATGATGTGGTTATTTTTAAGGATAATCAGGGCAATATATTATCCAATTTGACACTGGGCACCAAGGTATTTTCGGTCAGTTCGTTAAGCCAACAATTTGCTGGCGATGGAACCGATGTGGTGTTTCGCACCCAACCAATATTTGACGATTATTCGGTTAGTTTTCGTTCTATTGATATTTCATCAGACCCGCAATCAATGGTGCAATTTAGCCCGCATTTTCCGGCCGACCCCGGGCGTAACCCCCTAACAATTTCGGTAACCTCTACCATTGCCGAGGGGTCATTGACTTATAATGATGGGCGTACGGTCAAATTGGGCGATATTATAACCATTAATGAATTATTGGATATGAAATATTACCCATTGGCCGGTTCGACCCGCGGTGATTTGCAATTTACCATTACCGCCACCAACAGCCTGGGTATTAGCAAGCGGGCGACCATTAACCTGACCCCCAAAATTATCGCGGGCGATGGGGCAGTAACCGGCACCAATTTGGCCGATAATTTGAATTATACAAATTCCAGCAATGCATTAGTTATAAATGGCCTGAATGGTGATGATATGATTTCGGGCACATCATTGAGCGATATTATCAATGGCGGGGCCGGGGCCGATAGAATTTTTGCCTTGGCCGGCAATGACACAATTTTGGCCGATTTGCATGACAAATTGCTTGATGGTGGTTCGGGCACCGATAGTGTAACCCTTAGTAACAGCACAGCGGTTACCCTGCATTTTACCACCAATGCCCAATCACAAACCAGCCTGTTGTTGGAACAAATTTCATTGGCCAATGTGGAATTTATCAGCCTGCAAGGCGCATCCAACACCATTGCAACCAACGGGTCAGTTGGGGGGAATATTAATTTGGCCTTGGGGCAATATTTTACCGCCAATAATGGGTATTTTATTGAATTTTCGGGGGTTGATAATATTGTGGCCGGGTCCGGTAATGATATTATTACCGGTAATAATAATAATAACCGCATAAATGGTGGGGCCGGGGCCGATATTATTAATGCCGGTGAGGGCGATGATTGGGTAATTGGCCAATTGGGTGATACCAGCCTGACCGGTGGGGCCGGAATGGATACGATTGATTTATCGGGTGAAAGCGCGGATATGTCGCTGACCCTAACCAATGGTTCCGAGGATTCGGCATCAATAAGTGGCCGGCAAATAAAGGGTTTTGAAAATATTATTGCCGGTAGTGGCAATGATTTTTTGCGTGGCAATAATTTGAATAATATCTTAAATGGTGGGGCGGGTAATGATATTATTATTGCCAGCGGGGCCGATATTTTGATTGGCGGGGCCGGTAATGATATATTGGTGGCGGATTCACAAACCCTTTCTATTCAGGGGGGCGATGGTATAGATACGGTGAATTTTAGTTTGGTTGCCAACCAATCGGTTACCATTACCCTTAATAATAATGGTGATGGGTTGGCGATTATTGCCGATGATACGCAATCAGCGGTTGTTTCGCTTAGCGGTATTGAAAATATTACCGGTGGGGCATTGGCCGATACTATTACCGGCAATGGCCAAAATAATATATTGCGCGGTGGGGGCGGTTCGGACAAAATTTCGGCCGGGGCCGGTGATGATATAATTATGGCCGATGAAAATGATGCGCTATTGGACGGGGGTGATGGCAATGATTGGCTAGATTTTAGCGATAATAGCACCCGCACCCTGCAAATTAGCATGGTAGCCAGTGGGTATTTTGCCATCAGCCAGGATAATACCCCATTTGAGGAATTTATCTCCATAACCAATTTTGAAAATATACGCGGTGGTGGCAATGATGATGTGATAAATGGCAATGTCAATGATAATAAATTGGCCGGTGGCGGCGGCAGTGATACATTATGGGGTGGTGATGGCAATGATTGGATTTATGGCGATTTTTCGGACACAAATATTGATGGGGGTGATGGGTTAAACACTATTGATTTTTCGGATATGGATGCCACCCATTCCCTAACTATCACATTTTCCCAAAGTTCCATCACCATTTTGGACGGAACGGCTTCAAATAGCGCAAATATTACCAATTTTATCAATGCGGTGGGCGGGTTGGGCAATGATACATTGGTGGGTGATGCCCAAAATAACACCCTCAATGGCAATAATGGGGCCGATAATTACCAAGCCGGGGCCGGTAATGATATTATTATAGTGGACGAGGCCGATAAAAATATCAACGGCGGTGCCGATGGTGACACCATTGATTTTAACCATTTTTCGCTGGGTATTACTCTTAATTTGGCGGTTACCGGCTCGCAAACCCTCCATAATGCCCAGTCCATTACTATGTCAATAACCAATATAGAACATGCCAATGGCACCAATTTTGACGATATTATCAGCGGTTCATCATTGGTCAATATTATTAATGGCGGGGCCGGTAATGATGTGGTATTTTTGCAATTAAACGATGTAGGTTATGATATTATTGATGGCGGGGCCGGTAATGATTGGGTCAATTTAAGCCAACTTGATAAATTCATTGCCACCAATATCCGGCTTAACCAAGATACCACCTTTATTTCGGCCAGTTATGATTATCAATTGGCATCGGCCAGTGCCAATAGCCTAAGCCAATCGATTACCCTGAATACATTAAATAACAGCATGAATTTACTGCGGCTTGATAAATCGGCCACCACCAATAATGTCAATTTACGGATTATTAATGAGAATCAATTTGCCCTGTTGGACGGCAATGGTATTTCGGCCACCATGTCATTAAGCGATTGGCAGGGTGTGTTGGATAAAAGCTTTATCACCGGTAAATATAATATTGCCACCAGTTATAATAGTGCCCAAAAACAATTATTGATTGACCTTGATAATAACCCATTTACCAATAACAGCATCTCGGTTACACTCAGTGGCACTTATAGCTTTACCACCTTTGCCTTTGCCAATAATACTCTAACCGTTGATTTTGATGGGCAGGCCAGCACCACCGCTGATAGGGTATCCTTAACCACGGATTCTTCATTTGTTTATCAATTATTATCGCCCAGCCAAGTGGTGGGGGCGATGGCCCATATTGAAAATATTTGGGGCAGTTCGGGGGCCGATACAATTTATGGCGATTCGGTGGCCAACCAAATTTATGCCGGGGCCGGGTTGGATACAATTTTTGGTGGGGGTGGCGATGATATAATATATATTACCCGCCCCGATTTGGTAACCGCGGCCGAATATTTTGATGGCGAGAGCGGACAGGATACCATAAGTTTCAAATATGTAACCAGCGAACGCATCTTGATTCAATTGGGTGAGGCGAATGGGGTTTTTGCCCGCCTGCGTGCCGATAGCACCAACAGCCTGACCCTGAATAATACATTTAACCAAGATTGGTATAATATTCAAATATTACAAATAGAAAATATTACCGGTGGGGCCGGGTTTGATTATATTATTGGCAATAGCATTAATAATATTTTAAATGGTGGTGACGGCAACGATATTTTATATACGGGTGGGGGCAATGATACCATTTTGGGTGGCAATGGCGATGATAATTTTTATACCGGTGGCCGCACCAATTTGGGCAACCCCAATGCCGAAATATTTGTTTTGGAGGATTCCAGCACGAATATGAATTTTTACCGCGTTGATTTTGCCGGTGGGCGCGATGGCTTAATGTTGGATTATACCTCCATCACCAAAAACCTGACCAATGATATTTTGGTTTTGCGTAATTTTAATAATGACGATGTGATAGCGATTCGCAATAATATTTCGGCCACCGGTGCTTTTGGGCCGGCCAGCAATACCGAGGTTGGTTATTTTGGCGATGAATTTATCGCCCAAAATATTAATGTCAATGTAGATGGGGTTAATGTCATTACGCTTCGCACCGATATGGATGTATCGGGGCGGGTGATTAATGTCCTGTATATTGATACAAATTTTGATAATATTGCCGATACAAGCTTTTTTGTTTTTGGTGAATATTATAATATTATTAACCCGGGGGTTTCAATAACCGATATAACCAATAATTTGTCTTTGACACAAATAACCGGCACTGTCGGCAATGATTTTATAGTTATTAACGATACCAACAGCAATAATTTGCAAAAAATTAACCTTAATTTGGGGGCCGGTGGGATTGATTGGTTGCGTTTTAATAATTTACCGGCATTATATGATAATAGTTTTATCCTAACCAATTTTGGGCGCGATGATAGGTTATTTTTCCTTAACCAATCCAGCACCAAAATTATTGATGGGTTTTTCAGGTTTTGGGTTGATGGCGATGGGCTGACCTCCACCACCAGCGATAGGTTATTATTTTCACTGCCCCTAACCCCCAGATATAATATAACCAATAATTCCACCACCACCACACTGGATTTGACATTGGTTAATACAACTTCGGTTGGTATAGTTGAATCGGGGGCCAGCCGTTATAATTTATTCACCATTGGCCGCAATGACGACCCACTCAATAACCCGTTTATATTTAATGGGGTTTCCACCACCAGCCTGACCCCATTCAAATTGGCGGTCAATGGCGGGGCCGGCAGTGATTTTATTTTGATGAGCATTGCCAATTTGCAGGGTGCATTGGAAAATATTTCGGGCAATGTGATAAACCCGTTTTATACATGGAATTCCACCACCCAAATATGGGCCATAGATTTGGACGGCAATAGTGCCACCAATTCAACCATTTCGGTTACATTCAGCTCCACCTTTGGCCCGGGTACAACCTTTGTGTTTAATAGTGTCAATGGCAATTTAACCGTTGATTATGGCACCGATGCCGGTGATATTGACCGATATACCTTTGCCGGCGGGGCGATTTTGGGTTACCAAACCCCAGCCACCCCAATATTGATAGATAGTGATAAAAATGGAAGCATAGATAGTACCATTTACACCTTTAATTCCAATTTATTTTGGTTGGATAATAATATAATTAACACCAAATCAACGGTGAATATTCACAATAGCGGAACATTTGTCTATGACGGGGGCAGTGGCAGTGACGGGGTTGATTTTTCCATATATAATTCGCAAGTATCACTGACTTTGGACGATAGCGCCTCAACCGCGGTCTATTTAAGCGCAACCATCATTGGTTCGGTGCAAAATGCTGAAAATATCAGCGGCACCGATTATAATGATTATTTTGTGGGCAATAATGCCAGCAATGCTATTACCGGCCGGGCCGGTAACGATATTATTCGTGGTGGCGGTGGGGCCGATATTTTAATTGGGGGCGAAGGTAACGATTCCATCACTGCTGACCAATTTGATACTATATTAAGCGGGGGTAATGGGGTAGATACACTAGAATTTAGCGATAATACCACCCGTGCCATACGTATTAACCTAAATACCGGCAGTTCCTTGGCCAGTTATGCATTATCACCCGATTTTAGCTCTACCATATTTACCGATTTGAGTGAAACTGTTTCAATCAGTGGTTTTGAAAATATCACCGGTGGGGGTGGCAATGATTTTATTTCCGGCAGTTCCTTGGCCAATATTATAATTGGCGGCAGTGGGGTAGATAATTTGTTTGGTGATGCTGGCGATGATATAGTATTTTATACTCAAAACGATAGTAATCTTGATGGGGGCACCGGCATTGATACCATCAATTTTAGCCTCTATAACGATAATATTTCGGTGGTTATGAGCCAAACCACCGCATATAGCCTCAATAGCCTAACCTCGCAAGTAACCATCATCAATTTTGAAAATATAATCACCGGTTCGGGGGCTGATATTATTTTTGCCACAACAGGTGCCAATATTATCAATACTAGTTCTGGAAATGACATTATTCATGGTTTTGGAGGGGCCGATAATATAGATGGCGGTTTGGGCGATGATATAATATTTGTCGGTGGGAGCGAAACCAGCCTGAATGGCAATTTGGGGTATGATACGTTAGATTTCAGCGACTATGCCGGACGAATATCCCTAACCTTTGCCTCCTTTGCCAATAATGCCACCACCAACAGCATTACCAATAATATTGGAGCCAGTATTTTGAATTTTGAAAATATAAATGGTTCGTCCCTGTCCGATTATATTTTTGCCAATGCCGATAATAATATATTACAGGGCGGTGGGGGAAATGATATATTATTTGGCGGGCTGGGCAGTAATACCATTGCCGGTGGACAGGGAAGCGATAGAATTATTTCCAATGGTGGGGTTGATATTATTTATGGCGGTGATAATAATAACCCCAATGGCGATAATGCCAATGATGTGTTTGTATGGCAACGCAATGGTTTTGTGTTGGAATCGTTACAAATTATGGACTTTGAACGCGATATTGATAAGGTGGAATTTGCCAATGGCCCCGATACCAATGCATCAGAAACCGATTTTGGCACCCGCGTAGCCCACCAGATGGGTTTTGACCATCTGGGATTTGGTAAATTTGTCAATGGCAATAATAGTGCCTATTTGGAGGTATTATTTTACAACAGCCCGGCCGATGCCGACCCGGCAACCACCCTGCAACTGCATGTTACCAATGTCAGCGTCACCACCCCGTCAGCTGTTGATTCGCAATTACTTTTAACTTTGTTGGGCAATAATGGTTATATTTTCTCATGATACACCGATAAAAATGGCTTTATGCCAAATGTCATCGGGGCTGGTGGTGGCCGATAATTTGGCCATTATAGCCAAAGGCATTCAGCAGGCGGCACAAAATGGGGCCAATTTTATTAGCTTCCCTGAAATTTGCAATGTGGTGGATAAAAACAAACAAAGGCTCGCCCCCCAATTGCAAAGACCCGAAGAGGATATAACATTACAAACCACACAACAATTGGCCAAGCAATATAATATATTTGTGCATTTGGGTTCATTGGTATTGTTAGCCCCAGATTCAGGCCATAAATTGCTTAACCGCGCCTATTTTATAGGCAATGATGGGGCAATTATCGGTTATTATGACAAAATACACCTCTATGATGTTGATTTGCCCAATGGCGAACGGCACCGCGAATCTGACTTTTTTACGGCCGGGGGGCGGGCCTGTATTGTCAATGCCGGTGGGGTAAAAATGGGTTTGTCCATCTGTTATGACCTGCGTTTTCCCGCCCTATACCGCCAATTATGCCAGGGTGGGGCCGAGCTATTATTTGTGCCGGCCTGTTTTACCGCCCTGACCGGTTCGGCCCATTGGGAAAGCTTACTTCGGGCGCGGGCCATTGAAAATTCATGCTTTGTGGTGGCGGCCGCGCAAAATGGCCCATTGGCCGATGGGCGCACCACCCACGGCCATAGCATGATAATTGACCCGTGGGGGCGGGTGTTGGTAAATGCCGGTCAAGAAAATGGCCTATATTATGCCATGTTAGATTTGAATATTATCACCCAAACCCGCAATGCAATACCGGCCTGGCAATATGACTGAAAAACCCTTTTGGCAGACCAAAAAACTGCACGAAATGTCGGGGCAGGAATGGGAATCGCTGTGCGATGGGTGCGGGCAATGTTGCCTGCATAAATTAATAGATGATGATAATGACGATTTATTAATCACCAATGTTGCCTGTAAATTATTGGACGGCCATACTTGCCAATGCCGTGATTACCCCAACCGCAAAAAATATGTCAAGGATTGCGTGCAATTAACCCCCAAGGATGTCGGCCAATTATCATGGTTGCCGAAAACATGTGCCTACCGCTTGGTGCATGAAGGCAAGGATTTGTATGATTGGCATTATTTGAAATCATGCAGTTCGGAATCGGTGCATAAAGCCGGTATTTCGGTGCGCGGTGGCACAATAAATGAACGCAATGTCAAAAATATTGCCGACCATATTAAATATAGGGTCAAGATGACATAAATCAAACTAACTTGCATGGTGATTTTTTTATATTGCTAATATTATAAAAATTTGCTAGATATTGATTATAATTAATAGGTTAAAGAACATGCCAACAATTCCACAAATTGCCGCCCGCAAAAATGGCGAGAAAATAGTCGCCATCACTGCCTATACCGCCCCCATGGCCAAATTATTGGACGAATATGTTGATTTGATATTGGTGGGTGATTCATTGGCCACACAAATATATGGCTATGATAATACAATTTCGGTCACCATTGAAACCATGATAACCCACGCCAAGGCGGTCAAACGGCAATGCAAAAATGCATCGGTGATTGTTGATATGCCCTTTGGTTCGGTTGAAGTTTCCCCCGAACAGGCCTTTGTTAATTGTGCCCGCGTGTTAAAGGAAACCCACGCCAATGGGGTGAAAATAGAGGGTGGGGTGGAAATGGCCCCAACCATTGAAAAATTGGTGAACCATGGTATACCGGTTATGGGCCATGTTGGTTTATTACCGCAACGGGTGAATGCCATGGGCGGGTTTAAGGTGCAGGGAAAAAACGAGGATTCGGCCAAACTTATATTGGCCGATGCACAGGCGGTGGCCGGTGCCGGAGCCTTTGCGATAGTAATAGAGGGAGTGATGGAGGCGGTAGCCCGCCAAATTACCCAGCAGGTTGCTATTCCCACCATTGGTATTGGCGCATCGCCTGATTGCGATGGGCAAATTTTGGTATGCGATGATATGATTGGTTTTAATAATGGTTATACCGCCAAATTTGTCCGCAAATTTGGCGATGTGGCCGGTGAAATTCAAAATGCCGCCAAAAATTATGCGCAGGCGGTGCGCGATGGCACTTTTCCCTCAACCGACGAATTATATGGCATTCAAAAATAAAATTTTTGAAAAAAACTAAAAGGAACCAAATGAAAAAATATCTTATCATCTTATTAAGCCTAATTGGTTGGCAGGCAGTTATGGCATTGGACCCAATTTACAAGGGCGTATTTAGCACCAAGGCGGTCAGTGGTTATGACGTTGTCGCCTATTTCACCACCGGCAAGCCCACCAAGGGCAATGACAAATATAAATATAAATGGAAGGATGCCGAATGGTTTTTTGCATCCGAGGAAAATATGAAAAAATTTACCAGCGAACCCGAAAAATATGCCCCCCAATATGGGGGTTATTGCGCCTGGGCAGTGGCACAGGGTTATGATGCATCTGGCGACCCATTGCAATGGACAATTTTGAATGACAAATTATACCTTAATTATGATGCGTCTGTGCAAAAAAAATGGGAGGTCAGCCGCGAAAAATTCATTGCCGATGCGGATAAAAATTGGCCCAACCTGATTAAATAAGTTTTTTTGCTTTTTTTTGCTGTTTTTTAAACTTTTGTTAATTGAAAAAATTTGGTTATTTATCAATATTTTATATATATTTTTTGGGCATTAAGCAAAAAACACCCCCCCTGCATTGTCCAATTGGCATAGTATTTGCAAAATATTTACCTAAGCCATTGAATCATTTTTATAAATTAAAATTGTTCAATTAGTTAAATATTTTTATTGGTGGCCGATTAAAAATCCAATACCAATAAATTCTTCCAGAAGGATGAATTGCAGTGACCAGTGACATTGCACTAACTAATGCCCAGAGACGCAACCTGCTAACATTGCAGGGGGTTGATGAATTATCAGCTCGCACCCAGCAACGCTTGTCTTCGGGAAAGAAAATAAATACCGTTTTAGACGGGGCGGTTACATTTTTTCGTGCCAAAACGTTAAATGATACAGCCAGTGATTTCAATACATTAAAGGATGGCATTGACCAAGGTCTGTCAGCCTTAAACAGCTATCTGGCTGGTGTGCAGGCGATTGAACAATTATTAACGCAAATTAAGGGTTTGGTTGAAGGAACACGTTCACAAACCCAAATAGAACGGCGGGCCGCCACCCTGCAATTTAAGGAATTGGGTAAGCAAATTCATAACTTGATTGAGGATACCAAATATAATGGTATAGATTTGCTGGCCCGCACCTCGTCTACTTTATTAGTAAAATTTGGCACACGCACCACCAGTTTTTTGAAAGTGGGCGGGTTGAATTTGAATGTAACTTCGTTTCGCACCGGCAATAACCCATCAGATATTGCCATACGTGCCGACCAAATTGATAAGGCAATATTTACCAACACGGTATTTGATTCAACCGGTAATTTTTATATCAGCAAATTTTTGAAACCCGGGATTGCGGTTGATAAATATAATGGCGCGGTAACATTTGATGGTGATTTTACCGGTGCGGTTGGGGCAAATGGTCTGCAAAATGCATCTATTTTGGGCAAGGGTTTTACCAATATTGGGCAAAATAATACCAATTATGGGGCTATTGATGCCATATTGCAAACGGTAACACTGGCGATTGACCGCATTCGTTCACAGGCCGCTTATTTGGGTAATGCGGTGGGTGTATTGACGGTGCGTTTGGCATTTACCAAACAATATGTCAATGAATTAAACCAAGGCTCTGATAAATTAACTCTGGCCGATTTAAACGAGGAAGGGGCCAATTTGGTGGCTCTGCAAACCCGCCAACAATTGGGTCTGCAATCACTCAAAATATCCACGGATAATCAAAAGGCTATCCTTAATTTGCTGGGATAAATATAAAACAAGCATTTTTATCATAAATGGCACACCATTTGCATTGTTGGTGTTGGGCTATTATTTGCTATTCCAAAGAATAAAAAATAATTCGTATAAATTCATTTATTTTTAAGGGTTAAAGACCCAAGAAAATAAATATGTCCAGAAGGATAAAAATGTCGTGACCAGCGATATTTCACTAACCAAATCACAGCGCGGTAACCTCCTGACATTACAGGGGGTCAGCGATTTGACCGCCCGCACCACCGAACGATTATCCTCGGGCAAGAGGATAAATAATGTTTTGGATGGGGCAGTGCAGTTTTTTCGCGCCAAAACTTTGAACGATACGGCCGAAGACTTTGCGAAGTTAAAGGATAATATCGACCAGGGTGTTTCGGCTATTAACGCATATTTGGCGGGTGTGCAGGCTATTGAACAATTATTAGGGCAAATTAAGGGATTGGTTGACGCAACCCGTTCACAAACACAGGTGGAACGCCGGTCAGCAACCATACAATTCAAGGAATTGGGAAAACAAATCCATAATTTGATAGAGGATACCAAATATAATGGTGTTGACCTATTGGCGCGCACCTCATCTAGTCTATTGGTGCGTTTTGGTACCCGCACCACCAGTTTAATTTTGATTGGTGGGTTAAACCTAAACGCAACCGGATTTCGTGTTCCTGATAATGTTAGTAACGCAACCATTCACCGCGACCAAGTGGATAAGGCCATATTTTCCAATGCCGTATTTGATTCGTTCGGCAATTTTCATATCAGCAAATTTTTAAAGGCCGGCACCAATGTCAGTGTTTATGGTGGCGGTTACAGCTTTGATAATGTATTTACCGCAACAACCGCGCATAATGGGCAAAATGCCTCTATCATTGGCCGGGGTTTCAGCAATATTGGGCAAAATAATTCCAATTATGGGGCGGTTGATGCCATTTTAAATACCATAAATTTGGCGATTGACCGTATTCGTTCTCAGGCGGCTTATTTGGGTAATTCGGTTGGGGTATTAAATGTTCGCTTGGCCTATACCAAAACCTTTGTCAATGAATTGCAAACCGGCTCCGAAAAAATTACTCTGGCCGATTTAAACGAGGAGGGGGCCAATCTGGTCGCCCTGCAAACCCGCCAGCAATTGGGCTTACAAGCCCTGAAATTTGCCACCGACAGCCAAAAATCCATTCTAACATTGCTCAGTTAATGCAAATATTAAATAACGCGCAATTAAACCGGGTTCAACAATTTTTATTATTGGCCAACCCAAATATATTAGAAGAATATTTGCGAGAACAGGGAGCCGATGAGGATAGTAGACAATATTTTCGCGCCATGTTGCATTTTCGTTTGGGGCAAACCGCCCAGGCCCAACAGGAGCTGACTTCATTATGGCAACGCACCGGCAATAACCCATTGGCACTGGTTTTTTTAACCGAAATTGCCCTGCACAGCCAAAATAGTGGTGATGAAAATTATTATAAAAAATTACAAAATTTATTTCCACTAACCCACGAATATGAACAATATTTGCCGGTTTTCCCTATTTTTCATCAATCGCACCCGCAACAGGCCAATGAAACCGATATTTTTATGGCCAATATCAAATCGCAACCTTTAAATGGCCAATATTGGTTGGAATTATGCGAATATTTGCACAAACGCGGCTTAAACGAGGAAATATTGCAATTATGGGGCAAAATGCCACCAATAGTCGCCATTAATCAGAAAATTTTGCAATTGATTGGCAAAATCACCATTAATTGCGGGCGCACCGAGGAATTTTTTCATCTGGTAGACGGGCAAATGCCCCTGCCCACCGCATTATATGATTATTTGAAACAATTATGGTATATGGAAAATCCGGGCGATTATATGGAAACCGCCTTGCGCCAACCACTTGAAAAAACCCATTCGGTTATGGATAACCATAGCCAAACACCGCATAATACACACCTGACCATTATTATGAACGATAGCCAATTATGGGGCAATTATAGTTTTTTAAGCGCAATAACCAGTATAATGCATGACGATAAAAAGAAATATGTTATTATAGATAATTGCCAACCGGCCGATGGAATGTGCACCGGTATGGTCGCTTGCCCGATTCATTACACCAACCAAAGCGAGGCCCAAACTTTGGCGGTTATTATTAATAATTACGGGGCCGATGATATTGTATTTTTGCAACCATTCGCCCATTTGGGGGTTATGGAAATTTTGCATGACGGGCCGGCCCATTTATACGCCCTGACCCCCCACCCCGATTTGCCAAACTATGTGCAACCCTATTGTGACATGACAAAAAAAGCCAATATTATGGTGCCCCAATGGCGGTTATTGGAACGCGATAGGGCCGAATATGATTATGGTTTAATAATAAAACCCGGACAATGCCACCCCAAATTGGGGATTTATTTGGGCGAAATTATGAAAATTCTGCCGGGGAATTTATTATGTGTGGGTATAGATTTAAAGGAAAAATTATCGCTTCTGACCAACCAAATTAATGATATATTGGGTATTGAACGCGTCTATTACCATGGTGATTGCACCCATTATATCGCGGCATCGCAAATTATATTAAACCAATGCCATAAATATTGGCAGGATAATAAATACCCCAATGACGATGTTTTGGCCTTTTTATGCGCACAAAATATGCCAATTGCCCTTCTGCACGACAAAGAAAGCCCAGAAAATTTATCATTATATATCATGCAAAAATACCAACCGGCCGGCATTTGCCATAATTTGGCCGAAATGGTGGAATATTTGATGAGAATCCCCGCTTAAACTTAAAAAAAATTGCTTGATTTAGGAAAATATTCCCTATATTTATAATCCAACAGGGTATTATATATAACAAGGAGTGGTATAATGAGCGATGAGATTTATAAAGTTTCACCAACCATAAAAAAACGGGCGCATGTTAATTTGGCCCAATATAATAAAATGTATCAGGAATCTTTGGCTGACCCACAGGCATTTTGGGGCGAACAGGCCATGCGATTGGAATGGTATAAACATTTTACCAAGGTAAAGGACGTGTCATTTAATCAGGCCGACCTGCATATTCGTTGGTTTGAGGACGGGGAATTGAATGTTTCGGTTAATTGTATTGACCGCCATTTGGCCAAACGGGCCAAACAAACTGCTATAATTTGGGAGGGCGACAACCCCGATGATAGCGAACATATCACCTATCAGGACTTGCATGACGAAACCTGTAAAATGGCCAATATTATGTTGGCCAATGGGGTCAAAAAGGGCGATAGGGTAACAATTTATATGCCAATGATACCCGAGGCGGCCTTTGCCATGTTGGCCTGTACCCGCATTGGGGCAATTCATTCGGTGGTATTTGGCGGTTTCTCGCCCGATGCACTGGCCGGGCGCATAGATGATTGCCAGTCAAATTTTGTTATTACCGCTGACGAGGGTTGGCGCGGGGGTAAACCCGTGCCATTAAAGGCCAATGTGGATATTGCCCTGCAAAAATGCCCATCGGTCAAGCATGTATTGGTGGTGAAAAACAGCGAAAATGCGGTTGCCATGAGCAGTGGGCGTGATATTTGGTTCCATGAAGCCAAAAAACACGTTCCGGCCGAATGCACACCCGCGGTTATGAATGCCGAGGACCCGTTATTTATTTTATATACCTCCGGTTCCACCGGCAAGCCCAAGGGTGTTTTGCACAGCACGGCCGGTTATTTATTATATGCCTCCATGACCCACCAATATGTTTTTGATTACCATGAGGGGGATATTTATTGGTGCACCGCTGATGTCGGTTGGGTTACCGGCCATAGCTATATTGTCTATGGGCCATTATGTAATGGGGCCACCACCCTGATGTTTGAAGGCGTGCCATCTTACCCCGATAATAGCCGTTTTTGGCAGGTGATAGATAAACATAAAGTCAATATATTTTATACCGCCCCCACCGCCATACGCGCCCTGATGCGTGATGGTGATGCACCGGTGAAAAAAACCAGCCGGGCCAGCTTGCGTATATTGGGTTCGGTGGGCGAACCCATCAACCCCGAGGCCTGGCGTTGGTATTATAATGTGGTGGGCGAGGGGCGATGCCCAATAGTGGATACATGGTGGCAAACCGAAACCGGTGGTATTTTAATTACCCCCCTGCCCGGGGCGACCGATTTAAAACCTGGTTCGGCCACCCGCCCATTTTTTGGGGTGCAACCAATAATGGTTGATACACACGGCAAGGAATTGCATGGTGATTGCACCGGCAATTTATGTATTGCCGATAGTTGGCCCGGCCAAATGCGCACCGTTTATGGCGACCATAAACGATTTTATGAAACATATTTTTCGCAATATGCCGGTTATTATTTCACCGGTGATGGGGCGCGCCGTGATGCCGATGGTTATTATTGGATAACCGGCCGGGTTGATGATGTTATTAATGTTTCGGGCCATCGCATGGGCACGGCCGAGATTGAATCGTCATTGGTATTGCACCCCAAAGTGGCCGAGGCCGCGGTGGTGGGCTTCCCGCATGATATTAAGGGGCAGGGTATTTATGTTTATTTAACCTTAAAGGCTGGCATAGAAGCCAGCGATGCCCTGAAAACCGAATTGCGCAACCACGTGCGCAAAGATATAGGCCCGATAGCCAGCCCCGATGTGATTCAATGGGCCCCCGGCCTGCCCAAAACCCGTTCGGGCAAGATTATGCGCCGTATTTTGCGCAAAATTGCCGAAAATGATTTTGGCAATTTGGGCGATATATCCACCTTGGCTGACCCCTCGGTGGTGGATCATCTGATTAAAAACCGCGAAGTGGTTATCAAATGATTCGCTTTATTATGCACCGCTTGGCGATGGTGGTGCCAACCATTATTGGCATTACCATTGTCAGTTTTTTATTCATCAAATTATTGCCCGGCGACCCGGTGCAAACCATGGCCGGTGAACGCACCATATCGCCCGAAACCTATAAAAAAATAATGGAATATTATGGGTTTGATCGCCCCCTGCATGAACAATATTTGCTTTATATGCAGAATTTATTGGGTGGTGATATGGGCACCAGCTTTGTTTCCAAACGGCCGGTGGTTAGCGAATTTTTAACCCTGTTTCCGGCCACGTTGGAATTGGCATTTAGTGCCATGCTGTTTGCGGTTATTTTTGGTATTCCGGCCGGTATAGTTGCGGCGGTCAGGCGTGGGTCGGTTTTTGACCATTCGTTAATGTCGGTTTCGTTGGTGGGTTATTCCATGCCCATTTTTTGGTGGGGTTTGTTATTGATAATTATATTTTCCAGCTGGTTGCAATTAACCCCCATATCTGGGCGTATTGCCGTCATGTATTTTTTCCCGGCCATCACCGGCTTTATGACCATTGACAGCCTGTTGGCCGGTGAATGGGGCGGTTTTATCTCGGCCCTGCGCCATCTTATCCTGCCATCGGTGGTATTGGGCACCATACCATTGGCGGTGATAGCCCGCCAAACCCGTTCAGCCATGTTAGAGGTATTGAACGAGGATTATGTGCGCACCGCGCGGGCCAAGGGCTTATCCCCTCTCAGGGTGGTGGGGGTTCATGCCCTGCGCAATGGCTTAATACCGGTAATTACCACCATTGGCCTGCAAATTGGGCAATTGATAGGTGGGGCGATTTTGACCGAAACCATTTTTTCATGGCCGGGCATTGGCCATTGGATGATTCATTCTATTTTTTCACGCGATTATGCGGTGGTGCAATCAGGCCTGTTAATCATTGCCCTGTTGGTGATGTTTATAAATATAGTCGTGGATATTTTATACGGGGTCATCAACCCGCGGGTGCGGTAATTTTTACCTCATTGCTTGACTTACAATAAATTTTCAGGCATAAATACGCCTAGGGTTAGAGATTATTCCAATTCAACAATGAAACGAAGATAAATGAAACAGAAAATTATTATATTTTGGGCAATTGCCATGGCGGTTTTTGCCACAACCACCAATGGTTATAGTGCCGACCCAAGCGGTATACGCACCAAATTGCCAGCCGAGGCAAAATTAAACTGGGTTGAACCGAAAAATAACGCAACCACCAGCGGGCCAGTTATTTTTACCTTTTCCACCGAAAATCTGCCGATTGGGCCAGCAAAAAATGCCGCAACCGCCCATTTGCATATTATAGTTGACCGACCCGATATTGTGACTATGGTTAAGGGCGATTCGGCCTATAATCCCGGCCCACAATTATTGCCAAAAGATATTCATTTGGGCAATGGTGAATTGGAATATAAACTAGAATTGACCCCCGGGCCCCATACATTGCAAATATTAATCACCGACCATGACCATATTGCCCATTTTCCGGCCCTGTTTTCAGAACAAAGGCGCATTATAGTTAAATAATTGCATTATAATGTAATGATTGGCCAATGTTGGGATAAATATTAGATATTTTGATGGGCAAAAAAATGGCTGGCTTGGCTTAAACCGCTTGGGTTGCCACAATCAAGGCGGGTGTTATGCGACACCACCCCAAAAAAATTATATTGGCGCATCGCCAATACCATGGCATCGGTTAATTGAATTTCGCCTAATGCCCCGTGGGCAACTTGGTCAATATAATCAAAAATCTCCACCGGCAGGCAATAACGGGCAATAATACCATATTCTGATGGTGGGTTATGTTGCGGTTTTTCCACCAAATTATCGGCCAATATCAGGTCATTTTGCTGTTCCTTGACCGATAATATACCATAATCGCGGGTGCGTTCCATTTGCACGCGTTCCACCAAACTATATAATCCGCGTTGTTTGGCATAATATTCCATCATTTTTTTAATGGCATATTGACCATTGTTGGCCACCATTATATCATCAGGTGCTATCACCAAAAAACCATCTTCTTGGCGTTGGCGCATAATACCCGCCCCCACGCCCACCGCATGGCCCAGACCTAATGGCTTATCCTGATACACCACTGACATTTGTTCGGGGCGCAACAGGCCGGATTCAGTTATATATTTTATAATCTCTTCTTTGCCCTTGGCAATCACCATCACAAAATGTTCAATGCCACATTGCTGGGCCTCAACGATGCCATAATGCACCACTGGCTTGTCATAAACCGGTAATAATTCCTTGGGGCAATAATTGGTGAATGGCTGTAAACGGCTACCCCGGCCGGCCACGGGAAACAGGGCAGTTTTAATAATCATCTTCACCATGAATGGTGGTTATGCGTTTATTATTGCCATAATCACGCGGTTTGCGGTTATGTTTGGTAAAATGGGCCGGTGCGTCATCGTCAAAATCACCATGCCGTCCGTCAACGTTTCTCTCGCCACGCCCATCATTGCGCCCTTCACTGCGTTCACCCCGTTCGCGCGTGTTATCACGCATATCGCGGTCAAACCCGCCATCGCGTGCATCGCGCCCAATATATTTGGCAATATCGGCCAAATCTATAAAATTATCGGCGGCACGGCGTAATTCATCGGCTATCATCATTGGGTTGGTTTTGACGGTGCTGACCACCGAAACCCGCACGCCCTTGCGTTGCATTGCGGTTATCAGGCGGTGAAAATCGCCATCGCCCGAAAATAACACCGCATGGTCAATTTTATCGGCCAATTCCATCATATCTATCGCGCAATCCATATCAATATGGGCGCGCACCCGTCTTTTATCGGGGCTGTTATTATCGCCATATATTTTGGCATTTTTGACCACCATAGTATAACCATTATAATCCAACCAATCAACCAATGGGCGAATGGGTGAAAAATTTTCGTCCTCAACCAAGGCGGTGTAATAAAATGCCCGCACCAATTGGCAACGAATTTTGAATATATTCAGCATTTTGCGGTAATCTATATCAAATTCTAAGGCGCGGGCGGTGGCAAACAAATTGGCACCATCAATAAACAGGGCGGTTTTTTCCTCGCTATATAGGCACAAATTATAATCATATCGGTAATTCATCTTGTATCCTTTTTTTATTTTTTAAATATGACCTGATTTTAGAAAAAAAATTCAAAATTTGCAATAAAAAATTTTATCTGGTGCGCATTATTTTAAAATATTGACTTGAATCATTCCAGAATCGCCATATTCTTGGGCAAAAGGAGAGCAATATGAATAAAAAGTTTTTTGTGGGTTGGGACGAATTGCACCGCAATGCCCGGGCATTGGCCTGGCGTTTGTCGGACATGCAATTTAAGGGTATTATAGCGGTTACCCGTGGTGGTTTGGTGCCGGCGGCCATTATTGCCCGCGAGTTAAATATTCGCAAAATTGATTCCATCTGTGTGATTACTTATACCGATGAATATAAATTAAGCGAACCGCAAATTATAAAAAATATTAGCGAGGAAACCGATGGCGAGGGTTTTTTGGTGATTGATGATTTGGTTGATTCGGGCACCACATTCAAATTATTGCGCAAATTATTGCCTAAGGCCCATTTTGCCACCATTTATGCCAAACCAGCCGGCCGGCCATTGGTTGACACCTATATAGCCGAATATTCGCAAGACACATGGATTTATTTCCCGTGGGATATAGAATTGGAATATAGCGTGCCGGTGATAGAGCGCAAACGTCAATCGTAACTGGGTAATATGGGCATAATAAATGATTTTCCCTTTTGGGTGGCGCATCGGGGTTTGCGTTCGCAATATCCTGAAAATACTCTATTGGCATTTCAAAAGGCCTATCAGGCCGGGTTTCGTGCTTTTGAAACCGATTGCAAATTGACCCGCGACAATGAAATTTGGTTATTCCATGACGATGAAATGGATATATTAAGCAATTTGCCGGGCCGGGCCCGCGATTATGATTGGCAATTATTGCAAAAATGCACCATTTTAAATGGGGGTATTCCCTGTTTATTGAGTGCATTATGGCAATGGATGCCGGCCGATAGTTTTTGCAATTTGGAAATTAAACCCTGCCCGGGGCGCGAATGGGAAAGCGGGGTGGCATTGGGGCAATTTTGCCAAAAATACCCCAAAAACCCCGATAAAATTCTTATATCATCATTCAGCGAGGAAGCCCTGTGCGGGTTTAACAGCATTCAGCATCAATACCCCATAGCCATGTTATTTGAGGGGATTCCCGAAAATTATCAGGAGATTATTATGAAGGTTAAGGCCAGTGCCATACATTGTGATGATGATTTTTTTGATATGAAATTGGTGGATATAATAATAAAAACAATGCCGGTGCGTGTATATACCGTGAATAATGCCGAACGGGCCGAATATTTGCGCCAATGCGGGGTAAGTGGGATTTTTACCGATATGAATTTGTTGTGAAATTAATTTTCAATGACCTTTAAAAAAGTCAAAATTACAAAACATCACTCTTTTTCTTTTAATATAATTTCATTGGGGTAAATCAGGCCCAAATTTTTGCGGGCCAATTCCTCTAATAAATCTTGGTCTACATGGCTATTTTGCAATAATTGCAATTTTTTGCTGATAATGCGGTTATTTTCGGTTAATTCGTCAATATATTGGGTTTTTTGTTTTAATTCGTCACCGCGGTGCAACAGGGCCGACCATGAACGTTCACCGGTAAATAAATGAAATAACAAATATAAAGGCAGGCCCAAACCAAATAACATGGTCATAATGCGCCGGCCCAATGATTGATAATCGCGAATTTCTATTCTCATTATAAATATAATATATATGGTTTCAAATATAAAATCAATAAAAATGTCAAAATAGCAAATAAAAAAATTAATATTGCAAGTAAACATCAAGTAAATGGCAAGTAAAAATCAATATTATTGAAATAATACTTGACAATTCATGTAATATATGCTAATAATGCCAGAGAATACAGCGATGTATTCCAATAACTAACCATAAAACTGGTTATTTATTTAATGTAAAAGTTAAGTGAATGGCCCAACGACAACAAAAATCAACGAAATAACCTAAAAAGAATTTTGGGTAACCATATAATATTAGCAATAATATTATATGTTGGGTGGTTAAGGGGTAAATCTCTTATTTAGCCACACAAGAAAGGCATATAAATGACTGGTATTACATTATCAACAGGGCAACGCAATGCGTTGTTAAACTTACAGGACACTGACAAATTGGCACAGCGCACCACCCTGCGTTTGGCCACTGGTCGTGCGGTGAATTCGGTTTCAGATAATGCGGTGAATTTTTTCCGTTCGCGTTCATTGGCCAATCGGGCTTCTGATTTTGCCGACCGCAAAAATGACATTTCCCAAGGTGTTTCGGCGATTAATGCCGCCTTAGAGGGCACCGATGCCATTGATAATTTATTAAAACAGCTTAAAGGTATTGTTGAGGGCACGCGTTCGGCATCGCAAACCGAACGTAAAACCGCAACCGACCAATTTTTTAATGTTTTGCAACAAATTAGTCAGGTGATTGAGGATACGACCTATCAGGGTTTGAACCTGCTTAATAACAGCAATAACAAATTGACGGTGCGTTTTTCGGAACGTTCCAATTCAATTATTGCGATTAAGGGTTATA
>JACCDX011298472.1_pt1 | contig 185108 bp, 193 predicted proteins | sample 7449681 | NCBI WGS metagenome assembly JACCDX01 (sample SAMN15323450, study PRJNA562643) | freshwater metagenome | isolation source: river surface water | place: USA:Blue River Watershed | collected 2017-08-18 | reverse complement strand
GGGTGCAGGCTTTAGATGACGTGTCGTTCCAGTTGTATGCCGGCGAAGTGCATATGTTGCTGGGGGAGAACGGTGCGGGTAAATCGACCTTGATGAAGGTGATGTGTGGCGCCTATCAAGCCGATGCGGGCGAGTTTTATCACCAGGGCCAACCCGTGAAGTTGACCGGACCGCTGGATGCGCAGCGCCTGGGCATCGCCGTCATCTTTCAGGAGTTCACCCTGGTGCCTCATTTGAGTGTGGCGCAAAACATCTTCCTCGGCAGAGAACCCCAAGGCCGCTTTCCGGGAACAGTGAACCACGACGAGATGCGGCGCCGAGCCCGGGAGATCATGGACCAGTTGGGCATGACACTGGATCCGGATACCGAAGTTGCGGAGCTGGGCGTGGCCCAGCAGCAGTTGGTGGAAATTGCCAAAGCCATGTCCCAAAACGCCCGCATTCTGGTGTTGGATGAGCCCACCGCATCGCTGTCGGACAACGAGACAGAAAAACTGTTTCGCATGATCAAGCAGCTCAAGCAGCAGGGCGTGGCGATGGTCTACATCAGCCATCGGATGGCAGAGGTGTTTTCGATGGGGGATCGAATCACGGTGCTGCGGGACGGCAAAAAAGTGGGCTCACGCATGCCCGGGGAGACTGAACCCGATGAGCTGGTGAGCCTGATGGTGGGGCGCAAGGTCGACATGACCTATGCTCGAGAGTTTTGTCAAAACCCTGGTGAAATGGCCTTGCGATTGCAAGGGGTGACGGCACGCAGCGGCATCCACGATATCCATCTGGAGGTCCGTGCGGGGGAGATCGTTGGACTGGCCGGCTTGGTCGGGTCTGGCCGCACCGAGGTTGCCCGCGCTATTTTTGGTGCTGATCCGATTGAGTCGGGAAGCATTGAAATCTTCGGGCGCCCCATGACGGGAGGGCCCACTTCGGCGCGTGCCTTGGGCGCAGCGCTCATTCCTGAAAGTCGCAAGTCACAGGGCCTGGCGCTGATCCGTTCGGTCGGTGAAAACCTGGTGTTGGCCAGTCTGGCACGGCTCTTTCCCAAGGGCTGGTTCAACCCGTCCAGAGAAAGCGAGGAGGCACGTGTGCTCATCGATCGCTTGCGCATTGCCACCCCCGGACCTCAGCAGCGGGTTCAGTTTTTGTCCGGCGGCAATCAACAAAAGGTGGTGATCGGCAAATGGTTGAGTGCTCAATCTCAGGTCTTCATCTTTGACGAACCGACGCGCGGCATTGATGTGGGCGCCAAGGCCGAAATTTTTGCGTTGATCGATGCGCTGGTGAAAAAAGGCGCTGCGGTGTTGATGATTTCCTCCGAGCTGTCTGAAATCGTCAACGTGTGTGATCGAACCTATGTGATGCGTGAGGGCCGCATAGCCGGGCACCTGACCCGTGTACAAATCAATGAAGAAGCGATTTTGACCTTGGGGATGCACCATGCCTGAGCATGCGATGAATGTCACTGGGAGTACAGATCTCCTGATGCAGCGACTGCGCCGCAGTGGGACTGCCAGCGGGGCCTTCATGACCCTCATTGGTTTGTGTGTACTGTTCTCCCTGCTGACCGACACTTTCCTCACGGTGGACAACCTGGTGAATGTGGCCACGCAATCCACGGTTCTGCTGTTGATTGCACTGCCCATGACACTGATGATCATGACCGAGGGACTGGATCTCTCGATCGGCGCGGTGCTGACCCTGACCAATGTGGTGTTGGCCATGATTGCCGTCAAGACCGGAGGCGTGGGGCTGGCCTTGTTGGCAGCCTTGGGGGTTGGGGCCTTGTTTGGCGTGTTGAATGGCACCTTGATTGCCCGTCTGGGGATTCCCCCATTCGTGGCCACCTTGGGGACCCTGGGCGTGGCGCAAGGGCTGGCCCTGGTCTTGACCGACGGCCAGAGTGTGGTGGGCATTCCTGATGCCGTGCAGTTTTTCTATGGCGGTTCGTTCTTGGGGGTGCCGGTGCCCTTGTGGATCGGAGCCATCGCGTACCTGATTTTTCATGGGCTGCTGTATCACACGCGCTTGGGCACATACATCTTTGCGTTGGGTGGCAACCGCGAGGCCTTAGGTCTGGCGGGGGTGAAAACACGTTTTTATTGGATCGTGGTGTATGTGATCGGGGGGCTCATGGCCGGCATCGCGGCCCTGGTCTTGACGGCACGCATCAGCTCTGGACATCCCACGGCCGCACTCGGAATGGAATTTGATGCCATTGCAGCGGTGGCCCTGGGCGGCACCTCCTTCGAGAAAGGCAAGGGCTGGCTGCTGGGGACCTTGTTCGGCGTGTTGGCCGTGGGCGTCTTGCGCAACGGACTGAACCAAGTCGGAGTGAATTCCGCGGTTCAGGTTTCTGCGATTGGCTTTCTGGTGATTTTTGCGCTCATGATCGATGCTTACCGCGGGAGACGGGGATGAACGACTCCCTGCGCACTGATGTGAAAACACAAACCAACGGGTTCAGCGCCGTGTGGGGTTCCTTGCCGGCCCCTCTGCAAAGTGTGGGCCTGCGAATGCTGGCGTTGGGTGCCTTGTGCCTGGCCCTGGGCTTGGCCAGCGACGCATTCTTGACCACGTCCAACATCTTCAACGTCTTGCGGCAGGCGGCCCTGCTGTTTTTACTGGCGTCGGGTCTGACCTTGGTCATCTTGACCGCGGGTTTGGATTTGTCGGTGGGGGCCAACGTTGCCATGAGTGCCTGTCTGGCGGCCACATTGATCAAGGGCACGGGGTCTATCGCACTGGGGGTGATCGCCGGTTTGAGTTCGGGTTTGTTGATTGGCATCACCAATGGACTGCTCATCACCTGGGTTCGCATTCCCCCGTTCATCGCCACTTACGGCATGCTCTGGATTCTTCACGGCATCACCTACTGGTTCATGAAGGGGGAAACGATTCACGGTTTTCCACCGGCGTTTCGAGCGGTTGGCAGTGGGTATTGGCTGGGCATTCCCGTCCCGGTGTATTTGATGTGTGTGTTCCTGCTGATCGGTGTGGTGTTTGCCCAGCGAACCCGTTGGGGGCAGGAAATTTATGCGGTGGGAGCCAATCCGGAGGCCGCGCGTTTGTCCGGTGTGCCGGTCAAGAGTCGTCTGGTCTTGGTTTACGCCGTCAGCGGTGCGATGGCCGGCTTGGCCAGCCTTATCTTTCTGGCGCGACTGAATTCTGCCGAAGGCGATATCGGCGAGTCCCTGACCTTGCCCGCGATCGCGGCGGTGTTGATCGGCGGCACCTCGCTGTTCGGCGGTGTCGGTTCGGTGTTTGGAACGCTGATTGGTGCATTGATCCTGACACTGGTGCTCAACGGGATGAATTTATTGGCGATCAATGCCAGTTGGCAGCCGGTCGTGACAGGCGTGATTGTGGTTTTGGCGGTATTTTTTGACAACCTCACTCGAAAAGGAGACAAGCGATGAAGATGAAGACTTGGGTTCGCGGTACGCTGGCAATGGTGGTGGCTTTGGGCACTACATCCGGTTTTGCGCAAAGCGGTGAGCGTGTGGCGGTATTCACCAAAAACCAGACCAATCCCTTTTTCCAGGCCTTTCGGCTGGGGGCCGATTCAGCGGCCAAGCAAATGAATGCACAGGTGGTGCATTACGTGCCGACCAAGCCCGACAGCATTCCTGAACAGTTGAGTCAGGTCGAAGATGTGATCGTCAAGAAACCCAATGCGATTGTGTTCACCCCTGTGGATTACAAAGCCCTGGTGCCAGCAGTTGCCAAAATGAATGCGGCGAAAATTCCTGTGGTGAATGCCACCGATCGCAGCGAGAGCGGCAACTTCGTCGCCTTTGTCGGCGCCAGTGATTACAAACTGGGCCTGGAGACGGGTAACAGCATGGTGCGTGCCTTGGGCGGCAAAGGGAATTTGGTCATCATCGAAGGCGTGAAAGGGACGCTGACCAACAGCGATCGCATTCGCGGTTTCAACGATGCCGTCAAACAAGCCCCAGGCATCAAGATTTTGGCCTCTCAGCCCGGCAATTACCAACGCCTGCAGGCCTTGCAAGTGATGGAAAACCTGTTGCAATCGCATCCGCAAATCGATGGCGTGCTGGCGGCCAATGACGCCATGGCCTCTGGTGCGATTGAAGCCTTGGAAGGGGCCAACCGCAAAGCCTTGGTGGTGGGCATCAATGGCACGAAAGAGGCCATCGATGCCATCAAGGCGGGCAAGCTTTTGGCCACCGGGGACTACAACGGCTTCTTGCAGGGGTGCATTGCCATGATGACGGCGGTCCGTGAGTTGCGCAAGCTGCCCGTCCAAAAGGAAATCATCTTCCCCGCCATGGTGATCGACAAGAGCAACTTCCAGCAGTTTGACAACCCGGTGGAGTCGCGCAGCTGTCCCAAGTGGGAGGATGCTGTCAAGTCTTGATCGGGTGAGGCATGGAATACGATGACCTGGTGGTTGGGGGGGGGACGGCGGGTGCTGTGGTGGCATCCAGACTGTCTGAAAACCCCCAGAGGCGTGTGTTGTTGCTGGAGGCTGGAGCAGACATCCGCCCCGGCGCTGAGCCCCTCGATATCCAGGACCCCTTTCCTGCCTCCACCCTCAATCCGGCGTATTTCTGGAGTGGCCTGAGCGCTTGCGCCCGCGATGGCGCTCCTGCAGCCCCCTATCCCCAAGCCCGCGTGATGGGGGGAGGCTCTAGCATCAATGGCTTGTTCGCCTTGCGTGGTGTGCCCTCCGACTACACCCGCTGGGCGGCTGCGGGCGCGGCAGGATTCTCTTGGGAAGCGGCATTGCCTTACTTCCGCCGGATTGAAAATGACCGCGACCGTCGAGAGGGTGCGTCGAATCCGCATGCCATCGCGCGCACCGATCCGTTGCAATGGCCGCCCTTTGTCAGAGGCATGGCCCAGGCCGCTCAAGAGGCCGGCTTGCCCTTCATTGCAGACATCAATGAACAGCCGGGCGATGGTTTTTTTGCGATGCCCAATGCCCTCGATGGTGAAACACGTGTCACCACTGCAGGGAGCTATCTTTCACAGACTGTGCGAGACAGATCGAATCTCGACATCCTGTCGAACACGCAGGTGACCCGACTCCTCGTGGAGGCGGGTTCGGTGCGCGGCGTGCAGGCCCTGCGCGATGGAGCCCCCGTGGAGTTCAAGGCGCGCAGAGTGGTTGTGTGCGCAGGCGGGATTTACTCGCCCACCCTGTTATTGCGCTCAGGCATTGGACCGACTGAAGAGTTGTCGGCGCTGGGCATTCCGACGGTCTTGCACCGTCCGGGTGTCGGGCGCAATTTGCAGAACCACCCGTACATGTTCTTTGCTTTGACGCTGCCTCGAGGCAAGCGGTTGGCGAAGGACTTCCGCCGATTCGCACTTGCGGGCATGCGGTCCTCTTCACGTCAGCCCGGATCTTCCCCGGGTGACTTGTTCGGGTTTGTTGTTGGCCGAGTCAGTGGCGAGCGCTATGGCCCTGACTTCGCCTTGCTGGGCAGTGCCCTCTACAGCCCCAACTCACGCGGGTCGGTCCAACTCAAGAGCGCCGATCCGCACGTCAACCCCGATGTTTTTTTTCGCTTCATGTCCGATGCCGCCGATCCACCACGCATGGTGCAGGCCGCTCGGTTGACCGAGCGCTTGCTGCGCCACGCAAGTGTTGCCACCCACTACAACGAAGCGTTTCTGTTGCCTGGTGCCCTGGCCGTGAAGCAGTTCAATCGGCCAGGATGGGTGGGGAGAATGCTGTCACTCGCAGCTGAGCTTGCCGCCAACGCTCCGGGGCCTGTGCGTCGGCCTCTTTTTGGTCACACTTTTGGAAGTGGGGCACCTGTGGCTTATGCGGGGGGAGGGCGCCAGATTTCCGATGAGGACATTTTGTCCTCCATCTCACCCATGGGACATCCGGTGGGGACTTGTGCCATGGGGGCGGCGAGCGACCCGATGGCGGTGGTGGACCAGAACTTCTGTGTCCATGGGCTGCGCAACCTCCATGTGGTGGATGCTTCTGTGATGCCTCTCATCCCCAGTGCCAACACCAATCTTCCCACCTTGATGCTGGCCGAGTGGGCGTCTGATCGCCTGCGGGCCCAAGAGAGCGCTGAGGGTCGCTGAGCGAACGCGCTCAGGCACAGGAGGGGGTGGGGAATCTCCCACGCTACAGCCCCAGTTTCCACACAGTCCCATAATAATGACCCATGATCAACAAGATAGCTCCATCCATAGAACAGGCACTGGCCGGCACCCCCGATGGTGCGGTCGTGGCCATTGGCGGCTTCGGCACGGCAGGCATCCCCGCCGAGCTGATCGATGGGCTCATCGCCCACGGTGCCCGTGACCTCACCCTGGTCAACAACAACGCCGGTAACGGTGATCACGGCATTGCCGCCTTGCTCAAGACAGGCCGCGTGCGAAAGATCATTTGCAGCTTTCCGCGTCAGGCTGATGCGTATGTGTTTGAAGAGCTCTACCGCAGTGGCAAGCTCGAACTCGAGCTGGTGCCGCAGGGCAATCTGGCCGAGCGCTTGCGTGCGGCGGGAGCCGGGATTGGCGCCTTTTTCACCCCCACCGGATTTGGCACCGAGCTGGCGCTGAAGGCCGACGGTTCGCCGAAAGAAACCCGAGAAATCAACGGGCGACAGTATGTGCTGGAATATCCCATCCAGCCCGATCTGTCTCTGATCAGAGCCGAGCGCGGCGACCGCTGGGGCAACCTCACTTACCGCAAGGCCGCAAGAAATTTTGGGCCTGTCATGGCCATGGCCGCCAAGCGCACCGTGGCCACCGTGCACGAGGTGGTGGAATTGGGTGAGCTGGATCCTGAAACCATCGTCACACCGGGCATTTTTGTGCACCAGGTGGTGCTGGTGGATCGCGTGGCCACCCAGGCCGGAGGCATCAAGGCATGAGTTACACCCGTCGAACCAAAGATCAACTGGCCGCGCGTATCGCGCAAGACATTCCCGAAGGTGCCACCGTCAACCTGGGCATTGGCATGCCCACGACGGTGGGCAACCACATCCCATCTTCCCGCGAAGTGTTGTTGCACAGCGAGAACGGCATCCTGGGCATGGGGCCTGCGCCCGCCGCCGGGGAAGAAGATTACGACCTCATCAACGCCGGTAAGCAACCCGTCACCTTGCTGAAGGGCGGTGCCTATTTCCATCATGCCGACAGTTTTGCCATGATGCGCGGCGGTCACCTGGATATCTGCGTCTTGGGGGCGTTCCAGGTCAGCGCGACCGGAGACCTGGCCAACTGGCACACCGGTGAGCCGGGTGCGGTCCCCGCGGTGGGGGGGGCCATGGACCTGGCCATCGGAGCCAAACAGACTTGGGTCATGATGGATCTACTGACCAAGCAGGGACAGAGCAAGGTGGTGTCCCAGTGCACCTACCCGATCACCGGGTTGGCCTGCGTCAAGCGCATTTACAGCGACATGGCCACGCTGGCCTGCACGCCGCAAGGTCTGAAGATCATTGACCTGGTGCCAGGCCTGAGCCTGGAAGAGCTGAGCCGAATCATCGGGCTGCCGATTGCTGCCTGAATTCCGATATCGCCGCACTTGAGCAGTGGTGAGCGCTCTTGTGCGGCTGCCTTTTATTGACAACATCTTGAGGACACAGACATGGCAAACAAAGTAGGCTGGATTGGATTGGGGCGCATGGGGGAAGCGATGGTGAAGCGACTGACCAAGGCCGGTCACGGCGTGGATATCTGGAACCGCACGCGCAGCAAGGCCGAACCCCTGGTCGAATATGGCGCTACGCTGGTGGACAGCAAGCTTGACCTGGCAGCCTGTGAAACGGTATTCACCATGGTGTCCACCACCGATGACCTCAAGGAAGTGCTGTTTGGCCCCGGTGGCCTGGTCACTGGCAAGACGCTGCCTCGCCTGGTGGTCGACAGTTCCTCGATTTCCCAGGAGGGCTCGGCCGAGGTGCGTGAGCGACTGGAAGCCATGGGCATTGCTTATCTGTGTGCCCCTGTGTCTGGCAACGCGAAAGTGGCCAAGGCTGGCAAGCTGCTGGTGGTGGCTTCGGGACCCAAGCATTTGTACGACCTGGCCGAGCCTTATTTGCGCGCCATGTCTCGCAAGTGCATGTGGGTGGGCGAGGGAGAGTTGGCGCGCGTGTGGAAGATTGCACACAACACCATGTTCGGTGTGGTCATCCAGAACTTGTGCGAAATCACGGTGCTGGCAGAAAAGGCGGGCATACCGCGGCATGTGTTTCTTGAGAGCATCAACGACTCGGTGTTGGGCTCTATGTACACAAGGTACAAGACGCCGGTGCTGTCCAACCTGACGTTTGAGCAAGTCACCTTCACACCTAAGTTGCTGCTGAAAGACCTGGATCTGGGCATGGCCGCCGCCAAGGCGCAGGGCGTTTCCATGCCGGCAGCGGCCGCCACGCGTGAATCGGTGTCGCGCCTGATCGGTCGTGGGTACGACGACGTCGATTTCTCGGTGCTGCTGGTGGAAGTGGCCAAGGACGCAGGCCTCGAGCTCAAGCCTGAGTCGGTCAAGATCAGCGACGGCTTGGAGTCCTGAATATGGCCTCGCGCATCCTTATTCGTGGCGCGACCGTCATCACCCTGGACCAACAAGGCGATCTGGCCGAGGCCGATATCCTGGTCTCGGGGGACACCATCCAAGAGATCGCGCCGCGCATCGTGGCTGATGATGCCGAGTTGGTGTCCGCATCCGGTTGCATTGTCATACCCGGCTTGATCAATGCGCACATGCACACCTGGCAGACCGCTTTGCGGGGTGTAGCGGCCAATTGGACGCTGCAGGAATATTTCCAGAAGATGCACGCCGGATTAGCCACGGTGTTCGCCCCTGAGGACTTGCACATTGCCACGCTGGTGGGGGCGCTCAATCAGTTGAACAACGGCACCACCACCTTGGTGGATTGGTGCCACAACAACCGCACGTCTGCGCACAACGATGCAGCCATCGAAGGTTTGCTGCAATCCGGGATTCGGGCGGCTTTTTTTCATGGCACGCCCAAGCCCGACCCCAAACCGGGTGAGACGCCGTTTTGGGAAGTGCCGCATCCCCGTGCGGAAGTCGAGCGTTTGCTCAAGGCCCACCAGGGCCGTGCATTGTTGAGCATCGGTGCGGCCGTGCTGGGGCCGCATTACTCCACGCTGGAGGTGGCGCTGCACGACTTTCGCATGGCCCGTGACCTGGGGGTGATCGCTTCGCTGCACCAAGGTGGCGGGCCGGCGCGCACGCCCGATGGCTGGGATCAATTGCAAGCGCAAGGGCTGCTGGGGCCGCATGTGAATATCGTGCATGGCCATGCGTTAAGCGACACACAACTCCAGGCCTTCTGTGATCTGGGCATGAGCTTCTCGGCAGCCGCCGAAAGTGAGATGTCACAGGGCCATGGTCACCCGCTCACGGGGCGCTTGCGAGCCCTGGGGCACGCACCTTCCCTGGGCGTGGATCTGGAGAGCGTCATGAGTGGCGACATGATCAGCCAGGCGCGCATTGCCCTGGGCATTCAGCGCAGCCTTGATAACGTTGCCTATCGTGCACAACACAATGCGGTGCCGCCCACCTCCACCATCCCAGCGCGAGAGGCCTTGCAGTGGGTCACGGTGGAGGGCGCCCGCATGCTGGGGCAGCTGGATCGCATCGGGACTCTGGCGGCGGGCAAACAGGCCGATTTGGTGGTGATACGCGCGAGCGATCTCAACATGCAACCGGTTCACGATCCGGTCAGCAGTGTGGTGTTCCAGACCAGCTTGGCCAATATCGACAGTGTGATGGTGGCTGGGCAATGGAAAAAACGCCACGGGCAACTGCTGGGTGTCGACCTGGCCCCGAAGCTGGAGGCCCTGCGGGCGTCTGGCCGCAAGATCACACAAGCACTGGGTTTGAATTGAGACAGCCCTACAAGGAGACAACCCCCATGAAAACAGTCCACTTTTCGAACCTGCGTCGCGTCTGCCTGACGGCGGTTGTTGTTGCCGCTGCACTTCCTGTGTGGTCGCAGACTTTTCCGACCAAGCCTGTGCGCTTCATTGTGCCGTTCACTGCCGGCAGCGGTACTGACATCGTGGCCCGTTCCGTGGCCGATGTCATGGCCAAGTCACTGGGTCAACCGATTGTGATCGAGAACAAACCAGGCGCGGGCGGCACCATCGCTGCGGCACTGGTGGCCAAGTCCGAGCCCGATGGCCACACGCTGCTCATCCCTTCTTCGGGGCATGCGCTCAATCCGGCCATCTATCCCAACCTGCCCTATGACACGCTCAAGGATCTCACGGGTGTGACGCCGCTGGCTTCATTGGCCAATGTGTTGATCGTGTCACCTTCCAAGGGCTGGAAGACGGTGGGAGACCTGGTGTCTGCTGCCAAGGCCAATCCTGGCAAGTTCAACTACGCTTCAGCGGGCATTGGCGGAGCCACCCATCTGAATGCCGAGAAATTCAAGCTGCAGGCAGGTTTCGATGCGGTGCACGTGCCTTTCAAGGGAACACCAGAGGCCATCTCCGACGTCATTGGCGGACGCAGCGATTGGTACTTTTCTCCTGTCTCGGGTGCCTTGCCGCTGGTGCGTGAGGGCAAGATCACGGCGCTGGCGGTGAGCACACCTCAGCGCAGTCCTATCCTGCCGCAGGTACCCACCACCGTCGAGGCGGGGGTGCCAGGTTCTGACTATATTTTTTGGGTGGGCATGATCGCACCTGGTGCCACGCCTCCTGCCATTATCAAGCGCCTGAATGAGGAAGCCATCAAAGCCCTCAACCACCCCGAGGTAAAAGAGCGTTTGACCAAACTGGGTGCAGAACCCTTGCCAATGACGCCGGAGGCTTTCAATGCCTTCATCCGCACCGAGATGGAGTCTGCCGCGCGCATCGCGCAGGCCGCTTCGCTCAAAGCCAATTGATCAGAAAGCAAACATGAGCAGTCTCTTTATAGGCGTGGGCAAGATGGGCTTGCCCATGGCCCGTCATTTGCACCAGGCCGGTCACGCGGTGTCTGTCACCGATCTCGACAGCGGACGCCTGTCCTTGGCCCGCGATGCCGGACTGAAGGTGTCCTCGAACCCAGTGGCCGATGTGGGCCAAGTGAACCGGGTGTTCTCATCGCTGCCGCACGATCAGGCTTTGCTGGCCGTGGCTGAGCAGGTGGCAGGGCAAGCGCGCCCAGGCACGATTTGGATTGACACCAGCACGGTGTCGATGGCTGCCTCTGCGCAAGCGGCACAGCGTTGTGCGGCTGCAGGCATTCGCCACCTGCGCGTGACTGTATCGGGTAACAACCACATGGCCGAGTCCGCCCAACTGACGGTGCTGGCCTCGGGGGCTCGTGCCGATTACGACGAGTTGTTGCCCGCATTGCGTTGCTGGGGGCCCAACCATTTTTACCTGGGTGAGGCCGAACAGGCGCGTTTGATGAAGCTGGTCATCAACCTGATGATTGCTCAAACCTCGGCCATGTTGGCCGAAGCCATGACGTTGGGTCGTCAGGGCGGGCTGGATTGGCAAACCTTGTGGCAGGTGGTGGGTTCCAGCGCGGTGGCCTCGCCCATCATGAAAGCCAAGTCACAGCAGCTGGGGCGCCCTATTGGAGAACGTGATTTTTCACCCACGTTCACAGTGCATCAGATGCTCAAGGACATCGGTCTTATCATGCAAGCCGGCGCGGATCTGCATGTACCACTGACACAAACCAGCCAGACGCAGCAGTGGATGCAGGCAGCTGTGGCACAAGGCGATGGAGCGCTGGATTACGCAGCCATTTTCCGGGTGGTGGAGCGCTCAGCGGGGCTGACCGGTGAAGCCTGACGCCTGAGCGGCCGATCCCGTTCAGGATATCGACGGGATTGAAATCATTTTCTGAATTTTTAACTTGCGGTTGACCGCTTTTTGAATAGAACAACATGGACACTCAACTCGAACAACAATGGCGTATCCGTCAACTGGTGGAGAACTGGGCCGTCTGGCGCGATGCTGGGGACTGGGAGCGCTTCAAAACCGTGTGGCACGACGACGGCGTGATGATGGCCACTTGGTTCCAAGGCCCCTTTGAAGAGTTCATCCGCGTCACCATCGAAGGCTGGAACAAAGGCGTGAGCATTCTGCACTTCCTGGGCGGTTCGTCGATCGATGTGAAAGGCACCCGCGCCATTGCACAGACCAAGATGACCATCTCTCAGCGCGGCTTGGTCGAAGGCGTGTTGTGCGACGTGGTGTGTACGGGGCGCTTCTATGATTTTTTTGAGGAGCGCAACGGTCGCTGGGGGTTGGTGCATCGTCAGCCCATTTACGAGAAGGATCGCATTGACCCGGTGGATCCCGCCGCACGGCTGGAACTGGATGCCAGCGCCTTGGCGTCTTTTCCAGAGGGCTATCGCCACCTGGCTTACATCCAGACGCGCATTGGCTATCAGGTCAAGATGGACATGCCCATGCTCAAGGGCCCGGGCGTGCAAGACCTGTACCGGCGCGGTGCCAACTGGCTGGCTGGCAAACCCCTCGAGCGTTGAATCATGGCCTGCGTAACATCATCGGATGACTTCAACAATGCAAGCCTGATCCAACGCCGTCGGGTGCTGGGAGGGTTGGCGGGTACCCTGGCTACTGGCGCTGCTTGGGCGCAAGAGTCTTTTCCCAACCGACCCATCCGAGTGATCGTGCCGCAACCCCCGGGGGGTGGTTTTGATTTCGTGGCGCGCACCTTGGCCGACAAGATCGGCCAAAGTTTCAAGAGTGGCATCGTGGTGGAAAACCGCACCGGCTCGGGCACCTTGGTGGGCACGGACCTCGCTGCCAAGGCGGCTCCCGACGGCTACACCGTGCTGACTGGCTCGGTCTCCAACATGGTGCTCAATGTGGGCCTGTTCAAACAACTGAGCTATGACCCGCTCAAGGACTTTGACCCCATCGGATTGGCGGCAGCCTACAGCTACACCTTGGTCGCGCGCAAAGACCTGCCGTTGGGCAGTTTGGCTGAATTGGTGTCTTACGCCAAGGCCAACCCTGGACGCTTGAGCTACGCCTCCGCGGGCAATGGGTCGGGACAGCATGTGCTGGCGGCCGCCTTGTGGCACCTGGCAGGGGTGCAGATCACCCATGTGCCCTATCGGGGCGCTCAGCCTGCCTATGCCGATTTGCTGGGGGGGAGGGTGGATGTGTTTTTCGATCTCTCTCCCACCGCGCGTGTGCACGTGGATGCAGGCAGCCTCAAGCCGTTGGCGGTGTCGGGCTCCCATCGCTTGCCTATGCACCCGTCGGTGCCGACCTTGAAGGAAACAGGGGTGGCGGCTTTGGAGTTGGAATCCTGGTTTGGATTCTTTGCACCGGCTCGTACACCTGCGCCCGAGCTGACACGCTGGCGTGCCGAATTTGCTCGTGCGGCCCAGTCACCTGACGTGATGGAGCGTTTTGAGAAAGCCGGTGGACGTCCCATGGCGGTCATCGGTGAGGACGCAAGAGCCCTGCTGCGAAGAGACTTGGACCGCTGGGTGCCTTTGATGCGGGCAGCAGGTTTACAACCTGAGTGAAGGCGTCTTCACGACGGACCTGAGTGCCGGACGAACCTCACCAGGATTCAAGCCGAGACGCATTCTTGCTGCGGCGTGCCTCCAGCCAGTGAGTCATCCTGGGGATCAGCGTGGGAAAGATCAGCCATACCACCAGGCTTGCGCAAGGGTAGCCTGTTGCTATCCTGCGGATCCACTCCGGCCATCCGCCTGACGGTCCCCAGCCCGCCAGCAACATGGAGCCCGTGATGCCTGCGGCCGATGTGAGCAAGCAACCCAGCAGGCCGACCAGGATGATGGTTTTCTTGGAGGGCACTTGACCGACGTGATACATGATGGTTGGCAAGAGGAGAATGACGAAAAGCCATCTATCGTAGGGTGATTCAAAGCGACATGCAATCCATGAAAATCAGCATTCGGCGTTGGTGGACAAAAGGCAAGCGCTTCATTAACTTCACTCTGTCGAAACTCTGCGGAGAAGCGATGGATTGGCAACCCTACATCAAGGCAAGCTGGGAAATGGTCATGGCAGCAGAAGGCCAGACCAAAATTGTGCTGGATGATGAGCTTGAGAGCTATCTGGTTCAAATGATGGCGCGCAATTTTCGCAACCATCGCCTGCCCCCCGACATCCTGTGCCTGGAATTGGCACACGCACGTCGAGCCGAGGATTACCGGCATATCGGAGACAGCTGTCTGTTTGTCGATGCCTGGAATATTCGCCGAGCCAGACTGGTGTCACGCGACTACTACCAGCGCCTGGGGCAAATTGCCTACAGCCATGCCGCACTGGCTTCCAAACCCTTTGACGCCTTTTTGGAACGTGTCGGGCGAGAGTTCAAGCTCTTGAGCCAAGTTTTGGCAGGTGTTCAAGCCCTCAGGCAAGCATAGAGTGACAGGACATGACCGGTGCTGATACCGGTCATGCTTGGTGGTGCGTTAGACGATGACTTCCACCTTGGCTCGCTTGGCAACCTTGGTCCAGGTGTCTATCTGACCTTGGATCAATTTGACAAAATCATCCCCGACCACGGCAGATTTTCTCGGAAGTGTTTGCAACTCTTCCAAGCGACTCATGATGTCCGGTTTGGCCAGAATATCGGGCACCAGGGCCGTCAATCTTTGCGCGATGGGTGCTGGCAGGTTCTTCGGCGCAGACAGCCCCAGCCACTGCGAACCTGTCATGGAAGGGAATCCCAATTCGGCGAAGGTCGGAATTTGTGGAAGGGCGGCCAGGCGTTGAGGCGTCGAGACCGCCAGTGCGCGCAAGGACCCTGCTTTCAATTGCGCCACGTTCGTCGTGATGGGGTCGAACAGGCTGTCAATTTGACCGCTGAGCAGGTCTTGCATGGCGGGCGCACTGCCTTGGTAGGGCACATGGTCATGTTGCGGTGCAGAGCCTTCAATTTTCAAGAGCTCGCCATACAAATGGTTGGCAGATCCAATGCCTGATGTTCCATAGCGCACAGGCTTGGTTTTGGCGGCTGCAATGTATTGACCCAGTGTCTGGTAGGGCGACTGGGCTCGAACCAGAATGACCATCGGAGCTTCCACCAGCATGGCCAAATGACTGAAATCAGCCACGGGGTCGAAGGGCATGACGTTGCGCGTGGCCGCCGCGTAGATGTGCACAGAGGCATGACTGACGAGGAGCGAGTAGCCATCTGCCGGTTGTCGAGAGACATACTCCGTGCCAATCAAGCCACCAGCGCCTGCTTTGTTCTCAACCACCACCGTTTGTCCCAATGCCTGTGAAAGATGAGGTGCCATCAAACGCGATACGGTGTCGACCAGCCCTCCGGGGGGAAACTGAGCAATCAGACGAACGGGGCCCCTGCTGGGCCAGCCCGAGGATTGAGCTCCGACCCAGCTCGGAACAGACAGCAAGGTGCTTCCAGCAGCAGCAATCAGATGACGACGTTTCATGCAGACACTCCTTTTGGTCTTGGAAAGATTTAACGAACTACCCAAGCTTTTGCAGAATTCATGCCAAGGTCCAAGATGTCGAGCTGGAACAGTAATTGCACTCGTAAGTGATCGCTCGTTGGCATGGATGCACGTTCTTGGTGAATCATCTGTTGCACCGCCTTAGTGCTTTTCAAGGCGACTCCGGTGTTCATTGAAGTGCAAATCAATCGATGTGCACCATCCTGGCGTTGATCCAATCAACCACGTTGTTGCAGCACTTGAAGAAGGAATCCGATATGACAGATGAAAGACCGAAGTACATGGATCGATTGCCCGACCATGGACGGTTTGCCTACAGCGCCATCACTCAGCGCCCTTTTTATCGATGGCCCGATGGATCTGGATTGGCTGTCTACCTGGCGCTTAATATTGAACACTTCGCGTTTGGTCAAGGCATGGGGGCTGCGATCGGTCCTGCCTCACCCCAACCGGATGTGTTGAATTACAGCTGGCGAGAGTATGGCAACCGAGTTGGCGCTTGGCGCTGCCTGGAGTTGTTTGATCAGTTGAAGATGCCATTCGCGGCACTGATCAACACCGCCCTTTACGACCATTGCCCCGGCTTGGTGGAAGCCTGCGTTGCGCAAGGTGCTGAGCTGGTGGGGCATGGTCACAGCAACGCCGAGCGACAAGGGGGATGGCAAGAGTCCGATGAGCGGGCCTTGCTGGTGAAATGTCGAGAGACGATTCTGCAAAACAGCGGGCAAACCGTTCAAGGTTGGCTGTCACCCTGGATCAGTGAAAGCCGATCGACGACGGATTTATTGGCCGAGTCGGGGTATACCTATACGCTGAATTGGTGTCACGATGATCAGCCGATTCGGATGAGAACCCGACAAGGCGAAGACCTCTGGTCGGTCCCGTATCCTCAAGAGCTCAATGACATTCCGATGATCGTGGCGCGTCAGATGGATGGAAAAGACTTTGCACAAATGTTGATCGATCAATTCGATGAAATGCTTGAGCAATCTCGGCATCAACCGCTGGTCATGGGCATTGCACTTCACCCCTACTTGGTGGGGCAGCCCTATCGACTGCGTCACTTGCGACGAGCCTTGAGCCACATCGCGCGTGCTCAGTATCAGGGCCAGGTGTGGATGTCGACGCCCGGTGACATCGTCCGTCATGTTGAATCACTTCCTTGAATGCCTGGATTCACTCCTTTGAAGCTCCGTTGACGGTGAGGGCTAGGGAAACCTCGGGTGCATGAAAGCAAAATAATGCACAAAAATTCTCTTGTGCAAAAAGCAAGAGACATCCTCACCGACTCATCCTTGTCCCTCACCGAGCAGGCCCTCATCAGCCTGCGGCGTGATGTCAAGATGGGCGTGCATCAGCCTGGCAAAAAGCTCAAGGTGGATGAGTTGCAATCGATCTACGGCTTTTCCAGCAGTCCTTTGCGAGAGGCATTGAGCAAACTCAGCCAGGAAGGCTTGATCCGTGCTGACGATCGAAAGGGCTTTCGCGTGGCTGAAATCTCCAGGACAGATCTGCAAGACATCACCCGCATGCGACAGATGCTCGATATTCAGGCGCTCGAATTGTCCATGCAGGCTGGTGACGACGAGTGGGAAGCCAACATTGTTTCAACGCACTACAAGTTGGACAAGCTGGAGCGAGCCTTTGGCGATGGGCCGGTGGTGTTGGATGAGGTGTGGATGGAGGCGCACAAGGCGTTTCATCTGTCCTTGCTATCGGCTTGTGGCTCGGTGCGTCTCCAGCAGTGGTGCGCCAGTCTCTTCGATCAAGCCGAGCGGTATCGCCAATTTTCGGCGCGCCATCGACAGGTGGGTCGCCGCAAGTCCCATGAGCACAAGCGAATCATGGATGCGGTGCTCAAACGGGATGTGTCAACGGCCTGTGGCCTGTTGACTGAACACATGGCCAGCACGCAAAAAAATGTGCTGGCTGCATTGAATCTCTAAATTGATTTTTTTCAGGAGTCCAAATGAAACTGCTTTCTTTCATGAATGAGGGTCGCGAGACCTGGGGTGCTGTGGTGGGTGATGGTGTGGTGGATTTGGGCAAACGACAGCCTCAGCACGCCACCTTGGCCGACTACATCGCCAGTGGTGCCTATCTTCAAGCCGCCAAGTACGTGCAAGGCTTGAGTGCGGACGCCAAGCTGGACGCAATCACCTATCTTCCTGTGATTCCCCGGCCAGAAAAAATCATCTGTGCGGTGCGCAATTACATGGACCACCACCAAGAGGTGCTGGCGGCAGGCATGCATCGTGAATTGTCCGAAGAGCCGCCGATTTTTCTGCGCGTCTGGCGTTCGCAAACGGCACACAACCAGCCCATTGTGCGTCCACGCGTTTCAGAATCATTGGATTGGGAGGGAGAGTTGGCCGTCATCATCGGCCAAGGCGGACGTGATATCTCGGAAGCCGACGCTTTCAAGCATGTGGCCGGCTATTCCATCTACAACGATGGCAGCGTTCGTGAGTGGCAATTCCACGCCAAGCAAATTGCGTCTGGGAAAAATTTTGAATCCACCGGGGGCTTTGGTCCGTGGATGGTGACGGCCGATGAAATCGCGCCCAATCGCCAGCTCAAACTTGAAACGCGACTCAATGGCAAGGTGGAGCAATCCAGTCATACCGGCCACATGATTTTCAGTATCCCCAAGCTGATCAGTTATGCCTCCACCATCTTCACACTGTCGCCGGGTGACGTGATCGCCACCGGGACACCCGCCGGGGTGGGTTGGAGCCGCAAACCTCCATTGTTCATGAAGCACGGTGATGTGTGCGAAGTGGAGATCGAGGGCATTGGCGTTTTGCGCAATCCGATTGTTGACCAGGCCTGATCGAGCGTCAGTCCACCGGATTCATAGCAAGCCGACACCATGAGGTCGGCGCCTGATTCGACCACATCCAGAGGAGACATCATGCAGCGTAGACATCTGTTGGGAGCGGCTGGCGTTCATGCGTTGGCTTGCGTGGCGGGGCCTGCCTGGGCGCAGGCCTATCCAGATCGAGCGATCAAAATTCTGCAAGGTTTTGCCCCTGGGGGCAATGCGGACAACATTGCCCGCACCATCGGGGCAGAAATGGCCAAGGGCCTGGGCCAATCCATCGTGGTGGAAGCGCAAACCGGTGCGGGTGGCACGATTGCCTCTGCAGCAGCGGCCCGAGCCAAACCCGATGGTTACACCCTGTTGCTGGCCACCGGTGGGCATGCGGTGGCGGGCGCTTTGTACGGCAACTTGCCCTACAAGACGGTGGCTGATTTCGAGATGATTTCGACCATCACCTATTTTCCATTTCTCATCGTGACCTCCGGAGATTCCAAGCTCAAGTCCTTTGCTGACTTGCTGGCTGCAGCTCAGAAGGACCCGCAGGGGTTGAGCTATGGCACCGCCGGTATCGGATCCACCCACCATCTGGCCGGAGAGCTGCTGGCCAAGATGGCCAAGGTGAATTTGCTGCACGTGCCTTATCGGGGCGATGCGGCCTCCATCACGGCCATGTTGTCCAACGATGTGAGCTTCATCATCGCGCCACCGACAGCGGTGATGGCCAACATCAAGGCTGGCAAACTCCGGGCCCTGGCCACCACGGGACCGCAGCGATGGGCCGGTTTGCCCGATTTGCCCAGCGTGGCAGAGCAGGGGGTGCTTGGTTATGACGTGCGCTCATGGGCGGGGCTGCTCGCTCCGGTGGGAACACCGCGCGCCATTGTGGACCGATTGAACCAGGAAGTGCTGAAAGCCTTGCAAGTCGTTTCGGTCAAAACCCGTCTGGAAGACATGGGCGGAGAGGCCAAAGGCAGCACGCCTGAGGAGATGAAGGCCATGGTGAGTGCTGAACTCCAGAAATGGATTCAGGTGGTGGCTGACGCCAAGATTCCCAAGCAGTAAGAGCCTGATTCATTCACTGTGATGCGAGCCATTCAAATCTTCCAGCCAGGTGACCCAGAAGTCTTGACCGAGGTGGAGATACCCACCCCAGAGGCGGGCCCAGCTGAGCTGCGTGTCAAGGCAGAGGTGTTGGGTATTGGTCGACCCGATGTCTTGGTGCGAAAAGGAACTTACAAATGGATGCCCCCCTTGCCGGCGATCCCCGGCAGCGAGCTCGTGGGCATCGTGGATCAAGTGGGCGCTGGCGGTCCTGACGAGCTTCTGGGACGACGCGTTCTGGTCAGTGCGCGCGAGTTGCCTGTTCGTGGGGGCTGTTATGCCGAGTACATCTGCGTGCCTGCCACCGCGGTGTATGTGTTGCCCGATTCGATCGACGCCGTGGATGCCGCCAGTTTGCCCAACCTGCAATTGGTCAATGCCTTGTGGACCTGCACGGGGGATCGCCCCATTCGCACCTTGCTGGTCACCGGGATCTCCGGTGGTGTCGGGTCGATGCTGACCCAATTTGCTCGCATGAAGGGGGTGCGGGTCTTGGGCACCACCTCGTCGCCAGAGAAGGCGCGGTTTGTCATGAGTCAAGGCGTGTCTTGTGTGGTCCAGAGCGATCCAGGGACCTGGGTGGATCAGGTGATGCAGGCCACGCAGGGACAAGGGGTCGATGTGGCCATTGATCAACTGGGCGGAGACGCTTTGATCGCTTGTCTGCGCAGTCTGGCCCCGATGGGGGCGGTGTTGTCGATCAACGTGATCAAGGGCATGCCAACGCAGGATGTGTTCAAGGAGATGCGTACGCTGCTTGCGCGCAGCTTGTCCTTGCGTACCTTCTCCATGCACACGTTTGATGAGGACATTCGCATTCGCCGCGGATTGATGCATCAGGCGATCGAACAAATGGCGAGCGGTCAGGTCAAAGCGCCGCCATCCCAGGTATTGGATCTATCTCAAATTCAACATGCACATTCGTTGCTGGATGAGGGCGCAAGCCGTGGCAAGTTGGTGGTCAAAATCTGAAGGAGTTGGAAATGTCAAGCAGCTTTAAACCTGTCCTGTCTCATGTGGGCGTGTCTTGTTTTGACATCGACAAGATGATTGATTTTTACTGCCATGTGTTTGATTTCACCGTCACCGACAAAGGACCGGGTTTCACATTTCCGTTCATGCTGGCCTTCCTCAGCGTCAACCCCAGTCAACATCATCAATTGGCGCTGGCTCAAAACAGGCCAGAGGGTGCCCCCAGCACGGTGATGCAGTTGTCGTTCAAGGTGGATACGCTGGATGATTTGCGTGAGGCGCGTCGGCGTGCATTGGACAGGGGCGCGACGAAGATGCGTGGGCTCAATCACGGCAATGCCATCTCGATTTACTTCTTGGACATCGAGGAAAACACGGTCGAGGTTTATCTGGATACTCCCTGGTATGTCAAGCAGCCGCACGGAGATCCCCTGGATCTGGAGAAAGACGATGCTTTCATCTGGGCAGAGACCGAAAAAATCGTGCGAGCCGACCCTACCTTCATGCCCGTAGAGGACTGGGCCAAGAAAGTCTTCGGGGGCGCTTGATCCGGCCAGTCAGTCCAGTTTCACACCCGCCATCTTCACGATTTGTCCAAACTTTTCATATTCGGACTTGATGAAGTTTTTGGCTTCTGCCGGGGTCATCGGAGGGGCCACAATATTCCCCATGGACACGATTTTCTGTCGCACTGACGCGGACTCCAGAATTTTGCTGACTTCCTTGTGCAAGCGATCAATCACCGGCTTGGGGGTCTGTGCAGGCGCAAAAAGCGCCCACCAGCCAATCACGTCATAGCCTGCAATCCCGGCTTCAGCCATGGTGGGCACATCGGGAGTGGCCGCAGAGCGGCTGGTACCGGACGTGGCCAGTATTCGCACCTTTCCTGCTTTGGCTTGTGGCATCAAGACGCTGGTGTTGTCAAAGAAGAAGGACACCTGTCCTCCCATCAAATCTTGCAAGGCTGGGCCTGAGGATTTGTAGGGCACATGCTCGAAGTCGGACTTCGACAGATTGGCAAACAATGCAGAGGCGAGATGGCTGGTGGTGCCATTGCCTGATGAGGCGTACATCAGCTTTTGTGTTTTGTGCATCGCCAATAAATCGGCAACGGTACGTGCGGGTGAATTGACCGGTACGCCCAGCGCGTAGTCACTGATGGCCAGCACGGTGATGGGTTCGAAATCTTTGAGCACATCGTACCCCAGTCGCTGATACAGCCAAGGGTTGATGCCATGCGTCGAGCTGGTGCCATTGAGCAAGGTGTAGCCATCTGGCGCGGCTGCAGCCACCGCTTTGGCGCCAATGCTGCCTCCAGCCCCGGGTTTGTTGTCAATCAAAATGGTTTGGCCCAGTGCTTCAGTCAGTGAGGGAACCAGCATTCGGCTCAAACTGTCGCCGCCTCCGCCGGGCGTGAACGGCACCACGATGGTGATGGTTTTGGAGGGCCACTGGGGCGTGTTTGTTTGTGCCTGTGCAGACAAGCCGATCAGGCAAGCGACTGTGGCTGCCATCCATCGTGACAGTTGGCGGAAGGACTGGGGGGTGTAGGAGGACATGTGATTGAATGGGGTATTGAGGCAAGACAATGGGAAGTGACCTGCATGCACTCTGACGATCGCTGACTCAGGGGCAACGCCATCATGCGCATGAATGGCTGCATTTCAGCAACAAAGGGGCCTTAGACCTATTCTCGTTTACACCAAGCGACACCCGCACCCTGGAGGGGTGGTCGTTGATGTCGAGTTGACAGGGAGCAAAAACTTGAGTTAGCATTCGATCCAATGATGATAGCGCTAACATTTGGATGCGCAAAATCACCTGGAGATGCCTCATGAACCGATTTTTAACGCCAGCGCAAGTTGAACAGTACCACGAGGAAGGCTATGTGATCGTGGAGGGCGTGGTCGATGATGTCACACGTCAGCGCATGAAGAACGCGTTGAACGAGTTGGTGGAAAAATCCAGGGCGGTCAGCGCTCATGATGACATCTACGATCTGGAGCCCGGTCACACCGCCGATGATCCGCGAGTGCGTCGTATCAAAAAGCCACACCTGGTCTACCCCGTTTTCAACGAGTTTCTGTACTCAGACAAGTTCAAAGCCATCTCTCAGGATTTGCTGGGGGAGAGTGTGCGCCTGCATGGCTCCAAACTCAATCTCAAAGCCCCGCATTTCGGCTCGCCCGTCGAGTGGCACCAAGACTGGGCTTTCTATCCACACACCAACGACGATGTCACCGCAGCGGGCGTCATGTTGGACGACACCACCGTCGAAAACGGAGCCATGTACGTCATCCCAGGCTCGCACAAAGGGCCCACCTACGACCATCATGGTCCGGACGGCCATTTTTGCGGAGCGATGGATCCAGAAACGTGTGGCGTGGATTTCAGCAAGGCCGTCGCCTGCGAGGGCCCTGCCGGCTCGGTGTCTTTTCACCACGTTCGAGCGATCCATGGGTCTGCGCAGAACACCTCCAACCGTTCGCGGGGGTTGTTGCTGTACGAGATGGCTGCCGCTGACGCTTACCCCATCCTGGCGCGAGACGACTGGAAGGCCTTCACTTCGCGGCTCATGTATGGTCAGGAAAGCATTGAGCCGAGACTGGTCAATGTACCCATCCGTATGCCGCTGCCCCCTGCCAAAAACCAAGGTTCCATCTACGAAAACCAAACGGCCGGCAAGCGATACTTCGGGTTTGTGGAGCAGGGTGGCCGTAAGACGGCCACGACCTGAACCACGGGTCTTTGGATTACTCCAGACTGATGTTCTTGCGCTGCACCAGCTTGCCGTAGATGCGACTCTTGATGTCCGCCTGTTTGCGGATTTCGTCGGCAGACCAGTTGAGTGTTTCAAACGCAAAGGTATTGAAGCGAGCCTTGATCTCAGGATCGGCCAGCACTTTTTGCACATCTGCGTTGATGCGTGCCGAGATGTCCGCAGGCAAGCCCTTCGGAGCCACCAGCACCACGAATGAGTTCACGTCGAGGCCCTTGGGACCACCAGCTTCGCCGACTGTGGGAACGTTGGGCATTTGCGGCACACGCTTGGGTGCGGCGATGGCGATGTAGCGAATCTTGCCGACCTTGAACACGCCGGCGCTCGAGGGGATGGAGGCCAATGCCCACTGAACATCGCCAGTGCCCACGGAGGTATAGAGCTGAGAGACCTCGCGGAAAGGCACGTGGGTCATGTCGATCTCGGACAAGAGCTCAATCTCTTCGCCGCCCAAATGACCTGGGCTGCCAATGCCCCAGGAGCCAAAACTGATTTTGCCAGGCGATGCCTTGGCATCGGCAATCAGGTCCTTCACGTTTTGCCACTTCGACTCTGTGGGTACAGCAATGAAGAACGGTGTTCTGAAGAGGGTGGCCACCGGATCGAAAGTCTGGAGAGTGACGAAGTTCTTTGACTTGTAGAGATAAGGCACGGCGGCCAGGTGTTCGCTGTCGAGTTGCAACAGTTGATAACCGTCAGCAGGCAGTCGTTGAACTGCATCCATGGCAATGAAACCGCCACCCCCAGGTTTGTTGTTGACCAACACCGGTTGGTTCCACAGCTTGGACAGTTTGTCGGAGACTTGGCGCAACACAGCGTCGGGTCCACTGCCAGCGGCAAATGCCGTGGTGATGGTGACGGGCTTGTTGGGATAAGTGGTTTGAGCCAACACGGATGAAGCAGAGATTGCTGTCAAGGCGCAGACGGCACTGATCAGGAATTGACGTTTGAGGCGTGTCATAGGAACAGATCCTGTGAGATGTAATCAATCAGAGAGTGGTTATTCGGGCTGGCCGATGGTCAAGGCAATTTCTGCCACGCCAGCCACACGACCGGTGATCTTGTCGCCCGGCACGACGGCATTCACACCTTCGGGGGTGCCGGTGTAAATCAAATCGCCGGGCTGCAGGTGATAGAATAGGGAGAGGTCGGCAATGATCTCGCGGATATTCCAGATCAATTTGTCGACGTCGGAGGCTTGCTGGGTCACGCCGTTGACTTCCAGTGCGATCGCTCCTTTTTCAATCACTTGTCCAGGCATCGGAACAATCTCGCTGATCACAGACGACTGCTCCACATCCTTGCCCAAGTCCCAGGGGCGTCCCTTGTCACGGGCCACCAGTTGCAGGTCCCGGCGTGTCATGTCGAGACCCGCGGCATAGCCATAGATGATCTCGTGTGCATGGGCAGCGCTGACGCGAAAACCCGCCTTGCCGATGGCCACCACCAGCTCCATTTCAAAATGGAAATTCTTTGTCTCGGGCGGATAGGCCACCGTGGCTCCGCTGGGCGTCAATGTTTGCGGAGCTTTGGTGAAGTAGAACGGTCGCTCGACAGATTTGTCCACGGGTTTGCCCATCTCGATGGCATGAGCATGGTAATTGCGTCCGACAAAAAACAGCCGATTGATTGGAAATTGCTGGGTGTTTCCGCGGATGGCCACCGATTGAACTGAGGGGGGAGGAAATAGGTATGAGGTCATGATTGAACGGGATGGAACATGAAAGACGGGGCCGCCTTCTGGCAGCCCCGTGGTGAAGAGGATGGTTGAAATCAGCCGCGGTTTTCGTACACGCCAAGTTTGCGGTGCAGGGGAGATTCGTCGGCGATGAACACAAAAGACGGTTGGTGTGCGGACAGGTTTTTCAACGTCACTGCCTCATACCCTGGCGCGCAGCAGGTGTCGGCCTCGCGCATTGCGAACGTGCTGTTCAGAATCTGGGCTTCGACTTGGCCTTCAACGACGTGAAAGACCTGGGCAGGTGAACGCGCAGGCAGACGCAACACCTGACCCGGGCGCAGCATGAGCGCATAAAACCCCAGAATGTTTTGAACATCGTCCCCTGTTTCCGGGTTGATGTAGGTCACCTGGACACATTCCTGTGACGGGTCATCCTGCGCCAGGGTGATGAGCGCAGACTTGGTGTCTTTCCAAGGGTAGCGCAGCATAGGATAGGCCTTGCTGTTGCGCTCGAACATGCGAGTCGGGGCAATGCCGGATCGGACATTTTGCTGATCGCTGTGACCGGGCTTGATGGTCTGGCGCTGGCCTTCAATGGCATAGGATGTTTCAAGATAAAACACAACCGGCAAGTCCAACACATCCAGCCACACCACGGGGGTTGTGCCATCGTGGCCATGCTCGTGCCACAGGCCCGTGGGTGTGAGGATCAGGTCGCCCCTTTCCATCTCGCACTTTTCACCATCCACCGTGGTGTAAGCGCCTTCCCCTTCGACAATCATCCGCACCGCATTGGGCGTATGACGGTGCGAGGGCGCCCATTCGCCAGGCAACAGCAATTGCATGCCCAGATATATCGCTGCGCTGGCCTTCATGTTCTCCAGGCCGTGACCGGGGTTGGCCAGCACCAGAACCCGGCGCTCGGCCTTTTCCATGGGCGTCAGATCACCTGCCTGAAGCAACAGAGGACGCAATGTCTCGTATGACCAGTAGGTCGCTTGCGTCTGCCGAGTGGGCACCTTTGGTGGCAATACCGAGCGCAAGCTGGGCCACAGGGGCACCAGGTTCAAGGCGCTCAGCTCCTGACGGTAGCTGAGTGGGAGGTCTTCGAGCTTTCCAAGTTCTGACATGATGTGTCTCCTGAGATTCAGCCTTGTTGCAGGCAGTTGTTGACGTTCCAGCTGTACAGCCATTCCATGGCGTCGTAAAAACGCTCTTGTGTGCGGCCCTTCCACAGACTGTTGCGGATCAGCCGTTCCACGCCGGTGGCGTGGTACAGGCGTCCCATTTCGCGGCCGGACAACACAATGCGTCCCGTGCGTGTCACGCGGTTCTTGGCATACAGTGGCAACGCCTGATCCCACTGGTTATTGCTGAAGCGCAGCGCCTCGCCCAGGGTCACCGCGTCTTCCAGCGCCATGCAGGCACCTTGTGCCATGTACTGAGTGGTGGGGTGCGCGGCATCACCCAGGATGGTGGCGCGTCCAAACACCCAGGTGTCGATCGGCTCTCGGTCTGCGGTGGCCCAACGCTTCCAGCTTTTGGGCAACTCGATGAGCTGGCGCGCTTTGGGGCAAATGCCCTGAAAGTAACTTTCGACTTCTTCTTTAGAGCCATCAGTCACGCCCCAGACTTCTTGCTGGCGACTGTGGAAAGTCACGACCACGTTGTACTGTTCGCCCCCTCGCAATGGATAGTGCACCAGGTGACACTTCGGTCCCGCCCACAGGCTGGCGGCGTTCCATTTGAGGTCATCGGGGAAATCGGCTTTATCGATCACTGCACGGTAAACCACATGACCGGTCACCCGTGGCGGGTCATTGACGTACTGGGCACGCACAACCGACTTGCCACCATCGGCACCGATGAGGGCCTGCCCAGTCCAACGTCGACCGTTCTGGTCGATGGCGGTCACGGTCTTCTCGGCTTCGTTTTGCTCGATCTTGACAATTCGAGTGTTGGTAAAGAACTCGACACGGCCAGTTTCGGACGCACCTTCCAGCAACGAGGAATGTATGTCCACGCGGTGGATCACGGCATAGGGGTTACCAAAGCGCTGGCGAAAGGCTTCTCCCGTTTCCAGTCTGCCAATTTGATATTCATCGATGGCGTCATGCATGACCATGTAGTCGGTGTAGACGGCTCTTCCGCGGGCCTTGTCGCCCACGCCCAGTGCATCGAAGGCATGGAATGCATTGGGACCGAGCTGAATGCCCGCACCAATCTCGCCGATCTCTGGCGCTTGTTCTAGCACCTGGACTTGAAATCCCTGACGGACCAGGGCCAGTGCAGCGGCCAGGCCGCCAATTCCGCCGCCAGCAATGATGACAGGGAGGGATTTGTTCGAAGTGTTCATGGTGCTTTCAAAAATGTCTTTCGACAAAATCAGCAAAAATATCGACAGTGTACTTACTAAATATGAGCGTGTCTACCGGCATTGTTAAAAATCAGGGTAAACACTGATTTTTGAGCGTTGATGTCACTGCGCGTGCATCACGGGTGTGGGCATGGCCAATCAAGTTGATTCGCCCAGACGTCCATCTCGGTAATCGCTCAAGGCCTGGTAAATCTCTTGTTGTGTGTTCATGACGAATGGCCCGTACTGAACAATAGGTTCTTTCAAAGGTTTGCCAGCGATCAGGATCAGCTTGGCGTCTTCACTGGCATCGATCACCACCCCATCGGCTTGTGGATCGTTGGACAAAATGGCCATGCGTTGTACCGACACGGCTTGATCCCCAATGCTGACCTGACCACGGTAGACGTAGAGAAATGCGTTGTGAGTGACAGGGATTTTTTGCTCAAAGCGTGAACCCGCAGGCAGATGGATGTCGAGATACAAGGGTTGAGTGATCTCGCGCGTCACCGCACCCTGCACGCCGTGACTGGCTCCAGCAATAAGAGTCACCTCCGCGCCGGAGGGAGTTCGCAACTTGGGCAACTGGTCGTTTTGAAAGTCGCAGTACCAGGGGTCGCTCATTTTTTCTGAGCTGTGCAGGTTCAACCAGAGTTGAAAGCCCTCCATGACCCCCTCTTCCTGCTGAGGGATCTCCGAGTGGATCACGCCTTTGCCGGCGGTCATCCACTGCACGTCACCGTTTTGCAGCAATCCTTCGTTCCCAGCGCTGTCGCGGTGCAACATACGACCGGCAATCATGTAGGTGACGGTTTCAAACCCACGGTGCGGATGGTCGGGAAACCCAGCAATGTAGTCGTCAGGCTTGTCGCTGCCAAAGGCGTCGAGCATCAGGAAGGGGTCCAACCGATGTTGTAGGGGCTGAGTGAGCACCCGGTTGAGCTTGACGCCTGCACCGTCAGAAGTGGCTTGACCAGTGACAAGGCGCTCTACCGTGCGAGAAGTCGATACCGGATCAAAGGTGGCGTTGTGGATGGGCGAGAGGTTCATGTCAGCTCCAGGTTGAAAAACAGAGTGCGCAAGCACACTCTGCGAGGGGGGCGTCAGCCTATCGACGATGGTCTCAAGCGCGACGTGCGTCCAGACTCCAGCCGCCAGCACCACTGGCGGCCATGGCCAGCAAGCCACCGACCACGGCGATGTTCTTGAAGAACAGCAGCTGTGTCACGAAAGCCTGATCTGCCGGTGCTGCCCAATAAGCGTGGAAAAAGACGCTCGCGACCAGCGTGAACACAGCCAGCACCACGGCTGCAATTCGGGTTCCAAAACCAGTCAACAACGCCAAGCCACCGACAATTTCGACGACCAGGGCCAAGGCAGCGGCGAGTGTGGGCAGTGGCAAGCCAACCGACGAAATATAGCCGACGGTGCCGACAAAGCCGGTCAGCTTGCTGATACCCGCAGGCAGGAACAAAGCGACCATGAGCACGCGCGCGGCGAGGAGAAGGGCATTGGAGAGCTTGTTGGACATGATGTTTTCCTTGAATGGAGAGTGATGAGAAGCGCAACATGGGATGCGTTCAAGGAGTTTATGGACGAACAATGAATATAAAAATAACTGAATACGGATATGATTGTTTCTGTGATGGAACAATCAAAGACATTCATCGACCCCAATGACTTGCTGATCTTTGCCAGCGTGGCAGAGTTGGGCAGCTTCAGCAAAGCGGCTGAGCGCATGTCATTGCCCAAATCGACGGTATCGCGCCGACTGGCGGCACTGGAGCAACGCCTGGGCGAGCGGCTGCTGCTTCGCACCACCCGACGTCAGTCCCTGACCGAATTTGGCTTGCTATTGCTGGAGCATGCACGTCAGGTCGTGGCTGAAATCGAGGCAGTGTCTGCTCTCAGGGAGCGGCGACAAGCCAGCCCCAGTGGACGTTTGCGGGTATCGATGCCCAGTGACTTTGCCAACCTGCTGCTGGCCGAATCCATGGCTGCGTTTGTGGCGCTTTATCCCTCCATCCAGTTGGAGCTGGATTTGTCGCCTCGACGCGTCGATCTGTTGGGCGAAGGCTTCGATGTGGTGTTGCGGATGGGACATTTGCCCGACGATGCGTCTCTGGTGGCAAAGCGCCTGGCGGATTTTTCATTTGGCCTGTACGCTTCCCCCGGCTACTTGGCCGAGCTGGGTGAGCCCGCGCATCCCGAGGACCTGACCCGCCATGTGGCCATACGCATGCTGCGGGCCGATGGTGATGCGGCCCCGTGGTCGCTGCAGAAAGGCGAACAGCACTGGCAAGGAATACCGCCGGGCCGAATCAATGCCAATGCCCCCGAATTGCTGATCAGGATGGCCTGCGCTGGAGCCGGAATTGCAGCGGTACCTGACCACTTTGCTTCTGCCGAGGTACGGCGTGGCGCTTTGCGACGTGTGTTGCCAGAATGGTGTTTGCCCAGCCACACGGCGTGGGCAGTTTTTCCGGAGCGCAAGTTGATGCCTGCCAAGACCCGTGTCTTCATCGACATGTTGCAAACTGCGCTGGCGCAGGTCACACCATCGGGTTTGTCTCATTGCGTGAATCTTCCAGCACGGATCCAATGACGTTCGTCATGAAATCGAACTCTCAATTCAAGGAGCGAAAATGAGCATTCCAGTGGTCAAACCCAAACGCAACGAAGTGCTCCAGTGTGTGGCGCGGTACAGTGAGTTGACACCCGTCACCACGGGCCTGCCCGACATGCATCTGGAGCAATGCAAGCGGACATTTCTAAGCGTTCTGGGGTTTGAGCAGCCCAGAGGTGAAGTTCAGCACTCTCCATTTGGCAATCATGTGTCTCCTCGCATCACCAGCCAACCGACCGGTTTCGGTGCCGCCTTTGTGAGATCTCGCCCTGGTTGTGGCGTGTTGATGCATGCGCATGACACCTCCGAGTCATTCATGCCGATTGAAGGGCGCTGGATGGTCCAGTGGGAAGGGGCTGATGGTATCGATCAGGTCATCCTTGACCCCATGGACTTCATTGCTGTTCCCATCGGTGTTCAGAGGCGCTTTGAGTGCGTTGAGGCGCCTGCGGGCAAAGACGAGGGGATACTCTTTGCCATCATCAGTGGCGAAGCTCCTGCTGTGGAGTGGTCGCCCGAAGCGGTCAAGCTCATGACCGATTCAGGTGCATCCGTCGTTCGTGCGGCAGGCTGAACGGCGGGCCGCCTCTGCTTGGGTTGCCGGGGTCTGTGCGACTCCGAGCAATACTGGGCCTGGTTAAATTCACGTTGATACTGAGGTGTTTCAGGTCAGTTCAGGTGGCCTTGCAAACACCTCAATTCCATTTTTCGAAATGAGACAGCTATGTTGATGGGCGCGGTCCGAGTTGCTTTAAAGCGACCCTATGCGTTTGTCGTGATGGCGTTGTTGCTCTTGATCATGGGGCCGCTCGCAACCTTACGGACCCCCACCGATATTTTCCCTGACATCAAAATCCCGGTGCTTGCGGTTGCATGGCAGTACACAGGTTTGCCACCGGACCAGATGGCTGGCCGAATCAGCACGCTATACCAGAGGGCCCTCACCATCACGGTCAATGACATCGAGCATATCGAGGCAATGGCCTACGCTTGCATTGTGAAAATTTCTTCTGACCGGGTGTCAATGTTGCCATCGCCAATGCACAGGTGACCGCCATTTCTCAGGGGGTGCTCAAGCAGATGCCGACCGGCGTCAACATGGTTCGCCCATCATTGGTGACAATGCCTGGCGCTGCTATCCCCTGGCCGTATGGGGGTAAGTAACGGCTCGTTCATATTGATCTGGATATGATCAAGTTGCAAGCGCGTGGTTTGTCGGCCCACGACGTCTCCAATGTCCCGGCTGCGCAAAACCTGATACTGCCGGTCGGTACGAAAAAGATTGATCAATTCGAATATTCGGTTCGATTGAACAATGCGGTCCTAGGGATTGCGGAGTTGGGCAATCTGCTCATCAAGTTCGTCAACGGAAGCACCGTCTTTGTTCCCATGTTTTTCCTGGAAGACGACTCTCGCTTCCATTTTGTGCCGATGGCCATTTCCGTCATGCTCTTGCTGGCAGTGCTGGTGGTGGGCTACGGCATTTGGTCCAGAAACCAGGGCATGATCGCGCTGCAGAAAAAAGCGATGCTCTCTTTTGTTCCAACGGTGTTGGTGATTTCGCCGAAATCCCTGGATGGGTAAACCGCTTCTCTCGATTTACCTGCCAAGTTAGAGGCATATCCAAAAGCGCCCATCTACGCCCGAGTGAGTGGCTATACCAAATCGTGGCATGCCGACATTGGCGCCCTGATCAACGTCGGCGAAGCCCCAGGAACGGAGCTGTTCACGGTGCCCGAACAAATAGGCAAGTCGTATTCGGCACAGGTTCAATCGATGGCGCAAGCCATCGGAACGGGCTCGGGTGCCATGTTGATCCAGATGATTGCCGACAATTCCAATCGTGAATGGATTGCCGGTGGGCATGCGCAAGCCAGTGTTGAACGGTCCCAACCCCGTGGCCGATTGACCATACCTTCCGACGCGTTGATGATGGGCAAGGAAGGGCCACGGGTCGCGATGGTGGATGCGAACAACAAGGTGATGATCCAAAAAGTACAGATTGCTCGTGATTCCGGGGCCGTGATCGAGTTGGCCGCGGGTGTATCACCGACAGATCGAATCATTCAAAGTCCGCCGGATGGCGTATCTGCCGGCGATGTCGTGAAAGTGGCGTTGCCCGTTGCGGCATCTGCCCGATAAAGGGACTCGCAGAAGGGCCTGTGAGTCACATCAGAGAAACTTCCAGGCCGCTTTCACCAACCTCCTGACGAAGTCAGGGACCTGACCCGCTGAAAGCAAGCGGGTCGTCCAGGTCATTTGACTGTGGACCACGCCACGCTCATGGCTGAAGGTCTTGAACCCATGGTGGCCATGGGCGTAACCCATGCCTGAATGATGAATGCCTCCGAACGGCAAACGTCCGTGGAGGTAGTGCACCAATGCGTGATTGACACAGGCCCCGCCAGATACCGTCTGAGTGAGGACTCGATCAATGTGTTTGCGGTTTCTGCTGTAGATGTACAGCGCCAGGGGTTTGGGGGCGGCATTGATCGAAGCAATGACCGTGTCCAAATCTTGAAATCCGATCACGGGTAGCAATGGGCCAAAAATTTCTTCCTGCATCATGCGTGCATCGTTTGGAATTCGGTCAATGACCGTGGGCTGGACAAATCGTGATGCCTCATCCCAAGCGCCCCCCACAATGACCTGTGCACCTCGTGCAACAGCATCACTCAGCATGCCCTGCAATCGTGCGGCATGACGGGCATTGACGATTCGAGCCAGGTGGGGGCTGTCCTGTTGTTGCTGCAAGCTCGATCCGTAGGCTTTCGCCAATTCACGGCGACAGCACTCGATCCATGCAGCTTTGATGCTCTCGTGCACGTACACATGGTCAGGCGCAATGCAGGCCTGACCGGCGTTGGTGAACTTGGCCCATATGATGTTACGGGCCGCCAGTGGCAGATCGGCATCGGCATCCACAATCGTGGGGCTTTTGCCACCCAGCTCCAGGGTCACACTGGCCAAATGGTTGGAGGCAGCCGCCATGACTTGCTTGCCAACCGCAGGACTTCCGGTGAAAAAAACATGATCGAAAGGCAGCTGCTGAAGTGCCTGCGCGACATGCGCATCCCCCTCGATCACTGCCACCTCGTCTTCGCTGAACACCTCTCGGACCACCCGAGCGATCAGATTTGACAGGTGGGGTGTCAACTCTGAAGGTTTGAGGATGACCGTGTTGCCTGCGGCAACCGCGGACACCAAGGGGGACAGTGTCAAATTGACGGGGTAGTTGAAGGGACCCATGATCAGACAGCGTCCACGCGGCACATACTGGATATGACTGCGGGTGCCGAGGGTCAGCCAAGTGGGCCATACCCGCTTGGGCTTCATCCACGTTCGCAGGTGGCGGATGGCTTGGTTGGCCTCTAAACAAATGGGCAGGATTTCCCCCAGGTCGACTTCCCCCGGTGGCTTGTTGAAATCGGCCTCGGCCGCGCGATACCAGTCTTCGGTATGCGTGATGACCGCGTCCCTGAGTCGGCGAATTTTGGCAACGCGCTCTTGCCAGGTGGAGCCACGCAGTCGCAGGGCCGTGTCGGCTTGCCGCTCAAAAATGGATGTTGCGTGGGAGGTGATCACTTGGCATCTTCAGTGTAGATGCGGCCTCCGAATATCATTGCCGCGATACGGTAGAGCGCCACTTCCATGGTGGCGAAGCCCACGATCAAACCAAGCACCAACAGATTCTGGAGTTGAGAGGCATTCACCGAGGGTCTCCTTGTTCAGTCACGGCGATACACGCAAACAGTTTACGATCAAGTGGTGCAGACTGCTGGAGACATTGGCTTCAAGGGTTGCAGTGATGGCACAGACCGGGTTCGGCGTGCGACGACTTGACCGGTTCCTCACGGACGTGTCGGCACAGGCTGCAACTCCATACATAAGACTGGGCCAACTGGGTGGGGCGTTGACACCATCGACAAGGCAGTCCTGCTCGGTGTGTCACGATGGAAAAGCCCGGCATGGCGCATTGAGGGCAGGAGGATTGAATCTTTTCCAGCAGGTTCACACAAGCGCGCCGGATCATGTGCTGGCGCGTCGGGTTCCCCATCGAACGCAGGTCGTTTTCAACGTGAACCAAACGGTTGTCGGCCTCGCGCTGACCCGCCTCAAAGGCTCGCCGAAGCGAGGGCCAGTCCGACAGACCCTTGCGGATTCTGGGGTCTGATTCGCTGGCTGGACGAAGCATCAGGTGGTGTTCTGGAAATCCGGCTTCGATGGCGAATGTCTCCAGCTCTGGCCAGTATTTCAGCGTGCGTTGCAAATGGCGGGCAGGTCCTTGCGCCACGCCCACCATTTCCAGCTGGCTGTCATCGTCGATCCAAATCAGGACCTCGACGTTCCACGGCATGAGTCCGCCGAAAGGGTCGGGGCCGAAGGCGCCCTCGCTGGCGATGCCAATCGATGCGCCCATGAGGCGCATGCCGATCCGCGCTTTGGCGCGAGCCGTTTGCAATTGGGTGTCGAGGCGCTGGATCTCACCAGAAAAGGTGCCCAGTTGATCGGTGTCATAGCCCGTGGCCAGGGCGATCTGACAACCCAAGGCGGGTTCCAGGATTGGCCTGACCAAGGACTCTTTTCGGTGCTGGGTCAGAAACGCGACTGGCTTTCCCGAATAGCGTTGGCTCATGCCTTGCCGCCTGTCAGATCATCCCAGGACGCTTTGTGCGACCTGTGCATAGAAAGGAATGCCCACCAAAATGTTCAGCGGGAAAGTCACGCCCAGGGAGAGTCCAAAGTAGAGGGAGGGGTTGGCCTCCGGAATGGCATAGCGCAGGACGGCCGGGACCGCGATGTATGACGCGCTGGCCGCCAGGACCATGAGCAACGTGGCATCCCCTGGGGGCAAGCCCAGTGTCCAAGCCAGTGCCAGTGCGATACCCGAATGCGTCAAGGGCCCTAGCACGGCATAGCCCATCAACCAGGGGGATTGGCCCTTGATTTGGGGCATGTTCCTGGCGGCCATCAAGCCCATGTCGAGCAGGAAGAAGGAGAGCATGCCTTTGAACAAGTCTCCAGAGAAAGGTTGCATGGCAGCTTTGCCACTCTCGCCGGTGATGAGCCCCACCACCATGGCCCCCAGCAGCAGCAATTGGGCCCCATCGGTGAACGACTCATGCAGAATTTTGCCCAGTGACATACCGGCTTTGCGAGGGGCTGCTTCAAGGGCTGCCGTGGCGCCGGATTGAACCACCACGTGACCGATGGCGGTTGTCGGCTGTCTCAGCACATTGGCAAAGACCACAGCCATGATGATGGCCGGTGACTCCATCAGGGCCATGGCTGCAGCCATGTGCCCACCATAGGCGATCTCCTGACTCTCCAGGAACTGGACCGCGGTCACAAAGGTCACGGCACTGACCGAGCCATAAGTGGCGGCGACGGCTGCGGCATCGAAGCCCGAGAGAAAGCGTTTCAGGATGGAGTAGCCCAGCAGCGGGATGAGCACCGCCAGAGCGATGGCCGCCATCAGTCCCGCCCCCACTTCAGCGGTGAGTCCCGAGTGCGCCAGCGCAAATCCACCTTTGAGCCCCAAGGCCATCAGCAGATACAGGGACAGGAAGCGAGAAATGGCCGGTGGGATTTCGAGGTTCGATTTCACGGTGCCTGCCAAGACACCGAAGACGAAAAAAAGAATGGCTGGGTCCAATAGGTTTTGCATGTCATGACTCCTTGACTCGATATTAGGTTGTTGTGTTAAATATGTAAAATCGATTTTCAAACAGTTATGCATAGTTAAAAATCTATGAATATCACCTTCCGGCAATTGCGACTTTTCCAGGCCTTGTCCGATACCGGCAGCGTGAGTGCAGCTGCCAGGGCCATGCATGTGACCCAGCCGACCGCTTCCATGCAGCTCAAAGAGGTGGCGCTGGCGGTGGGCCTGCCTTTGTATGAAGTGATTGGCAAGAAGGTTCATTTGACCGAGGTCGGCACCGAGCTTGCCGCCACGGCACGATCCATCACCTCATCCTGGGAGTCGTTCGAGCAGAATGTCGACGCGATGAAAGGTTTGTCCCGAGGCAAGCTGCGTATTGCCGTGGTCAGCACGGCGAAATACTTCATGCCGCGACTGATTGGCACCTTTTGTAAAAAACACCCGGCCATTGATGTGGCGCTGGAAATCCTCAACCGCGATGGTGTGGTGCAGAGATTGCGAGACAACCTGGACGATCTCTACATCATGTCCATGCCGCCTGAGGACATGGATTTGCACGACGACGTGCTGATGCCCAATCCGATCGTGGTCATCGCTCCTCTGTCCGAGGCAGGAGTGAAAACCGGTCGGATCAGTCTCAAAGACCTGGCGAATCGGCGATTCATCTTGAGGGAGCCGGGCTCGGGCACCCGAATGGCAGCGGATCAATTTTTTCGGAAAAAGAAATTCAAGCCCGATGTGCGCTTGGAGCTGGGCAGCAACGAGGCGGTCAAAGAATCTGTGGCCGGTGGTCTGGGGGTGGGTGTCCTGTCCCGGCACGCGCTGCATGGGTTGGACAAGGAAAATGGGGTGCGTGTCGTGGATGTGGAGGGGTTTCCCTTGCCATCGGCCTGGCACATGGTTCATCATGTCCATCAGAAACTCTCGCCCGTGGCACTGGCCTTCAGAAAACACCTCATGGATGAGGTGCAGCGTGGCAAATTCCAGAAATTCTTTCGCTAGACGCGGCCGCCGACGGGAACCGTGATCGCAACCCTTGACCAAGAGGAATCAACCCATGAACTCAGCCCTCGTGACTGTCCTGATCGCAGGCCTGTTGCCCATTGTGTGCGCTGGCATCGCCAAGTGGGGTGTCAGCAACTATGACAACCGCAACCCCAGGGCCTGGATGGCGCAGCAGGAGGGCCGGCGTGCGCGAGCCGATGCGGCGCAGCAAAACAGCTTTGAGGCTTTTCCTCTGTTTGCTGCCGGCGTGGCATTGGCCTTGATTCAACAGGTCGATGCGCAGGCCATTGCGCAATGCGGCTGGTTCTTCATTGCCATGCGCCTAGCCTACATCTACTGCTATGTGACCGATCGGTCCACCTGGCGCTCCATCGTCTGGGCGCTGGGGCTGGCTGCGGTGATTCGGCTGTACGTCCTGGCGATGTGACAGCATGCGGCCTGACGCGGCGGCTGAGCTTCGCGCCATTGAAATCGGTCACCGAATTCTTGAAAATATGTACAGATATACAGTATATTCTGACGCATGAAAGCGTCTGATTTTGCTGTTCCTCAGCCTGTGTTGATCCCCGAGGCCAAGGTCTGGCTGGAGGTGTGTGCGTGGAAAGTGCCCGCGGGTTTCCCCTCGCCCGCAGCCGACCACACACGCAAGAGTCTGGATTTGAATGAGCATCTGATTCGCAACAAGGACGCCACTTTCATCTTCAGGGTCAAGGGCGACTCCATGACAGGTATCGGTATTTACGACGGTGATGAATTGCTGGTGGATCGATCCATTGACCCCAAGCATGGCAACATTGTGCTGGCCGTTCTGAACAATGAATTCACGGTCAAGCGACTTCACAAGCGCGGGGGCGTGGTCAAACTGATCGCGGAGAACCCGATCTATCCCCCCATCCTGATCAAGGAGGGGGAGGAGTTGGTCATTTGGGGTGTGGTGACACGCAACCTGCACAAACTCTACTGACACACGATGCCCACTGAGTGTTCCACGCATCACCCCCAGATCGATCCACAATCCCTGGCTGCCTTGCCACGGACTTCGGGGGTGTATATCTTCCGCGGAGAAGGCACACTCCCGCTCTACATCGGCAAGAGTGTGGATATCCGCAACCGCGTGCTGGCACATCTGCGTACGGACGATGAGGCCGAGATGATCGCTCAGTCCCGGCGGGTGGATTACATCGAAACCGCAGGGGAAATCGGTGCATTGCTGCTCGAGGCGAGGTTGATCAAGCAGCAAAGTCCGCTGTTCAATATCCGTTTGCGCAGGCTCCGGAGCCTGTGTTCCATTTTTTTATCCGAGCAAGCAGACGGGGTGATTCCCCGCATGGTGTCCGACAAAGACACTGCGGTGGGTCAGGTGGAGGGTTTGTTCGGGCTGTTCAGTTCCGTGCATGCGGCTCAAAGCAAGTTGCGCGAACTGGCCGACGTGCACCGACTGTGCCAGGGCTTGTTGGGGTTGGAGAAGATCGGCAAGCGCGGTTGCTTTGGCTTGCAAGTCAACACCTGTCTTGGCGCCTGTGTCGGTCGGGAAGCGCGGCACACACACGACCAAAGACTGCGAGCCGCTTTGGAGGACATCAAAGTCCACGCCTGGCCGTTTGCCGGGCCTGTGGACCTGATCGAGCAAAGCGGGGACTGGATTCAAAAGCACCGAGTGCAGGGCTGGCGTTATCTGGGCACCTGGTGCTCGCGGGCCCAGCAATTCGATCCACACCAGCAGTCCGGTTTTGACCTGGACAGTTACAAGATTCTGGTCAAGCCCATCCTGTTGGGACGTGTCAGGATAGAGCCAGTGTGAATGTCGCCGTCAGCCCGGGGCAAGCGGGTTCAGGGTGCCGCAATCTCTATCATGATTTCATTTCTGCGGAACATCGGCAGTGTCCAGGGCGGGTCGTATCTCGCGAGTTGTGGAGCCCCCACCATCTTCAGTGATTTTTGCTGCACCCATTGAAGGGCTTCGTCGGTTTTTGCCTGCACTTTGGCCAAGGTGTTGAAGCCCGAGTACTTCAGAACCACCATGTGTTTGCCGGGGATTTCCCGCAGCGTGACGGCGCTGTTGTTGGGCTTGGGAATGTTGGCCAGTGTGTATTGGCTGGGCATCACAAAATGAATTCGCCACTTGTTGGCCGTCTGCATACTCGTGTCCGCGGTTGGCGGCTCGACCGTGACCGGAGCGGTCATCGCAATTTTGGCACCTTGCGGCTCGACGGTGACGGGGGCAGTCATCGCAATTTTGGAGGACTGATCCGAATCGGCTCGCCGATTGTTTCCAAAGATGAAGTCTGCGATGAGTCGAAAGCCCTTGTTGGACGCCTCATCCATATCTCCCTCGACCCAGGTTTCGGCCACCAGCATGGGGCTGTAATGCCGAATCTCGATGGGCCCGTCGGACGCCACCACTTCATACCTGGGCTCTTCGATGGCCATGGCAATTCCAGTCCATGAAAGACCCAGTATCAGGGATATCCATGCAACGATTCTTCGATTCATGCGAGTCAAGCCAGACAGGCTGGGTGGGTTGTCTTTGAACAGACAGAGGATAGGGCAGGGATCAAAGCCGCACCCCCGAGTAGGGTATGCCAGGATGCTCGTGCCAGACGTCACAAATCACAAATAATGTCCCTTACCCCACACGTGCCCTGATGGACTGAGCCTTCTACCCGCCAATGCGATGACCCTTGCTGAAACACTCAGAGACCTTGCGTTCGACCTGATTGGCCAGAGGGTGCGCACCATCACGGGCTCGAAGTCTTCGTTGGAGGACTTTGAGTCGCCCCCGGGGGACCGAGGCTTGTTCGGGCCCGACTCTGTCGCCTGGAAGGTGCATGCCGACTTCACGGCCATGATGGTGGGTGGTTTGTCGTCTCTGATTGTTCAATCTTTGCACCCCCGTGCGCTGGCAGCAGTCTGGGATCACTCCGATTTTCGACGCAGCCTCAAAGATCGGTTGGGACGAACCGCTTATTTTGTGGCGGCCACCACCTATGGAAGTGAGGCGCTGGCGATGGGTGCCATTCACCGGGTCAACGCCATTCATGCGAATATCCGTGGGGTCGACCTGAAAGGTCAACCCTACGTGGCCAATGAACCTGAATTGGTGCGATGGGTTCATCTGGTGGAGGTCACTTCATTTCTTTCCGCCTATCAACACCTGTCGTGCCAGCCGTTGAGTCAGGCCGCGTGTGATCAGTACATGGCCGAGATGACCCGGGTGGGCCATTTGCTGGGGGCGATGGATCTTCCCACCACGGTGTCTGCGACGCATGCCGCGTTAGAGTCGTTTCAGGGCACGCTGGAATTTGACGCACGGGCGCAGGACATTCTGCGGGTGATCGAGTCCTACCCGACCGATGTTTTCGATCGACCCTGGATGAACTTGATCTTGCGCTCGGCCTGGGACGTCATGCCATCCTGGGCGTTAGCCCTGACCGGTCGTGCAACGCCTTGTGCTGTGCAAAGGCAAGCCAGGCGTTACGCGCTGCAAGCATCGTCCAGGCCGATTCAATGGATGCTGGACCACCAAGGAGTCTCCGTCATTGCCCGTCGACGTGTCGGCCTTGCCCAGAGTGTCTGAGGTCTGATGCGGCCAGACAGCCACGAGCGACGACAGGTCGCCGAACCGTAGGCTCAATCCATCGAGATGTTCGCGGAGCGAATGATGCCACCCCAGCGCGAGATCTCTTGGCGAATGAAATCATCCGCGGCACTGGTGGAACCGGCCATCGACTCCGCACCCAGATCGGCCAAGGTTTTCCTGAACGAGGGCTCCTTGATCGCATCATTCAGGGCGCTGTTCAACGGGTTCAACACATTGGCTGGGGTTTTGGCCGGGGCCAGCAGGGCAAACCACCCCAGGACGACGAACCCGGGCAGGGTTTCAGACAGAGAGGGGAGGTCGGGTAACAGGGCCGATCGGCGTGTGCTGGTGATGGCCAGTGGGCGCAAGGCACCGCTGCGGATATGGGGTTGCATCACCGCCAGGTTCTCAAACATGATGGGAGTTCGTCCTCCCAGGAGATCGGGCAGGGCCGCTGAGCTGCCCTTGTACGGGATGTGGGTCATGTCCACGCCCGCCATTTTCTTCAGCAGCTCGCCCGAGAGATGTTGGCCCGTGCCAACGCTGGAAGAGGCATAGGAGTAGCGGTTCGGATTGGCTTTCAGCAAATCGATCAACTGGGAGATGCTCGTCGCGGGGACTTGAGGGTGAACGACCAACACATACGGGGTGCTGGCCACCATCCCGATCGGGGCGAAGTCATTGAGGGTGTCAAAAGGCAGCTTTTTATACAACGATGCATTGGTGCCATGGGTGCTAGAGACCAGGATCAAGGTGTTGCCGTCGGGCGCACTTTTGGCCACGTATTGGGCGCCAATATTGCCGCTGGCCCCGGGCTTGTTCTCCACGATGATGTTGCGGCCGATGAGCGGCCCCATCGTGGTCGCGACCAGGCGCGCCATCACATCTGTCGTTCCCCCCGGTGGAAATCCCACGATGATTTTGATGGTCGCGTCTTGCGCATGTGAGAGGGGCGCCATGCCGCTGACCGAGGCCGCGGCTGAGATGAGGGTTGCTCTTCGGGTGATGCGTGTCATGCTGAATCTGCCTGTTGTATGGGGTGAAGGAGTGCGTAGACAAGGGCGTCGCAGCGGAGGGCGCGCAGGCCCGGTTCAGTCATGCAGCGATGAAATGCCCGCACGCGTCTGTGTGGACAGGGTGCTCATCTCCACAGGGGGTTTCATCTGAGGGTCTTCATACCTTCCGATGTGCTCGCCCATGGTCGATGTGCGGATCATGTGACGGTACTCGGTCGGGTTGTAGTCACCAACAGCCAGATGAATGGCACATCGGTTGTCCCAAAGAACCAGATCACCCACCGACCACTGATGGCGATACACAAAGCGCGGCAGCACCGAATAATCGCAGAGGAACTTGATCAGGGGTTTGCTTTCTGCCTCGGTCATGCCGACGAAAGAGCGTACTCGCTCATTCACATAAAGTGCCCGCCGACCAGACTCTGGATGCACCCGAACGGCTGGGTGAATGACCGGCGGATTCAAACGTTTGAAGGCTTCAAGAATGGCTGGATCACGGCGCGGTGATATGAGGCCAACATCGTTGATGCCCTCCAGCCCATCCAGAAACTCGCGCAGCTTGGGCGACAGCGAATCGTAGACCGCATACATGTTCGCAAACATCGTGTCCCCCCCCACGGAGGGCTTTTCGATGCAGTAGACCATGGTGGCCTTGGCCGGCCTGAGGGTGTAGGACAGGTCCGTGTGCCAGTTTTGTCCATTGCTGGCCCCCGCCGGAATTTTTCCGTTCAAAGGCTTGTTCGACAACAACATGACCTCGTCATGCTCTGGATGTCGATTGAAGGGTTGTGTTTCGTAATTGTCCAATTCACCGAAATGCCGGGTGAATGCAATCAGCTTCTCGGGATCGAGTTGCTGGTTGGGAAACACCAGCACCACATGCTGGGTCCACGCCGCTTGAATGGTCTGGAGGTCTTGCGGGCTCAAAGGTTGCGAGAGGTCAACGTTGGTGACCTTGGCGCCTAAGGCATAACCAATAGGTTGAACTTGGATAGAGGACATGGGTATGGACCTTGTGGGTAGTCGCCTGAATCGGGCAGGGTGATTATGAAGGTTTCATCGACTTGACGCACCGAAAACCGACATACGCCACGCGGGTGTCACGCGGCTTGCTGGCGACATCGGATTCCCGTTGTCGTGATGCGTCATACCACCAGGACCCGCCCCGGGTGATGCGCTCTTCTCCGATGGGTGTGTCGACCCATTCCCAGACATTGCCACCCATGTCATACAGACCGTTGACGCCTGGCGGGGTTTGCATCACCGGCAAATGTCCGGTCCCACGCGTGAGGCTGCCCTGCGGAGCGGTTCCTTGGCGGTTCAGGCAGCCTTGCAGGCAATGACTGGATTGGCCTTGATCACCGTGGGGGTAGGCATAACGACGGCCTGGGGTGAATGCTGGTGGCGGCTGTTCGCGTTGCTCCACGTAGGCGGCCGCAACCCATTCCAAATCGGTTGGCAGCCTTTTGTCAAAGAAGCGACAAATCGATTTCGCTTCATCAAACGTCAGATGCACCGCGGGCTCATCATCACGCGCAGGAACACCAAAGGGTTGCCGCCAGGTCCATCCTTTTTTCTGCATCCAGCCGGATTCGTAAATGAACCCACCGCCCTCCCGCTCAGCCTGACTGACGAAACGGGTGGCGTTGGCAAACTGCTTCACCTGTCCCACCGACATTTCGTGCATGTCCCAGAGTAAGCCGTGAACTGGGGTGGTCTGACCCAGAGCTTGAGCGAGGCAACACAAGCTCATGGCACTACTGCACAGCAGCAGTCCGACTTTCATGACCGTATTCATGGTTGTGTGTAGGGGGTCACTGGGGTTGAAATTCGCGAGCAACTAGGCGGTCGATCTCTTGCGCCAGCTCAAAATCCAGAGCCGACAATCCCTGAACATCATGTGTCCACAGTTCGATGGACAGATGCGTATACGTGGAAATGATTTTCGGATGGTGGTCGAGTCGCTCGGCAATGTCTCCAATTTTGGCGATGCAGGCCATGGCGAGGCTGAAACTGTCGAACACCCACTTTTTGCCAATACGGTCTGGCGACTGACTCCAAACCCATCCGGTCAGCGTTGACAGATGATGTTCAACTTGAGAAGGTTCTAGGCGTGTACGCTTCATGCTCATCCTTCAATCGTTATCCGGTGGTGGCGCAGGTAAATCGGATCTTCAGCGAGTGGCTTCGCCACCTTCGACGATCACATTTTCCACAATGCCGCCACCCTGTCGGCGGTGTGAGGCCGCTGCCGTGTACTCGGGAGATTGGAAGCACGCCACAGCCGCTTCCATGGTGGGGAACTCCAGCACCACAAAGCGATGAAAGGTGTCGGGGCCTTCCATGATTTGATATTTGCCACCCCGGGCCAACACTTTGGCGTCGTACTTGGCGATGATGCCCGGCACTTGATCGGTGTAGCGCTTGTAAGCCACCGGGTCGTTGATGATGCAGCGAGAAATCCAATAAGCAGGCATGAATACTCCAGTTCAGGAAGTCAGGGGTTTGTCATGAGACCCCGTGTCGGTATAAGCCGGTACACGCCCCATGCGGATGGCTTCATCCCACGAAAAATTGAGCTCAACCTTGATCCCGTTGATGGGCTCGCGCATGAATAACTGGTAAAGGTTGGAGTTGTGCGCCTTGCGTTCACTGAACTCCACACCGTTGCGGGTCAAGCGATCAATGAACTCTGCCATGCCATCGCAATTCAGACACAAGTGATCGATGCGGCCAGACCCCAGCGCGCCGGCGGCCGAATAGTCCAAGCCCTCCTGGTCGCTGGGTGTTTTCAAGTAAGTGTCTTGGTGGCTGGAATGGCGTGCTTTGCCAATGTGGATCACATCCTGCTCGCCGATATAAAGCCAATACACCGGAAAGCCGAATTCCGGGTGGTCCCCGTTGCGAAATCCCAGGTTGTCACAAAACCAGTCGCGCGTGCCTTCGGGGTCGTGCGTCAATATCAGTACGTGCTCTAAAAATCTCAGGCCCATGTCGTGTCCTCAAAGTGCTGGTAGCTGTCCCTCGTCAACTCGTTGGGAGTATGCAACTCACCCCCAACCGAGCCATTGGGGCTTACACCCATCATTGCTCGGGCAGGGGCGCAATGCCCCAAGACTGTGCCAGCACATTGAGCTCATTGAACAAGCCTGTGGGCACAGGAATGCCTGATTGGGCGTAAGTCTCACGACGATGATGGCTTTGTTCCCCGGGCAGCCAAATCCGGTCCACGCCCGGCAGGCGCTCGCTGTGGCGGATATCGCGCACCAGGGTGTCCACCGACTGTTTGAAGAGGGCAGGATCGCCAAAAGCACTCAGATCAATCACCAGGATGGCCTGACCGGTGTTGGTCACGCTGGCGTGATCCACATTGAAGTCAACCACATCCTTGCCCATGGCGGCTCCACCCAAGGTGCCGGCCAGCAAGCCGACGATGAGTGCCAAGCCATACCCCTTGTGCTCCCCGATCGGCAGTAAAAACCCCTCATGGGCTTTGGTGGGATCGGTCAGTGGCTTGCCTTGACGATCAATCATCCAGCCCTCGGGCATGGACTCGCCTCGCTTGGCTTTGGCTTTGACCTTGCCGTAGGCGGCCACCGTGGTGGCCATGTCAAGCACCACTGGGGGCTCTTCGCCAGCGGGAACGCCCGCTGCAATCGGGTTGGTGGACAGCAACATATCCATCCCGCCCCAGGGGGGCAGGTGATTGGCGTTACCGACCGCGAAGTACAAGCCCAGCATGTCGTGCTGCAGGGGTTTGCGGGCATACAAAGAGGCGGGGCCGGCATGGTTGCTGTAGCGTGTTCCCACCCAGGCGACGCCGCATTCCCGCGCCTTGCGGATGGCCAGGTCCACGGCTTGCGAGACTACCAGGTGCCCCATGCCGTTATCACCATGCACCACGGCCATGGCCGCTTTCTCATGGATGACCCGTATGTTGGGGTTTTTGTTGATACCCCCTGACTGAATCCGTTTGATGTATTGGGGCAGGCGGATCACGCCATGGCCATCCGAGCCTTGCAAGTCGGCTTCTGCCATGAGCGTGGCCACGGTGGTGGCATCCTGCAAGGGCAGTCCTTGAGAGACAAAAGCATGGCGGATGAAATCACGCAGTGCCTGTTCGCGAACGAGGGTTTGGTGAGAAGCTGTCACAGTGGGGTAAAAAAGTGTGGGTCTGTTTGAGGTGTTACTGGGCGCTCGTTGCCCAACCCCTTTAAATTACCTCAGCCACCTACAAAGACATACCCCTGTTTACCCCACTGCTGACCCAAGACAGGGGGTAGCAGCAGTCACCCAAGTGATTCGTCTCTTCCGTGGGTTCACCCAGAATGCTTGACATCAACGAGAGGATTCAGCATGACACAAACCGTGGGTATCGTCGGCCTGGGCATCATGGGAGCAGCATACGCCCGCAACCTCATGAACAAAGGGTTTGCAGTGGTGGGCTATGACGTTGACAGCGCCCGCCAGGAGGCATTGGCCGGGCCCGCATTCAAGTCGGCCCAATCGCCCGTGGACGTGGCACAACAATGTGACTGTCTGGTCACCTCTTTGCCCTCACCCCAGGCGTTTCATGCCGTCATGACAGGGCCGGGAGGGCTTGTCGAAGCCGGGCGCGCGGTCGTGGTGGCAGACACGTCCACCCTGGCCCTGAGCGACAAAGAGTCTGCCCATCAGGCATTGGCCGCTGTCGGCGTGACATTGCTGGACTGCCCGGTCAGTGGCACCGGCGCGCAGGCCGCCAAGGGGGATCTGGTGTTTTTTGCCAGCGGAGAGAAGACGGCTTACGATCGCATCCGGCCGGCACTGATGGCGATGGGGCGCGTGGCCCATCATCTGGGGGCTTTCGGCAACGGCAGTCGCGTGAAATACGTGGCCAATTTGCTGGTGGCCATCCACAACGTGTCAACCGCAGAGGCCATGGCATTTGGCATGAAAGCTGGGATTGCCCCCGAGACTCTGTATGAGGTGTTGTGCGGCAGTGCCGCGACCTCACGCATCTTCGAGGTGCGTGGCCCGATGATGGTCAGCAACACTTACGACCATAATGTCTCAGCCACCTTCAAGACCATGTCCAAGGACTTGTCCGTGATTGGCCAGTATGCGCAAAGCATCGATTGCCCAACGCCGCTGTTTTCCTTGGCTTCCAACATTCATGCCGCGGCGGTCGCGCAGGGCATGGAGTCCTTTGACACGGCAGCCGTTTGCGCTGTCATGGAGCGGTTGGCGGGCGTGAACCGCAGCGAAGTGCCGCCGCCCTCACACAGTTGATGCAGCATCGACCTGAGAAGAAATCATTTCATCTTCAGGACGTCGAATGCCGCCTTGAGCCGTTGTTCGTAATCCTGCCGAGCTTCGGCTGCAGCCTCGGGGCTCCATGGGGTAAACCCAGCGCCAGCTTTCATGCCGGTTTGGCCAGCGGCGATGTTGTCGGCCACACAGCGCGCCAGCACCGAGGTGTTGCTCAGGCTGGGGTAGATTTCCTCGGCGGCGCGCGCCATGCTATCCCAACCTGAAATTTCCTTTTGAAGTACCGGACCAGCGGCCGCATAACGGAAGCCAAAGCTGTAACGCACCGCTGTATCCACGTCTTCGGGGGATGCAATGCCACGGTCAATCAGGTCCAATGCTTCGCGCATCAGGGCGTGCTGAATGCGGTTGGCCAGCAAGCCTGGGATATCTTGACGCACCAGCACCGGTTTTTTCCCCGCTTGCCGATACATCTGGCATACCGCTTCTGCCAGTGGCGGATCTGAATCCTCCCCCAAGGCAATCTCCACCAGAGGCACCAAATGGGCGGGCATGAAATAGTGGGCGTTGAACATGCGTGAGCGGGTGCTCAAGCCCTGAGCCAAGCGAGAAATCGAGAATCCCGAGCTGTTGGTGCCGATGGGAATGTGGGCGGGAAGGTGCTGATCCAGCCGCTCGAACAGCGACCGCTTGAGCGCGAAATCTTCTTTCACCGTTTCGATGATCCATGCCACCGATGACCAATCGCTCCAATCATCCAGAAGGCCGACACGGCCCACTGTCGCCACCTCGATCAAGGGCGACAAGGAACGGGCCAATTGACGTGCAGCCGCCAGCGTGGCCTGCGCCTTATCGATGGAACGGCCGAGGATGATCACAGGCATCTGTGCCTCGAGAAAACCTGCGGCAATGCCCACCGCCATGGTGCCTGTGCCCAGCACCACCACCGTATTTGAAGAAGGGTTTGAAGTCATGTGTCCAGCGTTCCCTGAGGGACCGCATCCAAAGGAGTTTCTGTTCAAAGCAATATATCAGGCTCACCATGGATCTGTGGAGTAGGCGGGGTTTTCACGCCTTGCCTGAACAGGGGGAAGCAGACAGAATGACCTCGCAGAAGAGGAGTTTTTCATGCAGCGTCGAACCTTTGTCAGCGCCTTGGCCGCGTCAGGTCTGACACATCCCGCGTGGGGCCAGAAATACCCCAGCGGCCCCTCCACGATTGTGTTGCCGCTGCAAGCGGGCAGTGCTTCTGATGTGGCCGTGCGGCACATGGCTGAGCGTTTGTCGCAACGGCTGGGGCAAGGGTTTGCGGTTGAAAACGTGGCGGCGGCAGCCGGTCTGGTTGGATTGGATCGACTCAGTCGTGCGCGCGTGGATGGCACGGTCGTGGCGGCGTTGAACAACAGCATCATGACCATCCTGCCTCATCTGCAGGCGCGCAATATGAAGGTCGATACCCTCAAAGATTTTGTGCCGTTGGCGGGCATCGCAAACATTCCGACGTTCTTTGCCGTTCCCGCCAAGTCGCCCATTCGTGATATTGCGGACCTGATCAAGCGTGCCAGAGACCCCCGACAGCGGATCACCTACGCCTCAGGCGGGGTTGGCAGCCCCCAGCATTTGGCGAGCGAAATGTTCAAGGCGTTCACCGGTGTCGAGCTCACACACGTTCCGTATCGAGGGGCCAGCCAAGCCACGTTGGCTGTTGCCAGTGCAGATGTCGACATGATGTCCATGGCCTTGTCACTCGCACAGCCATTTTTGCAAGATGGCAAGGTGCGCCTGATTGGCTATTGCGGACCTGAGCGGCATGCCCAGTTTCGCGATGTTCCGACCCTGCAAGAGCAAGGCGTGAAGGGCTACGACTATTCTTCCTGGATCGGGCTGTTTTTTCATAAAGATGTCCCTGCCGACATCGGCGCCGTGCTGGCGCGTGAAGCCCAGATGGTCGGTGAGGAGCGGGATTTTCAAGTGCAGTTGATTCGATCGGGACTGGAACCTTGGCCACGATCGGCCCAAGAGCTCGCACGTGTTGTTCAGGCCGACTTTGCCCGATGGAAATCCATCATCGAGCAAGCCAAGATCCAGGCGTGAATATGACCGAGCGACTCAGCGCGGCGGGGTATCAGGGGCCGTCCTCGATCTTGAGCGCGTCGATGTCCTTCTTGTGTGAGCGGCTTGAACAAGAGGACGCATGGACCCAGGGGGTGGACTGGACGCCGAATGTCACGGTGGCGGGGGAGTCTGCGGCCGAATTGTTTGCGTCTGTCGAAGCGGGGACGCGTCAGTTGTGCTACATGGCCTCGGGCTACTTGTCCGAACGGGTGCCTGAACTGCAGTTGCTGGATATTCCCTTTTCGGTGAGTGACCGAACTCGTGCCTTGTCACTGTTGGATGGGCAGGCCGGTCTGCTGCTGAAACAAGCCGTTGAACATCAAACCGCCTTCAAGGTGCTGGGGTTTTGGGACAACGGATTTCGTCACTTCAGCAATGCCCTGCGTCCCTTGCATCATCCGGATGATGTGCAAGGGATGCGTGTGCGCACCTTGGACAGCGCACTTTATCGGGAAAGCCTGCAAGCGATGGGGTTTCAGGCCGTGACCAGTGATGTGAAGGAGTTGGTGCAATGGGTGCGCACGGGACAGGTGCAGGCGCAGGAAAACCCGCTCACCAATTTCCTGGGGTTCGAACTGTGGAGACATCACCCGCACGTCAGCTTGAGCGGCCACTTCTGGGGGGTATTGTTGTTGCTGTGTCCGATGGCCTGGTATCAGAAACTCTCCAAGCATGAGCGTTTGATCTTGGATCAGGTCGCATCACAGGCCACGGCCATGCAACGCCAGTTGGCAGCTCAAGAGGATGCCAAGGCGCTGGGTCGACTGGGTGATTGCGGGGTGCGGGTGATCCCACCCGAAGCCATGGATCTTGAGGCTTTCAGGGCGCGGGTCTCGCCTGTGCGGCGCAGGATGGAGTCCACTCTGCCCGAAGCATTGGTGCGCGCCTACCTCGCGCTGTCTTGAAGGGGGCTGTTGACCGCTGTCAGTTTGGCAGGTTGTGCCCCTGGCGAGGGTTATCCAGAATGTCCAGCCGAACGCCAAGGAGGTAAATTGGTTAAACCAATCTGGTCGAACCAATTTCATGCCGCTCAGTCTCGAGTCCAGCTCTATCCTGTCCCGAATCTTGCCGTTCCTGCGCGATCGAAGATACGCGGCAGGTGAGCGAATCCCCTCTGAGCGAGAGCTGGCGGATCGATTCCAGGTCAGTCGCGGCATTTTGCGAGAAGCGCTTTCCACCCTCGAAGCCATGCGGGTAATTGAGCGGCGACCGCAGTCGGGCATTTACCTGCGCGATCTGAAAAGTGAATCTTCGCTGGACATGCTGGTGCTGGAGGCTGACTTGGGCATGCCGGTCTCACCCGCTGAGGTGCAAGACCTGAACGAATTTCGTTCCATGTTGGAGATACAAGCGGTTCGTTTGGCCTGCCAGCGCAGGACCGATGAAGACTTAATGCACATGGAGCAGATCTTGCACACCTCCGAAGAGCGGTTGGCGGCGGGGCAGTCGCTGGCGGAACAAGATGCTCAATTCCATTTGGCGATGTGTGCAGCCAGTGGCAATCAGCTGATTCTGCGTGCCGCCCACTCTTTTTGGTTGGCCTCCCGGGCGCGAAGGCAGAAGTATTTTCAAAACACCAGCAACAACAAAAGATCTTTGCGCCAGCATCGGTCGTTGTGGGAAGCGATCGCGCAAAAGGACGAGGCTCAGGCGCTGCACATGCTGGGCAAGCACCTGGGTCAAGTGCATCGTTACTGGTTGACTCAACTCCAAGGGGAGACCTCGTGAGCACCTCGCGACCGATCGCGCTGTTGACCAACCCGATTGAGGCTTCGGCTGCTGCCGAGTTGGCGCTTCACTGTCAAGTGACGGTGGCTGACAAGCCCGATGCCGAGGTCCTGTGCCGCATGGCGGAGCAGGCCAGTTTCATTGTGGTGCGAGCTCCCTTGCCGGCGAAGCTGTTTGAAACGGCGCATCGATTGCGCGGGGTGGTTCGTCACGGTGCCGGTCTGGACATGATCCCCGTCGAGGTGGCCAATGCGCAAGGCGTTGCCGTTGCGAACGTGCCCGGTGTGAATGCCTCGACGGTGGCGGAGTATGTGCTGGGTCAAATGTTGAATTTGAAACGCCATTTGGGGCGGATCAATCAAACGCTTCGCACCCAGTCCTGGGATACAGCCCGTCGCATCAGCGATTCGACCCAGGATCTGCGTGGTCGCACTGTGGCGGTTGTGGGGATGGGGGCCATCGGTCAAGCCGTGGCGCACCTGTGCGGTGTGGGCTTGGGCATGCAGGTGCTGGGTGTCACCCGGACCCCCCGAGTCGACAGTGGGTCGATTCGCTATTTGTCGTTGGATGAGGCGCTGCCGATGGCGGACATGTTGGTGCTGGCGTGTCCCTTGAACGCGCAGACCCGAGGACTGGTGGGCAAGCGGGAGTTGGCGCTCATGCCGCGCGGTGCTTGCTTGATCAATGTGGCACGCGGCCCAGTGGTGGTCGAGGCGGCGCTGGTTCAGGCATTGTCCTCTGGGCATCTGGCCGGTGCGGCGCTGGATGTCTTTGAACAGCAGCCCCTGCCGAAAGATTCTCCATTGCTCGAGTTTTCCCAGGTCTTGTTGTCCCCTCATCTGGCCGGGATCACACAAGAGAGCATGTCCCGCATGAGCGCTGTGGCTGTTGCGCAGATTTTGCAAATGCAGCGCGGAGAGTTCCCGACCCACTGGGTCAATACCGACGTTCGAGAAGCGATCTCGAGGCGTTGGCAATCCTTGACATCATCATGAAAATCAAATCCATTCACGCTCGCTGGCTTCACGTTCCTATCCCCTACGAAAAACAGCATGTTTCAGATTTTGGTCGTGTGGCATCATTTGACTCGGTGCTGGTTCGCATCGAAACCGAATGCGGTTTGATTGGCTGGGGAGAGGCCAAGGAAGAAGTCGGTAGCGAGGGCAACAGCCATGGCGTGGTGGCCATCATCAATCAGAAGTTTGGACCGGCCCTGATTGGTGAAGACCCTCGTGAGATCAATCGCTTGTGGGAATTGATGTACAACGGCTGCCGAGCCCACTATGCCCTGGACCATGGACATGTGTTTCCCATCATGGGACGACGTGGCGTATCGATCTCCGCCATCAGTGGAATTGACATGGCCTTGTGGGATGTGCTGGGCAAGCATTTGAATGCCCCGGTGTGGCGTTTGCTCGGGGGGCGCAAGGCCCCTCAGATGGCTGCCTATGCGTCTGGTGGATGGGCGGATGCCGATCACATTGGCGAGCAATTGCTGAGCTATGTGGCCAAAGGTGGTTTCAAGGCGGTCAAGATGCGTGTGGGGGTGATTGATGGAGACCCCATTCACTCGGCACGACGAGTCATCGCCGCCCGAAAAGCCTTGGGTCCGGACATTGGTTTGGCCTGTGATGCCCACGGCACCTATACCGTGGCAGAGGCCAAGCGGTTTTGTCGCTTGGTGGAGGACTGCAACCTGATGTGGTTTGAAGAACCCGTGACGGCCGACGACAAGCGGGGCATGGCCGAGGTCAGGGCCAGCACCGCCATTCCGATCGCGGCCGGCGAAAGCGAGTTCAACCGATTCGATTTTCGTGACCTGGCCGAGCACAGAGCCGCGGATGTGTTTCAGCCCGACTTGGCCATTTGCGGCGGTGTGTCAGAAGCCATGCGCATCGGTGCCATCGCCTCGGCGTGGAATTTGAAGCTGGCCCCACATTTGTGGACGGGCGCTTTGGCCTTTGCGGCTGGTATGCATGTGGCGGTGGCCTCCCCGGCGGGTTGGTTGCTGGAATATTCTGTTGGCGCCAACCCTTTGTTGCAGGAGCTGGCGGTCGAACAATTCACCGTCAAGGACGGCATGGTCGATATCCCGGATCGTCCCGGTCTGGGGGTCACGGTGCGGCAAGAATTCGTGGACCGCTACGCTGTGACTTGAAGGCTCTTGCAACCATCGCATTCATTCAGGAAATTCCATGAAGTTCATCCCGTTGCAGGCGCGTCGCTTGATGTGTCTGATCGCTCTACCCGTCTTGTTGTTCGGGGCTTTGTCCGTTCAGGCTCAATCGAGCTACCCGTCCAAGCCCATCAAGCTGATCGTTCCCTTTGCCCCCGGGGGGACGACCACCATTCTGGCTCGGCTCATGGCCGATCGCATGGGGCAAGCACTGGGGCAACCCATGGTGGTGGAGAGCAAACCGGGCGCAGGTGCAAACGTGGGCATGGAGTATGTGGCCAAATCCGACCCGGATGGCTACACCTTGTTGATGGGGCCGATCGGCATCGCCATCAATCCGTCTTTGTATCCCCGTATGGGCTTTGATCCTCAAAAAGACCTCGCGCCCATTGGTCTGTATGCCGGCGTTCCCAATTTGCTGGTGGTACACCCTTCTATCCCAGCGCAAAATCTCAAGGAGTTTGTGACATATGCCAAGGCAAACCCTGGCAAGCTCAATTACGCTTCGAATGGCAATGGTACATCCAGTCACTTGGCGGCCGAGATGCTGAAGTCAGCGGCAGGGCTTGAGATCACACACGTGCCCTACAAAGGCGGGGCCCCTGCGATGCAGGATTTGATCGGCGGGCAGGTCAGCATGCTGTTTGATCAAATGCCTGCTGTCTTGCCACAGGTTCAAGCCGGCAGAGTTCGCGCACTCGGGGTATCCAGCAGCAAGCGTTCGAATGCAGCCCCTGACGTCCCCTCGATGTCGGAGGTCTTGCCGGGCTTTGACATGACTGTCTGGTTCGGGTTTTTGGCGCCCAGAGCAACACCACCAGAGATCATTGCCCGCTTGAATGCGGAGATGTTGCGGGTGCTCAAGGATGGTGGTTTTCAAACTCAGCTGAACGGCATGGGTGTGACTGCCATGCCCAGCTCACCCGATGAATTTGCGCAATTCATTCGTGCCGAAACCCTGCGATGGACACAGGTGGTCAAGGCCTCTGGCGCTCGGGTGGATTGACGAATTCCTATTCAAGGAGATGGCTATGAAACTGTATTCCCGTTGGACTCGTGTGATGGGGGTTGTGATGATGGGCTGGTTGGCGTGTGCAACCGTGGGTGCTCAAACGGACTATCCCTCCAAGCCCTTGAAAATCATTGTTCCGTTTCCCCCAGGGGGAGCCACGGACACCCTGGGTCGCATGGTGGCTCAACACCTGTCTGCAACCTGGGGGCAAGCCGCCGTGGTGGAGAACCGTCCTGGCGCGGGTGGCAACATTGGCGCCGAGGCGGGCGCCAAAGCCGCACCGGACGGGTACACCTTGACGCTGGCTGCTGCCGGTTTCATGGCGGTCAATCCTTCCGTCTATCCCAAGTTGAATTACGACTCTGTCAACGACTTCCAGCCGGTGTCCTTCTTGGTGAAGGCGCCCTTGTTGTTGGTCGTGAACCCTAAGCTGCCGATTCAAACACCACGTGATCTGATCGATTGGACGAAAAAAAATCCGGGGAAGCTGAATTTGGCCAACGGAGGAACAGGGACAGCGCAACACCTGGGTGGCGTCAGTTTTGCGTTGGCGGCTCAAGTCGATATCAACCACGTGCCGTACAAGGGCAGTGCACCGGCCACCACCGATTTGCTGGGGGGTGTGGTTGACGCCCAATTTGACAACATGGTCACCTTGATTCCATACGTCAAGAACGGAAACTTGCGGGCCTTGGGTGTTTCCTCCACCCGCCGTGTCCCGACCTTGCCGGAGGTGCCCACCCTGGCCGAGAGCGCGCTGCCCGGATTTGAAACCGGCACCTGGTACGGCATCGTTGCGCCGCGCAACACACCCAAAGCCATCGTGGACAAAATCAACGCCGAATTGCTGCGCATGCTCGCCAATCCCGACATCAAGGACAAGCTGCTTCAAATGGGACTTGAACCGCAGACGCATTCGCCAGCTGAGTTTGGGGCACTGATCCGCTCCGAAATTTCGAAATACGCAGCGATCGTCAAAGCAGCGAACGTCAAAGCCGATCAGTGAATGGGTTGCATGTCAGGCAGTAGCAGGAGATGCCATGAAGCACGAGCGACAGGTAGAGCTTCTCAAAGAGGTGTTTGCGCACATCGATTCAAATACCACCCCCATGGCGGATCGGCCTTACTGGAACCCCGCAGAGCGATACACCAGTCCAGATCATTTCAATCTGGAGATGACGCATTTGTTTTCGGGACAAATGCCACTGCTGGCAGGCTTCTCTCCTGACTTGCCAAACCCGGGTTCATGGTTCACCTGTGATTTGCCGGGCGCGCCCATTTTTCTGACTCGAACGACGCAGGGGCAAGTCAAGGCCTATCTGAACATCTGCCGACACCGCGGTTCGCGGCTCGTGGGCTTCGAGTTGGATGCTCAGGGGCGTTTCGTCAAACACCGTGGGGTGTCTCAACAGTCCTTCACCTGTCCGTACCATGCATGGACCTATGACGTGGGTGGTCAGTTGATTCGCCATGCCAATGACATGGGGGGTTTTGCACAATTGCAGTCCCGCATCGAGGCGGGCGCCTTCAACCTGACCGAGGTGCCTTGCGTGGAGAGCAACGGCATGATTCTGGTGCGGCCCAAGGGCCATGAGCCCATTGACGTCGAGCGCGAGATGCACGGCATGCACAGCCGCATGGGCGAGTTCGGCTTTGGCCAGTTCCACTTCTATCAAGAGGTGTTTTGGGACTTTGCGGCCAACTGGAAGCTGCTGATTGAAACCTTCATGGAGGGCTATCACATCGCAGCCTTGCATCGCAACACGTTGGCACCCAAATTTCGATGCTATCCGGTGGTGTACGAATGTTTCGGCCCGCATGCGCTGTTTCCATTGACGCGCAAAAGCATCGCCGATCAGCGTGAGCAACCGGAATCAGAGTGGTCTGTGTTGCGTCACGCATCGACGATTTTTTCCGTGGCGCCTCATGCCGTGCTCAATATCCCGATGGATGGGCACCTGGAGTTGTGGGACTTCCAACCGCTGGACGTTGGTCACACCCGGGCTCGGGTACGCTTCTACATCCCCCAGCCGATTCAAAGTGAGGCCGAAGAGGCGCGTTGGAACAAGAGTTGGAAAGTGTCCACCGAGGTGATCTCTGAAGAGGATTTCACCCAGCAGCAAAACATTCACATCAACCTGGCCAGCGGACGCTTGCCTGGGGTGGTGTTTGGACAGAACGAACCCATGCTGTCTCACTACCACCGGGAATTGGGTCGCCAGACCGGCGCCCCCGATATCCCAATGCCTGGATAGACGACGATCGCGTCAGGGCAGTGACGCTGGGTTGAGCAGCCAGTAGCGACCTTGAGCTGCCGCGTACATCAGGGCACTTTCATGGTTGCTGAATTCTGGCTTGAAGGTGTAGACGCGGTCGTTGGTTTGCGCCCCCTGTCCGCGACGGATGGACAGCGATGCGGTGTAGCGGCCTGAGTTGACCGCGCGGGTGATGGGGGTGATCAGGTATTTGCCGACGGCAAATGGCAGTGAAGAATGAAATGACATGAAATAAATAATGAGAAAAGGGACCGTGTGTCCCAGACCCCTGTCTGCCGTGAAGGACAAAAGACATGGGGAGTGTGTCAACGCAAGTGTTGACAACAGTGAAGCTTGCCAAAGATAAAAGTATGACCGCCAGAACTGTCCTGATGAAGGGGACGGAGGCGGAGGAGTGCGGTGTTGGGGTACCGCTGCCCAGTTCAAACCTTGATGCAGCGAAGGTAAGCAATCGTCTGCATGCTGAATTGTACTTCTTTTTTCAATTCTTTCGAATCAACGTGTGTCCGTTTGACACGCATCCGCTGTCGCCAGTCGCGCCAGCGAGTGAGCGGTCCACGCTGATCGCCGGCAGGGGAGTGGTCAAACGTGACGACGGATCCAATCCACCGCTTTGTCCCAAGCATCCGTGGCCACAGCTGCTCGGTAACTGGGGCGGTAATCCGCATGGAAGGCATGCGGCGCATCGGGGTAGACCATAAATTGTGACGCTTTGGCCGCTGCATGGCCTTTGACCGCTGCTTGTGACAGGGCCTCTTTCATTCGATCGACCGAGGCCACGGGAATGCCCGTGTCCGCAGCGCCATACAAGCCCAGCACCGGGGCCTTGATGTCTGATGCCAGTTCAACCGGGTGGCGCGTTTGTAGTGCGTTGGTCTGTCCCTCCAGACGTCCGTACCAGGCCACACCGGCTTTGATATTGGGGTTGTGTGCGCAGTACAGCCAGGTCACGCGTCCGCCCCAACAAAAGCCAGTGATCGCGGCACGGTCTGTATTGCCGCCGTGAAGACCTGCCCATTTCAGCGTGGCATCCAGGTCGCCCATCACTTGGGCGTCAGGGACTTTGGAGATGATCTCGGCCTGAAGCTTTGCGATTTCACCGTAAGTGCTGGGGTCGCCTTGGCGCACAAAGAGTTCGGGAGCAATGGCCAGGTAGCCCAGGTGCGCAAATCGGCGTGTAACGTCCGCAATGTATTCATGCACACCAAATATTTCAGAGACGACGATGATGACAGGCAACTGAGTTTTACCAGCCGGGGCAGAGCGGTACGCCGGCATTTTGAAACCATTGACATCGATGGTGACCTCGCCTTCCACCAAGCCTTCTCGGGGGGTTTTGATGGCGGTTTGGGCCATCAAGGGCATGGCGGCTGCCGAGTAGCCCAGCCCCAGTGCGGTTTGAAGGGCCAGTCGTCGCGTGGGCATGCCTGTCTCATGGGTACGGCTGTTCAGCAAGGCATGTGTGTCTTGAACCCAATTGGAAGTCATAGGTACCCAGTCAAAAACAGTCAAAAAATGATGGTCAGCCAAGAGAAAACAAATCCGTGGCGGAGTTGGATGTGTCCAAGGCCGAATTCTATTTCTTGTTACCATTTGACAAAAGCAATGACCCCATTTTCAGAAAGACCAAACCCCATGAAATCAAGCTTCGTTGCATGGACAATGGCCATGGGTTGTATGCTGTCTGCCTCGGTTCAGGCAGCTTGGCCCAACGACAAACCCATCGAATTGATTGTCGGGTTTGCGCCGGGGGGCGGGACCGATGTCATGGCACGTGTGTTGGCTCGGCACATGGAGAAACGCTTGGGCGAAGGCGCCAAGATCCTGGTGGTCAATAAACCGGGCTCGGGAGGTGAAGTTGCCGCTGCGTATGTTCAGAGCGCAAAACCGGATGGCTACACGCTGGGGATGATCAATGTGCCCGGGTATGTGTTTTTGCCAATGTACCGAAAGACGGCGTATCAACCGGAAAACATACGCTTGATCGCACGACTGGTCGATGATCCCGCCATGCTGGTGGCCAACAAGGACTCGGGAAAACCATTGTCTTTGAGTGAGTTTGTTCAAGCGGCCAACAACGCGCCCACCGCGGCGGAGCAGGGCTTTGATGTGCAGATTTCCTCGGAGAGAGGCATTGGGGCACCCAGGGCCTTGCCAGACGACATCGCTCAGAAGCTGGAGGATGCCATTGCCCAGACCTTGAAGGATCCGGCTTTTTTGGACGCGGCCAAAGCCGATGCCCCTGTGTTGGCTCTGATGCCAGGCGCTGAGTGGGAGAAACGACTTCAGGGCATGCGCCAGAACCTGCAGCCCTTGATCAGTGCTTCCAAGTAGGTGGGGCCAAGGGCTCTAAGGCTGCTCGTCATGCAGATGGGGAATCGATCTAGGCTAGGAGTCTGAATATTTCCATTAAAATAGAAATATGGAAGAAAAAAACGTTGTCAAAGCCCTGGCGGCCCTGGCCCAGCCCAGTCGATTGCAGGTGTTTCGCTGCTTGGTGGTGGCTGGTACTGAAGGCTCTACACCGGGTGAGTTGGGTGAGTTTCTGGGGGTTCCCAATGCCACCCTGTCGTTTCATTTGAAAGAACTCATGAACTCAGGCCTGATCAGTCAGGAGCGTCACGGGCGCCATCTGGTCTACAGAGTCGAGTTCGCTCAGATGAATGGCCTGCTGGCGTACCTCACCGAAAACTGTTGCCAAGGTGCGGCTGAGTGCATGGATGCCTCGGCCACTGTCTGCAATTGCTGAACGAATGAACCCGATGATCCCCCCAGTCCAACCCCTGAATGTCCTTTTCCTGTGCACCCATAATTCGGCCCGCAGCATCCTGGCCGAGGCCCTGCTGAGCCACTTGGGCCAGGGTCGTTTCAAAGCCTACTCGGCAGGAAGCAGTCCACGAGACCATCAGCGACCGAATCCGCTGGCCCTTGAAACGCTTGCCAAAGCCGGTGTTTCGACAGAGGGTTTGTACAGCAAAAGCTGGGATGTTTTCGGCAAGCCCGACGCGCCACACATGGACCTGGTCATCACGGTTTGCGATAACGCGGCGGGCGAGGTCTGCCCGTTCTGGCCGGGACAACCCGCGACGGCTCATTGGGGCTATGCCGATCCTTCAGAAGGTGAGGGCAGCGAAGATGAGAAGCGGCAGGCCTTCATGCAAACCTTGCACTTGATACGCAAGCGCCTGGAAATTTTCGTGCAACTGCCGGCAGACAGTCTGAGCAAGCTCAAGATAGAAAAGACCGCCCGAGCCCTTTTCAAGGACTGAACATGAGCGTCTTTGAGCGGTACCTGACGGTCTGGGTGGTTCTGTGCATTCTTGTTGGCATTGCACTCGGACAATTTTTGCCAGGCGTGTTTCTGGCCATCGGAGCCATGGAGGTGGCTCAGGTCAACCTGCCCGTGGGTTTGTTGATCTGGGTGATGATCATTCCCATGCTGGTCAAGGTGGACTTTGGCGCCTTGCACCAGGTGCGCCAGCATGTACGAGGCATCGGCGTGACGCTGTTCGTGAACTGGCTGGTCAAGCCGTTTTCCATGGCGTTTCTGGGCTGGTTGTTCATTCGTCACTGGTTTGCCCCTTGGCTGCCGGCGGACCAGATCGACAGTTACATGGCCGGCCTGATTTTGCTGGCCGCAGCTCCCTGTACGGCCATGGTGTTTGTCTGGAGTCGTCTGACCCAGGGCGATCCTTTGTTCACACTCTCGCAGGTGGCGTTGAACGACACCATCATGGTGTTCGCGTTTGCGCCCTTGGTGGGTTTCTTGCTGGGGATTTCTGCGATCTCGGTGCCCTGGGACACCTTGCTGATTTCGGTGGTGCTCTACATCGTCATACCGGTGTTGCTTGCGCAGGTTTGGCGCAAGTCTCTGCTTATTCAAGGGCAGGATGTCTTTGACGCTGCCGTGCAAAAAATGGGCCCCTGGTCAATTGCTGCCTTGCTGGCCACCCTGGTGTTGCTGTTTGCATTTCAAGGTCAAGCGATCATCCAGCAGCCGATGGTCATTGCCCTGCTGTCTGTGCCGATCCTGATCCAGGTGTTTTTCAATTCGGCGCTGGCCTACTGGCTCAATCGTCAACTGGGCGAGAGGCATTCGGTGGCCTGCCCGTCGGCGTTGATTGGTGCCTCCAATTTCTTCGAGCTGGCGGTGGCCGCCGCCATCAGCCTGTTTGGTCTCCAGTCAGGTGCTGCGCTGGCCACGGTGGTGGGTGTGCTCATCGAAGTGCCGGTGATGCTGTTGGTGGTTCGGGTCGTGAATCGATCGCGTGATTGGTATGAAATGAACAGCCACATGGGTTGATGGGCCCTGTGGTGCAGGGTCAACCCCCAGCGAGAGACTGGAGAAACTGGGCCACAATGGGTGATCATCATTTCTCTGGGACCCCATGCAGTCATCCCATCATCCTCACCTTCAGGTCGTGCAGGCAGGTGAGGTCATCACGCTCACTCTGGATCGAATGGACCAAGACAACCGAATGAGCAATGGCATGATTGAGGCCCTCACGGCAGCCTTGGGTGACGTGGCGGCTTCATGCCGGCTGATTGTCTTGCGCGCCAATGGCCCCGATTTTTGTCTGGGGCGAGATATGCCTCCACCCCCTGTGGGTTCCAATACCACGGCAGAGCAGGTGCTGCGGGACGATGCGGCGCCTGTGCTGGCGCTCTTTGATGCAGTGCTGTCTTGCCCAGTTCCCTTGTTGTGTGCGGTTCAGGGAAGGGCCTGGGGCATTGGCTTGGTGCTGGCGGCCATGGCGGACATCTCGGTGGCCAGCGACGATGTCAGCTTTCGGCTGCGTGAACTCGAGCGCGGCATCCCCCCTTGTCTGGCCATGGCGCCTTTGGTGGATCGCATCCCCACCCTGGCGCTGTCGCATCTGGTTCTCACGGCAGGGCAAGTTGACGCATCGCTTGCCTTGTCCTGGGGGCTGATTGGCGAGCAGTGTGCACGTCCTCAGCTGGATGAACGGGTGCATCAACTGTCGGAGCGCGTATTGGGTTTCCCCAATGCCGCCGTGCTTGCCGTCAAACGTTACTTGGCTCATGCGCCAAGATATCAGGTGAAGGCTGCGGCCAGTCAAGGGGCCCAGCTGTTGGCCCAGGTGTTGGCTGCAAGATGAAACCGTCCATCAGGAGCCTATCGATGTCGTTCTTGTTCAGGTGCCTTGCATGCGGAGTGATCCTTTCCAGTCTGGGCTTGTCCGCGGCATGGGCCGCTTTTCCCGAACGCCCGGTGAGGATTCTGATCGGGTTCACTCCTGGGACCACCGGTGATGTGCTGTTGCGACTCATCGCCCCCAAGCTGAGCGAGCGCTGGGGTCAACCTGTGTTGATCGACAACCGTCCCGGGGCAGGCAGCAGTCTGGCGGCCGAAGCGGTCGCCAAATCGCCAGCCGATGGTCACACTCTGCTGTTAAGCACCAGCGCCAATGTGATCAATGCCAGTTTGACGTCTGCCCAGAAACTGGACTTCATGACTGACCTGATACCGTTGACTCTGCTGGCAGAAAACCCGGTGGTGTTGGTGGCATCGGGCACGGCGGCGTCACGTCAATTGAGTGATCTGGTGGCTGCGGCCAAGGCGGCTCCTGGTCGCTTGTCTTTTGCGTCGTCGGGAAACGGGACCTTCACACACTTATATGGAGAATTGTTCAATCAGTCGGCGGGTGTCAAGTTGATCCACGTGCCCTACAAGGGGAGTACACAAGCCCTGGGCGACGTCATGTCGGGGACCGTTGATGTCGCGTTCTCACCTGTCACGCCGGTACTGGGTTTGGTCAAGAGCGGCAAGCTCAGGGCATTGGGGGTCATTGGCCGATCACGCTTGAGCGAATGGGCTGATGTGCCCACCCTGGCTCAAGCAGGCATCCCCGGTTTTGAAACCGCTTTGTGGTTTGGCTTGAACGCGCCTGCGGGCACGCCTGCGGATGTCTCGCAGCGCATCATTCGAGATTTTCAATGGGTGCTGACGCAGCCAGACATCCAGGCGCAAATGCAGATCAAAGGCATCCTGTCCGTTCCGATGGGTGAGGCGGCCTTTCGCGAGTTGATTCAGCGTGAGCAGTCGCAATGGGTGCGGCTGATCAAACAAGCCAACATTCAGGCGGATTGACTCTTACAACGAAGAGGTGTGACATGGTGAGCTACAAAGTGATGGGCCAGGGTGAACATCGTGTGGTGGTGCTGCATGGGTGGTTTGGAGACCACCAGGTGTGGCAGCCCACCTTCGCGTTGCTCGATACGCAGACCTTCTCCTACGCGTTTTTGGATTACCGGGGATACGGAGCTTCCAGGTCATTGGAAGGTTCAATGGACATGGAGGAAATGGCGCAAGATGCCTTGGCGCTGGCCAATCATTTGGGCTGGGATCGTTTCTCCGTGGTCGGGCACTCCATGGGCGGCATGGCGGCGCAAAAGGTCGCCATTGAGGCGCCCTTGCGCGTGCGCACCGTGGTGGGGGTCACACCCGTGCCCGCCACCGGTGCCCCTTTGCCCCCCGACATCCTTCAGGTTTTTGAAGCCGCCGCGCATAACGATCAAGCAGCCGCTGGCGTCATCGACAGTTCTTTGGGGCAGCGGCTCACGCCCGCACTGACCCGATTCATTCTGCAGCACATGCGCACCACCGTATCGCCAGAGATTTTCGGGCGCTACCTGAAAGCTTTCACCGCCACCGATTTTTCACACCGTTCCAGCGAGCTCAAGGCACCGTTGCTGGTGCTCTACGGGCAGCACGATGGGGGCGTGAGTGAGGACATGGTCAAGGCGGTGTTTCCCAAGCTGTACCCGAAAGTGCAGATCGACGCATTGCCCAATTCCGGTCATTACCCCATGCTTGAAACGCCCGCGTATTTGGTGACCGTGATGGAGCAATTCATGCGCGAGCAAGGCTGAAGCACTGAAGACATTGAATTGATGCGGATGAACTAGGCCAGTACGAAGGTGCTGGATGGATCGGCTCAGTCTTGGTTTTGCGTTCTCAATGACGTGCAGGACATCTCCAGGCCAGGGTCGGGAAAGCTTGATATCTAGCGCTTAGTCTTTTCAATACTTGACTTGGTAGACCACTTTCCAAAACTCATGGTGGTGCACGCCAAGCGCCGCTACATCAATGCTGACGCACAGTAGTTTGTCATACGGAACTTGTTGAATTTTCAACCATGGTGCAAGACGCACAAATCTGGTGTGTCATGCACCATGTTGCTTTTTAAAGAAAAATTTTCAAACTCAAAAATCATTGACAAAGCAATAGTTGAGGATTTTTAGGGTGGCATCGAAAGTGCTTGTAACTACTTGGCCAGTGATTTCTCTGGCGCACTTTCAGGAGTCACCATGAACCAGCGGCGTTTATTCATATCTTCCAGTCTGGCTACCACTGCCAGTGTCTTGTTGCCCTCACTTGCGCATTCAGCGGACAAACTCAAGATTGGTTTTGTGTATCCAGGTCCCATTGCCGATTCGGGCTGGACATATCAGCACGATCTCGGACGTAAGATGGTTGAAAAGGAATTCGGCAGCCGGGTTGAAACCGCGTATGTCGAGAAAGTACCTGAGTCTGCTGATGCCGAACGCGTCATCCGCGATTTGATCGCCAATGGGTGCAAGATGATTTTCACCACCTCGTTTGGTTTCATGAACCCGACGATCAAGGTGGCCGCCGATTTCCCGCAAGTTGTTTTTGAACACTGTTCCGGTTACAAAACCGCCCCCAACGTAGGTATTTACCAGACGCGTTTTTATGAAGGGGCTTACCTGCTGGGCGTATTGGCGGGTTTCAAAACCAAATCCAATACGCTCGGTTATGTCGCACCGTTTCCCATTCCTGAGGTGATTCGAAATCTGGATGCCTTTGTCCTGGGGGCAAAAAGTGTGAACCCCAAAGTCACCGCCAAAGTGGTCTGGGTCAACACCTGGTACGACCCTGTCAAAGAACAAGAAGCTGCCCTGAGTCTCATCAACAATGGTGCGGACACGCTCTACCAAAACACGGATTCCACGGCGATTGTTCAACTGGCCGAGTCCAAGGGCCTGTATGCCTTTGGGCAGGACTCTGATATGTCACGTTTTGGTCCGCGTGCGCATTTGTCGGGCAATACCCTCAACTGGGGCGTTTACTATGTCCACAAGGTTCGCCAGATGCTGGATGGCAAATGGAAATCCGAAGACACGAAATGGGGAATGAAAGAAGGTATCGTTCAGGTTGTCAAACCGAACAGGGAAGTCCCCGCCAACGCGCTGAATGTTTTCGATAAAGTGAAGGCTGACATTTGGGCTGGTAAATTCCACCCATTCACCGGTCCGATCAAGGACACTGAAGGCAAAATCCGAATCCCGACGGGCAAGACCATCACTGAAGACGAGATATGGCAAATGAAGTGGTATGTGGATGGCATCGTTGGTAAACAACCCACTTGAAAGTCGTTCATGACAGAAGTTGACTTCGAGCAGATCAGCGCCTATCAGCGTTACAAGCTAATGGCCAGCCTGATCGTGCCCAGACCCATCGCCCTGGTGACAACGCTCGGAGCCCAAGGGGTGGCGAATGCTGCCCCCTTCTCCATGTTCAATATGGTGGGGGAAGACCCTCCCATTCTGATGCTCAGCATCAACCGTTTGACCGATGGTCGCCTCAAAGACACGGCCGCCAATATTCTGGCGCATGGAGAGTTCGTGGTGCACATGACCGATGAGCCAATGGCTCAAAAAATGCACGCCTGTGGTGAGGCCTTGCCCTCGCATGTGAGCGAATTGACCCATGTTGGCCTGACCGCCATCGCATCACACACGGTCAAGCCTCCTCGAATTGCCCAAGCCCCGGTAGCCTTTGAGTGTGTGCTCCATGAGAAGATGGAAACCGACAGTCGCTATGTCTTTATTGGCCGGGTCAAGTGGATGGCAGCTCGGAATGGATTGATCGATACCCAAGCGTGGCGGGTCAATTTGCGCGATTACCATCCTGTGGCCCGATTTGGTGCCAGTTTTTACACAACCAGTAGGAATCGTTTTGCCATCGAAGAGGGGCCTGACGCCGCGGCGAAGACCTCTACGTCCATCGATGAAATTTAAGGAGTCCGCATGTTCACGGATCAAGACGCATCGTTCATGCAAGTAGCGATCGATGCCTCTGTCACCGCCATGAAGGCGGGAGACATGCCATTTGGTGCCGTCCTGGCGTCTGCGGATGGTCAAGGCTTGCTGGTCGCCAGAAACAATCAGATGACCAGCGGCGATTGCACGGGACACGCCGAGATGGTGCTGGTTCGTGAGGCTGCTCGACGCCTGGGTGCGCAAAGTCTTCAAGGTGCCACCGTCTACGCCAGTGGAGAGCCTTGTGCCATGTGCAGTGGTGCCATGTTCTGGGCCAAGATCAGCCGCGTGGTGTATGCCGCTTCAACGCAAGATATCATGGATGCTTTAGGTCCACCGCTGTTGCCTGTCACCAGTACCCAGGTGCTGTCCCAGGCTCAGCCCGCTGTTCAGGTGCAAGGCCCGTTGCTGGGGCATGAGGCTGTCAAAGTCCTTCGAACCTTTGCTTCTTCTTGAGTCCATGAACTCCACGCCGACGCCCATTCTGTCACTGAGAGGAATCACCAAACGCTACCCAGGGGTCGTGGCCAATCACAATGTGTCGCTCACCGTGCAGCCCGGGCAGGCGCATGCCGTCCTGGGTGAGAACGGTGCCGGCAAGTCCACGTTGATGAAAATCATTTATGGCTCGGTCTCTCCCGATGAAGGACAAATTGTTTTCAAGGGACAGCCAGTCCACATACGCAACCCTCAGCAGGCGCGGGCCTTGGGCATCAGCATGGTGTTCCAGCACTTCAGCTTGTTCGACACCCTGACCGTTGCCGAGAACGTCTGGCTGGGGTTGGACAAATCCCTCAGTCTGCAGGAGGTGACCCGGCGCATTGAAGGCAAGGCCCAACAATTTGGGCTGGACATCGAGGCCGCTCGACCCGTTTACACCCTCAGCGTGGGAGAAATGCAGCGGGTGGAGATCATTCGCGCCTTGCTGACTGAGCCACAGTTGCTGATTCTGGACGAACCCACGTCGGTGCTGACGCCCCAGGCTGTCGAGAAGTTGTTTGCTGTGTTGCATCAACTCGTGAGCCAAGGGTGCAGTCTTCTCTACATCTCACACAAGCTGCATGAAATTCGTGCGCTGTGCAGTGCCTGCACAGTCCTGCGGGGTGGCCAGGTGACCGGTGTTTGCGACCCGAGGCAGGAAAGCAATGCGACCCTCAGTCGCCTGATGATCGGTGCCGAACCGCGCGCGCTCAATCGCACCCCACGTCAGCCTGGTGAGGTGGTGTTGTCCGTGCAAGGACTTGATTTGATCAAGCAGGACCCCTTCGGTATCGATTTGCAAGGTATCGATTTGCAAGTTCGCAGTGGCGAGGTGGTCGGCCTGGCCGGGGTGTCTGGCAACGGCCAGCGTGAGTTGATGTGGGCCCTGTCGGGTGAGGACACCCGCGCGACTGCCCAGGCCATCGAGTTGATGGGCCAGCCTGCTGGGCAGTTGACGCCTGCAGATCGTCGATCTTTAGGTTTGCACTTCATTCCTGAAGAGCGTTTGGGGCGCGGCGCGGTTCCCTCCATGAGCCTGGCGCACAACCTGTTGCTGACCCGTCAAGTTGCTCAGGGTTGGGGCGGCTGGATCCGCATGCGCGAACTGGCTGACGAAGCCTCATCCATCATCCGACGATTCCATGTCAAAGCATCCGGTCCGGATGCCGTGGCCAGCTCCCTGTCGGGAGGGAATTTGCAAAAATTCATTGTCGGTCGTGAGATCAGCGCGGCACCCCGGTTGTTGATCGTTTCTCAGCCAACCTGGGGGGTGGATGTTGGTGCGGCTGCGCAAATTCGTGCGGAAATTCTGGCGTTGCGCGATGCCGGCTGCGCCGTGCTTGTCGTCAGTGAAGAGCTGGATGAATTGTTTGACCTGTCCGACCGAATGCATGTGATGGCCAAAGGCCGCCTGTCGCCATCCATGACTCGAGAAGAGGCCACGGTGGAGCGTATCGGCGAATGGATGAGCGGCCTGTGGCCCGCCGCCTCGGAGTTGCACCATGCTTGAGCTTGAGCCCCGCCCTCAGGCTTCGCGTCTGTGGACCTTCGCCTCCCCTTTACTGGCACTTTTATTGACGGTGTTGCTCGGGGTGATGTTGTTCGTGGCCCTGGGCAAGGACCCGGTTCGGGGTTTGCAGATGTTTTTCTGGGAGCCCATCAAGTCAGGTTATGCCTTGGGCGAGTTGATGGTCAAAGCCACGCCGCTGCTGTTGATTGCACTGGGGCTGGCCGTGTGTTTTCGCTCGAATGTCTGGAACATCGGGGCAGAAGGTCAGTTTGTCATGGGGGCGGTGAGTGCGGCGGGCGTGGCCTTGCTGGCGGGCCCTGGCACAGGGCGTTGGATCGTGCTGTGGATTTTGTTGGCAGGTGTGCTGGGGGGGATGCTTTGGGCTGGACTGACCGCCTGGCTGCGGGACCGCTTCAATGCCAGCGAAATTTTGGTCAGCTTGATGTTGGTTTATGTGGCTGACATGTTGCTCAGTTACCTGGTCTACGGTCCATGGAAAGACCCTGCGGGTTACAACTTTCCACAGACCAAAACCTTTGACGCAGTGACACAAATCCCACGTCTGATGTCTGGTTCGCGTGTCAGCATCGGCCTGCTGATGGCGCTGGCTGCTGCCGCGGGTTTGTGGGTGTTCCTGTTTCGCACGCGGGCCGGTTTTGCACAACTGGTCGGCGGTCTGGCACCCGACGCAGCCCGCTACGCGGGCTTTTCGGCACGCAAGACTTTGTGGGTGGCCTTGCTGGTTTCCGGTGGAGCAGCTGGATTGGCTGGGGCGCTGGAGGTGGCGGGGCCGATCGGGCAACTCACCCCTCATGTGCCGGCTGGGTATGGGTTTGCCGCCATCATCGTCGCCTTTGTAGGGCGTTTGCATCCCGCAGGCATGTTGGTTTCGGTGGTGTTGATGAGCATGTTCTACATCGGCGGGGAGCTGGCGCAGTCCCGCATGGGTTTACCCAAATCCATCACCAGCGTGTTTCAAGGCTTGTTGCTTTTTTGCTTGCTGGCTTGCGACACCCTGGTGGCTTATCGCGTGCGCCGCCGCACGGGAAAACAAGGAGCTGCGTGATGGAGTCCTACGCACTGCTGGTTGCTGCCACCATGAATGCCGGGACTGTGTTGGCCTTGGCCGCCCTGGGTTTGCTCATCAATGAAAAAGCCGGTGTGATCAATTTGGGGGCTGAAGGCTTGATGCTGTGTGCTGCCATCGCGGGTTTTGCTGCCGTGGTTCACACGGGGAATGACTGGATCGGATTCCTCGCAGGGATGGGGGCCGGAGCCTTACTCTCGGGGTTGCTGGGCATCTTGGTTATTTGGCTGGGGACCAATCAATATGCGACAGGGCTGGCGCTGAGTTTGTTTGGAGCAGGATTCTCGGCGTTTGCGGGGATCTCGTATGTTCAGGAAAAACTTCCCGAGCGCATGGCCTATGCCATTCCCTGGCTCGCTGACATTCCTTGGGTGGGGCCAGCTTTTTTTCGTCATCATCCCATGGTCTATGCGGTCATCGCAGGGGTGGTCGCGCTGATTTGGTTTCTTGACAAAACCCGCGCTGGTCTGGTGCTGCGATCGGTGGGGGAATCGCCCGCCTCTGCCCATGCGTTGGGTTATTCCGTGCAACGGATACGACTGATGGCGGTCATTGCTGGTGGCGCTCTCTGCGGTTTGTCCGGTGCCTATATTTCAGTGATCTATACCCCCCTGTGGGTCGAGGGCATGGTGGCGGGTAAAGGCTGGATTGCCTTGGCGCTCACCACCTTTGGCACTTGGCGGCCCGCTCGAGTGCTGTTGGGTGCTTATGTGTTTGGCGGCGTCACCATGTTGCAATTTCACTTGCAAGGGGTGGGGGTTGATGTGCCCAGCCAGGCCCTGACGGCCTTGCCCTATTTGTCGACGGTGCTTGTGTTGGCTTTGATTTCTCGCAATCCGACCTGGATCAAGATCCACATGCCAGCGTCACTGGGCAAGTCTTTTCATCCAGGCCGATAGCGCTTCATCGTGAAACTTATTGACCGTCTATCCGAGCTGAGGTTCAAGTTCCTCAAATCGAGACGATGCGAACCGCTATTTGATAAAAAGTGAAACTCGTGATCCATGCCAGCGCCACAGGCCAGATGACGCTGAGCAGGGTGAAGGCCGCACTCTTCGATTCAGACCGGATGGTTGCAATCGTTGACAAGCAGGGCGTGTAGATCAGGGTGAAGAGCATGAAACTGTAGGCTTGCAGCCAGTTGATGTGCTGGCCCATTGATTGCATCAAAGCATTGCCTTCCAGGCCATAGATGACGGCCAGCGAGCCAATCACAATTTCCTTGGCAACGAACCCAAAGAGCAGCGCGATGGACAGTTGCGGGGTAATGCCCAACGGGCTGAGCAAAGGGTCCAGCCATTCACCCAAATGACCTGCCCAACTTTGTGCACTGGCGGTCTCCACACCTAGCGGAAAGTGCGTCAGAACCCAGACCAGGACCACCCCCAAGATGATGAAGCGTGTGGCCCGATGCACGAAATGATTCACCTCTTGCCACCCGCGATAAAAAATCTGTCGAGCAGTGGGAAATCTGTAGGGTGGCATCTCGAGCACAAAAGCATCGCTGTTCACATACTTGCTTTTGAAGACCAGCGCTGTGACGATGGATGCAGCCATGCTGATCAGGTAGAGCGAAAAAAGCACCCAGGGTGCTTGGTGAACATTGAAGAGCGCCGCTGTGAAAAATACAAACACCTGAAGTCTGGCCGAGCACAAGGAAAAAGGGACGGTCAGCATGGTGAGCAGCCTCAAGCCTCGAGAGCGAAGGACGCGAGTGCCCATCAGTGCTGGCACATTGCAGCCAAAGCCCATCAGCAGCATCACAAAGCTGCGTCCATCCAGGCCAAATCGAGCCATCAATGCATCCATGAGGAATGCCGCCCGCGCCAAGTAGCCGGTGTCTTCTATGAGGCCCATGAAGATGAAGAAGAGCACAATCAGGGGGACAAACCCTGCGACCGTGCTCAGACCGTTGTAAACGCCATCCAGCAGCAGACCTTGCCACAGCTCTGGCCACGACGACAACAACGGTTCCAGAGCAAGCTCGCGTCCTTGGAGAAACAACCAGGCCATGCCGTCTTGAAGTGGTTTACCCAGAATGAAGACCGTTTGAAAAACCAGCAACATCACCACCAGAAAAATGGGCAAACCGAGCCAGGAATGCAGCAACCACCGATCCACTCGCTCAGTCAAAGGGTGGCTCAGTTGATGTGGTGACTGAACATGACGCTCCATGGCCACGCTGATTTCTTGCACCGACAGAGCCGCTGCTGTCGGCCTCGCCAGCGCCGACAGAGCCGCGTTCAGGGCAGGCTGTATTTGCTCCATGCCTTGGCCGTATTTGGCGGACAACATGCACACCGGGATCCCAAGCGACTGGCTCAAGCCCTTGAAGTCGATGGTGATTCCCAACGCTTTGGCTTCATCGGCCATGTTGAGAACAGCAAGCATCGGGATGTTCAAGGCCAGCAATTGATGCAGCAGCGTGATTTGCCGGTCCAGCTGTGATGCGTTCATCACGAAGACGATCAGATCGGGCCGTTGCTGCTGTAGAAAATGCGTGACCACTTTCTCGTCTTCAGAATAACCCTGAAGGTCATAGATGCCCGGCAAGTCAACCCATTGAACGATTTGGCTGCCCATCACCAACTTGGCGCTTAACAGGTCCACCGTGATGCCTGGCCAGTTGCCGACCCGTGCATGGGCACCGGTCAGGCGGTTGAACAGGGTCGATTTACCCGTATTGGGCATCCCCACGAGAGCGATGTTTTTCATAGAGCCTTGCTCAGGTTGCCAAGGCTTGTACCGGTTCGACTTGAATGTGTGAGGCTTCTTTGCGCCGGAGCATGATTTCAGTACTTCCGACCCGGACATGGATGGGCCCGCCCATGCCGGCACGTCTAAGCACCTGGACGAAGCGGCCAGGCTTGAGCCCCAGCGCGAGGAACCGATTGCGCAACTCCTGCTCGACATGGATGCCGTCAATGCAGGCGGACTGGCCGCAGGGCAGGTGTTCCAGGTTGTTGTTCGTTTTGCTCATGGCGTCATGCAGTGGCGAAGGCTTCATTGGAGTCTCAAAACGATATCCGACAGTTGACCTGAATCAGAACAATTCTCATTGTATTGCATTTGAAAATGCGAATGAGAACAATTATCAGTTAGAATTGGAGCCATCGATTTTTACATCACACGTTTCCGGACATGAGCAGATGGCGTTTCGCGATGATCCTTGCCCTTTCATGGGGGCTCCAGGCATGTGGGGGCAGCAGTGACCGTTCAGGTGAGCCTTTGAGCGCTGCAGCAAGCCTTGGTCAAGAGATCTTTCATGATGTGACGCTGTCCGCATCGGGACGCATGTCATGCGCGACTTGCCATGACCCGAAACGAGGACATGCCTCGCCATTCTCGACGCCAGTGGCCTTTGGGGGGCGGGGTTTTCCTGGCGATCAAAGCGAGCAAGTCTCTGGACTTCGGGTTCCACCGTCCATTCGTTATCTCAAATTCAATTCATCCTTCAAATGGGACGCTCAGGGCATGCCGGTGGGCGGGTTTTTTTGGGATGGTCGGGCCAATTCACTGGCTGAACAAGCCAAGAAACCGTTTCTTGGTGCCAATGAAATGGGGAATGTAGATGCCCAAGAAGTGATCTCCAGATTGAGTCATTCCCCCTATGCCAAACGATTTCAGCAGGTGTTCGGCGACAACATCTTTGCAGACCCGCAGACCGCTTTTGAACGGGTGGCCTATGCGCTTGAACGCTATCAAAAGGAGGACAAGGAATTTGCCCCTTTCAGCAGCAAGTTTGATGCGGTCAATGCCGGACTGGCCGTATTCACCGCACAAGAGTTGCGCGGATTGACCTGGTTCAACAGGGCGGACAAGGGAAATTGCGCAGCTTGCCATCCCAGCACCAAGCCTGACGATGCGCCGGGGGCCTTGTTCACCGACTTCAGCTATGACAGTTTGGGGGTGCCGAGAAACGCCGCGATTGCAGCCAACCACAACAGTGCGTTTTTCGACATGGGCTTGTGTGGCCCCGAACGTGCTGATCTGCTGCAACGAACCGATTTGTGCGGAAAGTTCAAAGTGCCGAGTCTTCGAAACGTGGCATTGAGAACACGTTTTTTTCATAACGGGCAATTTGACAACTTGACTGACGTCGTGCGGTTTTATGTGACTCGAGATACCCAAGCCTCGCTTTGGTATCGCCTAGACGTGTACGACGACTTGCCGTCGAACCTGCGGACCAATGTGAATGTGACTGAAGCGCCCTACAACCGACAGAGAAATGAAAAGGCTGCCTTGACGGAGTCGCAAATAACAGATTTGGTGGTCTTTTTACAAACGCTGACAGACGGCTTTACCCCCTGAGGCATCTTCATGAACCCATTCAAAACACTCCACATCACCACCCTGGTATTGGTTGCCATGCTGTCAGGTGGATCCAGTTACGCGCAATCGTCCCCCGATTTATCTCAAGAAATCAAGTTGCTGCGAGAGGAATTGCGGCAAATGAAATCTGAACTGGAGGCTCTCAAAAAGCAACCTCAAGTGGTCGAGGTTCAGCCTCAGCCTCAACCCATTTCGAGTGGGCCGATGGAGATTGCTGACGGTCGTCTGAGTCTGTTTGGCTATGGGGAGCTCTATTACGCCCGTCCTCGGTATCAGGCCTCAGAGGCCATAGCCACGGCCCGAAGGGGTGTTCTGGGATTTGGTTATCGTTTCAATGAACGCACACGTGTAGCCGCTGAATTGGAAATTGAAAATGCGGTGGTCTCCGCGAATGACCAGGGGGAAGTTGCGTTCGAGCAACTGTACATCGAACACGATATCAACGATCGGCTCACCGCCAAGGCCGGATTATTCTTATTGCCGATCGGGTACATGAATCTCACGCATGAACCAACCCGTTATTACGGTGTGACGCGCAACCTGGTCGAGACGGCCATCATCCCCACAACATGGAGAGAAATGGGGGTGGGGTTGCAAGGCATCACAGAGCATGGCTTGCGGTGGAACGCCGGTGCTGTCACCAGCTTCGATCTGAACAAATGGCCGGCTGACCATGCAGAAACCAGAGAGTCACCCCTAGGCTCCATACATCAGGAGGGTCAATTGGCCCGGGCGACTTCACTGGGGTATTTCGGAGCGCTGAATTTTGATGGGGTGCCGGGTGTGAATGTGGGTGGGAGTGTTTTCTCTGGAGGCATTGGCCAACAACAAGCCAATATGGCTTCACCGAATGCTCGGGTGAATCTGGCTGAGGTTCATGCGAAATGGCAAACAGGGCGCTGGGAGTTCACGGCATTATCGGCCCTGGGACACTTTCAAGGGGTTGCCGCGTTCAATGCGTCGGGAGCGAGTGGCAGCAATCCTGTCCCCGATGAGTTTCGTGGATGGTATGCCCAGGCTGCCTATCGTTTATGGAAGCAGGGTGAAGTCAGCCTGGTGCCATTCGCGCGGTATGAGCGTGTCAACACAGCACTGGGTTTCTCAGGGCTGCCACAAGGCTTGGCCCCGACCATCGATCCCGATACCCGTGTCTTGACGGCTGGCGTCAGCTTTTATCTGCATCCCCAGGTAGTGATCAAGGCGGATACCCAACGATTCTTCAATAGCAGTGAGCTCGATCGAGTGAATCTTGGTGTGGGATTCCATTTCTGACATGAACCCATATTCGCATCAAAGGCGGCAGATCCTGCAACGCACAGCGCTTTGGGGGCTGGGGTCGACGACATGGATGAGTGCTGAAGTAATGGCAGCGGTCTTCATGGATGTTGAGCAAGTCAAAAAAATCTTTTTGCCCGAAGCCGATCAGTACTTGCCCGTGGCGATCACCCTGGATGAGAGCAAGCGCTCGACCATTGCCAGTCAGAGCGAAACCCGGCTTCCGAGACAGTTTTCTCCCCAGGTCTGGCAGGGCCAAGTCGCTGGCAAACACATGGGCTGGATCATGTCCGATCGTGTGATTGGCAAATACGACTGGATTGACTTTGCCGTGGGCTTTTCGCCCGAGGGTACAGTACTTGGCGTGGAGATACTGGCATACAGAGAATCACATGGAGCTGAAATTCGCCAGTCGGCATGGCGAAAGCAGTTCCAGGGACGACAAGGCCCCCAAAGCATGCGATTTGCCTATGACATTCGACATATCTCGGGAGCCACCATGTCGTGTCAACATGTGACGGAAGGGGTTCAGCGACTGAGCGCCTTGGTTGGACTTTTGAAGGGCATTCGATGATGTCTAGAGCCTGACCTTTGCTGGGAACGATGGTGTCGATCCAGGTGCTGTCGACATCGAATGACCGGTCCGTACTGAAGGCCATGGACGCGTCATTTGACATCATGGAACACGTCGGTCGGGTCATGAGTGCGCATGACCCATTTTCGGATTTGGGCCGAATGAGTCGAGCACAAAATGGACAGGTGCTGAAGCTGGATGAGCACACCATCACGGTGCTCAAAGCAGCCTGCGATTGGACTCGAAGGTCAAGAGGTGCATTTCACCCATTAAAGGCGGCGACATCGCTGATTCGACAAGGCCTACGGCCAGGTCTGGCGAACGACCCCACGAATTCGCTTGGACTGAATGCCATCGAGATTCTTTCAAGAACGCAGGTCAGATTGACATCAGCCGTCGCGATGGATTTTGGTGGTATTGCCAAGGGATATGCGGTCGATCAGGCTATCCGAGTGTTGGCCGAGCATGGCATCACGCAGGCGATGGTGAATGCGGGCGGTGACATAGGGGTGCTGGGTGATAAAGCGTTTGCAGTCAAGGTCAGACATGCCTGTGAACATTTGCGTGATCGCTCGCTGAATGGCGTTCCCTCTTTGCGCTCAGGGGGGGGGGCCACATCGGTGGCCAAACCTGGAGAAACTGGTTTTGTGAAGACCATCAGTGGCAGAGGACTCATCTGGCGCAACGCAACTGTCATGGCCAAGGACTGTATGACCGCTGACGTCCTGACCAAGTGGGGTTTGCAGTCGAGCAAGTTATGTCCCGAATTGAATAGCGTGCTGCGGCAGCATCACGCCAAGATGTGGAGAAGTTGATGCGCCGCAGGAATGATCTGATGGCTTGGAGCCGTGTCAGCTTTTGGGGGATGTCGGCTGTTCTGGCCATACTATGGCTGTCAGGCCTCGTGATGCAGCTGATGTCCTCAGTCGACATGTCGGACATCTCTGTGATGGAAGAAGGGTTTCGCAGGGCCACGGGGATCACGCATGGGGTCGCGTCATGGTTATTCTGTGTGATGTGTGGACGGGGTGTCTGGCCTCATGTGCGATGGATGTGGCATCGGCATTCGTGCCGGTGGCGCTGGCGGTGGCTGATGGGGCTGCTCAACCTGGGGTGGCTTTTGCTCCTGGCCGTGGGGGGCTTATTGCTGCTCTACGGCAGTACCGGGATGCATGAATTAATCGTTTCTTGGCATTTTTGGCTGGGGGCCCTGGGACCGTTGATATTCCTACCGCACACCTGGAACAGGCTGCGCAGTCAAGCCGCATCAGCTTGAGGTTCCTGCCTGCCCGATCTGGGTTATGTGGGCTGTCGCATCAATCTCAGAAAAAGTGCGAAATAAACTCTGCTGGACATTGGTGGTGGACTTCTCTCCGGTGTTTGCCATCACCACGGGACCATGGAATTATTCCTTTGCAGCATTGCAAAAATATCGGGAGTGTGTCATTGCCATTCCCACGGTCGATCTGTTGGATAAGGCGGTCGGTATTGGAATGTGCTCCGGGACCGACACAGACAAATTTTCCACATTTGGGCTCACACCGATGGCGGCCAAACATGTCAGACCGCCCTTGATCAAGGAATGCCTTGTGAACATCGAGTGCAAGGTCATTCACCGGGTCAGTAAATACAACATCCTTGTGTTGGATGCGTTCGCTGCTTATGTTGATTCCTCTCGCGAGGAAAGGCGAATGCTTCACGCAGTGGGGGATGGCACATTCGTGGCTGACGGTCTCAAGATGGACAGAAGGAGAATGATGGCTTCGAAGATTCCGCCGGGCGTCTAGCCACGCGACATCCTCCATCTTGCGAATCCGACGGTGGCCGGCGAAATGCATGCAGCTCTGCGGAGCAGTCGTTGCCAGCTCAATGAAGTACGGTGTTTCATCATGCCTGTGGCTTGACGAACGGATGTCAGTTATCAGGGGATATATCGTGTATCGTCATTCAACGCACGTGAGGTGTTCATCATGATTCGAAAATCCACCTGGGCCGCAGTGGCTTGTTCTTGTGTACTGTGGGTCGTCACTGGCTGTGCCGTGTCGCGCGGACAAGAATCGGTCGGCGCCTACATAGATGACGCGGGTATCACCACGGTGGTCAAGTCGCGTTTGCTGGAAGACAAAGACGTGGCCGGAACTTCAATCAGCGTGGAAACCTTGAAGGGCACAGTGATGTTGTCTGGGTTTGCCAAAAGCGCCTTGGAGCGCAACAAAGCGGAAAGCATTGCGCGAGGTGTGAAGGGCGTCACTTCGGTCAAAAACGAAATAGCTATTCGTCCGTGAGTCATGCTTGCAACCGCGGATAATTTCAACCGCGCATACGTCGGATCAAACCCGGTCTGTCACCACAATCTTGCAGACGGCCACTGCCGTGGCCACTTCCTTCCCATGTTGGGTCAATGTGCCGATGACATGGCACACATCGCGTCCGCGACGCAAGATGCGGGCCTCGCCTGAGAGCGTCCCTACCGTGGCGGAGCGCAGGAAGCTCACATTCAAGTTCAGAGTGGCAACTCCTTGTCCGCTGGACAAGGTGGAGTCGATCAGACTGGCGGTGAGGTCATCCAGCATGGCGCTGAGCATGCCGCCTTGCACCGCACCTGCAGGATTACGAAAACTGTCTTGTGCCTCATAAGTAGCGCAAAGCGTCCCCTCAACAGCATCGACGGACAGAACGCGACCGCTCAGCAGGGTCAGCACAGGAGGCGGTGCAGTTTCGCCTCGCAACATGCGGTTGAAATAATTCTGGGTGTCGGTCATGCAGGGGCTTCTTGGATTTGAATTAAGAGGGGGCTCAAAGCCCAAGCCGCTTGATGGTGGCCGCTTTCGATTGGCTGTCTTGTCGCAGACGGGCCTCAAAGCCCTGAGCCGACTTGAAGTCAATGACCTGGTTCGCACGCTGTGCCCATTCACGGTACGTCGTGGACTGGATGGCCTTTTCACAGCCGCTTTCCAGCGTGGACACCACATCGACAGGCGTGGATGCCGGCACAAGCAAACCGCCAAAGCTCAGTTGCACCACGGGCACACCCGATTCGGTCAATGTGGGCACTTGCGGGAAGGCCGGGTGACGCTTGTCAGAGTACACGGCCAGCAAACGCAAGCTGCCCGCTTGCAATTGCGGATTGATGGAACTGGCCAAAACAGCTCCAAAGCCCAGACGCCCCGCCATCAAGTCTTGCAACATGGGCGCATCACCTTTATAGGGAACATGCGTCATGTCGACCTTGGCGGATGCTTCGATGTCAGAGGTGCCCAGGTGCGGAATGGACCCCGTGCCCGAGGTGCCGTAACTCACTTGACCGGGACGTTGCCCAGCGTCTTTGAGCAAGTCACTCAAAGTTTGGTAGGGTGACTGGGCTGTGACGGCAATGGCAAAGATGTTGTCAAAGACTTGGCATACCGGCTTGAAAGAGGACAACTGGTAGCCAATGGTTTTGAGTCGATGAGGCTCACTGGTCAGTGAGACCGCTGGCGTGAACGCCAGGGTGTAACCGTCCGGTTTGGCCGTGGATACCCACTGCAGGCCGATGGTGCCGGCCGCCCCGTCACGGTTGGTGACACTCACGGGCTGGCGCAGCACCTCGGCCAAGGCCTGTGCGAACTGGCGAGCGTTGATGTCCAAGCCGCCGCCTGCAGCAAACGGCACCACGAATTGCAGTGGGCGTACCGGGAAGGGCTCAGCGGCATGGGCGAGGGTAGTTGCCAGCAGTCCGCCGGTGGCTGCGAGGGGGATCAGATGCCTCGCCAGGCTAGCAGTGAGTCGTTTCATGCGTCGTCACGCACGCCGTTGCGCAGGGTGCCAATGGCATCCACCACGATTTCGCAGACATCGCCTGGTTTCAGAAAAATTTGCGGATTGCGCTTGTTACCCACGCCACCCGGGGTGCCTGTGACAATCACGTCTCCAGGCGACAGCGGAATGAAGGTGGAGATGTAGGCGATCTGACGCGGGATGCTGTGAATCATCTTGTCGGTGGTGGTGTCTTGCAGCACTTGCCCGTTGAGCACGGTTTGCAGGCGCATGACCTGCCCGGGAGCGATCTCGTCGCTGGTCACCATCCAGGGACCGAATCCCCCGGTTTTGTAAAAGTTTTTCCCAGGTGTCCACTGCGAGGTGGCCACCTGCCAGTCGCGCACCGAACCGTCGTTGTAGCAGCTGTAGCCGGCGATGTGATCCCAGGCATCGTGCTCCTGGATTCGGCGTCCACCTTTGCCAATCACCACTGCGATTTCAGCTTCGTAGTCCAGGCGGTGTGACTCGGCTGGCCGCAAAATGTCTTGACCGTGTGCGACCTGGGAATCAGTCAAGCGCAGAAAGATGACGGGGGTCTCGGTCACTTCGCGGCCGGTCTCGCGCACATGCTCGCCGTAGTTCAGTCCGATGCAAAAGATCTGACCCGGGTTCGGGATGACTGGCAACAAATGAAGTTGTGAGAACTTGAGCGTGGGGCGATGTGTCTTCATCGCTTCGGTGGCGGCGCCCATGAGGTTCTTGGCGATCAAGGTTTTGAGATCAGGCGCTTGTGCGCCCAGGATGGGGGTGAGGTCCAGCACATCCTCGCCGGTGACAACACCGTAGGAGGGTACGTTTTGGTTCAGGAAGCTGATGAGTTTCATGGTTGGGCTTTCAAAAAAACAGGAAAAGTCATTGCAGCCGGGCAGAGATTTCATTCGCGGCGCGTTGGATGAGTGGCGTGAGCTTGCTGCGGTCAATCACAGCCATGCGCGAAACCGTGGTGACCAATGAAAGCGCTCCAATCACCGTGCCATCGGGTTGATGCAAGGGCACGGCAATTGCCGAGAGGTTGGATTCGAGTTCGCCACTGGAAAAGTAATGGCCATTCTTTCGGATCTGGCTGAAGTAACGACGAAACCCTGGCCAGTCTGTGGGCAGACCTGCGCGGGTCACCTCTTGGATGAGCCGGTCAAACAAGCGGTGCAGTTGAGGCGTGGGCAAGCCGGCCAGAATCACTTTGGGTGCCGCACCCTGAAACAGAGGACGGGGGCGACCCCGGCCGTAATTCAGGTCAAGGGGCATGTTGCCATATTCGCGGTGGGTGTCCAGCAGTTGGTCCCCGTTGAGGCTCGAGACCACGCAGTCAAAGCCGGTTTGTGCCACCAACTCCTTCATGAAAGGGATGCCACACTGCAGCACCGGATCGGCTTGGCGAATCAAGTGGTCCAGCATGACGATTCTGGGGCCCAGCGTGAATTGCGGTCCAGGTCCGCGCCGCAACAGTCCTGCCTCGCTCAAGGTTTTGACGTAGCGATAGCTGGTAGGCAGTGAAACGCCCAGTGCCTCACTGATGTCTTCGGCACTCCAGAGCAAACGCTGTTCGTTGAACAGGTCCAGCACGCACAGCATGCGAGCCAGGCTGGAATCGGCTTTGTCATTCATGTTTGTGAACCGCGCATCAGTGGGCGAGGACTGCGGTGGGCAGCAGGTCGCTCAGCTCGTCGAGATCGTGGCCGGTTTGCGCCATCCCCATGATGTAACGGTCCGGGCGCAGCATCACGGCGCGTACGCTGTGATGTTGTAGCCAGGCTTGTATCTCGGGATCGAGAGCGGGCAGGGTGACCACACCCAGTGTTTGCCAGCGTTGCCGGGTGTCTACAGACACCGTGGACAGCAAGGTCTCATCACCGATGACCGCAAAGTTCAGACCCAGCGCGGTGTCCAGCAGACGCCCATTGGCCAACAGCGGTTGAGGGAACACCTGCGCCACAGGCACTTGCTCGCCCTGCCAGACGCCGCTGCCCAGGCGAGGGGCTGGGAACTGAAAAATTTCGGGCGACCCCGCTTTGAACCTGGCGTCCCGTTCCCGAGCAGCCTGCGGGTCGGTGGTCTGAATGATGTCGCCCAGCTTGACCGCCAGTTCAATGAACGCTTGGACATGTGGCGAACGTTCGCTCTCGTAGGTGTCCAGAAGGGTGTGGTGTGTGTGTCCAGCCAGAACGGCATGGAGTTTCCAGGCCAGATTGGACACGTCACGGATGGCGGCACACATGCCTTGCCCCAGAAATGGAGGGGTCTGGTGCGCGGCGTCTCCGGCCAACAGCAAGCGACCCTTGCGCCAGCCTTGCGCAATCACCGAGTGGAAGGTGTAAATCACGGCGCGTTCAATGTCTGCCTGTTCGGGGGTGACCCATTTGCCCACCAGCGCCCACAATGTTTCAGGCTGCACCAGTTGCTCGGGATCGTCCCCCGGCATCAGCATGATTTCCCAGCGACGGCGATTGCCAGTCACATTGCAATAAGTCATGGGACGCGCCGGGTCGCAGTGCTGCACTGTGTGATCGGGCAGACCGGGCACCTCGGTCTTGAGACGAACGTCAAACACCAGCCAGGGCTGATGCAGGCCCAGATCCCGCATGGAGGTGCCCATGACTTTGCGGACCAATGAGCGAGCACCGTCGCAGCCCACCACGTAACGCGCCTTCACCGTATACGACTGTGCGAGTGGCAGATCGGTGACATGCAGGGTGACGGCTTGGTTGCCATCTTCGATGGCCGTGACTTCGTGGCGGGTGCGCACCTTCACGTGAGGATAGCGGCGCACGCCTTCGCGCAGGACGGCCTCCAGCTCGGGTTGATGAAAATAGTGGTTGGTGGCGCAGCCGTGCGGACCGCGTTCGCTGGTGCCGGCACGAATCAGCAAGGTTTCGCCCACCGCATTGTTGAAATACATACCTTTGAGACCGGGGCGCGAGATGGTTTCAACCTCGTGGCGCAAGCCGGCGGTTTCAAACACACGCATGACCTCACCGTCGAAGTGAATGGCGCGTGGCAGGGGATAGATGTTTGCCTCGCGCTCCAGCACCAGGGTTGACAAGCCCAATTGCCCCAGCAAATTGGCCAGGGTGGCACCCGCCGGACCATAGCCGATGATGGCGACATCAAACACCTCAACGCTCACGCCTGGTACCCCATGAGTTGTTCCATTTCTGCCTGCCACTGGGCACGGCTGCGAAATTTCGGACGACTGCGCGCCAGTGCCTCGGCCGCCGCCATCACCGCCTCATTGCTTTGGTCCAGATCGATGGGTTCACGCAGCGGTTGTTCGCAATACCAAGGCGTGTCCATGAACACCTCCAGACGGTTGCCTTCCGGATCGCGGAAATAGATGGACACCGCATTGCCATGGGTGGCACACAGCAGATCAGTCACGTCGGGGTCGGACTTGACCCGTTGGAGTACCACACGCAGTGTTGCCAGATCGGGTACCCGCAGAGAAATTTGATTGATCACACTGAAAGACAGGTCGGTGGGTCGACCAGTGGCCAACACAATTTGATGGTGCTCCGAGGGATCCCGGCTCAAGAAGATCAACTGCACCGGACCGAGGTCGCCACGGTCTGTCTCAAAAAAGCTCATCACCTCTTTGTAAAAACGTGCCATGCGTTCCAGGTCACGCACATAAAAGCCCATGTGGCTGAACACCAGCGAGTTGCGCTGATTCAATAAGTGGGACATGACGTGGATCTCCAAATTTGAAAATTTCAGCGATTCTATGAATATGAATTGATATTAAATCTAGTGGTTTATCCTATTATGATAATTCTATGCATATTTAAGAATCTTGCCAGACCTGTCGGTCTTGACACCCATCAAACAGGAGAACGCTTCATGATCCGTATCACCCGCCGCCTGGGCCTGGCTGCCCTGGCTCTTCTTGCTGCCTGGCCCGCTGTGGCACAAGACTATCCAAACAAGCCCATCAAAATCATCGCGCCCTTCCCCGTGGGGACTGGCCCGGATGCCAACACCCGAGAGATCGCACTGGAACTGTCCAAGGCCCTGGGGCAGTCGGTGGTGGTAGAGAACCGTCCTGGTGCCTCCACCATGATCGGCATGGAGGCGGGCGCCAAGGCCGCCCCCGATGGCTACACCTTGGTGATGGGTTCAACCACCTCGATGTCTGTCTTGCCGCACACCTACGGCAGCAAGGTGCCCTACAAGGTCGAGCGCGACTATGTGCCCATCAGCATCGTGGGCCTGCTCAACACGGCGTTGACCGCGCACCCCAGCCTGCCGGAGAAAAATGCCAAAGAACTGATCGAGCGACTCAAGGCTCAGCCCGGTTCGCTCACGGCGGCGACCTCAGGGGTGGGCAGCTATTCCCATTTGGCGGGTGAGTGGTTCGCCTCGAGTGCTGGGGTGAAGATCAATTTCGTGCCGTACAACACCTCCAGCCCGTACGCCGATTTGGTGGCAGGCCAGGTGAACGTGATCTTTGATGCGTTGCCAGCCGCCATCGGCAACGTCAAGGCTGGCAAGTTGAAAATCCTGGCGCTCACTGGCAAGACACGCCACCCCAATTTCCCAGACGTGCCGACTTTTGCCGAGGCCGGGTTGGCCGATTACAGCCCCACCGCCTGGATTGGCCTGTTCGCACCAGCCAACACACCTGCGCCGATCGTGACCAAATTGGTGGATGCGATGCAAAAAGCTGCGGCGCAGAACCCCGAACTGGTGGCCAAGTGGCGCTCCTACGGTGGCGATCTCAAGGCCCAGACGTCAGCAGAGTTCGCAGCCTTCCTCAAGCAAGACGATGCCCTGTGGGGACCGGCCATTCGCAAGGCAGGGGTCAAGCTGGATTGATTCGCTGGCGCATCGAAGAACTCAGCCCCAAGCCTCGTCAGGAACTGGCAGGCCGCTGAAGTCTTGCATGGTCAGAGGTTGGAGGGGTTCGATGCCATGGCTCTCCAGCATCAGCATGACTTGCCGGGTGTGCTGAGCGGCGTGCCAGGCGGTCCGCTCCAGCACGTCGTGCATCGGGCGCTGGCCATAGTAGGTGGATACCTTGAAGTTGACCAGTGGGTCCTGGGCTTTCTGCGCTTGCCACCACACCCGGTATTGGTCACGCACCTCCAGGGCCCAACGGGCAATGTCACTGGATTGCCAGTGGGGAGGCGCTTGCTCGAAAAAACTCTCGTAGCGAAGCTCCACGCCCTGGGTGGCCTGCAAGCCCATCTCGGCGACGCGGATGGCATGGTAGGCCGTGTTGCCAGCAGTGCGGTCGCGGTCGCGAAAGACCTCACGCAATTGAGTCTCGCTGAATTGCGGAGCAAACCGGGCCAGAGCCTCCAACACCATGGTGATTTTTTCCACCAGCTGCTCGGGCGGCAACGGGTCCATCAACCGGGCCTTCAAGTCCAGAAACTTGATCACGTCACCGAAGCTTTGGCATAACGTGTATCGACCCGCCAGTGCCACCACGGGCACGCTGCGCGCACCCAGCGCTTGCAGTTCGGCCATGCCGGCAGGATTGTTGTGCACATTGATGGACTCGAATTCAATGCCTTGCTTGGTGAGGAACTCTTTGGTCCGCAAGCAGGAGGTGCAACCGGGTTGCCAAAAAACCTTGATGCGAGCGGGAGCGGTGGTGGTCGGGTTCATGCTGGATCAGAGGAATGGGGGAAAGCCCATTTTGAACCCGTTGTTGGACAAGCACAAAGCGATACTTCAACAAGCCACATTAACGCTGGGTTAACGCCGCGTCGGACATGAGTTGCTGATGCAACAGGCGAGCCGCTGGTGGCAGGGAGTCCCAATGACGGACCCCGATCATGAACTGGCGCCGGGCCGCAGGATCGGTCAGTGTCAACACCTGTAAGGGTTTGCTGTGAGCATGTTCTATGGCGCAGCTGCGGGGCAAGACACCGATACCCAGACCTTGACTCACCATGGCGCACAGGGGGTCAAAGCTGGAGACCTGAAAGCGCTGACGCAAGGCCAGGCCTCGCTGAGCCGCCGCCCGACCCAGTTCAATTTGAATGGCGCTGTCCGACTGGATGCCGATCAGCGGATGATCGACCAAGTCTTGCATGCTGACCCGTTTGCGGCGCGCCAGCGGGTGACCTTTGGGCACGATCACCGCCAACTGGTCTTCCCGATAGGGCATCGATTGCAAGGATGGGCCATGGGTGACGGGCAGGTAGATGCCGATGTCGGCGGCATTGTCGGCGACGGCCTGCACGACTTGCGGGCTGGTTTTTTCGTCCAGCTGAAGTTGGATGTCTGGATAGAGCTGACTGAATTGACGCAGCGGTCGGGCCAGAAACTGCGTGATGGCAGACAGGCTGGCGCAGACCCGCACCACACCGCGGACGCCCTTCGAGAAGGATTGCATCTGGGTGCGCACCTGGTCCAGCTCGTGCAGGGCGCTGCGTGCCAGCCCGACCAGCGCCAATCCGGCCGGGGTTGGAACAACCCCTTTGTTGGAGCGGGTGAGAAGGCGTACTTGCAACAAGCCTTCCAGCTCGGTCAGTCTTTTGCTGACAGCGGCGGCAGAGATGTGCTCGATGTCGGCCGCGGCGGTCAACGTCCCCGTCTCGGCAATGTGCACAAACAGTCGCAGGGAGACAGGATCGAGTCGGCTCATGGGTGTCTGGGGGATGGCGATATCTTAACCAATGGTTAACGTGGGCTGGTGAAATGACACTTTGTTCTCCCACTGAAAGTCGACACAATTGAAATTCGCTGCAAAGGCAGGGACCCCATGCGATGGCGTTCTTTGTCCTCGCCCAAGAGTCCATTCCATAGGAGACATATCATGCACCCCACAGGCAGACTGAAATGGCTGATGACCGGCCTCATGGCATTGTGGCTGATGGGCCATGCGCAGGCGCAATCTTTCCCGGATCGAGCCATCCGGATTGTGAATCCGTTCTCGGCCGGCGGGGGTGGTGATCTGTCGGTGCGTGCCATTGCCGACAAGCTGAGCAAGCGACTGGGTGTGCCGGTGGTGATCGACACACGCCCTGGTGCTTCGGGCCTGATTGGCGCTCAAATGGTGGCGAGTGCACCGCCCGACGGGTACACCCTGCTGATGGGATACGACGGGTCCATTGCCATCGCCAGTCAGCTGTTGAAAACCAGCATCCAACCGCTCAAGGATTTTGTGCCGATCACCAAGCTGGCCGATTCCCCCATGGTTTTTCTGGCGCACCCCTCGCTCAAGGTTCAGACACTCAAAGAGGTGATTGAGTTGGCCCGCCGCGATGACAAAGAATTGGCGTTCGGTAGCGCTGGCGCTGGCACCACCCACCACATGGTGGGAGAGTTGTTGGCCAGCAAGGCCGGTGTGAAATTGCTGCATGTGCCCTACAAGGGCGGCTCAGCGGCAGTGATGGACGCTGTCGCCGGACAGGTGCCGCTGGTGGTGACGGTGCCGCCCACCGCCTTGCCCTTTGTGCAGGACGGTCGCCTCAAAGCGTTGGCTGTGATCGGCAAAGATCGGATGGGTCTCATGCCCGATGTTCCAACGGTCAAAGAGCAGGGTTTCCCCGATTTCGAAGTGGTGTCGTGGTACAGCCTGCTGGCGCCGGCGCGCACGCCTCGGGCCATTGTGGACAAGCTGCAAGCCGCCGTGGCCGATGTGCTCAATGATGCCGAGGTTCGCGAGGCCTACACCAAAGTGGGCTTCATCCCGGTGGGCAATCGACCGGACGTGTTCGCCGCGCAGTTACAGGCCGATATGCAGCGCTGGGGGGCACTGATCAAGTCTGCACGCATCGTCATTGAGTAAAAACGCACACCTCAGTAGACTGTATTTATATACAGTATATTGGAGGTATGTCGTTCCCTCCCGTTTTTTGTTTCCGACCTGAGCGGACGCTCGATGTTGAGGCGTTCTTGTCAGCCTGTTTCTGGCGTCCTGCCCGGTGGCGGCCATGAGCCGACCAACGCTGCAGTTGGCTTTGGTGGACTGCAACAACTTTTATGTGTCGTGTGAGCGGCTCTTTCGCCCCGATCTGGCGCGGGTCCCTTTGGTGGTGTTGTCGAACAACGATGGCTGTGTGGTGTCCCGCTCCAACGAAGCCAAGGCCTTGGGCATCACCATGGGGCAGCCCTGGTTCGAGTGCAAAGCGCTGGCCGAACAACATGGCATTCTGGCCATGAGCAGCAACTATGCCTTGTATGCCGATCTGTCCAACCGGGTGATGAACATCCTGAGCGGTTTTTCTCCCTGTCATGAGGTGTATTCGATCGATGAATGCTTTGTGGACTTGACGGGTATTCCTCGCTTGCGTGACGTCAGCTATGCCATGCGTGAGCGCGTTGGCCAATGGACAGGGCTGCCGGTGTGCGTGGGTATCGGTCCCACCAAAACCTTGGCCAAACTGGCCAATCATGTTGCCAAGAAGCATCCACGTTCTCGAGGGGTCTTCAATTACAACGCCTTGACCGACGAGCAAAAGGTGCGATTGCTTCAACGCATCCCGGTGCAGGACGTGTGGGGCGTGGGGCGCAAACTCACGCAGCGCCTGGCACGCCATGGCATCCAGACCGCACAGGATTTACGCACCGCGCACGCCCCGACCTTGCGGGCCGAGTTCGGTGTGGTGATGGAGAAAACACAGCGGGAGTTGCAAGAGGTGCCGTGCCTCGATCTGCAAGAAATACAGCCGGAGCGGCAACAAATCATTTCCAGCCGATCTTTTGGCAGCATGGTCACCGAGTTGCCCGTGCTGAAAGACGCGCTGTCCACTTTCGTGGCCAATGCCTGCGCCAAGTTGCGCGCGCAAAACAGCCAGGCCGCCGTGATCCAGGTCTTTCTGCAAACCAATCGCTTTCGCCAAGACCTGCCTCAGTACATGCCCAGCCTCAGCGTACCGCTGCCCATCCCCACCAGTGACAGTCTGGAGGTCAACCGCTGGGTCGATCATCTCTGCGAGCGCATGTTCAAGCCCGGTTATCAATACAAGAAAGCCGGTGTGATGTTGAGCGAAATCAGCCCGGTGAGCCACCGGCAGGACGATTGGCTGGAGCCCGATGTGCCAGCCAACGACAAGCTCATGCAGGCCCTCGACCACCTGAACCACCGCTTTGGGCGCGGGACCGTTCGGGTGTCCACCCAAGGGGCATTCCTGGGCTGGCAAATGCGGCAAGAGCGCAAATCGCCGAATTACACCACGAGCTGGGATGAGTTGCCCCACAGCTGACCGGCACTCAGGCACGCTCCGAAAACTCGCGATGACAACTCGCTACGACAACTCATACGAGCGACTCAGGGCCATGAAGCCTTCCAGGTCTGGGGCGGTGACCCCCTCGCTGATCAGGATCTCTGCCACCTGCGGGGCCAGGCGGCGAGCCAGAGCGGCATCCAGGAACAACAGGCGAGTACGCCTGGCCAACACATCTTCCACCGTTCGGGCGAAGTCGTATCGGACGGCATACCGGACATCGGCCTCACTGAGTTCTGGGCACAGTGGCCGAGTCGCTCCCGGCAAGGCTTGCAGCGCGTCTTGATCCCGTTCCAGCAAGGGCAGATGTACCGTAGTCTGCGTCGGGTCTGAAGCCGGCAACAACCCTGCCGCTCGGCAATGGCGCATGACATCTTCTGCCATGGACCGGTAGGTGGTCCACTTGCCGCCTGTCACCGACACCAAGTCGTCTGTATCGACCCAGACCGCATGCTCCCGACTGATGGCGCGGGTTTGGGACGCAGACGCAGCCGATTGCGCATCGGGTCGCACCAAAGGCCGGAGGCCGGCCCAGACACTGGTGACATCGGCGCGCCCAGGCGGGTGTTCGAGGTATCGAGCAACCTCTTCCAGGATGAACCTGACATCGCTGTCCTGCGCCTGGGGCTCGATGGGATGGTCGCTTCTGGGGGTGTCGGTCGTGCCCAGGATGACATGGCCCAGCCAGGGCACCACAAAGAGGACGCGGCCATCACGGGTGCGCGGGATCAGCAAGGCTTGATCGTGAGGCCAGAAGCGTCGGTCCACCACCAGATGCACCCCCTGGCTGACGGTCACACTCGGCCGACCCTTGTCGTGGCGGAACCGGTCAACCCACACACCGGTGGCGTTGATCACGCAACGGGCCTGAAGGGTGGCCGATTCCCCGGTTTCAGCATCCCGGCATACCAGCCCGGTGACGCGTCCTGCGGTGTGGACCAGTTCTGTCACCTCGCAGTGGTTGATCGTCAAAGCGCCCCAAGAACTGGCGGTGCGTGCCAGCGCCAGGGCCATGCCGGCGTCGTCGAATTGACCGTCCCAATAACGCACGCCCCCCCGCAGCCCGCGGGCATTCACCTGGGGCATGTGGCGCTTCAAGTCGTCTGTGCTGATCTGTTCGGTCGGTCCCAGGCTGGAGGGGCCTGCCATCCATTCATACATCCGAAGCCCCCACCCATACCAAAACCGCTCCCACCATCGGTAAGCAGGCATGACAAACGCCAAAGGTTGTGACAGGTGAGGCGCATTGCGCATCAACAGATGGCGCTCTTTCAAAGCCTCACGCACCAGCCCCAGCTGCCCCTGCGCCAGGTAACGAACACCCCCGTGCAGCAGCTTGGTGGACCGTGAAGAGGTGCCTTTGGCAAAGTCGTGCGCTTCGATCAACACCACCCGATACCCTTGCCGAGCCGCATCCAGTGCCACCCCCAGCCCCGAGGCGCCGCCACCGATCACCGCCACATCCCAGTTGCGTTCGGATGTCAGTCTCGCCCACAAGGCCTCGCGGGGTTGCTTCTCAGGGGTGTTGGACAAGGTATTCACCCACGTCAGTTTCAGGGGTGGGCCCAGCCTTTGGCGCGCTCAAGGGCTTCAAGCCAGCGCTCTCGTTTGGCCAGCCGGGCCGCATCGGACAGGAGGGGTTGAAAGACGCGATCGATTTGCCACAGAGACGTGATCTCTTGGGCATCTTGCCAGAGGCCGACGGCCAGCCCCGCCAAATAAGCCGCCCCCATGGCGGTGGTTTCAGTCACTCGGGGGCGCACGACCGGAACGCCCAGAAAGTCTGCCTGCATTTGCATGAGCAGGTTATTCTGGCTGGCACCACCATCCACCCGCAGTTCGCGCAGTGCTGTGCCGGCATCGGATGACATGGCTTCAAACACATCGGTCGATTGCAAGGCAATGGCTTCGAGTGCGGCGCGTGCGATGTGAGCGCGCGTGGTGCCGCGCGTCATGCCGACCAGCGTTCCTCGGGCGTAACTGTCCCAGAGGGGGCTGCCCAGGCCGGTGAACGCAGGAATGAAGTAAACATCCCCGGTGTCGTTGACACTGGCAGCCAGCGATTCAATCTCTGAGGCGTTCCGAATGATCTGCAGACCATCGCGCAGCCATTGCACCGCAGCGCCGCCAACGAACACGGACCCCTCCAGGCAATAGGCGGTCTGATGGGGGCCTGCGGAACCTTGCCAGCCCACCGTCGAGAGCAGCCTGTGTTGGCTGGCGCGCGGCTGGTTGCCAACATTCATCAACATGAAGCAACCGGTTCCATACGTGTTCTTGGCCATGCCTGGGGCGAAACAAGCCTGGCCAAAAGTGGCTGCTTGTTGGTCACCCGCGACGCCAGCGATCGGCAAAGACCGCCCCAGACAGTCCGCATGGGTTTCACCCAGCACGCCGCTGGAGGGCACGACCTGGGGCAGGACGCTGGGCGGAATATCCAGTAACTTCAACAGGTCCGCATCCCAGTCCAGCGTGTGGATGTTGAACAGGAGGGTGCGCGAGGCGTTGCTGGGGTCGGTGACATGCAAGCGGCCACGAGTGAGGCACCAGATCAGCCAACTGTCGATGGTGCCAAAGGCCAGTTCTCCGCGCTCGGCACGGGCCCTGGCCCCTGGAACATGGTCGAGCAGCCACGAGAGTTTGGTGCCGGAAAAATAGGCATCCAGCACCAGGCCGGTTTTGTGTTGAATCGTCGTGGCGTGCCCTTGCGCACGCAGTTGATCACACGTGTCCGCGGTGCGTCGATCCTGCCAGACGATGGCGGGAGCGATGGGCTTGCCAGTGGTTCGATCCCAGACCACGGTGGTTTCGCGCTGATTGGTGATCGCGACGGCGCTGATGCTTGCCCCCAGCGCTTGGGCCTGCTGCAACGCCTGGCGTGCCACCCCCAGTTGCGACGTCCAGATCTCCTCGGCGTCGTGCTCGACCCATCCGAGTTGTGGAAACCGCTGGCGAAATTCCTGCTGCGCCAGAGCCACCGTGTCACCACGGGCGTTGAAGACGATGGCACGCGAACTGGTGGTGCCTTGATCCAGTGCCAGGATGTGACTCATGGTGTTTCTGTTGACAGTCTTGTGCAGCGCTGCAGGCTCATGATGGCGTCGCTTGAGAGGTGTTCCAGAATGTCTGCGGCGGGTTCAATGGATTGGACCAAGCCAGCCACTTCACCGAACCAGACACCCGTGTTGTCAGGATCGCCCGCAGAAAAAGCCTGACGATAGCGCGGCCCTTCGACCTGGATGTTGTGTTCGAGTTCGTCCTCGTGACCATGCCAACGATCGGTGAAGTCATTGCGCCTGATGCGGGCCGTGAAGCCGCGCGGCCAGGGGAGTTGCCGGGCGATGTCGGCCACGGTGGTGCGCAAGGTGCCATCACCTGGTGTTTGCACAATGGCTTGATGATGTCCTTCGGCGACCAAGGCTTCACGGGACGCCCAAAGCCGTGTGCCCACCAGCACCCCATCCGCCCCCAGGGCGAGGGAGGCTGCCAACCCGCGACCATCGCCAATGCCACCAGCCGCCAAGAGCAAGGTGTCTGGCGCGTGCTGGGCCAGATGGTCCGCCACTTCCGGCACAAAGCTCATGGTGCCTCGAAGCGCACCATGCCCGCCCGCCTCAGCGCCTTGAGCGACCACGATATCTGCCTGGACATCCACGGCATCCCTCACATGTTCCATGTTTTGACATTGGCAGATGACACGGGCCCCCGCTGCGCGAATCTCGTCCACGAACGGACGCGGGTCGCCAAAGGACAGCATCACGGCCACAGGCCTGCGCTGGAGCACCTCCGTCAGCAGCTGGGGCGACTGGTGCAGCGACCACGTGATGAACCCGACACCGACCGGGACCTGCGCAGCCAGGTCAAATTGTTCTTTTAACCAAGTGGCGTCGCCATAGCCGCCACCGATCAAACCCAGTCCACCTGCCTGACTCACCGCGGCGGCGAGAGCCCCTCCCGCGGCAAACGCCATCGGTGCTGACAGCACGGGGTGTCGCAGGTTCAGGGCTTGAGTCAGTCGGGTGGAGAGTGTTTTCATGGAGGGATGGTCAAAGCGCATGCATCGGATCCAGATTTTCATACAAATGTGTGAACAGTGGCTGGCCGTGCAAAATACAGCGTATGTGGGGCGTCAGCGTTTCACAGCTCTTAAGATCCACCAGTCCATCTTCCGACGGCTTTCATCATGAACACTGAGATTCGAAACTGGTTTGCCCCGACGGGCAAGTTGCGTGCATCCATCAACCTGGGCAACCCTATTTTGGCCAACAAGCATCCCCAAACCGGTGAGCCCTATGGGGTGTCCATCGACTTGGCGCGTGAGTTTGCCAAGCGTCTGGGGGTCGAGCCTGAATTGATTTTGTTCGATGCGGCCAGCAAGTCGGTCGATGCGGTGCGGGTGGAGCAGGCGGACATCGGTTTTTTTGCCATTGACCCGTTGCGGGGAGAAGGCATCGCTTTCACGGCCCCTTATGTCCTGATCGAGGGCAGCTATCTGGTGGCCCAATCCTCTCCCATTCAAGCCAATGAAGAGGTGGATCGACCCGGTGTCCGCGTCACGGTGGGCAAGGGCAGCGCCTACGATCTGTACCTGAGCCGCGAGCTCAAACATGCCGAGATCGTTCGTGCACCCACATCCCCCCAGGTGGTGAATGTGTTTGTGGCGCAAAAGCTGGATGTGGCGGCGGGGGTCAAACAGCAACTCGAAGCCGACTTGCAGCGCTATCCGGGACATCGGATCTTGCCCGGCCGGTTCATGGTGATTCAGCAGGCGATGGGAACCCCGAAATCCCGGGGAGCCAACGCGCAGGTCGTTCTGGCTCAGTTTGTCGAATCGATGAAAGCCAATGGCTTTGTGGCAGAGTCCCTGAAGCGCCACGGCATCCAAGGCGCATCGGTGGCACCATCAGCCACTTGATGGGTAGCGACCGTTGGATTGTTGGAGACTTCCTCATGCACTCGACCCTCATTGATTCGCGCTTCCTGGGCAGCCTGTTTTCCACCCCCGAGATGAAACAGGTGTTTTCAGACACAGCGACGCTGGCCAGGTACACAGAAACCGAAGTGGCCTTGGCCCAGGCAGAAGCCCGCCTGGGCCTGATTCCTGCGCAGGCCGCCGAGACGATTGCTGCCCGCGCCCCTGGTATCGTGTTGGACATGGAGCGTCTGGAGCGTGAGACCCACAATGTGGGTTACCCCATTCTGCCGCTGGTGCATCAACTGGCCGAAGGTTTGGGCGACGCCGGCAAATTTTTGCACTGGGGCGCCACCACTCAGGACATCATGGACACGGCGCTGGTCTTGCAACTTCGGGCCGGCCTGGCGCTGCTTGAAAAAGACCTGCGCGGTGTCGCCACGCAGTTGCGCCGGCTCAGCACCGAATACCGCGACACCCCTATGGCGGGCCGAACCCATTTGCAGCACGCGTTGCCGGTGACCTTCGGTTTGAAAACCGCCGTCTGGTTGGGCATGGTGGAACGCAATCTGGAGCGCTTGCAACAACTCCGGCCACGGGTGTTGGTGGGGCAGTTTGCCGGTGCTGGCGGAACCCTGGCTTCGCTGGGGCAACGTGGCCTGGAGGTTCAGGCGGCCATGATGGCCGAGTTGAAGCTGGGCGTGCCGGATACCACCTGGCACACCGCACGCGATGGTCTGGCGGAAACCGCTCAATGGCTGGGTTTGGTGACCACCTCGCTGGCCAAGATGGCGCTGGATGTGTCGATGATGATGGCCAATGAGTTCTGCGAGGTCTTCGAGCCCTTCGTGCAGGGGCGCGGCGCTTCCAGCACCATGCCCCAAAAACGCAACCCCATCAGCTGCGAGGTGATGATTGGAGCCGCGAAAACGGTGCGTCATCTGGCGGCCTTGGCCCTGGATGGCGCCGTGCAGGACTTCGAACGCGCCACCGGGCCTTGGCAAGCCGAATGGGTGGCTTTGCCAGAGGCTTTTTTGCACACGGCGGGATCGGTGTCTCAGGCCTTGTTCATGCTGACCGGGCTGGAGGTCGACACCCATCGCATGCGTCAGAACCTGGATTCCACCGGTGGGTTGATCGTGGCTGAAGCCGTGATGATGGGCTTGGCACCAGCCTTGGGACGCAACGAGGCGCACGACGTGGTGTACGCAGCGTGTCGTGTCGCTCTGGAGCAAAAGCGCACCTTGGCGGATGTCCTCAAAGACAATGCCGGGGTCACACGACTGGTCGGACCGGCACAGATCGATGCCCTGTGTGAACCCACGAACTACCTGGGTTGTGCGGCGCAGATGGTTGACAAGGCACTGGCTGCGACACCCCATTGAAACCATGTGCCGCATGGGCTGGTGCCAAGCTCAGGTGGCGTAGTGGCGAATCCACCCCAGCAGTTGCATGGCGGCGGGGGTGAGCGGCATATCGTGGCGCCTGACGGTGCAGATCATGGGGTGAGGCAACGCGTCTTGCACTGGCACCGCGCACAACTGTTCCTGGAACGGGCAATGTTCAAACAGGATGCGGGGCATGGTGGTCATCCACCCATCAGAGGCGGCCACAATGGCAGGCAATGCCAGGAACGATTCGCACAACATCCCAGTGCGAGGCCGCCCCAATCCCGCTTGCTCGAAGGCCTCTTCGATCACGGCACCCGGGCCGCGTGAGGGACTGGACAGCACCCATTCGCAATCGATGAGTTCGGCCAGACGTCGTGCGCGTGACAGTGGATGGGAGCGCTGTGCCACGATCACGATGGGACTGCTGTAGAGCGGTTCGGCCACCAGGTCCGCCTCCAGGTCCAGGCGATGCACGGGGGTCATGGCAAAGTCCAGAGTGCCATCGCGCAGCAAAGGGGCAATGCCGGGATAAAGGCCATCACGACAATGCACCACCACTTGCGGGTGCTGCTGCTTGAATTGCCGCAGTGCCTGCGGAAGCAGCCCCAGGCCAATGGCGGGCGAGGTGGCCAGTTTGACCGTGCCTTGCCACAGCCCCCGCATTTGCGCGACCTCTTCGGTGGCTCGTTGGCTCTGTGTGACCATGAGCTTGGCATGCTTGAGCAAGGCTTGACCAAAGCGGGTGAAAGTCACCCCTTGCTTGCTGCGTACCAGCAGGGGGGCTTGCAGCTCCTCCTCGATTTGCTGGATGGCCGCTGTCAACGCGGGCTGCGTCAAGTGCATCTGCTGAGCGGCGGCGCGAATGCTGCCATGTGTTTCGATCGTGACCAGCGCCTGCAGGGTGGAGAGTTTCATGGGGTTGACACCGATATAAAAAAATCTGATCAATTCTCGTCAAAAGTGAATATTCATGAGAACGCAGCCTTTCTAACATGCGAGGTGTTGATCGACAAGCCTGCCCGGGCCTGTGGTGCCCAAGAAAGGAAATCCTGTGTTTATCAAGAACTGCTGGTATGTCGCGGCTTGGGATACCGAGGTGCCCACAGATGGGATGCTGGCCCGAACCCTACTGAATGAGCCGGTGTTGCTCTACCGTGACAGCCAAGGTCGAGCCGTGGCGCTGGAGAACCGGTGCTGTCACCGCTCCGCCCCACTGCACCTGGGGCGCAAAGAAGGCGACTGTGTGCGTTGCATGTACCACGGGCTGAAGTTCGACCCCACGGGCGCTTGCGTGGAAATTCCCGGTCAGGCCCAGGTGCCTCCCAAGATGCGCGTGCGCAGTTATCCAGTGATCGAGCGCCATCGACTGGTCTGGATCTGGATGGGGGACCCCGAGCGGGCTCAACCTGAAGACATCATCGATTACTTCTGGCATGACTCACCCGATTGGCGCATGAAGCCGGGTTACCTGCATTACCAGGCCAACTACCAACTCATCATCGACAACTTGCTGGATTTCACCCACCTGGCCTGGGTGCACCCCACCACGCTGGGGACGGACAGTGCGGCCGGGCTCAGACCCTCCATACAGCGTGACACCGAGGGCCTGGGAACCCTGACCATCAGCCGTTGGTATCTCAACGACGAAATGCCCAATTTGCACAAGAAGGTGGCCCGCTTTGAGGGCAAGGTCGATCGCTGGCAGATCTATCAGTGGTCGCCGCCCGCGATGATGCGCATGGATGCCGGCTCCGCCCCGGTGGGTACCGGGGCGCCTGATGGTCGTCGTGATCCGCTGGCTTTGCAGTTTCGCCACACGTCGATCCAAACCCCAGAGACCGAGACAACCAGCCATTATTGGTTTTGTCAGGCGCGCAATTTCGAGCTCGACAACGAGGCCATGACCGAGCAGATTTTTGCCGGGGTGATTGAAGCCTTCGAGGAGGATCGGCGCATGATCGAGGCGCAACAAAAAATCATCTTGCAAGTCCCCGATCGACCGATGCTGCCGATCGGTGCAGACAGCGGTTTGAACCAGGCGCGCTGGCTGATTGATCGCCTTCTGAAGGCACAGGCGCAGCCTGATGTGACCTTGCCCGTGACGGCTTCCACCATCGCAGCTGTCAACCCGTGAACCCTGGACCCTGACAAGGAAATACCCATGAAATTAGACGCTAAAACGGCCATCGTGACGGGTGGCGCATCCGGGTTTGGTGCTGCCATCGCACAGCGCATGGCTCAGGCCGGTGCCCGTGTGATGGTGGCTGACCTCAATGCCACAGGCGCTGAGCGCATGGCTGAGCAGTTGCGAACGCAAGGCGCACAGGCCCGCAGCTGCATGGCCGATGTGTCCTCGCAAGCCGACTTCGAGCGACTGGTGCACCACACCCGAGACGTGTTCGGTGGGTTGGATGTGTTGGTCAACAACGCGGGGACCACCCACCGCAATCAACCGGCCTTGCAAGTCACCGAGGAAGAGTTTGACCGTGTGTATCGGGTCAATGTCAAAAGTCTGTTTTGGGCGGCACACGCGGTGTTACCCATCTTTGTCCAGCAGGGGAGTGGATGCATCGTCAACGTCGCGTCGACCACCGGGGTGCGCCCCGGGCCTGGCTTGACCTGGTACAGCGGCAGCAAGGCCGCTATGATCAATCTCACCAAGGGGCTGGCCCTGGAATTCGCCAAGTCAGGCGTGCGCATCAATGCCGTCAATCCCATGATTGGCGAAACGGCCATGCTGGGGGATTTCATGGGGGTGGAGGACACACCGGCCAACCGTGAGCGATTTTTGATGAGAATTCCGCTGGGTCGTTTCACTCAACCCACCGACGTGGCCTCTGCGGTGACTTTCCTGGCGAGTGACGAAGCCAGTTATTTGACCGGTGTGTGCCTGGATGTGGACGGGGGGCGCAACATTTGACCTTGAAAACCGACACGCCGTTCCCAATGACATGAGCCAGGCGATGATGACGATGGATATGCAGTTTGAATATGTCCAGGGGCAGGGGCGAGCGGGTTTTCCGGATTTGCTGGCCGACTATCAGCGACGGAGTGACCGGGTGTCCACGTCTGTCGGGGCTGTGCTGGATCGGGGGTACGGGCCGCATCAGCGGCAGCGCTTCGACCATTTTCCGGCCAGCGCGCCAGCGATCGGCGTGTTGGTGTATTTGCATGCGGGCTATTGGCAGTCACGCGACAAATCCCAGTTCCGGTTCCTGGCTCCTTTTTTTCAGCAGCGTGGTTTTCATGTCATGGTCGTGAACTATCCGCTCTGCCCCGAAGTGTCACTGGCTGAATTGGTCGCTGCGGTGCTTCCTTGCGTGCCGGCTATACGACAGGCATTGGCTCCATCCGGTTTGGCCACGTTGCCGCTGGTCGTTGCGGGCCATTCGGCGGGCGCGCATTTGGCGGTCGAGTTGACTTTGGCTGGCCGCGATTCCGACAGCGCCGTCCAGGGCGTTTGGGGCATCAGTGGTGTCTACGACCCCGCGCCTTTGTTGCAGACCACCTTGAACGAGAAATTGCAATTGGACCCACTCAGCGCTTTGCATGCCGATGTCACGCAGCGTGTTCGAGCACAGCTCGTGCCTGGCTTGTGGACCGTGGGCGGGGCCGAGACAGGGGCCTTTCAGCAACAGAATGCCCGCATGCACGACGCCTGGGCGCTGGCTGGCAACTCAAGCGCCGCTTTGGTGGTTCCGCAAGCCGACCATTTCACGGTGTTGCAGGCTTGTATCCAGCCAGACGGTGGGGTGGACCGTGCTTTTCAAGCCTGGTGGTCACAGGTGTTGCAGAACTTCAGGACCTCGGGTCATTGAGTGCGGTCAGTCATCTCCGCTCTGGGTCATGGCCATGCGCTGCTGCAAGGTGTTGGCCTCGTGAATGAACGCATCGACCAGTCGGCGAGTGGGCAGGGTCAGTGGGGTATCGGTTCTAGTGAACAGGTGGATGGTGGTTGGGGGCAGGGTCTCCTCGAGGTCCAACACCGTCAGGCCGATGCGTGGACCGTGGGTGTCGAAGAAGCGTTTGGGCACAGCTGCCAGCACATCCATTTCAGGCAAGACCGCCAGCAAGGTGGAAAACGATTCGCACTCCATCGTCACCACCGGTGGCGTCAGCCCCCGCTGCTCAAAACCCAGATGGGTCGGGTCTCCCGGTCCCATTCTGGGACCTGACAGCAGCCAGTGTGCGCTTTGAAGATCTTTCAACGAGCGGGCTCCCCGCAAGGCATGGCCCTTTCTGGACACGATCACCGTGGGGCTGTGAATGAGTGGGCGCGCATGCAGGTCTTGCCCCAGGCCTGAGACTGGCAATGGCCCCAGGGCCAAGTCCACTTCGCCGGAACGCAATTGCTGCAATGCCTTGGGATACAGCGCATCGACCAGTCTCACGCGCACCTCTGGCCAACGCGTCTGGAAGCGGGCCACCGCATTGGCGGTGAGCATGAGGGCTGCCGCTGGGGAAACGCCTACCGACACCGACGCCTGTGTGTTTTGTGTGTGCCAGGCCACTTCTTCACGCGCGCGCTCCAGCTCCCGCACCACTGTCGCGGCCCGAGCCGCCAGCAATTCACCGGCGGGGGCCAGCCGAACCCCTTTCGGGGTACGCACCACCAGCGTCGTGCCGAACTCCTCCTCGAGTTGTTTGAGCGCCTTGGTCAGAGCGGGTTGTGTCACATTGAGAGCTTCTGCCGAGGCACGCAGGCTACCCGTTTGGGCCAGGGTCAAGAGCAGATGCAAATGTTGCAGACGCATGGAGAGTGTCTCCTGGAGTGATAACTCATGGTAATCGACTTCAATAATGGCGATTGGATCACAGGGGGCAGTCTCCTTACCATGAGGACTGCACCGATGATGATCGATGGTGACAACCCCACTCAGAGAAGGAACGGCAAACATGATCACTCGCAGACAATGGTTGGGTGCCTTGGCGGGCGCCTCGATGCTGGCCCCATGGCCGTCCTTGGCGCAATCTTTCCCTGACAAACCGGCCAGGATCATCGTGCCTTTGCCACCTGGCAGTCCGCCCGATGTGTTGGCACGCTTGGTGGCTGACGGGTTGGGGAAACTGTGGAAGCAGTCGGTCATCGTGGAGAACCGACCCGGTGCCACTGGCATGGTGGGCATGCAAGCCCTGACCCGCTCCGCCCCGGATGGGTACACAGCCGGCGTCCTGTTCCTGACACACACGGTGTTACCTGAGCTGATCGGCCCCTTGCCTTACAACACCGCTACCGATTTGTCGCCTGTGGCCAATCTGGTCTGGCTCTACAACGTGCTGGTGGTCCCAGCATCGTCCCCGATCCAATCGCTCAACGATTTGATGGAGCGAGCCAGGCAGCAACCAGGGGGGCTGACTTATGGATCCGGTGGGAATGGCTCGCCGGCGCATTTGGTGGCGGAGTCTTTTGGTCAGGCCACCGGGGTGAAGATGTTGCATGTGCCTTTCAAAGGGCCAGCGGAAGCGGTTGCGGCCCTGTTGGGGGATCAGTTGTCCTGCATGTTCTCGACGGTACCGGTGGCGGCGTCGCTGATCAAGGCCGGCAAGTTGCGCGCCTTGGCGGTGACCAGTCAGCAGCGCTTTGCCGCATTGCCGACAGTCCCCACCTTGTCTGAGGCGGGCGTGCAAGGCTTGGAATTGAAAGAGTGGGAGGGCTTGGTATTGCCGGCGGGAACGCCCAAGGCCGTTGTTGACAAGTGGAACCAGGACGTGTTCCAGGTATTGGCATCGCCCGAGGTGCGCCAGAAACTGGCCGACCTGGGCATGACCGTGGCTCAGCCCAACCGCAGCGACGAGTTTGGAGCCTTGATTCGCAAGGAGTTGGACCATTGGGGCAGCTTTGTCCGAACCATGGGCTTGCGTCCGAGCTGAAGGGGGCTGATCGCTGTCTGGCGACTCGCGCTCAAACCCAGCGAGGCCGTCAGACGTGTCGGGTTATCGTGCGGCCGAGATCGGCGGCTCAAAAATCACGCCGTACTCCGGCGCGATTTCAGTCACTCGCCGCGGACTGGCGATGTTGTGAATGCGCCGGTACAACTCAGGCAATTGGCCACCAGGCTCAGCCCAGAAGATGGCCTGAACCACCTTGCCGCTGTTGTTGTAAAAGCCGTGCGGCAGTCCCTTGGGCAGATGGCCAATGTCGCCCGCTCGCACGACGCCCCGCTGGCCGTTGATCACGACGTCGATGTCACCGTTGAGCGGACACAGATACTCGTCTTGGTCCGGGTGCGTGTGGGGCGGTACAAACGTTTCTTCTGGAAACGTGGCGTGCCACACGAACTGATGATCCTCATATTGCTTGGGGGTGTAGACCTGACCCATGATGTTCCAGGTCACGCCATCGATGCCCGTGGGAGAGTGATCGCACTGGGGCAATTGCTTGGGGCTCATGTGGGACTCCGGAGTCAGCGTTGGGTTGGGGAATAGTGTTCTGTGGTCAGTCGATCCAGGGTCTCTTTGACCACCGGGTTATGACTGGCGTAGCGCGGTTTGAAGCGTTGACGTTGTGCGATCAGGTCCTCTTCGTCGGCGTAGCCAATCAAAATACCGTTCTCTGCGATGCGTGCTTGCACCTCGGTGTTCTCGATCAATTCGTCGGAAACCGTGACGCGCTGCCGCGGTCGACGTGCCCATTGGAACAGGGCTTCATGCAGTCGCTGCATCTGGGCCACGTGCTCGGGTTGGGTGGAGGCACCCAGGTCGCGCAGTTCGTGAGGGTCACTTTCCACATCGAACAGCATCGGACGGTGGTGTTCGCACAGGATGTATTTCCAACGCCCGTCAAAGGCCATGCGCATCCATGAGTCGATGGCGGGTTGCTGTAATTCGATGCGAGCGTCCTGGAAAGCGTAATCACATTCACAGATCACGGTCTGGCGCCAATCGGTGGGCGACTGGCCAAAGAGCCAGGGGCGCAGCGAGCGTCCGTCCATGATGTGAGGCAGTGGGTTCCCTCCATAGACGTCCAGAAACGTGGGCGCAATATCCACCGCTTCCACCAGTGCCTGGCAACGGGTGCCCCGGGTCGCATCGGCTCGGCTGTCCGGGTCGTAAATGATCAGTGGGGTACGAATGACCGGCTGATAAAACAGCTCTTTGTCACCCAACCAGTGGTCGCCCAGAAAATCGCCGTGGTCCGAGCAGAACACAATCATGGTGTTGTCCATCAGCTGCTGCTCTTGCAGGAACGCGAACAGGCGTCCCATTTCATCGTCGATCTGCTTGACCAAGCCCATGTACCCCACCATGACCGCATCGCGAATGCCGGGTTGGGCAAATGTGCGGGACACGCGGTGGTGTGTCATGGCCGCGTAAACCGGGTGAGGATTGACCAACTCTTCATCGGAACGGACCAAGGGCAAAGCATCCTCTGGGGTGTACATGCCGGCGTAAGGTGCGGGCACCACATACGGCCAGTGGGGCTTGATGAAAGAAAGGTGAGCGACCCAGGGCTGCTCGCCGGCTTCACGGATAAAGTCCATGGCCCTGCGGGTGGTGTAGGGGGTTTCCGAGTGTTCATTCGGGATGCGAGCTGGCCAATGGCTGTATTTCAGGAACCAGCCAGAATGAAGTTGTCCCTTGTCGTCCACCACGGTATTGGCCCACTCTTCCCAGGGGTTGTCACCCCCAAAGCCCTGTTCGCGCAGGTAGCGGTTGTAGTTGGGGTCCGGGTCGTGTCCGGAGAAGGGGTGAATGCCATCGTCGCGCTCATAGGGGTCGAAGCCGCACTCGGCGATCCGGATGCCGATGGAGGAATTGGGGTCGATGCCCAGGCGCGACATGCCAGAGGTGTCACCTCGCATGTGTGTTTTTCCAATCAACACCGAGCGCACCCCCAGCGGACGCAAATGGTCGCCAATGGTCATCTCCCCTGCCTTGAGCGGCACGAAATTCCAGCTCACCCCATGCGAATGCATGTAGCGGCCGGTGTAGTAACTCATGCGCGAGGGCCCGCACACGGGGGATTGGACATAGGCATTGTCAAAAATCACGCCACGCTTGGCCAAGGCATCCAGGTGCGGTGTGTGCAATTTGGGGTGGCCATAGCAAGACAGGTGATCGGCGCGCAGCTGATCGCACATGATGAAGAGGATGTTCTTGACGCGTCGGCTCATGGGCAGTCTTTCGGTGGCCTGTGTTTGACAGGGTAAAGCCCAGCCATGGTAGAGGGCTGGCTCACCCTGAGCTAATGGTATTTTTTGAACTCGATTACCCCGGGTTATCGCCTGGATTGTGTGCTCCTCCAGCAGGTGACCCAAGGCTAGAATCCACCGCCAAATGGAAACCCTTCTTGTCTCTACCGGGGTGGTGGCTCTTGCCGAGATGGGCGATAAAACGCAGTTGCTGGCTTTCATCCTGGCTGCGCGATTCAAAAAGCCCCTGCCCATCATCGCAGGCATTCTGCTTGCCACCCTGATCAATCATGGTCTGGCGGGGGCGTTGGGAGCCTGGATCACCTCAGTGATTTCTCCGGAGTGGATGCGCTGGATTCTGGGGGCCTCCTTCATCGGCATGGCCATCTGGACCCTGATTCCGGATGAAATTGAAGACGATGAAACCCAGGTGGCTCGGCGATTCGGCGTGTTTGGCGCCACCCTCATCACTTTTTTTCTGGCGGAAATGGGTGACAAGACGCAAGTGGCCACCGTGGCGATGGCAGCGCATTACGCATCGCCCTGGATGGTGGTCATGGGGACCACCCTGGGCATGCTGATCGCCGATGTGCCGGCTGTGTTGGTGGGCGACAAATTCGCCAACAAAATTCCGATGAACGCGGTTCACACCATCGCGGCGGCCATCTTTGCCGTGCTGGGCATTGCCACCTTGCTGGGGGCGGGTGCCCAGCTGGGCTTTTGAGCGGTCATCGCAAGGCCAGGAGGTCTTCTTCGCGCCGGATCTGATGGCTTTTTTCCATGCTAGCCAGGGTTCGATACAGCGCCTCGTGTGTGACCCCCAACTCTCCTGCCAGCGATTTGAGCCCGGTGTTGACTGTGTATTGGCCATTCGTCCCCTCGGTGTTGATCAGGTGGAGCACGCGATCTTTCACCGACTTCATGCTGAGGCGCTCACAGTGCAGCCGAAGACGGCGAACTTCAGCGTTGAGCATGCTGATCCAGCGGCTGGCGAAGTCGGGGTCGCGGGCAAGCGCAGCCGCTAACTCCTGAACCGGGACCTTGATGACATGGGTTTCTGCGATGGCCAAGGCGTCGCAGTGGTATTTCGCGACTTTGAGACTGGCCTCGCTGACAAATCCCAACCGTGTTCTCTGCAGCACCACCGGCTCACCCTGAAGGCCAGTTCGCTCCAGCGTGACTTCACCGGCGATGACATAGAACATCCACTCTGGCCTTTTTCCGGTCAGAAACAGCCGCTCATTCTTTTTGTAATAGGCGCCGACGCAAAGCCCGTGCATGGGCTCGGGAAGCAAGGTTTTCAAGGACGGGGGAAGAACCAATGGTGTCATATGACTTTGATCATATGTCGAAAAGCCAAAGTGGCACACACTTCCTTCACACCGCCTGGAAATCCGTCCGGGTGGAAATGGCGAACGGAGGTTTGAACATGACGACAGCAATGCAAATCGAGATCGAAAATCTCAAATGTGGTGGGTGTGAAAAATCCATCCTGAAAGGCTTGAACGCCCTGAGCGATATCTGCGATGTGGAGGTGGACCGTGAGCATCAGCTCGTGCGTTTCACCGGGTCGCCGTCGATACGTGACGTGGTGGCCGACAAGCTTCGCTCCATGGGGTATCCCGAAAAGGGAACGCTGAAGGGCTTGGACGCCGGCTTGGCGAATGCCAAGTCGTTCGTCAGCTGTGCGATTGGCCGCGTCTCTTGACCGGTCAAGAGACCTGCAGGCGGATACCGTCGGTCGTGCTCGGTGCGATGGTGCCGATGTCACGGGCCTGCTCGAAGCCTTGTTGTTGAAAGATGGCCAGCACCTCTGCAGCCGACTCGGGTGAGCATGACACCAGCAAACCCCCACTGGTTTGCGGGTCGGTCAGCAGAGCCTGATCGGTGGTGGTCAGGTGGGCGGCGAGTTGAATTTCATGACCGTAGGCGGACCAGTTGCGTGCCGATGCACCGGTCACCAGGCGGGCCTGAGCCAACTCGCGCACACCCTCGATCAACGGGATGTGATCCATGCACAGTCTGACCTGGTGCCCCGATCCGCGAGCCATCTCCAGAGCATGGCCCGCAAGGCCGAAGCCCGTGACGTCGGTCATGGCGTGTACCCCGGTCAGGGCTGACAGCTCTTTGCCCGCGATATTGAGCTGAGTCGTGACCGCCAGCATGCGCGCGTAGCCTTGAGAGTCGAGCGCATTTTTCTTGAGCGCAGCAGACAACACGCCAACACCCAGGGGCTTGCCCAAAATAAGCCGGTCTCCCACTTGGGCATCGGCGTTGCGCTTGATGCGACTGGGGTGAACCAGACCCATGACAACCAGGCCGTATATGGGTTCGACCGAGTCGATCGTGTGCCCACCCGCAATCGGGATGCCTGCTGAACGGCAGACGCTTTGACCACCGGCGAGGATTTGACCGATGGTGTCTGTTGACAAGACGTTGATGGGCATGCCCACCAACGCCAGCGCCATGATGGGGGTTCCGCCCATGGCGTAGACATCACTGATGGCGTTCGTGGCCGCGATGCGTCCAAAGTCAAACGGGTCGTCGACAATGGGCATGAAAAAATCGGTGGTTGCGATGAGGGCTTGCTCGTCATTCAGTTGGTAAACGGCAGCGTCATCGGAGGTTTCAATGCCCACCAGCAGTTGGGCCGGTATGGGCATGGCGCTCGTGCCCTTCAAAATTTCACTCAGGACTCCGGGTGCAATTTTGCAGCCGCAGCCACCTCCATGGGAGAGACTGGTCAGTCGGGGCTGAGGGGCAGGCGGGGCAATCGTGCTCACGTAAGCGTTATCCGAGATAAGTGGTAAAAAGAAGCGAAGCCTGTATTGTCCCAAAATTCAACGTCAAGATGCCGCCCGTCAAAGGAGCAAGCCCATGCATGAAGTCACCATCTATCACAACCCGAAGTGCGGAACATCCCGAAACACCTTGGAGCTGATTCGAAACGCAGGTATTGAGCCACGTGTGGTCTTCTATTTGGAAACCCCGCCCACCCGTCAAGAATTGACGGACATGTTGGCATTGATGGGTCTTTCGGTGCGAGAGGTTTTGCGTGAAAAAGAAAATATCTACACTGAACTCGATCTGGGAAATTCGAAATGGTCAGAGGATGAATTGCTGAATATCATCATTCAGCATCCGATATTGATGAATCGCCCCATCGTCAAGACCCCGCTGGGTGTGCGGCTGTGTCGGCCCGCAGAACAGGTTTTGGATGTGCTGCCCCATTCTCGATAAATTCACGATAGAAAGATTTTCTGCTTATACGGGCGCGCTCAACTTTGGTGTCCTCATGCCGACTCTACAGGACAGACATTTGTTTTTTTAGCTGCTTTTCATGCACTTGCTTTTGTTTCATTTGTACTCGCGGGTGCGAAATGGTTTTTTTCGCTTGCTGGTGCTGCTTATTGCCTGGCCTGGCCTGATCTCCTGTGGCGGCGGGGGGAGCACCGATTCCGGTGGTGTTGGCGTTCGCTTGCAAGGCGCCTTTATCGACAGTGCCGTTGAGGGACTTTCCTATACCGCCGGCAAGGAAAAGGGCGTGACCGACGCCTCTGGGCATTATTACTATGTGGCCGAGGGCGACCCCGTGACATTTTCAATCGGTTCGATCCAATTGCCCATTGTCAAAGCTGCCAAGATCGTGACACCGCTGGCCATGTCCGCCAGCGCGGATATTGCTGACCCCGTGGTTGCCAACGTGGCCTTCCTTTTACAGGCGCTGGATTCTGATGGCAACCCCTCCAACGGAATTTCTATCACCCAAGCCACGACGGCGGCTGCCACCAAGGCGCTGGATTTCAATATGGACCCGGCCGAGTTCAGTCAAAATGAATACGTCCTGGCGCTGATCAAGACAGTCAGCGATAACCCCGGGAGTGGCGTGACGACCGATTCTTCCGCATCGCATCTGGCGGAAAGTTTGCGTGGATTGCTTGACAGCAATCGGGTGACCATTGGTCCGACAGGGTGCCAGTCAGCGACGACGGAATATACACAACGAACATCACTCAGCACCCAGCTTTGGGCCAATATGTACGCGATGCCCAAAGGCAACTGGTTTTATGCGGGTGATTACATTTATCGACTGTCCAGTCCTCGAGGTGACCTGGTTCAGTACACCCCGGCCGCCAATTCGATCGAGGTTCGAACAGCCAAACTCAGCTCGGACTGGGATGACAGTTTTTCGATGACGCAGGACAAATGGTTCAAGCACGTCAACAACGAGTATGTCGTTTTGCGAATTGCGGCCAAGCAAAATGCCAGTGAAACCACCTATTTGCCGCAATATTCCGGTGGCAGCCTGCACTTGCATTACACCAACCCCTTGGGGGGTGCCTTGCAAATTGAATTGGGCGTGGGATCCGAAGTGACCGCCTTTTTCTCATTCACTGGCAACAACGCCGGGACGATCATCAAAACCCCTGTCGACTACCCCAAGGCTTTCATGCATTACGGCGGAACCACGCCGGACGGCCGTTACCTGGGATCCTCGCCTTGCGTCATCAAAGCCGGAGGCTCCGTTCTGTTGTGGCGGCGCCCCAGTGGACGCTCCGATTTGTTCTACAGCCCCGAGTTCAAAACCAATTTGCAAGGCCGGGAAATGCCCGTCTACGAGAGTGGCAAGGGATACGCCGTCTCGGCGGGGATTCGAACGGGCGTCCGTAGCCTGACGGTGCTGTATTAATCCGGCCGGGATTGAAGCGAGGAAACAGATCGAGTCTCAACGGCCTTTGAAGACCGGATCGCGTTTGTCGACGAACGCTCGAGTGGCTTCTCGATGGTCTTCGGTCTGGCCGCAGTGAACGTGGTGAGTGGCCTCCAGGTCCATGCAATCCATGAGTTCGCCATGAACCGCTCGATTGAGGTTTTCCTTCATATACCGGTAGGCCACGGTGGGTCCATTCGCGAGGCGTCGAGCCAAATCTTGCGCTTGCGCTTGCAGTGCTTCTGCCGGGCACACCCAATTGGTGAGACCCAGTTGCAGTGCCTGATCGGCGTTGACGCGTTCTGACAGCAGGTACAACTCTCGGGCTTTGGCCGCGCCAACCAGCCGAGTCAGAAAATAGCTGCCACCGTAATCACCCGAGAAGCCCACGCGTGCAAAAGCCGTGGTCATGAAGGCTGTGTTGGCCATCACGCGCAAATCACACGCCAAGGCAATGGACAGACCGGCGCCAGCGGCTGCACCGGGAATGGCGGCAATGGTGGGTTTGGGCATACTGAACAGTCGACCGGAGATGCCGCGCTGGTCCATGCGCTGGCGATGAATGTACTCATCTATGGTTGGTGAGCCAGGCTGGTTGAACGTGCGCGTGAGCATGCTTTTGACATCGCCGCCGGCGCAAAAAGCGTTGCCACTGCCGGTCAGCAACACACACTTGACTGCGGCGTTGCGCTCAGCCTCCAGGAGCTGCGCTTGCAAGGCATCGTTCATAGCGCGTGAGAGCGCATTGCGAGCCTCGGGACGATGCAGGCAAAGGGTCATAACGCCGTTCTCCAGGGTGGCCAACAGGTCGTTGGTGCCGGTGTCGATGGGGGTCTTGCTCATGGTGAATCTGCTCCTGTCAGTGGTTCTGAAACCGGCCGTGGGCTGGCCGTCTTGCGATCAACAGCCATTATGTCGGTTGTCTTGCCGACAGCTTGCACCGGTTTACTGGGTTTGATGCCCGATATCAAAGTTAATTAACGACACTATTCAAAATCACGTTGTGTGATGGAGAAATGGAATGCCTGAATTAAATATTCAGATAGAATTCGAATTCCGCTTTTATTTAAAGGTATTTAAGATGGCCACCAACGTCGCAGCCCAACTCGCCAAACTCCGCAAAGAGCGTGAAGCGCTGGAAAAACGTGAGAAAGCCTTAATGGCAAGAACTCATGACAAAGCGCTCGCTAAAATTGTGCAAATTGCAAAAGATGCTGGTTTAAATGCGGGAGATATTGCAAAAGCCTTGGGCGCAGGTAAATCAACCAAGGTCAAGGCTGTCCGTGCCACGGGGAAATCATCGGGCCCTCGTGGCAAAGTGGCTCCCAAATACCGCAATCCTGCTCAACCTGATCAAACCTGGACGGGTCGCGGCAGAGCGCCTGTGTGGGTGCAGGCACTTAAATCAGCAGGCACACTGGACACGGCTGTTATTAAATAAAACCTCAAATAAATCTCGAAATAAGTCGTTAATCACTGCAATATTCCGCGATTTCAACTTCCCAGGCCCGCCTTCATCAAGCGGGCCTTTTTGACTCATATTCAGATTCCAGCCCACGAATGGAATCTGTTTCCCAAATCTTTGTTTTTGTTATTGACTACGGAAGGATATTTGCTCAATTTCAAGATGAGGCCATGCCGCTGACAGCATGGTCAATCCGGCCAGCAGCAACAATCCGTCCATCAAATATCTGAATCGAGTTTCATCCAGTTGGTGAACGAAATGCTTGGCGATCCAGGCGCCGCACATCAGTGAAGAACCCACTATCAGCCCTTGGGCCAGAAGGGGCCAGGGTAAAGCATCGAATTGTCTGAAGGTCACGGCCTTGGCCAGGTAGATGGCCAGTGACCCAAGTGCCTCTGTTCCCAGGTATGCCCCTTTTACCAGGCCATGCGCCAGGAAAAATGGGGCATTGATCGGACCGGTGCTGACGACAATTCCCGTCAGAAAACCAATGCCTGCGCCGATCAGCATCATGTGGCCAACATGTAAACGCCAAGGCTGTTTCAGCATCCAGCGTCGCCAGGGAATCATGGCGATCAAAAACAGGCCAAGCAACGCATCAATCAAACCTGCAGGCAGGGTCAGCAGAGTGCGTGCACCACAGACAGCGGCAGGGATCGCCGTGAGGCTGTAGGCGCCAGCGACTTTCCAGTGGATGTCGCGCCACCAGACCAGCACGCGCGAGCCATTGGCCATGATCGAGGCCACGGCCATGATGGGGACTGCTTCTCGCGGCCCAAACACCAGGACCAGGGCTGGCATGAGCATGATGGACGTGCCAAAACCAATCACCCCGCCGACCGTGCCGGCCAATAGGCCGAGCAACAGCACAGCGGCGAATTCCATCACCATGGATGTCTGGCGGCTGAGGTGTCGTCAGCGCATGAAGTTCTTGACGTAATCTGCGCCCAGCCCGACTTGCTCGAAGTGCGTGCGGTATTTCTCGATACGGGTGAAGACATCGTCATATCCTGTGGCGTTGCCTTGGGGATCGACATACATCAAAGACCCGTGGACCGTGAACAAAGTGACCATGTCGGCACAGTCGTCCGGAACGATCAAAGTGTGGGTTTCGCCGGGAGGCTCAAAGACGTAGCCTCCCTCTTCAGCGACCCAGTCATGTTCCAGGTAATACCACTTGCCGCGAATGACATAGGCATGCACTTGCCCCGAGTGTCGATGACGTTGCAACAGGCCAGAGCGTTTGACACGCAACATGTGAACATAAAAGCCCGAGGTAACGTTCAGGTGGATGGGGCGCGACCAAACACCTTCGCCCACGGGGGCCCACATCTTGGGGTCCTCAGCCATGACATGGGGAACCACCATGTCTGGTGACATGCCCCAGGGCTGAGGTTTCTGGTAAGGGATGCGGTCCGTGGCTGCGGCTGTCACAGCGGCTTCTACAGGTTTATTCACGATCTCTCCTGTGGGGGATGATGCGTGAGTTTAGCGTTTTGAAATTCAAAGCGTTTAATCTTGTCCCAAGCCGATGGGCGCGGGTGCAGCCTCGGTGATGCGCGTGAATAAACCTTGGTAGTCCTGCCCGGGGGGGTATTTTCCTGTTAATGGATCGCAGTTGGTTGCAAACGCGGCGTCCAGAGTTGCCCACTGCTCAGCGCTGAGTGTTTTGTGAGCCTCGGGCAGGACAACCGACTCTTCAAGACGCATGTGTTCCAGATAAAACTGCATGTATTTTTCGACCGCGCGTTCGAACGCATGGCGACGCCCGTCGCCCAACAACTCCCAGGCCAGCAACATGTGTTGTAACTCGCGGACCTGATGCTCCCCCTTTTCGTGGTCTTTTTCCAACTGTGCGATCACGGGCGCCAAGTGAGGTGATTTTTCCAGCAAGGGAGGGAAGAGCAGTTCCGATTCCTTGGGGTGGTGCAAGCTTTCCGGGAACTCGTCAATGTAGAAAAGCATGGCCCGCAATACATGGAAAAAATTCTCGCGATGAGGCTCGGGTCCGCGCCGCACCATGAGGCTGAGAGATCGCAGCATGGCGTTCAGCGCGGAATGCTCTTCGACGATGATCTGAATGCTTTCATGTTTCATGGTGACGTTCTCTTCCGAAAGGTGGTGTGTGAGGGGACTGTGACACGGGTACGCCTCGGATACCTTGATCAAAGTCAAAGCCATGGGGGTCTGAGCAACAAGATAACCTTCCACAGAGGTGGCGACGAACCGTCATAATTCAGGTCAATTTACCTTCATGGAGAACGGGTTTGCCTCTGCCACCACCTTCACCTCGTCAACATTTGCACAACAGAGATGTGAGCTACCGCGGCTACCGACGCGAGGATGGTGGCTGGGACATCGAGGCCGAGCTGCGTGACAGCAAAACCCAGGACATTCAAATCGTGGGTGAATCCCTCAAGCCGGCGGGAGAGGCCATCCATCACATGTTGATTCGCATGACTTTGGACGAGCAACTGGTGGTGAAAGCCATGGCGGTGGCCATGGACGGCATTCCGCATGGAAACTGCATCGAAGCTGAGTCATCGTTGCAGAAAATGGTGGGCGTTCAGGTGGGCGGGGGGTGGCGCAAAAACATCGAGCAGCGCATCGGCGGTATCCAGGGCTGTACCCATCTGCGAGAGTTGCTGTTCAATATGGCCACGGTCACGTTTCAAACCTGCCACCCTGGCGAGGCCATCTTGGAGTCGGAGACACCGCCCAAGTACCTGGGTCAATGTCAGGCCTGGGACACCCGTGGTCCCTTGGTCCAGCGAATCATGCCCCGCTTTTACCAGTGGGACATCAATCGAAACCCCACTCTCAAGGATTAGACGCCGATCCGGGTGGCGAGCTGGGAGGAGTGGACGCCTCTGGTGCCGTGCTTTGGGGCTGGGGCGACGTGTCTGCCTTGGCATCTTTTGAAAACGTGGTGCTTCGTGTGCGAATCACGTCTTCCTCAACTTCGTCGCGTGTGGCTACCCAGAACACGACCCGCAGCCATCTCCAGGCGAAAAACGCGCCCAGCAGGCAAAACACCGCCAGTGTGAGCAGATGCAGGGCGTTGAGCTTGCCATCGCTGGCGGGGAAGGCGTCTGGAACGATCACCGCCATGATGAAGAAAAAAATGGCGAGCACTCCGTTGAATGGATCCAGCAGGAGCGTCTGGCTGTCAGGGGGTGACGAACCGTTCTTGGCGGATGGTTTGGCCATGAATCAACCCACAGCAGGACACCCCAACTGATCGGCCAAGGCCAACAAGCTGCTGGCATGCATGTCGTTTCCAGCTTCGGGTGAAATGTCTTTCGGGTGAGCGGCCCCAAACTCCAGGGGGCGCTCGATGTAAGCGGTGCGCAGCCCACACTGGCGAGCAGCTGCCAAGTCGTCATGGTGGGCCGCCACCAGCATCACCTCATCAGGGCGAACATCGAAGACTTTGGCCACTCCCAGGTAGGTGGCCGGATCCGGCTTGTAGGCGTGGAAAACTTCGGCACTGAGCAAGCAATCCCAATGGAGAGAGCCATTCTTGGCCAGATCGGTGAGCAGGCTGAGGTTGCCATTGGACAAGCTGCAGGTGGTGAAGCGCTGCCTCAACCGCTGCAAGCCGGGGGCACTGTCGGCCCAGGGTTGCAAGCGGTGCCAAGCCAGGTTCAGTGCTCGCCGTTGGGTTTCGTCGAGTCGCTGCAAGCCGAAATCAGGCAGGATCTGGTCCAGGATCATGCGGTGCAGGTCATCAATGCGTGTCCACCCCAACTCGCCTGAGCGCACCCGTTGCATGGCGGGTTGGTAGCCTTGCCGCCAGGCGAGGGCGAAGGCGTCTCCATCGACCCCAGGGACCAGTGCCTCGATTTCACGCTGAATACTGCCATGCCAGTCCACCACGGTCCCAAACACATCGAATGCCAGGACTTTGACGCTTTGACTCAAGGGGTGAGCAGGGGGCATACGTTCTCCTTTACACAGGGAATACGCTAATCCGGGTTGTCCGCACAGAGGATGGGCATGGATTAGGATCAGCGCTCATTGATCTTACTGTCAAAGTTCCTTCCATGCAGATTTCCCTCTTGTGCAGATATGCTTTGCGAGCCATGTTGTTGGTTTGGTTGGGATGGTCATCCTCGGTCTGGGCGGCCTATCCAGAGCGTCCCATCAAGATCATCGTGGCTTTCCCGCCAGGCAGTTCCACCGACATCGTGGCACGCAGTCTGTCGCAACCTTTGTCCGAGGCTTTGGGGCAGGCCGTCGTGATTGAAAATCGACCTGGTGCGGGCGGCAACATTGGCACGGTTGCGGTGGCTCGCTCGGCGGCGGATGGATACACCGTGTTGATGCACAGCGTCGCTTACTCGGTCAATCCTTCGCTTTACAGCAAAGCCGGTTACGAGGTGGGCAAGGATCTGGTGGGTGTGGCCATGGCGGCCGTGTCGCCCAACATTTTGTATGTGCACCCGGCGGTCAAGGCCAACGATCTTGCCGAATTGCTGGCGCTGGCGCGCACCGAGAAGCTGGCGTACGCCTCTTCGGGGAACGGCACCACCACCCACCTCGGTGCCGAATTGCTGTTCCGCAATCTGGCCAAGGTGGACATTACCCATGCCCCTTATGCCCCCGCCTCGGCGGCCACTGCCGTGGTGAGTGGTCAAGTGCCAGTGGGGTCCACCTCCATTCCTCCCGTGGTTCAGTTGGCCAGGGCGGGAAAGGTGCGGCCCATTGCGGTCACCAGCCTCAAGCGCAGTGGTGCCTTGCCTCAAGTGCCCACGGTGGCCGAGTTGGGGTACCCGGGTTTCGAAGCCAACACCTGGTTTGCCATGTTGGCGCCCCAAGGCACACCGCCGGAGGTGTTGGACCGATTGAACACCGAAATCAACAAAATTTTGCAAAACAAAGCCATCAACGAAGGCTTTGCGGCGCAATCCCTGGAGGCGGTCCGCATGGACCGACCCACACTTGACAGCTATCTTGCCGCTGAGTCTCGAAAATGGGCCTCTGTGGTCCAACAGACCGGTGCCAAGGTCGACTGATAAACAACTCCGCTCTATTCATGAAACTCATCAGCTATCAATACCAGCAGTCCATTCGCTATGGCGTACTTTTAGACCACGGTGTCGTCGATGTGCGAGCCTGTTTGCCCGATGCCCCTGAATCGATCAATAACTTTGCTGCCTGGGTGTCTGATCACCCTGACTGGAAAAAAACGCTTGAGTCGCGTGCCCTGAGCCAGACCGCCATCGCGCTCGATCACATCCAAAGATTGCCCTGCGTACCGCGCCCCAGCAAAATTCTTTGCCTGGGTGTCAACTACCACGATCACGCCGCCGAGGGCGGTAACAAGGTGGCCGACTATCCCACCATTTTCTTTCGCGGGCCTTCCTCGCTGGTGGCCCACGAAGGCATCATTCCCATCCCGGCCATCTCCACTTCGCTCGACTACGAAGCCGAGTTGGCCCTGGTCATTGGGCGCACGGCCCGCAATGTCAGCGAAGCACAGGCGCTGGATCATGTCTTTGCCTACGCCTGTTTTAATGACGCCACCTTCCGCGACTATCAGCGCAAGACCACCCAATGGACTGTGGGCAAGAACTTTGATTCGACGGGTGGGTTTGGCCCCTGGTTGGTTCCCGCCGACGAATTGCCGCCAGGGTGCAAAGGTTTGCACATCGAGTCACGCCTGAATGGCCAGGTCATGCAAAGCGCCTCCACCACAGACATGGTGTTCCATGTGGCGCCGACCATTGCCATGATGTCAGCCTGTATGACACTGGAACCTGGTGACGTGATCGTCATGGGCACCCCAGCCGGTGTGGGCTATGCGCGCAAACCACCCGTTTGGATGCGGGAGGGAGACGTGATCGAGATCGAGGTTGAGCGAGTGGGCGTGCTGCGCAACCATGTGCGCAATGCAGCTTGACAACTGCCAGGGGTGATCCAGCCTGGTCTGGACATCCCTTGGACTGAAAGCTCAGACCGGCCGATCGCCTTTGAGCGTGATGCGGTGCATGATGCGGCGAAAGCCGTGGTAATCGTTCACCGGATTGTGTTGGGCACAGCGGTTGTCCCAGAACGCCAGGGAATGGGGTTGCCAAACAAAGCGGCAGGTGAATTCGGGTTTGATTTGGTGTTGGAATAAAAACTGCAACAACGGAGCACTTTCTTCCGTTGTCATGCCCTCAATGCCTGAGGTGTGAGCTGTGTTGACAAACAGGGCAGGGCGTCCGGTTTCGGGATGCGTTCGTATGATGGGGTGAACCGCATTCAATTCGGTCGGTGCGCCCGCTTTGGCATCGCTTTTCAGACGGTCTTCACGGGTCTTGCTGACATCGGCCTTGGCCGAGCTGCTGATGCCTTTGAGTGGGCGTAGCACCGACTTCATGGTGTCTGACAGGGTGTCCCAGGCCATGTACTGGTTGGCAAACAGCGTGTCCCCTCCGTAGGGCGGAATTTCCCGTGCCAACAGCATCGAGCCCATGGGCGGTTCTTCCAGATAGGTGGTGTCCGAGTGCCACACGCCACCGAAGTTGGAGCGCTCATGCTCCAGTTTTTTGACTTCGATGACTTTCGGGTAACCCTCGAGCCCTTTGACGAAAGGGTATTCGACCGGTTGTCCCATGGCCTCGGCGAAACGCATGAATTGGTCGGGGGTGAGGTCTTGATCCCGGAAAAAAATCACCAGGTGTTCCAGCAGTGCTTGCCGAATGGCGGCAGCCTGGTCGGAACTCAGGGGTTGGCGCAAATCGACACCGTGCACTTGCGCTCCCAGCGCACCGGCCACTTTCTGGATTTTCATGCCGCAATTTTGTCATAGCTGCGCCAGAAGTCCTGTCCCCGTTGTAGGTCATGTGACATTCGTGGCCTCACGATCGGTCGACTTCATGTAACCTTGCCGCCTTCTTTCTGAAGTATTTTTGATCATGATCAAACATCGTTTTCTGACCGGGATTCTGTCGGTGCTGGCAGTCTTCGGTGCTGCCACCGTTCAAGCGCAGGAGTTTCCAGCCCGCCCCGTGAAAATTGTGGTGCCTCAGACGCCAGGCGGGGCCTCTGATGCGCTGGCACGCATCGTGGGACAAAAGCTGAGCGAAAAATGGCAGCAACCCGTTGTGATCGAAAACCGGCCAGGGGCTGGTGGCAATGTCGGCATGGAATTTGTGGCGCAGGCCCCTGCCGACGGGCATACCCTGTTGATGAGCTATGTGGGATCCCATGCCATCAACGCTTCCCTGTACAAAAAATTGCCCTTCGATCCCGAGCGTGACTTCGCGCCTGTGGCCACTTTGGCCACGCTGCCATTTGTGCTGGTGGCACGCCCCGACGCACCGTTCAAAACGGCCAAGGAATTGGCCGATTTGGGACGACGCAGTCAAATGACTTTTGGGTCGGCTGGCAATGGTTCTGTGAATCATCTGTTGGGTGTCATGTTCAACGCCGCTGCCGGCACCCGGCTTGAGCACATCCCCTATCGCGGTGCAGCCCCCGCCATGCAAGACCTCATGAGTGGCCAGATCTCTCTGGTGTTCACCAGTTTGCCGTCTGTGGCTGGGTCGATTCGAAGCGGAGCCTTGCGCGGTGTGGCAGTGACCAGTGCCCAGCGTTCCAGCACCTTTCCTCAAATCCCAACCATCGCTGAATCGGGTTTCAAGGACTTCGATGTCTCCCCCTGGTTTGGATTGTTTGCACCGTCTAAAACCCCCGCCCAACTGGTGCGGAAAATGAACCAGGACATCCAGGAAGTGCTCAAAAGCCGTGATGTGATCGAGAAGTTTCAGGCCCAGGGGGCCGATCCTTTCATCACGCAGCCCGCTGAATTTGCGGCCATTCTCCGGGCCGATCTGGCCAAATGGAGTGAAGTCGTGAAAGCGTCGGGTGCTCAGATTGATTGAGTAAAGGCTTTGCCACGCTGGGATATGCCAAGCCGCCGGATGCCAGAGATTCCAGAGCGGGCGTCATTTGGAGGAACGCTTCCTGTCCAGCCCCCGGCTTGAACGAAAAAACCACCTGATCTGAGCCCAGCTCAAACGTGTTCGTCAAGGTGTGCTCGATGTGCCGATAGCTGACTTTGCCTGATCGGCGGCTCAAGGCCGCTCCGATCCAGGCACGTGTCCAGGCAGTGCCGTGATACGGTTCACGAGGCACAGGTTGGTGTTGAAATGAGCACATGGTGATGTCGGCCCGATGTCGCTCCAACGCGTCCAGGCAAGCAGCCTCCTGACCAGGAATGCAGATGGAGCTGGATGGGCTGGCGTCAATCATTTTGATGATTCGACGCGGCCGCACATGCCTGAGCCATTGATCCAATTCGGAGTTCGAGAGGGAGGTGGCCTCGGGCAGGTGATGCGTGAACTCGCTGCCGCAGTAACGGGCATCTTTCCAATAGGACATGTGACCACAGAAATACCAGAACACCTGATCGATTTCTTGATTCTGGTGTCGTTTGGACCAAGCAGCCAATCGATTCCGTATGTCTTCTGTGCGAGGGTTCTGGTTCAGAAGCAGCACTTCGCTGAATTGCCCGGATGCTTCGAGCAAGGACTGCATGAAGCGGCTGTTGTGAAGGCTACCCGGGCACGATGCATCGAAGGGGTAGTTGGAAACCGTGGTAAGGATGGCAAGATTCACTGGGACCTCTGAGATAAGTACATGAACATCGGAATGCAATCCGATCCAGTCAGCTTATCTGGATGTCCCCGATTCAGGGTGTGATGTGTTACCCGAAAAAATGTGACGTGGGCTACTGAATGTCTATCTGGTGCAGACCGAACTGACCTCGTTCACGGTCTTCGAAGAAGCGCTGCAGGGTTTCGCGCACGGTTCGAAAAGCGATCTCGTCCCAGGGAATTTGATCCTGCCGAAACAGGCGGACTTCCTGGGTTTCATGGCCGGGGTCAAAGGTTTCACTGAGCAAGCGGGCACGAAAGAAGAAATGCACCTGCCCGACACGAACCACATTCATCAACGAGAACAAATCGAGCATCTCGATCTGGGCTCCAGCCTCTTCATGGGTTTCTCGCGCCGCGCCCTGCGCCACCGTTTCGCCCAGCTCCATGAAGCCCGCCGGCAGCGTCCATTTGCCACGGCGCGGTTCGATGTTGCGCAGGCAGAGCAATACCCGGTCATCCATGAAGGGGATGGTGCCCACCACGTTGAGCGGGTTCTCGTAGTGGACGGTCTGACACTGAGGACACACCGCGCGCTCGCGTGTGTCCCCATCGTCAGGCAGTCGATAAACGACCGCTGCACCACAGGCCTTGCAATGCTGAATGGCGCCTCGGTTCAACATGCAGGCCTCTTCACGCTTTATTTGCCGTGCTTGGCAATGAGCGTCTTCGCGGTTTCGAGCAGCTTGGGGCCATCAAACCCGCGTTTGTTCATGTCGGCCACCCATTCGTCATCGATTTGGCTCGAGCGCTTGACGAAATCAGCCGAGTCGGCGGCGGTGATGCCGTAGATGGTGTTGCCACGGTCGACTGCAGACTTGCGGCCGACAGCGTCATTGCCTTGTTGGGTTTTACCTAACCAGCCGGAGGTAGCCATGCCCGAGTTGTTGTCGATGATTTTCTTGAGGTCCGGGGCGAGACCTTCATAGCGGCCTTTATTCATAGCCATCACGAAGGTAGTGGTGTAGAGCGCTGGCGCATTGGCCGGGAACTCGCTGTGGAACTTGGTGAGTTCATGCACCTTGACAGAGGGCACGACTTCCCAGGGGATGGCGCATCCGCTGATGGTGCCTTTGGACAAGGCGTCAGGAATTTGCGGCAGCGGCATGCCAACAGGGGTGGCGCCGAGCGAGGCCAGCAGTTTGGTGACCTGACGGGTGGGACCGCGCATTTTCAGGCCACGCAGGTCATTGGCGGTTTTGATTTGCTTGTCGATGGTGTGGAACATGCCGGGACCGTGGACATGCAGGGCTATGACATGCGTGTCCTTGAACTCATCGGGAGCGACGGTCTGGACATATTCCCAATAGGCCTTGGAGGTCGCCTCGGCGTTGTTCATCATGAACGGCAGTTCGAACACTTCGATACGAGGAAAGCGCCCCGCGGTGTTGCCGGGCAGGGTCCAGACCACATCCACCACACCGTCTTTGGCCTGGTCATACAGCTGGACAGGTGTGCCACCGAGTTGCATGGCAGGGTAGCCCTCGAACTTGATGCGTCCTGCAGACTCTTTTTCGACCTTTTCCATCCAGGGCTTGTGCATGGTCAGCCAAACATTCGACTGAGGCGCCATGAAGGTGTGGAACTTGAGGGTCACGCTTTGTTGCGCCAGGCCACTGAGGGCGGGGGCGCCCAAGGCCACGGCCGCACCGCTTTTGAGGATGGAACGTCGTTGAATCATGGTCATCTCCTGAGATGTATGGAACGGATTATCGGATGAGCGAGGATGACATTGTGCTAGCTGAGGTACTGCACCAGCCACAGGGAAATACCCGGGAAGAACAGCAACAGCAAGGTACGCAAGGTATCACTGATGAGAAAAGGCATCACGCCACGATAGCTTTCGGAAATGGGCACATCTTTGGCCATGCCATTGACCACATAGACGTTGAGTCCCACGGGCGGCGCCAGCAACCCGAATTCAACCACCATCAGCACCATGATGCCAAACCAGATGGCCACCGACTCCTTGGGCATACCGAAATCCAGGCCCATCACCATGGGGAAAAAGATGGGGATCGTCAGCAAAATCATGGACAACTCGTCCATGACAGCGCCCAGCACCACGTAGAACAGCAAAATGGCGCTGACCACCATCAAGGGGGACAGCCCCCACCCACCGACCACAGATGCCAGTTGGTTGGGCACTTGCGTCAAGGCCAGGGCCGAGTTCATGATGTCAGCGCCAATGAAGATCAGAAAGATCATGGCTGAGCTTTCCGCCGTGGCATAAAAGCACTGCTTGAATTTGGACCAGTTGATTTCGCCCTTGAGCAAAGCGGCAATGAAGGTGGTGGCTGCACCGACGCCCGCACCTTCGGTCGGGGTGAAGAAGCCTCCGTAGATGCCGCCAAACACGATCAGAAAAATCGTCATGATGGGTGTAATGCCCAGGACCGCCGACAGCGTCAGGCGAGCAGGCTCGTCGTCCACCTCAGGGGCTTGCCCAGGCACCAGACGCACATAAATCGCAATTGCCACCATGTAGCCAAACATGGCGATGAGGCCGGGCAACATGGCCGCAGCAAACAATTTGGCGATGTTTTGCTCGGTCAGAATGGCATAAATCACCAGAGGCACCGAGGGCGGAATCAAAATGCCCAGGGTGCCGGCGGCAGCCAGCGTCCCAGTGGACAAGCGGCCCGAATAGCCATGGCGTTTCATCTCGGGCATGGCCACGCCAGTGATGGTGGCGGCAGTGGCAACCGAGGAGCCGCAGATGGCTCCAAAGGCGGCACACGCCAACACCGCCGCCATTGCCAGACCACCCTTGAAACGGCCCATGACACCCGCCGCAAAATCAAACAGCGATTTGCTGATGCCGCCCTGGGTGGCGAAGTGCCCCATCAGGATGAACAAGGGGATGACAGACAAGTCGTAGCTGGCGAACCGGGCAAAGGCCTGGGTGTTGATGAAGCTCGCGAAGGGTGCCCAGCCTGTCTGGGTGACATAGCCGATGGCCCCAGCCAAAAACATGGCAATGGCGATGGGCACACGAATGGCCATGAAGACCAGCATGATGCCGAAAATCAGCAGGGTGAGGGTGAGGGCGCTCATGCATGCTCTCCCGAATCTTCAGGCAACCCGAGGAAGCACTGAGCCAATCCAATCAGGGCGGTCAAAATGAAGGCCGGCACCATGGCGGCATACACATACCACTCGGGAAAACCCAGCATCATGGTGCCCGATTGGGTTTGGTAGGCGTTGAGCCCACCCAGACCAGTGCGCCAGGCCAACAGGACAAAACACAAGGCCAACAACAAGGCACCCAACCGGTCCAGGCCCGCATTGATCGGGGCCGGAACCTTGGCGGTGAAGAAGTCAACAATGATGTTGCCACGCTTGAACTGGCACCAGGGCATGAACAAGGCGATGGCCGCACCGGTGGCCACACCTGAAAGTTCGAAATCCCCGGAGATGGTTTGGCCGATGGTCTCTCGGCCAATGATGCTGGCGCAGGTCAGCAAGGTGATGAACGTCATCAAGATGCCGGCCAGGATGGCCGACAGCTGGGCCAGCCATCGAAGGATGCTCATGTCCAACTCCGAGAAATTGAGTTCAGCTGATTTTGAGGTGCAGTTCGCCCACACCAGCCACGCTGCCCACCAGCAAGTCGCCCGACACCACTGCGGCCACCCCCTCTGGGGTTCCGCTGTAAATCAGGTCGCCGGGCTGGAGTTCCCAGGCGGCGGACAAATGCTCGATGGTTTCGGCAATATTCCAAATCAGCTTGCTGACGTTGCTGCGCTGACGGTCTTTGCCGTTGACTTGCAAGGCAATGTCCGCCTTGGTGACGTCTCCCGCTTGCGCCGCTGGCACGATGGGGCCGATGGGGGCACTGTGGTCAAAGGCTTTGCCAATGCACCAGGGGCGGCCCTGTTTTTTCATGTCGGCCTGCAGGTCGCGTCGGGTCATGTCCAGGCCCACGGCATACCCGTAGATATGTCCCATGGCATCGGCCGCCTTGATGTTGCGTCCGCCTTTGCCAATGGCCACCACCAGCTCGATTTCATGGTGCAGGTCTTTGGTCAAGCTGGGGTAGGGCATGCTGCCGGTCTGGCCGTTGGGGACCACCACCAGGGCATCGCTGGGCTTGAGAAAGAAGAACGGGGGTTCACGACCGGTGAAGCCCATTTCCTGGGCGTGTTCGACGTAATTGCGGCCGACGCAGTAAATGCGGTGAACGGGAAATTGCTGGGTGCTGCCCACCACAGGAACCGAGACAGGAGCAGGAGGCGCGAAAACGAAACTCATGAACAGCTTTCGTGTTGACAAGGAAATCACCCGTGAAGGGCGGAAGGAATCAGATTCGTAGTCTAACGGGTCTGATTGTGAGGAGAGGGGGGGTAAAACACCCCCCTCTGATTACGCTGTTTCAAGGCCTCAGCTCAAGAGAATGGATTTCAGCGGCCAAAATATTCCCGGGCATCGAAGTCGGCGGTGTCTGATGCCAGGGCCCGGCGAGCCACTTCTTGCCGTTTGATGTGCAACAGGTAATCCACCCAGGTGGATCCAAAGGCTTGGACCAGGGCCGGGTCGTCGCTCAGGGCCAGCAAGGCCTCTTCCAGGGACGTGGGCAATCGACGCGGATCTGTTTCGCCCGCTGTCTCATAGGGCGATTCTGTTGCTGGCGGGGGCATGAGGCCCTGGTCGATGCCATCCAGACCGGCATGCACCTGGGCCGCAAAGTACAAATAGGGGTTGGCACTGGGGTCCCCCAAGCGGTTCTCGATGCGGGTGGAACGGTCCCCCGCGCTGCCCACGACACGCAGCATCGCGCCACGGTTGTCTCTGCCCCACAAGGCCGATTGTGGCGCCAGGGCGTTGGGCTGAAAGCGGCCATAGCCGTTGGCGGTTGGCGTGCAGAAAACGGCCATGCCTCGAGCGTGGCGGAGCAAACCCGCCAGGTAATGGCAACCCAGCTCCGAGAGCGTGTGCTGCGCTTGCAGTGGCGTGCTGCCCGGGGCAGCTTGCTCGCGCATGAACAATGGCTGTCCCTGCAGGTCCACCAAGGATTGGTGCAGATGCCAGCCGCTGGACATGATCTGCGGGAATGGGGGACGGCACATGAAGGTGGCGTGATAGCCCGCACGTCGCAAAGCCTGGGTCACGCCGTTTCGAAACAACACCATGTTGTCCGCTGCTTGCAGGGCGGGGGTGGCATCGAACACCGCCTCAATCTGGCTCGGGCCAAGTTCGATTTCCAGCGAGCGCAGGGGCAGGCCCAAACCCAGGGCTGTTTCACGCACGATTTTCATCACTGGCTCACAACGATCCAACCATGCATCGCTCAGCAGGTTGTAGCCAGGGTGGATGAGGGAGACCTGAGGAGGCGGCCCCGGCCAACTCGCATCGGCAGGGGACTGGGTGTCGTTTTCGAGACGATAGACATGGAACTCGATCTCCAGCCCGCAGACCATGTCCATGCCGCGCTCATGCAATCGGCTCAGCGCACGCTGCAAGACTCCACGGGTGTCGAGCTCGACGGCACGCCCGTCCTGCATCCACAACTGTCCCAGGAGCCAGGCACTTCGCTCGGCCCAGGGCAGCAAGACCAGCGATTCGGGGTCCGGCAACAGAAGCAAATTGCTGGCGCACTCGAACCCAGGCAGGGCGCTGACCCCGCCCCGCTCGAAAACTTTAAAGGCGGTCCGGTCCGAGGTGTCTTTGAGTGTCAGCGTGCTGACCATGCCCACCCCGTCGGCGAAAGCCTGGGGCACGGCATGGGGGCGCAGGGCCTTGGAGCGCAATTGACCGTGCTGGTCGCACCAGGCCACGCGGATGAGGTCGAGGTCGTACAACCGGATGCGACGCAGCGCCTCTTCAACCGCCGCCTGACGGGCCGGTGTGTGCAACCCGCACAGTTGGGCAAAACTCATGCAGTTTCCGTGCTGCTGGAGGGGCGTGTCCAGGGCGCCTGGTCACGTTTGCTTTTCACCCTGTCTTGCCACCAGGTGGTCCAGTCGCTGACTGGTGCGATGCCGTCGACCGTGTCGGGCCCGGTGAGGGCGTTGGCGATGTCGGCCTGGGCGATGCCGGGCGGGGGCAGTCCTTGTTCGACCGCATCCATGGCCTGCAGCAACAGGCGGCGATTGGCCATGATGATTTTGTCGGTGGTGCCCAGGTGCTCACGCGTGCGGTCCTGGATGGCCCCCATGCTTTCAACCGCCCACTGGTCGTGGATGTTGATGTCGATGTCGCCCATGCCCAGGTAGGTCCGTAGCCGCTGATCCTCGGGGTCAAACCCCCATTGGTTGTGGCGTCCCATCTTGGGGATGTAATGAGGCAAGTCCACGGCAGCCAGTCGCTGATTGCGCATGGTGTCTTTGTCCAGGGGGGCGTCAAAACTGGTGAAGATGGAGACCCAGTAGGTGTGGGTGTCATCCACCGGCATGTGCATCTGGGTGATGGTGATGGTTTCAGAGAGGGGGATGACGAAAGTGTAAGGAAAGATCTCATGCGTCACGCGCACATGCATCAAGCGCTCGTTCAGCAGCCTCAGCGTGGTGATTTCAAAGCCGTGCTGACGCGGTTCGAAACGTATCTCTGGGCGCACCGACTCCCGCATCACGCGGCTCATGGGCCAGCGCTCCCCATCGACATCGCCGGCGCTGGCACCGCGGAATTGCCGACCATAGGCGTTGTCCAAGGTTTCATCCTCGAAAAACCGGTGCAAAAAAGACGTGTGAGCCGGATCAATGCCGACTTCAAACGCCTGTAGCCAGTTGCACTGCCACAGGCCTTTGAATGCAAAAGTGTGCGTGCCAGGCGCTGCAAAACAGTCCAGCGCAGGCAGCGGCGGAGGGGTGGTTCCGGGCTCGCCAAGCCAGGCGAAGACCACCCCACTGCGTTCGACCACCGGATAGTTGCGTTGCCGGATGCGCTGGGGCAGGGTGCTGCCCAGCGGCTCTGCTGGCGTATCGACACACTGGCCGGTGACATCGAATTTCCAGCCATGAAAGGGGCAACGGATGCCATCGGCCTCTGGCCGGCCATAGGCCAGGTCGGCGCCACGGTGCGGGCAGTCACGGTCGATCAGGCCCCATTGGCCTTGGGCATTGCGAAACAACACCATGTCTTGACCCAGGGCGCGCACGGCCTTGATGGGGCGATGCCGCATTTCAGGCACCAAGACTGGGTCGAATTCATCGACCAGGGCCACCGGTTGCCAGTAATGACGCATGAGACGGCCACCAGGGGTACCCGGGCCGACTCGGGTGAGTTTTTTGTTGAGGTCTGCTTGCATGGTTTCATCCTAAAACAAGAGACTACCAACGTCTATGGGTAACAGTCAGAAGGGGGACGGTTCGGGTTATCCTTGGCATCATGAAGCTCTACAACTACTTCCGATCCTCGGCGTCCTTTCGGGTCCGCATTGCCATGAACCTGAAGGGCTTGTCTTACGAATACCTGTCGGTTCATTTAGCGCGTGGCGACCACAAATTGCCGGCCTATGCCGATGTCTCAGCCGACCGCCTGGTCCCGATGCTGGAGGTCGATGGGGAACGACTGAGTCAGTCCCTGGCCATCATCGAGTACCTCGATGAAACCCATCCGCAGCCGCCCCTGCTGCCTTCGGACGCACTGGGCCGTGCCCGTGTGCGAGCCCTGGCCCAGTCCATCGCCTGCGAAATTCACCCGCTCAACAACCTCCGTGTGCTGAAGTATTTGACCCGTGAGCTGCAGGTGAGCGAAGACGCCAAAAACACCTGGTACCGTCACTGGGTACGCGAAGGGCTGGAAGCCTTTGAGCGCCAATTGGCTCAAGGACCCGCCTCAACCTTCTGCTACGGCCACACGCCAACCCTGGCCGATTGCTGCCTGGTCCCGCAAATCTTCAATGGGCAGCGATTCAAGGTGAATTTCGACGGTCTGCCGCTGACCATGGCTGCTTTTGACGCGTGCATGAAGCTGGAGGCTTTCCAGCGTGCGCAGCCATCGGCCTGCCCCGACAACGAGCCCTGATGCCTCGCTGACGATCGTCCGCGCACGCTTGCCGATGACCCCGCTGCCGCTGAACCTGTGGACTCCTGACTGGTCGGTGCCAGGGGTGCAGGCGGCTTGCACCACCCGCGCTGGAGGCGTGTCCGCGCCACCTTACGACACGCTCAACCTGGGCTTGCATGTCGGCGATGATGCGGACAAGGTCATGCTTAACCGTCAGCGGGTTGCCCTGGCATTGCAGGCGCGCCCAGTCTGGTTGAACCAGGTGCATGGCCGTCAGGTCTTGCGCTTGCAGGGGCAGCCTGTGGATGGCCAAACCGCCGACGCGGTCTGCACCACTGAGCGCGGGCTGGCTTGCACCATCATGGTGGCCGACTGTTTGCCGGTGCTTTTCACCGATCCGCTGGGGCGGGTCGTCGGGGCGGCCCATGCGGGCTGGCGTGGCTTGGCGGGTTCGCCGCAAGAGGGTGGGGTGCTGGAGGCCACGCTGACCGCCATGCGTGGCATTCTGACGCAAGAGATCGGGGCCGTCGGCCATGTGCCGCTCCTGGCATGGCTCGGGCCCTGCATTGGGCCAACGGCTTTCGAGGTGGGCGCGGAAGTGGTTCAGGCTTTCCGAGACTCCCAATTCAGTGACCAGGGTTTGTGGCGACAGCATCCGACGCATGAGGGCAAGTGGCTGATCGACCTGGCTGGGTTGGCGCGACAGCGATTGTTTGCCCTGGGTGTGGAGCAGATCAGCGGCAACGATGGCTCGGACCCGTGGTGCACCGTGAGCCAGTCAATACTTTGGTTCTCACATCGACGCGATCGGCTCAGCGGGCGCATGGCGGCCAGCATTTGGCGCCTCTAAAAATGATCTGTGTCAGCCAAACGAAGGCATTCCTCTGCGATACTTCCTTCTATGTCACTGAGGAGACAATAGATGGGAAACCCTTCCATGCCGTTCTGGGATACCGCTGCACAGCAGTGGGGCCAGACCTTCGGCGATAGCTGGAAAAAAGCGCTTGAATCTTTTCAAAATATCGATCTGGGCGGAGCATCTCCTGCCAAGCTGACCATTGCACCCGAGAAAATGCGGGCATTGCAGGAACAGTACTTGAAAGATGCGTCCGAGCTGTGGAACCAGGGGCTGGGTCCCAAGTCGCCTCTCAAGGATCGACGTTTCGCGGGCGACGCCTGGGCGCAAAACCCGGTTGCCTCCTTCACGGCCGCCACTTATTTACTCAACAGCCGCACGCTGATGGCGATGGCCGAAGCGGTCGAGACCGACGAGAAAACCCGCGCCCGTATTCGCTTTGCCATCGAACAATGGGTGGCTGCCACCGCCCCCAGCAACTTCCTGGCCTTCAATGCCGAGGCGCAGAAGAAGGCCCTGGAAACGCAGGGTGAGAGCATTTCCAAAGGCATTCAGAACCTGATTCACGATGTGCAGCAGGGTCATGTGTCCATGACGGACGAAAGCCTGTTTGAAGTGGGCCGCAACGTGGCCACCACCGAAGGTCAGGTGGTGTTCGAGAACGACTACTTCCAACTCATCGAATACAAGCCGCTCACCGCCAAAGTCCACGAGCGTCCCTTCCTGTTGGTGCCGCCTTGCATCAACAAGTTTTATATCCTGGATCTGCAGCCCGAGAACTCGCTGATTCGCTACGCGGTGGCCAACGGGCACCGCACATTTGTGGTGAGTTGGCGCAACCCGGACAACAGTCTGGCGCAGGCCACCTGGGACGATTACATCGAAAACGCAGCCATTCAGGCCATCGAGGTGACGCGTCAGATTGGCGGCACACCGCAAATCAACGCCCTGGGCTTTTGCGTGGGTGGCACCATCCTGTCAACCGCGCTGGCGGTGCTGGCTGCTCGCGGTGAAAAGCCGGTGGCCAGCCTGACCCTGCTGACCACCTTGATCGACTTCAAGGACACCGGCGTGCTTGATGTCTTTATTGATGAAAATTTTGTCCGCTTCCGCGAAATGCAGTTCGCGCAAGGGGGGCTCATGGCCGGACGTGACATGGCCTCCACCTTCAGCTTTCTGCGCCCCAACGACTTGGTCTGGAATTACGTGGTTGGCAACTACCTCAAGGGGGAAACGCCGCCGCCCTTTGACTTGCTCTACTGGAACAGCGACTCCACCAACCTGCCGGGGCCTTTCTATGCGTGGTACTTGCGCAATACCTACCTGGAGAACCGTTTGATCAAGCCTGGACAGGCCACGGTTTGCGGGGAAAAAATCGACCTGGGCAAAGTCGATATGCCCATCTACATCTATGGTTCGCGCGAAGACCACATCGTGCCTATCGTGGGGTCCTACGGTTCGACCCAGGTCTTCCCTGGCAAGAAGCGCTTCATGATGGGTGCTTCAGGCCACATTGCGGGTGTGATCAACCCACCCGCCGCCAAAAAGCGCAGTCACTGGGTGCGCAACGATGGTAAGTTTCCCCCTCAGGTGGAAGACTGGATCGCGGGTGCCAAGGAGACCCCTGGCAGCTGGTGGGAGGACTGGGCAGCCTGGCTGAAAGGTCATGCCGGAAAACTCGTGGCCGCGCCCAAGCGCTACGGCAATGCCAAGTTCAAAGCCATTGAGCCCGCACCCGGTCGCTATGTGAAAGCCAAGGCCTGAACCCCTGATCCCTATTGACACTTTTTAACTCAAGAAAAAAGACTCCATGGAAGACATCGTCATTGTTTCTGCCGCTCGCACGGCTGTGGGTAAATTTGGTGGCAGCCTGGCCAAAGTGGCTGCCACGGAACTGGGCGCAGTGGTGATTCGCGAAGCCATCGCGCGCGCCCGTCTCGATCCCGCTCAAGTGGGTGAAGTGATCATGGGCCAGGTATTGGCCGCTGGCGTGGGGCAAAACCCTGCCCGTCAAGCCCTGATGAAGTCAGGCATCCCACAGGAAACGCCCGCACTCACCATCAACGCCGTGTGCGGCTCGGGCCTCAAGGCCGTGATGCTGGCGGCGCAGGCCGTGGCCTGGGGGGACAGCGACATCGTGGTGGCTGGCGGTCAAGAGAACATGAGTGCTTCTCCGCACGTCCTGCTGAACTCTCGCGATGGCCAGCGCATGGGCGACTGGAAAATGATTGACAGCATGATCGTCGATGGCCTGTGGGACGTGTACAACCAATATCACATGGGCATCACGGCCGAAAACGTGGCCAAGGCCCATGGCATCACTCGCGAAATGCAGGATGCGCTGGCGCTGGCCAGCCAGCAAAAGGCGACGGCAGCGCAAGAGGCCGGCAAGTTCAAGGACGAAATCGTGGGTGTCTCGATCCCGCAGCGCAAGGGCGATCCGGTGGTGTTTGATGCTGACGAGTACATCAACAAAAAAACCAATGCCGAAGCGTTGGCGGGCTTGCGTCCTGCCTTTGACAAGGCCGGCAGCGTGACGGCGGGCAATGCCTCAGGCATCAACGACGGTGCGGCCGCTGTGGTGGTCATGACGGCTAAAAAGGCGGCCGCCCTCGGCCTCAAGCCGCTGGCGCGTATTGCTGCCTTTGGCACCAGCGGGTTGGACCCGGCCACCATGGGCATGGGCCCGGTTCCTGCCTCACGCAAAGCGCTGCAGCGGGCGGGCTGGAACGCGGCAGACGTGGATCTGTTCGAGTTGAATGAAGCCTTTGCGGCCCAGGCCTGTGCGGTGAACAAAGAGCTGGCCATTGATCCGGCTCGTGTGAATGTGAATGGTGGCGCCATTGCGATTGGGCACCCCATTGGCGCATCCGGCTGCCGCATTCTGGTCACTTTGCTGCATGAAATGCAGCGCCGCGATGCCAAGAAGGGCTTGGCGGCGCTGTGCATTGGCGGAGGCATGGGCGTTTCTCTGGCGCTCGAGCGCTGATTCGGCCGGCTCACAGCTTTCTCACCCTTTTTTATTTCAATCACTTCAACAAGGAGACAACATGAGTCAGAAGATTGCATACGTGACCGGTGGCATGGGCGGGATCGGTACCGCGATTTGCCAGCGCCTGCACAAAGATGGTTTCAAGGTCATTGCCGGCTGCGGCCCAACCCGCGACTTCACCAAATGGCTGGATGAGCAAAAGGCCCTGGGCTACACCTTCCATGCGTCGGTGGGCAATGTGAGCTCCTGGGAGTCCACAGTGGAGGCCTTCTCCAAGGCCAAGGCTGAAAACGGTCCCATCGACGTGCTGGTGAACAACGCTGGCATCACCCGTGACCGCATGTTCCTGAAAATGACCCGTGACGATTGGGACGCCGTGATCGACACCAATCTGAACTCCATGTTCAACGTGACCAAGCAGGTCGTGCCCGACATGGTGGAGCGTGGCTGGGGACGCATCATCCAGATCTCATCTGTGAATGGCGAAAAAGGACAAGCCGGACAGACCAACTACTCGGCTGCCAAGGCGGGCATGCACGGCTTTACCATGGCGCTGGCGCAGGAGATGGCAAACAAGGGCGTGACGGTGAACACCGTGAGCCCGGGTTACATCGGAACCGACATGGTCAAGGCCATTCGCCCCGACGTGCTGGAAAAAATCGTCGCCACGGTGCCGGTCAAGCGCCTGGGTGAACCCAGCGAAATCGCCTCGATCGTGGCCTGGTTGGCCAGCGAAGAGGGCGGCTATGCCACAGGCGCCGACTTTTCGGTCAACGGGGGACTTCACATGGGCTGATGGCGGTTGCCGTCTTTCCACCCAACCCGCTTCGGCGGGTTTTTTTATGTCCGCAGATGTTTGGCCAGCACCTGCGCCACATGCAAGGCTTGCCGTTGGGCACCGTGATCGATCTGATGCCGGCAACTGGTGCCGTCCGCCACCACCCAGGCATCCGGGTGCTTGGCCAGCGTGGGCAGCAGCGACAGCTGGGCCATGGCCATGGAGACCTCTTGGTGTTTCGCGTCATAGCCGAAGCTGCCCGCCATGCCGCAACAACTGGTTTCGATCAACTGCGTCTTCGAGTCGGGGATCATTGCAAGCACCCGCTGGATGGGCGACACCAGGTCGAAGGCTTTTTGGTGACAGTGACCATGCAACAGAAAGGGCGCCTGAGCTGGAAGCAGTTGCTGTTGCAACTCGACCAGCCGACCCGCCTGCTGTTCGCGGTCCAGGAACTCTTCCCACAGCAAGGCTTGTTGGGCCACTGTCTTGGCGTCTTCACCCAGCCCCATAGAGAGTGCTTCATCGCGCAAGGTCAGCAGGCAACTCGGCTCCAGGCCGACGATGGGGCGGCCTTGCTGGGCGAAGGGCAGCAGGTAGTCCACCAGCGCGCTGACCTGTTCACGCGCCTCGTCCACCATGCCAGAGGATAAATAAGTGCGGCCACAGCACAGGTGCCGATCTGGCCGGTGGGCCACGTGGACGACATAGCCAGCCGTTTGCAGCACCTGGTAGGCGGCGCGCGCGTTTTCAGATTCGAAATAGCCGTTGAACGTATCGACAAACAACACCACGCCACGGTCCGAGCGCAGTACCGTGGCGATGTCTGCGCCAGGTTGCGGGGTGTTGAAAGCGTGTCGGGTGTGCCATTGTGGCCACGCGCGTTGTGCGCTCATTCCCAGCCAGCGCTCGCCCATGCGGGCCAGCCAGGGCCAGCGATTGCGAAGGTTAAGCAGCGGCGCCAGCCGGCTGGCCAGTGACGCATACCGGGGCAGGCGTGCGATCAGATGATCCTTCATGGTGTGCCCGTGGTGCTGTTTGTACTGGTGCAGAAATTCGACCTTCATCTTGGCCATGTCCACGCCCGTGGGGCATTCACGCTTGCAGCCTTTGCAACTGACGCACAGGTCCATGGTTTCAAACAACGCAGGGTCGGTCAGTGCAGCTGTGCCCAGCTGTCCTGACAAGGCCAGCCTCAGGGTGTTGGCGCGACCGCGCGTCAGATGCTGCTCATCGCGGGTCACACGGTAGCTCGGGCACATGGTGCCCGAGTCGAACTTGCGGCAGTGCCCGTTGTTATTACACATCTCCACGGCCTTGGCGAAGCCTTGCGCCGGGTCGCCCCCGGTGCCGGGCGCACTCACCGCTTCGGTGACCGGATCGGCTTGCACATTCCATTCGCTCCAGTCCAGGGCCGTTTGAATGGGGATCACGCGGTAGCTGGGCGGAAAGCGGAACAACCGCGCATCGTCCATGGCTGGAGGGTCGATGATGCGATGGGGGCTGTAGAGCCCGATCGGATCCATCCACTGTTTGATCTGACCAAACGCTTGGTGGATGCGGTCGCCAAATTGCCAGCGAATCCACTCGCCACGGCACAAGCCGTCACCATGCTCGCCGCTGTAGGCGCCCTTGAACTTGCGCACCAACTCGGAGGCTTCCTGGGCGATGGAGCGCATCTTGGCGGCGCCGTCGCGACGCATGTCCAGGATCGGTCGCACATGCAAGGTGCCGACCGAGGCATGAGCGTACCAGGTGCCCTTGGTTCCATGGCGGGCAAACACTTCGGTCAGGGCATCGGTGTACTCGGCCAGATGCTCCAGCGGCACGGCGCAATCTTCGATGAAGCTCACAGGCTTGCCGTCGCCCTTGAGGCTCATCATGATGTTGAGACCGGCCTTGCGCACTTCCCACAGATTTTTTTGTGCAGCGTCGTCCACCATCTCGACCACGCTGCCGGGCAAGCCCAGATCGCCCATGAGTGTGACCAAGTCGCGCAAGTGGGGCAGCAGCGGCTCTTTGGATTCGCCGCTGAATTCGACCAACAGAATGGCCGCGGGCTGCCCCTGGTTGATGTTGGGCGAGAGAGCGGTTCGGATGGTGGGCGCAAACGCCGGGTTTTGCAAACTCAGGTCGATCATGGTGCGATCAACCAACTCCACGGCCGACAGGTGCGATCCCCCCACGCGCACGATGTGCTGGGCCGCATCCATGGCGCTATGGAAGTCCGGAAAGTTCACCACCCCCAGCACCTTGGCTCGCGGCACGGCGGACAGTTGCAGTGTGAGTGATCGGGTCAGCGCCAGCGTGCCTTCGCTGCCCACCAGCAGATGCGCCAAATTGACCGAGCCATCGGTTGTGTAGGGGCGCATGTTCTGATTGCAGAAGATGTCCAGGTTGTAGCCCGCCACGCGGCGCAACACCTTCGGCCAGTTCGCCTCGATGTCAGGGCGCAACTGCTGAGCCAATTGCTGCACCTGTTCACCCAAGCGACGCACTGCCCCCTGGCTGTTTTCAAAACGACCAAAGTTCAGCAGCGAACCGTCCGATAACCAGGCCTCTGCGCCCAACACGTTGTGCACCATGTTGCCGTAAGCAATGCTTCGGCTGCCACAGGAGTTGTTGCCGGCCATACCGCCCAGCGTGGCCTGGCCGCTGGTGGAAACATCCACCGGGTACCACAGTCCATGGGCTTTGAGCTGGGCATTGAGATGGTCCAACACCATGCCCGGTTCCACCTGCACCTGCCGCGCCTGGACATCCAGGTGAAGCACCTTGCGCAGGTATTTGCTGAAGTCGATCACCAGGCCAGCGCCCACCGTTTGGCCGCACTGGCTGGTACCGCCGCCCCGAGGAACGATGGGGACTTTCAATTCGCGGCAGATGGCCAACGCGGTGGCCACATCATCCGCGGTGCGAGGCACCAGGATCGCCAGCGGCAGGCTTTGGTAGATCGAGGCATCGGTGGCGTATCGACCGCGGTCGGCCAGGCTCAGCAGCAGCTCACCCTGGGTGTCCCGGCGCAAGCGCTGGCAGAGTTGCGCCAGGACTTCGTTGCTGCGATACGCCACCGAGTCGTAGTCGGCGTGCTGAGAGGTGAGGGGATGCGGAGCATTCATAAAGGCTATTCTTGCATGCAATAATCGTTCGAAATTAGGAGACATTGTTCATGCAGTCCCTCGATTTCCACGCATCGGGTCGTCATTTCCTGCAAATTCCCGGGCCTTCTCCGGTGCCAGATCGCATTCTGCGGGCCATGAGCCTGCCCACCATTGACCACCGGGGCCCCGAGTTCGGCGCTTTGGGTTTGAAGGTGCTGGCGCAGATCCGACAGATTTTTCAAACGCAGCACCCCGTCATCGTTTACCCGGCCTCGGGCACCGGCGCCTGGGAGGCGGCGTTGTGCAACGTCACCAGCCCAGGGGACGCATTGCTGATGTACGAGACCGGTCACTTCGCCTCGCTCTGGATCAAGATGGCCAAGCGCCTGGGCCTGCAACCGGAAGTGATCGCCAAGCCCGGTGTCGAGGCGGGTGTACCGGTCAGTTGGCGCCATGGGGTGCAGGCCGATCTGATTGAAGCGCGTTTGCGCGCCGACACCCAGCATGCCATTCAGGCGGTGTGTGTGGTGCACAACGAAACGTCGACCGGGGTCACCAGTGACATCGCCGCCGTGCGGCGTGCCATCGATGCGGCGGGGCATCCCGCCTTGCTGATGGTGGACACCATCTCGGGCCTGGCCTGTGCAGACTATCGCCACGACGAATGGGGAGTGGATGTCTCGGTCAGTGGCTCGCAAAAAGGTTTGATGCTGCCGCCCGGCATCAGCTTCAATGCCATTTCGCCCAAGGCGCTGGAGCGCAGCCGCTCGGCACGCATGCCCAAAGCCTTTTGGGCGTGGGACGAGATCGTCGAGATGAATGCCAAGGGCTACTGGCCTTACACCCCCAGCACCAATTTGTTGTATGGCTTGTCAGAGGCTTGCGACATGCTGTTAGACCCTCACCACGGCGGCTTGCCCGGTGTGTTGGCACGTCATCAACGTTGGGCCGCCGCCGCCCGTGCAGCCGTCACCACCTGGGGCTTGCCCATCCAGTGTGCCGATGCTTCGGTCTACTCGCCCGTGCTGACGGGCGTGCTCATGCCTGAAGGGGTAGATGCGGACCGGGTGCGCCAAACCATCTACGAGCGCTTCGATTGCTCCTTGGGCACGGGGCTGGGCAAGATCAAGGGACGCATGTTCCGCATCGGCCATCTGGGTGATTGCAATGACCTCACCGTCGTTGCCACCTTGGCAGCCTGCGAAATGGGCTTGAAACTCTCGGGTGTGTCACTGCACGGGTCGGGGGTGCAAGCGGCCATGCAATATTTCTCGGACCATCCCATACCCGCGCTACACATGTCCTGACCGGTTCATCCCGAGCGGCTGGTGGTCGCTCATGTTTTCCCACAGAAGGAGAGCCCATGAAACGTCGTCCGCTGTTGATGGCTGCAGCAGCCAGTCTGGCCAGCCCCTTGTTGCGAGCGCAGGCTTTGCCCAAAGGGCCAGTGCGCATCATCGTGGGCTTTCCACCCGGTGGTGGAACTGATGCGCTGGCCCGCGTCGTGGCCCAGAAGCTGCAAACGATGTGGGGTTTGTCGATCGTGATTGAAAACAAAGCGGGCGCAGCCGGGGTGATCGCTGCCGACTTTGTCAGCAAGCAAGCCCCCGATGGCAACACCTTGCTCATGGCCCACATCAACAGCCATGCCTTGGCCCCTGCGTTGGGGACCAAGCTCAGCTACGATGCCGAGCGAGATTTTGTGCCGATTTCCATGGTGGGGGTCACTCCCAACATTCTGATTTGCAACAACGATCAGCCGGCCAAGACGGTGGCCGATCTGGTCGAGTTGTGTCGCAAGCAACCGGGCAAGATCAGCTTTGCGTCGGCGGGCGGTGGATCGGCCCAGCACTTTGCCTTGGAAATGTTCAAGCTCCAGGCCGGTATTGACGGCTTGCATGTGCCCTACAAAGGTTCGGGCCCGGCGCTGACGGATCTGATCGGCGGTCAGGTCAACTATTGTTTCGAGACCATGACCTCTGCTTCACCCCACATCAAATCGGGCAAAGCGGTGGCATTGGCGCAAACCCGCCTCAAACGCGCCAAGGGGCACCCGACCGTACCGACCATGGCCGAGCAGGGGTTCCCTGGCTTTGAAGCCACCGTCTGGTATGGCCTGATGGGGCCGGCGCGCATGCCCTCTGGCATGGTTCAGCGCTTCAACGAGGACATCAACAAAGTGCTTGCCATGCCGGACGTGCAAGAAAAAATGGAACAGTACGGCGCAGAAGATGGCGGCGGATCGGTTGAAAAATTCGCCAACTTCATCAGGACCGAACAGCAAAAATGGGCTCAAGTGGCCAAAGCCGCCAACGTCAAGGTTGACGGCTGATCGATTTCCTTCACCAACCTCTCGAAAGACCATGATCAAGTTTTATTACAACGCTGCTCCCAACCCCATGAAGGTGGCCTTTCTGCTGGAAGAGCTGGGGTTGCCCTACGAGGCCATCGCGGTGGACACCCGCAAGGGGGAACAATTCGCAGCAGATTTTTTGCGCGTCAATCCCAACGCCAAAGTACCCGCCCTCGTCGATGGCGAGGTCACCGTGTTCGACAGCAACGCCATCTTGCTGTATCTAGGGGACCGTGAGGGGCGGCTGGTGCCGCCTATCTCCAACGCCGCCGATAGGGGCAAGATGCTGTCATGGCTGATGTTCATCGCCACCGGCATCGGACCGTTCTCGGGGCAATCGGTGCATTTCCGTCATGCGGCCCCCGAGCCCAAGGAGTACGCACTCAATCGCTACGACTTCGAGGCGCATCGCCATTGGGCGGTGCTCGAATCACACCTGTCCAAGTCGCACTACATGCTGGGCGATCAGATGTCGATCGTGGATATGGCCTTCTGGGGCTGGGCCCGTCTGGTGCCCTATGTGTTGGGCCTGGATAACCCTTGGACACAATACCCGCAAGTCAAACGCCTGCTCGACGAGCTCAACGCCCGCCCGGCGGCTCAGCGCGCCGAAGAACTCAAGAAGCGCCATGCCTTCAAAACCGAGATGGATGCCGAGGCCAAGCGATTCATGTTCCCGCAAAACGAACGGCTGAAAAAATAAAGGCTTGACCATGACCCAGGAACGCTGCTCCATTCGCATGCCCCGATGGTTTCGACGGGGGTTGTGTTGCTTGCCACTCGTGGGCATGTGCCTGGTCGGTCTGCCAGGTCTCGCTCAAACGGTTTCTCCCAGTGAGGGGGCCTGGCCGCAACGCCCCATTCGTGTGGTGGTGCCGCATCCTCCCGGCGGGCCCAGTGACATCGTGGCGCGCACCGTGACCGACCGATTGGCAACCCTGTTGCGGCAACCGGTGGTGTTGGAAAACAAGCCAGGGGCTGGAGGCAACATCGGTGCGTCGGAAGTGGCCCGTGCTGCACCGGATGGCTATACCTGGATGTTGGGCACCGACACCATTGTGACGGTCAATCCCCACGTCTATCGCAAAATGCCTTTCAAGCCCGAGGACTTCCGCCCCGTGGCCATCCTCTCGCAGTTCGGTCAGACCCTGGTATGCCACCCAGCCGTGGGCGTCAAAACCCTGGCTGAATTGATCGCCAAGGCCAAAGCCCAACCGATGAGCTATGCCTCTGGTGGCCCGGGTGTGCCAGGACATTTGTCGATGGAGTTGCTGCAGTTCATGGGCGGCTTCGAGATGGCGCATGTCCCTTACAAGGGGCCGGCATTGGCGACCCAGGATATCCTCTCGGGTCAAGTCCCCTGCGGCCTGTTGGCGGGGCCCACGGTGCTGCCGCATGTGCGCGCTGGCAAACTGATCCCGCTGGCGGTGTCGGGCACCACGCGTGCTCCTACCTTGCCGGATGTGCCGACCATGGCTGAGGCGGGCATCAAAGACTATGACGCGATGTTCACGCTGGCCTTGTGGGCGCCACGCGGTGTGCCCGATGCAATCGTCAACAAATTTCGCCAGGCCTGGGCCGACAGTTTGCTGGCGCCCGAGGTGGTGGAACGTTTGCGACAAACCGATCAGATCGCGGTGGTCAGTACTCCTGAGGTGGCCGCCAGCAAGTTATCCAAGGATTTTGTGAAATGGGGTGCGGTGGCTCGTCGCATCAACCTCGGTTTGGATTGAGCACACACACCATCCGGCTTGCCGGATGATGGCCTTCAGGCTGGAAGCGTCACCACCGACCGTGGCCGCTTGCCTTGCGCAAAATCCACGATGCAGCCCAAGCCCTCGCGGGCCATGTGATCAAAACATTCGTCGGTCCAGCACAGCGAGTGGGGTGCCAGGAGCACGTTGTCCATGCCCAGCAAGGGATTGTCGGGGGCAATGGGTTCCTGTTCGAACACATCCAGACCTGCACCTGCGATCGTGCCGTCGCGCAAGGCGGCAATCAGTGCCAGTTCGTCGACCACCGGGCCACGTGCCATGTTGATGAGATAGGCGCTGGACTTCATCCGTTTGAGTTTGTCGGCGTTGATGAGATGACGCGTCTTGTCATTGAGCAGCACGGTGATGACGACAAAATCAGATTGCTGCATCAAGTCATCCAAGGCCACTTTTTCGCCCCCCAGCTCACTGATCACAGAGGCATCCACATACGGGTCGGCCGCCAGCATGCGCCAGCCAAAGGGTCGGGCCAGCTTGAGCAATTCGCGACCAATGCCGCCAATGCCAATCACGCCGACGGTGCGCGTCGTCAGCCCCAAGCCCATGAAGTTGGTCCGCTCGTTCCAGCGGTTCTGCCGCGTCAAACGGTCCTTCTCGATCAAGCGTCCGGCGATGGCCAGGATGAAGGTCAGCGCCGCCACCGACACGGGTCGCTGAATGGCCACCGGGGTGTTGGTCAACATGACGCCCTTGTCGCTCAATGCCTTGACATCCACTGAGTCGTAGCCCACTCCATGTCGCGCAACGATCTTGACGCGCAGGTCCTTGCCAGCAACAGAGGCGGCGGTGACTCTTGGTGTGTTGACATACAAACCGTCGTAGCGGGCCATGATTTGCGGCGTGATTTCAGAGATCGACTCGGGAATGAACTCCCATTGCAAGTCGAGTCCCGGTTGCGACAAGAGTTGCAGAGGGGCCGATCCGAAAGAGGGCAGTCCCCCCGGGGTGAGCAGGTCATGGGTGAGGCCGACGAGGAAGGTCATGGGGAGTGATCCTGATTTTTGCCATAGTGCTGTTGGCGACAACTTGCATGGAAACCCTAGTTTACAGGTGTGCATAGCGCTTCTATCGTGAGCGCACGTTCAAAGACGTTTTCGATTCGCTTTCAAAAGCGAGCGCATTGACACCTCTATTCATCACGACAGGAGACAGGCATGACCATGGTTCGAACGCTTCTCGGCGGATTCCTCGCGGCCGCATTTTCATTCACTGTGCATGCACAGCAGGCGATCACCTTGCATGGGGCGTCCCAGTTTGGAGATGACCATGCTTTCACCAAAACCATGGTGCGTTTTGAAGAGCTCGTGAAGAAGTACTACGGCAAGCCCATCAACTTCGTGCTGCACAAAAACAGCGAGTTGGGGCTCGAGAAAGATTATTTCGCCTACATGAACCAGGGCAAGGCGGTGGATTACGCCATTGTGTCTCCGGCCCACATGTCCACCTTTTCCAAGGCAGCACCGTTCATCGATGCGCCGTTTCTCTTCTCCGATCTGAACCACTGGAACAAGGTTTTGGACCAGGACGTGTTAAAGCCTGTGGCTGATGAGATCGCCCAAAAGGCCGAGGTCATGCTCATTGGCTATGCCGGCGGCGGTGTTCGCAACATCTTCTCCAACAAGTCAGCCACCAACCTGGCAGAACTCAAGAACCTCAAGGTGCGGGTGCAAGGGGCACCGATTTGGAGCCGTACCTTCCAGGCCATTGGCATGGCACCGACCGTCATTGCCTACAACGAGGTTTACAACGCCATTCAAAACAACGTGATCAATGCGGGTGAGAACGAAGCCGCTGGTGTTGAGGCCATGAAGTTCTATGAAGTTGGCCCCAATCTGCTGATGACACGTCATGCCATCACCATCCGGCCCTTGTGCTTCTCGGTCAAGACCCTGAAGAAGTTGCCGCAAGATTTGCAGGACGCCATCGTCCGCGCGGGCAAGGAAGCCGGGGCTTACGGCCGGCAGATCGAGTCTTCCGAGGATCAGGCCAAGCTGGACAAGTACGCCAAAGAGGGCAAGCTCAAACAAGTCGCATTCACTGAGCGTGCCCAGATGCAAAAGCTGGTCGAGCCGGTCATGGCCGCCTATGCCAAAGAAGTGGGCGCCGAGGCCATTTACAACAAAATCAACGCGCTCAAGTAAGCGGCTTTGATCTGACGGCAGCCAGCCTGCTGGCTGCTTTTTTTATTGACTTGGGTTCCAGATGTCTTCTTTCCTGCGACTGGCTCACCGTTTGCTGATTGTTTTATTGGCGCTCACGGTCCTGCTGTTGATGATTCCCGTCAGCATGCAAATCGGATCTCGATTCTTCGAGTGGATTCCACGCTACATGTGGACCGAAGAGATGAGTCGATTTTTCTTCATCTGGATGGTGATGCTGGGCGCCACTGTGGGTGTGCGCGAGGGCCTGCATTTTGATGTCGATATCTGGAACGAACCCAGCCCGTCCGTGGCCCGCTTTCTGCGTTGGGCCAATCGCTTGTTGGTCTTGGCCTTTGCCGGCGTGGTGCTGTACTGGGGCATCGAGTTCACCCAATTTGGCTGGAACCAAACCTCTGAACTTGCCGATTTGCCGATGTGGATGATCTTCATCGCCTGGCCGATCGCCGGTTTTTTCTGGATCGCTTTTTTACTGGAGAAGATGTTGCTCGATAGCGAACGCGATGATCAGCAGGGGATGCACCTATGAGCTCTGCAATTTTGTCCCCCGGCTACGCCGCTCTTGTGTTGTTTGGCTGCTTCTTCTTTTTTTTGATCCTGCGTGTGCCAGTGGCTTTTGCCTTGGGTCTGGCGTCTTTGCCTGTCTTGCTGATTGAACCGCGACTGTCTCCCATGGTGCTGTTCAATGAAATGTTCAAGTCCTATAACTCGTTCATTTTGTTGGCGGTGCCATTCTTTTTGCTCACCGCCAATTTGATGAACGTGGGGGGCATCACCGATCGTTTGATGCGCTTGTCGCGTGCGCTGGTCGGTCATTTCCCCGGCGGCCTCGCTCAGATCAATGTGATCTTGTCGGTGTTTTTTGCCGGCATCTCGGGCTCTTCCACCGCCGATGCGGCCAGCCAGGGCAAGCTCTTCATCGAGGCCCAGGTGAAAGAAGGCTATGACCTGTCGTTCTCTATCGCCATCACGGCGGTGTCGGCGGTTCTGGCGGTCATCATTCCGCCCTCGATTTTGATGGTGGTGTGGGGCGGGGTGATTTCCACCTCGATTGGCGCCATGTATTTGGCCGGTATCGTGCCCGGCTTGCTGATCGGGCTGGCTCAGATGGCGACGGTGCATGCGTATGCCAAGAAGCGCAATTACCCGGTCTACCCGCGCGCTTCTTTCTCGGACTTTTTTCAGGCGGCCATCATCTCCATTCCCGCCCTGTTGACCCCGGTCATCATCGTAGGCGGGATTTTGTTGGGGTGGTTCACGGCGACCGAGTCCGCGGCTGCAGCGGTGCTGTATGCGGCAATCCTTTCTTTGCTGGTGTACCGCGAGATCAACCTGAAGCAATTCTGGGATGCGGTGGTCGACACGGGCAAGTTGTCTGCGGTGGCCTTGTTTTGCGTTGGCACCGCCTCTGTGTTCGGCTGGCTGTTGGCCTATTACCAAATCCCCAAAGCCTTGCTGTCCAATGTCCAGGCCATGGGCATGGGCGTGACGGGTGTGGGCATCATGATTGCCCTGGCCTTTTTGGTGGTGGGTTGTTTCCTTGATGCGATTCCCGCCATCATCATCGTCGGTACCACCTTGCAACCGCTGGCCGAGTCGGTGGGCATGCACCCGGTGCATTTCGCGATTGTGGGTATCGTTTCCCTGGCGTTTGGCTTGATCACGCCGCCATACGGCATGTGTCTCATGATTTCCTGTGCCGTGGCCAAGGTGCCTTTGCGCTTTGCGCTCAAAGACACCATGATCATGCTGATCCCGATGCTGGTGGTGTTGTGTCTGGTGATTGTCTTCCCCGACATTTGTCTGTTCCTGCCCCGCATGTTCTCGCCCGATATGTTGAAGTGAGCCTCCGGATGAAAATCGAGCCCATTTCCCAAGTGCTGGGGGCCCGTATCTCGGGCCTCGATCTGAATCAGCCGCTGACCGAAGATCAATTTGTTCAGATAGAAGCAGCCTTGCACCAACATGGCTTCATTGTGATGCCTGAGCAACTGTTGAGTGCTGAAGCGATGGTGCGCTTCGCGCGCCGCTGGGGACGGCCTGAGCCGCATGTGATCGACACCTTTCATCATCCTGCCGACCCGAATGTGCTGATGCTGTCCAATGTCTACAAAGACGGCAAGCCCACGGGGCTGGTGGATGCGGGCACCTATTTCCACTCCGATTATTCTTACCTGGCGGATGCGGCACGTTGCACCATGCTGCATGCGATCAACGTGCCGTCGGGGCGCAACGGCACCACCTTTGCCAATCAGGCATTGGCCTATGCCGAGTTGCCTGCGTCCACCAAGGCCCGAATCGACGGGCTGATGGTGAACCACCACTATGGCAACCGCGATGATCTGAATCCACAGTCCCGAACGGTGGCCTCTGTCCTCAACGACAGCCAGCAAAAGAAAGTGGATTGGGTCCAACATCCCTTGGTCCGTGAACACCCCTTCACCGGACAAAAGGCTTTGTATGCGGTCAGCGGCAGTTCATTCACCGTCGAGGGCATGCCCGAGGCGGAAGGTGTTGCCCTTTTGGATGAACTCAAAGAGCATGCCACGCAAGACAAGTACTGTCACACCTTCGACTACACCAATGGCGATGTGATTGTGTGGGACAACGCCTTGCTGCTGCACAGTGCGCCCTTGATTGATTTGACTCGCCCGCGTGAATTGTGGCGAGTGACGGTGAAATACGCCTGAGCCAGAAACAACGCCTCAGGCACTCTCGCGCGCCATCACTTCAAAGCCCAGGTCAACTCGAGGAGACGCGATTTTTTCGCCGCGCAAGCGAGCAGCCAGCATGTCTGCGGCCACTTCGCCGATCCGGGTGGCATGCACCTTGACGGTGGTCAGTGCGGGCTCCAATTCAGCAGCCAACTCCAGATCGGCAAAGCCCGCGATGGCCATGTCCTGCGGGACACGCAGCCTGCGGCGGTGACACTCCATCAAGGCCGACAAGGCCAAGGCGTCGTTGCTGAGGAAGACCGCGGTGACAGCTTTGCGGGCATCGATCAATTGCCCGATGGCGTGCCGACCTTGGTCCATTTGTACCCCAGCAGCTACCCAGACCGGGTGCAGTTGAACCCCCGCTTTTTTCGCCGCGGCCTGAAAGCCACGGTAACGCATTTGGGTTCGTCCATCGCGTCCTCCCACAAACCCCAACACCCGATGGCCGCGTTGGATCAAATACTCTGCCATGGCCTGACCGGCTTTCAAATTCGAGAACCCCACCACCATGTCGATGGGGTGTGCTGGCAGGTCCCAGGTTTCCACCACCGGAATACCAGAAGCCACCATTCGTTGGCGTGTCAGAGGGCTGTGCTGCGAACCTGTCAACACCATGCCATCCACCCGGCGACCCAGAAAGGCCCGCACCAGCGAGTCCTCTTGTTCGAGTTGGTACTGGGTTTGCCCCAGCAGCAGTTGATAGCCCAGGGCATCCAAGCGCTGCTGCAGGCCCAGCAGGGTCTGCGCAAAGATGGCGTTGTTCATCGTCGGCACGATCGCGCCGATGATGTGGCTCTTCTGGGACACCAGGCTGGTCGCGTTGAGGTCGGGCACATAGCCTGATTGCTCAATCGACTTCAACACCTTTTGCAACGTTTCGGGCTTGAGCAATTCGGGCGCATTGAGCGCACGCGATACTGTCATGGGCGACACTTTGGCCAACTTGGCCACTTCGGTGAGTCGAACTTTGACAGGGGTCGATTTCATGTCCTGCAGTCTAAGGGGAAACCTCAATTTGACTTTGGTTGACGCGGGTCAATGAAAAGATTAGCATAAAAATGTTAGCGCAAACATTAAAGGAGACAACATGATTGACCATCTTGCAACATTCTCGCGCCGCGCAGGGCCACGTTTGCTGGCTGCTGCAGTCCTCGGGGCTGCCTTTGTATCCGTGCAAGCGCAGACCACCTTGACCTTCGGGGGCTCGGACGCCATTGGCTCCATTTTGGACAAGCAGAACCTGGCTTTCACCAAGTGCGTGAATGACCGTGGTGCCGGCAAGCTCAAGGTCAACTTCATTCAAGGCGAACAACTGGGCACCGATGTCCAGGTGATCGAGCAGATGATGCAGGGCTCGGTTCACATTTACGGTGACGTGCTGGATTGGTATGCCAATTGGGTCAAGGACTTTTCCATTCTGGCCTGGGGCTTTACGTTCCGGGACGCCGACCACATGCAGAAGTTCATCGACAGCGATTTGTACGCGGCCATGGCGGAGAAACTGAGGAAAGAGCAGGGCATTCGCATCCTGGCGGCGTCGCCGACCCAGCCCCGCATTTTGTTTGCCAAGAAACCTGTCAAGTCCTTGGCCGACCTCAATGGCGTGAAGATGCGTGTACCCGAAATCAAAACCTACCTCACCTTGTGGGAGACCTTGGGGACCAAGCCCAGCCGTCTGGCCTGGGGGGAAATTTACTTGGGCATGAAAACTGGTGTGATTGAAGCCGCCGAAGGGCCGATATCGTCGGCCTACACGGCCAAGTTTCATGAGGCGGCCAAGCATGTCATCCGCACCGATCACCTCATGGCCTCGAGCCACATCACCATCAACGAAAAGGCCTATGCGGGCCTACCTGGCGATCAACAGAAATTGTTGAGCGACTGCGCCAAAGATTCGGTCAAGGGCGCGCGCAAGATGGCTGAACTCGACACCGATGAAACCCTCAAGAAAATGGCCAGCGAAGGTGCCACAGTCTCTCCCATCGACAAAGGGCCGATTCAGCAACGCGCGCGTGACGCCGTGACCCGCATGGAAAAAGACGGTGTATGGTCCCCCCAATTGTGGGACACCATTCAAAAGATGTAAGGCGGGTTCATGAAATTCCTCGATGGAGTGGTTGACCGCATTGGTCAGCTGGAGAAATGGCTGGGCGTTTTTTTGGTGCTGGCCATTGTGGTGATGATTGCAGTGCAAGTGGTGACCCGATATTTCTTTGATCAACCGCTGGCATGGGTTGAAGAGTTGGCCACGTACGCATTCATCTGGACGGTTTTTTTGGGGGCATCCTATGCCCTCAAGGGACAGCGCCACATTTCCATCGAGGCCTTTCAATTGCTGTTGTCGCCACGCGGGCGTGTGTGGTTGCAATTGTTCATTTGGTGTGCCGTTCTGGCTTTTTTGGTGACCGTCATTCCACAGGCATTCAAGGTCATGTCGGTCGAGTCGAGATCCAAGTCGGTCTCGTTGCCCATCGACATCCCTCGGATGTGGTTTTATTCATTTCCCCTGACCCTCGCTTGTTGCTCCATGCTCATCACCACGGTGCAGGGTGTGTTGCATACCCTGACGCGATTGTTCAGCGTTGCTGAGGCGGGAGAGGCCGCATGACCGCGTTGCTTTTGTTTGGCGTTTTTGCCCTGCTGGTGGCATTACAGATTCCGATTGCTTTTGCCATGGGCCTGGCGGCTCTGGGGGTGATTGGATTCACGCAACCGATACCGCTGACCATCGTCATCCAACGCATCGGATCGGGTCTCGACAGCTTTGTCCTGCTGGCCATTCCCTTGTTCGTCTTGTCGGGACATTTGCTCAACCGTGGTGGCATTGCCGACCGTATTTTTGAATTTGCGGCGGCGCTGGTCGGCCACATCCGGGGCGGGCTGGCGCATGTGAATGTGCTGGCCAGCATGATTTTTGCCGGCATGTCAGGCGTGGCCCAGGCCGATGCGGCAGGGTTGGGGGTGGTGGAAGTCAATGCCATGAAGAAGGAGGGCTTTGAGGGTGCCTTTGCGGCGGCTGTCAGCGCGTCATCGGCCATCATTGGTCCGATCATCCCACCCTCGGTCATCATGGTGGTGTACGCCGTGATGGTGCAAGCTTCGGTGGCAGATATGTTTCTGGCGGGTTTCCTGCCCGGCATCCTCATGGGGCTGACCTTGATGGTCATGATCTATTGGCTGGTGAGCACCGGGCGCACGCCGTGCCCCGAGCCAGTCCCCTTCAGTGCGATTCGCCTCTGGACCACCTTCTGGCGGGCGATTCCTGCGCTCATGGCGCCCATTTTGCTGACCCTGGGCTTGTTGCTGGGCGTGGCCACGCCCACCGAGCTGGGGGCCGTCACGGCGGTGTACGCGGCTGTGCTGGGTGTTGCCTACAAAGAGCTGGATTTCAAAGGCCTGGTCGATGCCGCCAGAGAGACTCTGCTGACCTGCGGCATCATGGCCTTCATCATCGCGTGTGCCGTTCCTTTCGGCTGGGTGGTGGCCACCTCGCAAGTGCCCATGCACCTGGCGGAGTTCATGATGTCCCTCTCGGACAACAAATGGGTGATTCTGGCCATCATCAACATCGCGCTGATGCTGGTGGGCTGCTTCATGGAGACCACCGCGATTTTGCTGATCGCCACGCCCACCTTGTTCCCGCTGATCGTGGCTTTGGGGGTGGACCCGGTGCATTTCGGCATCATCCTGGTTGTCAATCTGTTGATTGGAACGCTCACGCCCCCGTTCGGGGTCATCCTGTTCATCATGATGGACATCGCCAAAATTTCTCTGGGGCAAATGGTCCGTGCCGTGATTCCCTTCTACATTCCCTTGGCCTTTACCCTGGTGGTGGTCACTTACTGGGAAGGTTTCGTGCTGGCAGTGCCGCGCTTTTTCAGTGGCCATTGAGCCACTGCCTCGGGCAGGGGGCTGCATGCCCGGCTCAGTCTCATGGTCGACTTTGCCGGGCGGGTTCCTTGGTTACAGTATCCTGCTGGAGTCCCCCAAACTGAACCGTTCGGGCTTTGGTATCAACCCTGTCACCCTTGCGTGACCAGGATCCTTCTAGACAGGCGTTATGGCATGAATCCTTTTCAATACCACCGTGCAGTCTCTGCCGACGAGGCCCGGGCCCAATTGGCTTCGGACGATCAGGCCCGGTTGCTGGCCGGGGGCATGACCCTCATCCCCTCCATGAAACACCGCTTGTTGGCGGTCAGTCGACTCATCGACATTGGCCGTTTGTCGGAACTCCAGGACATACGGGTCGAGCCGCGTGAAGTCTGGATCGGGGCAGGGGTGCGGCACCACCAAGTGGCATCGCATGCCGAGCTGAAAAAAGTCCTGCCCGGTCTGGCTCAACTGGCGGGCTTGATCGGTGATCCGCAGGTCCGCGCGCGCGGAACGCTGGGTGGATCGATTGCCAACAACGACCCTGCAGCCGACTATCCTGCGGCGGTCTTGTCCCTGGGAGCCACGGTGGTCACGACCCAGCGCGACATTCCCGCCAGCGAATTTTTCCTGGGCATGTTCACCACGGCGCTGGAGCCCGATGAGGTGATTCGCGGTGTGCGCTTCCCGATGCCTTTGCGCAGTGCCTACGCCAAATTCCGTCACCCCGCCTCTGGCTATGCGATGGCCGGCGTCTATGTGGCCGATTTTGGACCGCAGGATCGGCGTATTGCCGTCACCGGCGCCACCGATGCCGTGTGCCGCTGGCCCGAGGCAGAGGCGGCGTGGCAACGCGGTGAGCCGGCCCCGGCGTTTGTGCACGACGGATTGCTGGACGATATCCACGCCCCTGCGCGCTACCGTGCACACCTGACCGGACTCATGCTGGAACAAGCGCTGCAGCACATCGCCTGAGCGTCTTTCTCGTCACCCCATTCAACGCATCTCTATTCATCATGAAGATTCAACTCCAAGTCAATGGCAAGCCGCACCATGTGGAGGTCGAGGACCGAACCCTGCTGGTCGACCTGTTGCGCGAAACACTGCGCCTGACCGGCACCCATGTGGGCTGCGACACCAGCCAGTGCGGTTGCTGCACGGTACACATGGATGGTCAGGCCGTGAAATCCTGTTCGGTGCTGGCCGTACAAGCCGATGGCAGCAGCATCACCACCATTGAAGGTTTGGGTGACAAAGGCTTGCACCCGGTGCAGCAGGCGTTTACCGAGTGTCACGCCTTGCAATGCGGCTTCTGTACCCCGGGCATGGTCATGGCCACGGTGGATTTGTTGCGTCGTTGCCCGATGCCGTCGGATCAAGAGATCGCCGAAGGGCTGGCTGGTAACCTGTGTCGCTGCACGGGCTATGTCAACATCGCTGCGGCCGTGAAACAGGCCGCCCAAGCGGTGAAAGGCGGTGCAGCATGAACCAGCCCGCCACCCAGGCCGGGGTGCAATACGCCCGTGCCGAAGACCATCGTTTGATCACTGGGCAAGGTCAGTTCACCGCCGACTACCAGTACCCTGACATGCTGCACATGCATGTGATTCGTTCGATGTACGCCCATGCCCGGATCAAACGAATCGATCTCAGTGCGGTCGCTTCAGCGCCCGGTGTGCGCTGGGTGATGACCGCTGATGACATCGATGCCCACGGTGGTCAGGATTTGCCCAACGCGGTGGCCGTCAAAGATCGCTTTGGTCAAGCCCAGCGCGTGGCCCGCATGCCGGTGCTGGCCCGGGACACCGTTCGATTTGTGGGGCAACCGATTGCGATGGTCATTGCCGACACGGCTTACTTGGCGCAGGATGCGGCTGAGTTGGCCGACATCGAGTTCGAGATTCTCGATGCCGCGTCCACCATGGAAGCCGCGCTGCAACCGGGAGCCCCAGTGTTGCATGAAGCATCGCCCAACAACGTCTCGGCAGAGTTCGAGGCCGGCGATCACGCCGCCGTCGAAGCCGCGTTTGCCAAGGCGCGTCATGTCAGCACGGTTCGCGTCAATAGCCAGCGGCTGATTCCTGCGCCGATGGAACCTCGCGCCGTGTTGGCGGTCTACGACGAAGCCCATGACCGTACCCGCGTGCACACCCCGACCCAGGGCATCTTGGGCATGCTCGGGTTTCTGTCTCAATCGACCGGGTTGCCTGCGGACAAACTGGAGATCCAGACCCAGGATGTGGGGGGCTCCTTTGGCATTCGCGGTGGATCGTTCTCCGAACATGTGGGGGTGGTCATTGCTGCCCGGGTGCTCAAGCGTCCGATTCGCTGGGTGGGGTCGCGCTCCGAGGTGTTCGTGAGCGACTGGCATGGCCGTGCGCTGTCCCTGGAGGGCTCTCTTGCGCTGGACGAGCAAGGGCGAATCCTGGCGATCCGCTTCCACGATCAGGTCGATCTGGGGGCCTACAACGCCTACATGAGCACCTTCATCGGCACCCGCAACTTGTCTGTCACGATGGGTGGGGTTTACAAGGTGCCGGCGCTCTACATGCGCTCCGACCTGGTGTACACCAACTCAGTGCCTATCTCGGCCTACCGTGGCGCGGGTCGTCCCGACATTGCCTATGCCATCGAGCGACTGATCGACTACGCGGCACATGAACACGGCTTCGACCCGATCGAGTTGCGCCGCAAGAACTTCATTCCGCCCGCGGAATTTCCCTTCACCACCGCCAACGGCACGGTGTATGACACTTGCGAATGCGAACGTGTCATGGACCGCGCGTTGGTGTTGTCCGACTACGCTGGTTTTCCCAAGCGCCGGGACGAGGCTTTGAAGCGCGGAAAACTGCGCGGGATTGGCCTGGCCACTTATCTGGAAGCCTCGGGTGCGGGTGGCGCCCCCAAGGACCAGGTGCAGGGCGAGTTCGACGCAGCGGGTGTCTTGCATGTGTATGGTGTCACGGGGGCCTCCGGGCAGGGGCATGAAACCTCGTTTGCGCGCATCATTGAAACCGAATTGGGGCTGCCGCCCGAGCAGGTGCGATATCGTGCAGGCGACCCATCGCGTAGCCTGATCGGCAACGGCACGGGAGGTTCTCGAACCCTCTACGGTGCAGGCAGCGCCATTAAAAACCTGTGCCAGAACATCCGGCAACAGGCGCAGACTGCTCTGGCCAGCCTGTGGCATTGCGATGCCAGCGAGATTCGCTTCTCCCAAGGGGTGTGGCTGCGCGACGGACAGGCCGGACCAGGGCTGGACTTCGCGTCACTGTGGGGCCAGTTGTCGGCCGAACAGCGCAAGGCCTTCGATGTCATGGGTGAAGCCCAGTCGGGCTCGACATTCCCCAATGGTTGTCATGTGGCTGAGATCGAAGTGGACCCCAAGACGGGTATCACCGAAGTGGTGAACTACTGGGCGGTGGATGATTTGGGGGTGGTGATTTCGCCCCAGCTGGTGCGTGGCCAGGTCCATGGGGGCGTGGTGCAGGGCTGGGGTCAAGCCTTTTGCGAACAAGTGGTCTATGACGAGCAAGGTCAGTTGCTGTCCGGATCGTTCAGCGACTACGCCATGCCCCGTCTGGGTTGCATGCCCACGCTGCACAACGAGACGATCCAGGTGGATACCCAACTCAACTTGCTGGGTTCCAAGGGCGTGGGCGAGTCCGGTTGCACGGGGTCCTTGCCTTCGATCGCCAATGCCATGATGTCCGTCTTGCGTCCTTATGGCGTGACTGCGATGGATATGCCGTTCACCGCGGCCAAGGTGTGGGCGGTCATCAACGACCACCATCCTCGATGATGGGATGGCCAGGCCGGCAAGCCTGGCCCCCCGATCAGCGCTGGGGCATGGGCTGCATTTCCGTGGTCGCGCCTGCGGGCACATTGGTGCGGCAAGCGTTCATCACCACGGCCAGCGTGCTGTAGTAGCCATAGTGCGCCACCAAATCGATCACGCCCTGTTCGCCAAAGCGCGTGATGGCGCGCGCCCAAGTGGGGTCGCTGACGCTTTTGTTGCTGCGCAACTCGTCCAACACGTCATAGATGATGGATTCGTCATCGGTCATGGTGGAGGGGCGGCGACCTTCCAAAATGGCGTCGCAGGTGGCGGGTGCCACACCCTCGCGTTCGGCAATAGGACGGTGGATGGCCCACTCGACGGGCTGTGACCAATGCCTGGCCACGATCAGCACCGCGAATTCTGAATTGCGCAAACCAATGGTGTTGTGATAGCGCAGGTACTCGCCGACTTTTTGCAATCGGTTCATCAACTCGGGGCTGCGCACCAGCGGCACAAAGGGCCCACCAATCTTCCCCCGCGGGCCGCTGGTCAGCTCTTTCATGGCGGCTTGCTGCTCGGGGGTCATTTGATCTTCGGGGATCGGGGGCATGCGGTCTCGTGACATGGTACTTCCTTGATTTCAGCGGCCCAGGGCCTGGTTGACGCGTGGCATGACCTGCTCGGCCATCAGCACCATCGAGCGACGTGCCAGGGCGGGATCGGCCCAGTCCAGTCCAGCATAGACCAGCTCGCCAAAGCCTCCCAACTTTTCATGCAACGCGAGAATCTGTTCAACCACCTCATTCACACCGCCGGCGATGACCAGGTTGTCCAGGATCTCGTTCAACGGAACCGGGTTTTCTGGGGTTTGCCCATCCACGCTGAAGACGGCATCACGCTTGCCTTTGCGCAGCTTGTGGTAGAGGTTGCGGTAATAAAAGCGATAGGGGCTTTGCTCGGAGTCACGACCATAGCTCTTGGCCACCTTGTCGTCGTCGTGGACCATGATGGTGCGGGCCACACGCCAATCACTCTTGAGCGCGGTTTGGCCCACCTGGCTTTTGCCCTTGACGTAGTTGTCCCAATGCGAGGGCAGCCAACGGTCGTAAAGAAAGTTGGCCGACATCGGGTGGAAGTCCTTCTCGCCCATGGCAATCACCCCTTTGGAGAAAGGGGCCACCACAGTGCCCACGATCTCGGGGCGCGGGCTTTGATAGGGCTTGTACATCATGCCAGTGTTGGTCACCTGGTCGTAGGTGAGTTTGGTCGAAACCTTGAAGCGGTTGTCTGGCAAGTCGATATCGAACGGCGCTTGAGATTCCCAAATCTTCAGGATCACTTCAATCGACTCTGCAAACATCTTGTTGCGGTCTTCATGAAAGATGCCCAGCGCTTCGGCGTCTGATGGCAAAGCGCCAGGGCTTACCCCTAGGATGAAGCGCCCTTGGGAGAGGTGGTCGAACATGGCCGCATGACAAGCCACCAGCACCGGATGCAGGTGCGACAGGTTGGTGGTGCCCGTGCCCAGCTTGATGTTTTTGGTCGAGTGGATCAGCGTGGCCTGAAACAGCATGCTGCTGGTGATGTTCTCGACCAGGTCGGTGAGGTGTTCTCCAACGAAGGCATCGTAATACCCCAATTCATCGGCAAGGATGATGATCTCTCGATCTTCTCGCAAGGTGTCGGTGGGGTTGCGCGATGCAGGATGCACCGGCATGGTGAAGTAACCCAGTCTCATGAGGGACGTCCCATTCAAATAAAAAAAAATAACGGGCAGAAGGCCCGACAAGCGTCAGACAGTCAGCAACTGGCCAGACCAAAACAGCAGTGGGCGCTGATCATGGGTTTGGTAATCTTGCACCCGCGACAAGACGATCCAGTGGTCTCCGCCTTCGATCAGCGACTCGGTCACGCATTCGAAATGGGCGGCCACATCCGCCAGCACGGGGGGAGCATCGGAGGCATCGCTGGTCAAAGGCACGCCCTCGAACTTGTCCAGTTTGGGGTTGGAAAAGCGTTTTGCCAGTTCAGCTTGATGATGCGCCAACACATGGATGACATGACGCTTGCCAACATTGAATTGCTCCAGATTGGGCGAGGTGCGCGCGATGGACCACAGAACCAGGCGTGGCTGAAGGGAGACGGAATTGAAACTGCTGACGGTCAGGCCCACGGGTCGACCCGTGGTCATATCGCGTGAAGTGATGACGGTCACGCCGGTGGGAAAAACACCCAAAGCATTGCGAAAAGCTCTGGATTCATCAATGGTGGCTTGCGTCATCGCGTTCCCTGGATTTGGTTTTTGTGTGAATCGGGGCAGTTGAACATGGCAGGCGATCGCATCGCTTCGCCTACGTGACAAACTCATGGTTTTACCCAGGGCTTTGCGCGTCTTCCCTATTGCGCGTGCGAAGTGTTCAACCGCAAAATCCCTGCCATTGTGCAACTTTCAGAAATCCGAGCGCGAACCAGTGTTATCGGATGATTCCAACATGCCTGTTTTGAATATTCGCGGCGCCCACATTTTTCATGAAGTCTATGGAGACAGCGGCCCGTGGCTGGCGCTGAATTCCGGGGGGCGACATCGTTATCTCGAGATGGCACCGTTGGCGCAGGCGGTGGCTGCCAAAGGTTTTCGGGTGTTGGTGCATGATCGCCGCAACACCGGGGCTTCGGACATCATCATTGGCGGAGAGGGGAGCGAAGAGGACATTTGGGCCGACGACCTGCATGCCCTGCTGCAGCACTACAACGCCTTGCCGGCGTTTTTGGGCGGATCGTCTGCCGGGGCCCGTCTCTCCATGACCGTGTTTCGTCGGCATCCTGAAGCGGTGCGCGGCTTGCTCCTGATGCGCGTCACGGGTGGGGCCTTTGCAGCGGGTCGATTGCCCAACACCTACTACGGTCAATTCATCAAAGCCGCTCACGCAGGCGGCATGGCGGCCGTGTGCGAAACCGACCCTTACAAGGAGCGTCTCGCGCTCAACCCCGCCAATCGCGAACGTTTGATGGCCATGGACCCCAGGGACTACATGGCGGTGATGGGCCGTTGGCTGGCCAACTTCACCAGCGGCCCGGTGGGACCGGTGATGGGGGTGCCCGAGGACGAGCTCCGCTCCTACCAGGTGCCATCATTGGTGGTGCCGGGCAATGACAAGACCCACTCCAGTGTGAATGGCCTGGCTGCCGCGGAATTGATTCCGGGGGCTGAGTTGTTTCGCTTGCCCATCGAGGACCAGGACGTGGACCTGATCCCCTTTCCGGACTGGAAACCTCATTTCGCTGCGCTGGCTGACAAGTTTGCCGAATTCATGCGCCGTCACGCAGGCTGACGGTCGGATGTAACGCTTGCTCGGGCACCCGAGAAACCAGAAGGCCTCTTAATGCCTGTGAAGGCCTCTTAAGGCCCGGAGCAGTGGGTGAAGTTGTCAAAGCGGCTTGAAGCCAATGTCTTTGACGACTTTGCCCCAGTTGACCAGATCGCGGTTGAGCAGTTCGGTGAAATATTCGGGCGGCTCGGTGTGGATCTCCAGGCCCAGCTTTTTCATGCGATCTCGCACATCGGGTTGGGTCAGTGCCCAGTTGAATTCTTTGTTGAGCAGGTTGACGATGTCCTTGGGCAAGCCGGCCGGTGCAATCATGCCGAACCAGCCCCCCGAGGTGAAGCCCGGAACCGTCTCGGCAATGGTTGGGACGTTGGGATAGTCGGGTGAGCGGGTGGCACGCGCAATCCCCAGCAGTCGTAACTTGCCAGATTCTGCGAGGGGTTGCACCGAGATGAAAGACCCCATCGAGGCATGAATCTCGCCGCCCATCATCTGAGTGAACACATCGCTCATGGCGCGATAAGGCACGTGCATGTATTCGAAGCCCGCCATCATGCGGAATTGCTCTGAGGCGAAATGCAAGAAGGCACCTTCACCATTGGTACCAAAGGTGAGCTTGCCCGGGTTGGCTTTGCCGTGGTCGATCAACTCCTGCACGGTTTTGAAAGGTGTTTTGGGGCTCACCACCAAGGCCAGGAAGTTGGAGGCCATCATGGCGATGGGCGTGAAGTCTTTGCGAGAGTCATAGGCCACCTTGGAATACGCCAGAGGCACGATGACCATGTTGCCGCCTTGGCCACAGCCCAGGGTGTACCCGTCAGGAGCAGCTTGCTTGATCAGTGACAAACCCAGCTGACCTGCCGAGCCAGCCCGGTTATCGATCACGACGGGTTGTCCCAAACGCTCGGTCAGTTTGGGGGCAACCAGGCGAGACAGGATGTCGCAACTGTCACCACTGCCTGCTGGCACGATGATACGGATGGGCTTGTTCGGATAGCCTTGAGCAGATGCTGTACCGACATGCATGCCGCACAGGCCCAGACCGAGTAGCAAGGATGAAAGCAATCGTGACAGGTAACGCATGACAACCCTCAGGAAATATGGCTCCATGAAGCTTAGCAGGCTAGATTGTTTTGTGAAGTGACCCCGCGCTGCGCTGGACTATCGTGGGAGTGACAGGTTCTTTGAGAAGCTCGCCCCCAGAATCCTGCTATCTTTTGTCTGGAGAATATGTCATGCGTCTCGGTTACTTCACCATGCCTTTGCATCCCCTGGAACGTGACACCACCCAGACCTTGCAAGAAGATCGGCAAGCGATCATTCATGCCGACCGACTGGGGTTTTATGACGCTTTTGTCGGCGAACATTTGACCGACAAAGCCGAGAACGTCACCAACAGCCTGTTGTTCCTGGCCACCTTGATCGGCGACACCCAGAACATCATGTTGGGGACCGGTACTTCCAACTTGTCGCATTCGCACCCAACCCTGATTGCTTCGCAAAGCGCGATGTTTGACCACCTGGCCAAAGGACGATTCATTCTCGGCATCAGCCCGGGCGCCTTGGCCTCCGATGCCGAGGCCTTGGGTATCCTCGATCAGGATCGCAACAAAATTTTCGCTGAGGCCATCGATGTCATTTTGGCCATCTGGGAGCGAGATCCCCCCTACGACATTGAGTTTCCCAACAACCGTTTCAAAGTCACCACCCGTGCCACCAGCGTGCCCGCGATTGGCCGCGGTGTCCTCATGAAGCCCTATCAGAACCGCCGCCCCGAGATCGTGGGCACGGTGGTGGCGCCGAACTCGAAAGGCGTGATCGCCATGGGCCAGCGTGACTTTCATCCGATGTCAGCCAACTTCCTGCTCTCGCATTGGTTGCCCAGCCATTGGGCCAATTACGCCGAGGGCAAACAAGCGGTAGGGCAAACCGCCCGTGTGTCTGATTGGCGGGTGGCCAGAACCATTTTTGTCGCCGACGACGAAGCCACCGCGCGCGCTTACGGCAAGGAAAACAGCAACAGCCCTTACCGCTACTATTACCGCCAGATGCTGACCAAGATGATGATGTCCAAGCGACATGTCATTTTCAAACGCCACGATCAAGAGGACGACAGCTTGCTCACCCTCGATCGCCTGCTGGATGACTTGGTGTTGTGTGGCACGGTGGATCAGGTGGTTGAACAGATTCTTCGTTTGCGCGAGGAGGTGGGTGACTTTGGAGAAATCGTCTACGCGGGCATGGATCAGGTCGACCCCCAATTGTCCATGCGTTCGATGGAATTGATGGCCCATGAAGTGATGCCGCGCGTCAATGAGGCCATTCGACAGGGTTGGAGCATCAATGCCGATGCCGCCACTCACTGACGGTTGCTGGCCAGCGGCGCTTGTCATCAGTGCGGTGTGAGCGCCGATTCCCCCTACAATTTTCTTTTTTTGGGGGAAATCATGCTCAAGGGTAAAACTGCACTGGTCACGGGCTCGACCAGTGGTATCGGACTGGGGGTTGCGCTGTCTTTGGCTCAGCAAGGGGCCAACCTCGTGCTCAATGGTTTTGGCGACAGCCAGGGGGCATTGGAGGCGGTGCGCGCCACGGGGGTGCGAGCCGAGTACCACCCGGCAGACATGAGCAAGCCAGCAGACATTGCCGACATGATGTCATTTGCCGCCAGCCAGTTGGGGCGCGTGGATATCCTCGTCAACAATGCCGGCATTCAGCATGTCTCACCCATCGAAGACTTTCCCGTCGAGCGTTGGGATGCGGTGATCGCCATCAACCTCACCAGTGCCTTTCACACCACCCGTCTGGCCTTGCCCGCCATGCGCGCGGCCAACTGGGGACGGATCATCAACATTGCCTCCACCCATGGGCTGGTGGCCTCTGCCAACAAGTCGGCGTATGTCGCCGCCAAGCATGGCATTGTGGGCATGACCAAAACAGTGGCCTTGGAGACAGCGACCACCGGGGTCACGGTGAATGCGATTTGCCCAGGTTGGGTGTTGACGCCGCTGGTCGAAAAACAAATCCAGGCCCGCGCGCAATCGGCAGGCATTCCGGTTCAGCAAGCTGAGCATGAATTGCTGGGTGAAAAGCAACCTTCGCTTAAATTCACCACGCCCGAGCAGTTGGGGGCCCTGGCTGTCTTTTTGTGCACACCCGGTGCGGACAATGTGCGCGGCGTGGCCTGGAATGTGGATGGTGGCTGGGTGGCGCAGTAAGCTTGACACGCACCGCCTGCCCAGACGGTGCGTGGAATGGGCGGGTCAGAACCCGACGTTGGCGCCGCCCTTGAGTTGCAGAATTTCACGCGCCTCGTCAGGGGTGGCGATTTCCAGTGACAACGCTTCAATGATGGCGCGTACCCGGCGCACCTGCTCGGCGTTGGTTTTTGCCAATTGACCAGGAGAGTCCCACAACGAATCTTCCAGACCGACGCGCACATTCCCACCCAGGATGGTGGACATGGCGGCGGTGGGCATCTGGTGACGACCCGCGCCCAGCACGGACCAGACGTAGTCGTTGCCAAACAGGCGGTCGGCCGTTTGCTTCATCTGCATCACATGTTCGGGATGCGGACCGATACCGCCCAAAATGCCAAACACCGATTGGATGAACAAGGGCGGTTCGACAATCGCTCGCTCCAGAAAGTGCGCAGCCGTGTACAGATGGCCGATGTCATAGCATTCGATCTCGAAGCGCGTTTGATTGGCGCGACAGGACTCGAGGATGTATTGGATATCCTTGAATGTGTTTTTGAAAATCCGGCTGTCCGAGCCCGCGAGATAAGGCTCTTCCCAAGGTTGCTTCCAGTTTTTGTAGCGACCCAGCATGGGGTACAAGCCAAAGTTCATCGAACCCATGTTGAGCGAGGCAACCTCGGGCTTGAGTTGCAGGGCTGGTTGCAGGCGCTCTTCCACATCCATGGTCGGGGCACCACCGGTGGTGAAGTTGATGACCACGTTGGAGCGCGACTTGATGTCCGGCGCGAATTCGCGGAAGTACTTGGGATCTTGGGTCGGTTGACCGGTCTGCGGGTCGCGGGCATGCAAATGCACGATGGCTGCTCCCGCCTCGGCTGCGCCCACAGCGGCATCGGCGATCTCCTGCGGCGTGATCGGCAAGTAAGGTGACATCGTGGGCGTGTGGATCGCACCAGTCACCGCACAGGTGATGATCACTTTGCGTTTCGGACGATAAGCCATCGAGATCTCCTTCGGCGAGGCGTGGGGGTTGGGATTCGGCGCATTGTGTCACGCCCCATGAAGGCATGACCAGACGAGGGTGTCGCCTGCGCTCACCCTCTTCTTGGCTCGGCGGGCAATCCCCCTTACATCACCCGTGTTGAAGCCCCACCGATTGCACGCCTGCGATGCAGATTTCTTCGTCCTCGTCACCGGTGCCGCCGCTGGCGCCCACCGCGCCCACGATTTGACCAGCCGCGTTTTTGATGACCACGGCGCCGGGCTGGGGCAGGAACTTGCCCTCCGATGTGGCGGACAAAGAGACAAAGAAATTCGGGTTGTCCTTGGCGCGCTGGCCCAGGACTCGGCTGGAAACGCCCATGCCAGCAGCCCCCCAGGCCTTGGCACGCGCGATGTCGAAGCGGAACATGCTGGCGCCGTCTTCCCGTGCGTAGGTGATGACGTTGCCAGAGGCATCGAGCACGGCGATGCCCATGGGTTGGTAGTTGGCCTTGCGGGCAGCCTGAATGGCGGCGGCCACGATGCGTTGGGCTTGGTCGAGGGTGAGTGAAGTCATGATGGCCTTGTTTGAAGGGAGGATGAAGGGCGGAAACCGAAAATTATGTCACGCTTGAAATTAAAATCCCGACCCAATGAACACCTTCCAAGGCTTGTTGTCGGTCGCTCCCATGATGGATTGGACCGACAGGCACTGCCGTTATCTGCACCGCCTGATCACACGGCACACCGTGCTTTACACCGAGATGGTGACCACCGGCGCCTTGCTGCATGGCGATGTCCCACGGCACTTGCGCTTCCATGAGAGCGAGCATCCCCTGGTCTTGCAACTCGGGGGCAGTGAGCCTGCCGAGTTGGCCCATGGCGCCCGATTGGCGCAGCAGTGGGGTTACGATGAGGTGAACCTGAACTGCGGTTGTCCTTCTGAACGGGTGCAAAAAGGCGCGTTCGGCGCTTGCCTGATGGCCGAACCCGGCTTGGTGGCCGATGGCGTCAAGGCCATGTGCGACGCCACCTCGCTGCCGGTGACGGTGAAGCACCGCATCGGTCTGGATCAGGATGAAAGCCTGGGCATGGTCCTCGACTTCATCGGACAGGTCAGTGAGGTCGGTTGTCGTCTGTTCATCGTGCACGCTCGCAACGCCTGGCTCAAAGGTCTTTCGCCCAAAGAGAATCGCGAGATCCCCCCCCTGCGGTACGAGGTCGTTCATCAGTTGAAGCAAGCTTTTCCGCATTTGCAGATCGTGGTCAATGGCGGCTTGAAAACGAACGATCAGATCGCGGCGCAGTTGACGCAAGTGGATGGCGTCATGGTGGGGCGCGAGGCCTATCACAACCCCTGGATCATGTCGGACTGGGATCGCCGCTTTTACAACAGCGAAGCGCCCGAACCAGACCGGGATGCCGTCGAGCGGGCCATGGTGGACTACATGGAGCGCGAGGCGCGCGAACACGGGGTCGGGTGGTATTCGATTGCGCGCCACATGCTGGGTCTGCGGCATGGGCAGCCAGGGGCGCGTCGTTGGCGTCAGGTCTGGAGCGACCACCGGCTCAAGGCGGCTTCACCGCGCGAGGTCATGACGCGCGCGCACTCCGCGCTCATCGGTCTGGCCTGAATCAGTTGGCGGCTTCGAGGCCGCTTTGGAAATGCGCTTGCATGAGCCGCGTGCTGGCCTCGGCATCGCGTGCCAGCAAGGCCTGCATCAATTGGCTGTGTTCTTGCAGGGATTCGGAGATGCGGCCCGTCTTTAGCAGCGACTGGTGCCGGTTGAGTTTCATGACCTTGCGCAGGTCCAGCACCATTTGCTCGCGCCACCGGTTGTCCGACAGCTCCAGCAGGCGCATGTGAAAACGCTCGTTCAGCGCAAAAAACGCTTCGCGATCGTGTTGTGAGTTTTCCAGCGCCTGGTGCAATTCTTGAAGCTCTTGCAATTGGGCGTTGCTGGCCTGGCGGGCCACGGCGCCAGCGGCGTCGGACTCCAGCAGGGCCAGCAGGTGGTAGACATCGGTCAGGTCCTTTTCGTTCACCTCGGTGACGTAGGCGCCCCGGCGAACCTTCATGGTGACCAGGCCTTCAGCGGCAAGCACCTTCAAGGCCTCTCGCAGGGGGGTGCGACTGATGCCATAAGCCTCCGCAATCTTGACCTCGTCGATCCAGCTGCCGGGCTGAAGTTCTCGCGCAAAAATGCGCTGCCGGATCAGTTCGGCAACCTCTTCATACAAGGCGCGAGGGGTCAGGGTGATGGCGGCCATGGGTATTTTGTCAGCTTAGAACAATATTATGCATCAATAATTATGAATCACGAACACTGTTTTGGCCTAGAATCCCTGATCGCCGTGTGGGTCGTCGAACCGAATCTCCCGATGGAAGTTGCGGGGGCATCCGTTACCCACAGGGCTTGAATTTCTTTCCTCACCCGATCCACCAAGGTTGCCGCCATGTCATCCTCCTCCGAATTCAAAACCGCAACCCTTGAGGCCTGGGCCCAAGCCGCTGCCAAATCTGCGCCAGGCGGTGATGTGAGTCGGTTGAACTGGATCACGCCCGATGGCATTGCCGTCAAGCCGCTCTACACCGCAGCAGATACGAAAGATTTGCCGCACGCCGATACGCTGCCGGGGTTCGAACCCTTTCTGCGTGGGCCTCAAGCCACCATGTACTCGGTGCGGCCCTGGACCATTCGTCAATACGCCGGCTTCTCCACCGCCGAGGAGTCCAATGCCTTCTACCGCAAGGCGCTGGCCGCAGGCGGGCAGGGGGTGTCGGTGGCGTTCGACCTGGCCACCCACCGTGGATACGACAGTGACCATCCGCGGGTCACGGGTGATGTCGGCAAAGCCGGGGTGGCCATCGACTCGGTCGAGGACATGAAAATCCTGTTCCATGAAATTCCGCTCGACAAGGTCTCGGTGTCCATGACCATGAACGGGGCGGTGTTGCCTGTGTTGGCGGGTTATGTGGTGGCGGCTGAGGAGCAAGGGGTGTCGCAGGACAAGTTGTCGGGGACCATTCAGAACGACATCCTCAAAGAGTTCATGGTTCGCAACACCTACATCTACCCGCCAGAGCCCTCGATGCGCATCATCGGCGACATCATCGAGTACACGTCCAAGAACATGCCCAAGTTCAACTCGATTTCGATTTCGGGTTATCACATGCAGGAAGCGGGCGCGAACCAGGCATTGGAGATGGCATTCACCCTGGCCGACGGCAAAGAATATGTGAAGACCGCGATCGCCAAGGGCATGGATGTGGATGACTTTGCCGGTCGCCTGTCCTTTTTCTGGGCAGTCGGGATGAATTTTTATCTCGAAATCGCCAAGATGCGAGCCGCCCGTTTGTTGTGGTGTCGCATCATGAAGGGCTTCAACGCCCAGAACCCGAAGAGCCTGATGCTGCGCACCCACAGCCAGACATCCGGATGGTCGCTGACCGAACAAGACCCCTACAACAACGTAGTGCGCACCACCATCGAGGCCATGGCTGCCGTATTTGGCGGCACCCAGTCTCTGCACACCAACAGCTTTGACGAAGCCATTGCGTTGCCCACCGAGTTCAGCGCCCGCATCGCTCGCAACACCCAGTTGATCATCCAGGAAGAAACCCACATCACCAACGTGATCGATCCCTGGGCGGGCAGCTACATGATGGAAAGCCTCACCCAGGAGATGGCTGACAAGGCCTGGGCCATCATCGAAGAAGTCGAGGCCATGGGCGGCATGACCAAAGCGGTCGACAGCGGTTGGGCAAAACTCAAGATCGAAGCGGCGGCGGCTGAAAAGCAGGCCCGCATCGACTCGGGCAAGGATGTGATCGTTGGCGTCAACAAATACAAGCTGGCCAAAGAAGATGCGATCGATATTCTCGAGGTCGACAACGTCAAGGTGCGCGAGGGCCAAATAGCCCGTTTGCAACACATCAAAGCCACCCGCAACAGCGCGGCGGTGCAGCAGGCGCTGGCAGCACTGACCGCTGCCGCCGAGTCGGGGCAAGGCAACTTGCTCGACCTGTCGATTCAGGCCATCCGCTTGCGCGCGACGGTTGGAGAGGTGTCCGATGCCTTGGAGAAAGTATTTGGGCGCCACCGCGCCGACACGCAAAAGGTGACCGGCGTGTATGCGGCCGCTTATGACTCGGCCGAGGGCTGGGAACAACTCCAGAAAGAAATTGCCGAGTTCGCCGAGCAGCAAGGTCGTCGCCCGCGCGTGATGATTGCCAAGCTGGGGCAGGACGGTCATGACCGCGGTGCCAAAGTGGTGGCCACGGCCTATGCCGACCTGGGCTTCGATGTGGACATGGGGCCGCTGTTCCAAACCCCTGAGGAATGTGCTCGTCAAGCGATCGAGAACGATGTTCATGCGGTGGGGGTGTCCACCTTGGCGGCGGGGCACAAAACGCTGGTGCCTGCGATCATTGCCGAGCTCAAGAAGCAAGGCGCTGACGACATCATCGTGTTTGTGGGCGGAGTGATACCGCGCCAGGATTACGAGTTCTTGTATGAGGCGGGTGTCAAGGGTATTTACGGCCCTGGGACGCCGATCCCCGCCAGCGCCAAGGATGTGCTCGAACAGATCCGCCAAGCGCAGGCAGCGGCCTGATTCCCATTTCCTCAGGCAGTTTCATGGCCTTGCTGGAAGACATCGTTCAGGGGCAGCCCATGGTGCAGCGTCGCGCCATGGCCAAGGCGATCACGCTGCTGGAGTCCACCCGTGCCGATCATCGTTTACAAGGCGATGCATTGCTGACCGGACTGCTGCCGCACACGGGCCGTGCGTTTCGCCTGGGCATCAGCGGCGTGCCAGGCGTGGGCAAAAGCACGTTTATCGAAGCCTTGGGCCTGCACCTGATTGCGCAAGGCCATCGTGTGGCCGTGCTGGCCATTGACCCTTCATCGACCGTTTCGGGCGGCGCTATTTTAGGCGACAAAACCCGCATGGAGCATTTGTCGGTGCATCCACAAGCCTTCATCCGGCCCAGCCCCAGCAGCGGCACTCTGGGCGGCGTGGCCGAGAAGACCCGTGAAGCCATGCTGGTGTGCGAGGCGGCTGGCTACGACGTCGTGATTGTGGAGACGGTGGGCGTGGGACAAAGCGAAATCGCGGTGGCCAACATGACCGACATGTTCGTCTTGATGCAACTGCCCAATGCCGGCGACGATTTGCAGGCCATCAAGAAAGGCGTGATGGAAATCGCCGATCTGGTGGTCATCAACAAAGCCGACATCGACCGCGATGCCGCCACCCGTGCCGAGGCGCAGATCACCAGTTCGCTGCGCTTGCTGGGTTTGCATGGACACCCGGGACGTGCCCATCACGATGAAAACCTGTGGCATCCGCAAGTGGTGCAAATCAGCGCTTTGCAGCAGCAAGGCCTGGAAGGATTCTGGAACATGGTCACGCAATTTCGCCGCGTGCAAGCATCCTCCGGCCGGCTGCAAGAGCGTCGTCAGCGGCAATCGTTATCGTGGATGTGGGAGCGCATCGATGCTGGCTTGAAGCAGGCGTTCCGATCCCATCCCGAGGTGCGTGAGCATTTGCCCCATGTCATTGATCAAGTGGCCCATGGCCAGCTCGCGGCGTCCTCTGCCGCCCGATATCTGTTGCAGTTGCAACAACCTTCCAACAACCCCATTCCTCACTCCACCCATTAACCCCTCGCAGAGAAGATCATGCAAGACATCATTGAACAACTTGAGAAAAAACGCGCTGCAGCGCGATTGGGCGGTGGTCAACGCCGCATCGATGCTCAGCACGCCAAGGGCAAGCTGACTGCACGCGAGCGTCTGGAAGTGTTGCTGGATGAAGGCACCTTCGAGGAATGGGATATGTTTGTCGAGCATCGTTGCACCGACTTCGGCATGCAAGACCAGAAAATTCCTGGCGATGGCGTGGTCACCGGGTACGGCATGATCAACGGCCGACTGGTGTTTGTCTTCAGCCAGGATTTCACGGTTTTCGGGGGCGCCTTGTCCGAAGCCCATGCAGAAAAAATCTGCAAGATCATGGACCAGGCGATGAAGGTTGGCGCCCCGGTGATTGGTCTCAACGACTCGGGCGGCGCCCGCATCCAGGAGGGGGTGGCTTCGCTGGGGGGCTATGCCGATGTGTTTCAACGCAACGTCATGGCCAGCGGCGTCATTCCGCAAATCAGCATGATCATGGGGCCCTCGGCCGGTGGTGCGGTGTATTCACCCGCGATGACCGATTTCATCTTCATGGTCAAGGACAGTTCCTACATGTTCGTCACGGGCCCTGAAGTGGTGAAAACCGTGACCCACGAGGAAGTCACGGCCGAAGAGTTGGGCGGAGCGCTCACCCACACCACCAAGAGCGGGGTCGCCGACATGTCGTTTGAAAACGATGTCGAAGCCCTGTTGATGTTGCGCCGCCTTTACAACTACTTGCCGCTCAACAACCGCGAAAAGCCGCCGGTGCGCCCCAGCGGTGACCCTGCCGATCGAGCCGATATCAGCCTGGACACGCTGGTGCCCGACAACGCCAACAAACCGTACGACATGAAAGAGCTGATCGTCAAAACGGTGGACGACGGTGACTTCTTCGAACTGCAGCCCGAGTACGCCAAGAACATCATCATTGGCTTTGCGCGCATGGGGGGGCAGAGTGTGGGCATCGTGGCCAATCAGCCCTTGGTGCTGGCCGGTTGCCTGGACATCAAAAGCTCAATCAAGGCGGCGCGTTTCGTGCGCTTTTGCGATGCGTTCAACATTCCCGTCATCACCTTTGTGGACGTGCCCGGTTTCATGCCCGGAACCAGCCAGGAGTATGGCGGCATCATCAAGCATGGCGCCAAATTGCTCTACGCGTATGCCGAATGCACCGTGCCCAAGATCACGGTCATCACCCGCAAAGCCTATGGCGGCGCTTATGACGTGATGTCCTCCAAGCACCTGCGCGGTGATGTCAACTTCGCCTGGCCCAATGCCGAGATCGCCGTGATGGGCGCCAAAGGGGCGGTGGAAATCATCTTCCGTGAAGACAAGAACGACCCGGAAAAACTGGCGGCTCGCGAGGCCGAATACAAGGCCCGTTTCGCCAACCCGTTTGTCGCGGGTGCACGGGGTTTCATTGACGATGTGATTCAACCGCACGAGACACGCAAGCGTATTTGCCGATCGCTGGTCATGCTCAAAGACAAGAAAATTGAAAACCCCTGGCGCAAGCACGGGAACATCCCGCTGTGAGTCGAGAGGAAATCACCATGTTCACCAAAATCCTGATTGCCAACCGCGGTGAGATCGCTTGCCGTGTCATTGCCACCGCTCGAAAAATGGGCATTCAAACCGTGGCGGTTTATTCTGAAGCCGATCGCGAGGCGCGCCATGTGGCCCTGGCCGATGAGGCCGTGCTGCTGGGGCCGGCACCCTCCCGTGAGTCGTATCTGGTGGCTGACAAGATCATTGCCGCTTGCAAGTCCACCGGCGCACAGGCCGTGCACCCGGGGTATGGCTTTTTGAGCGAGAACGAAGACTTTGCCAAACGCTGCGAAGAAGAGGGCATCGTCTTCATCGGCCCCAAGCATTATTCAATCGCGGCCATGGGCGACAAAATCGCTTCCAAAAAATTGGCCAATGAAGCCAAGGTCAACACCATCCCCGGCTACAACGAAGCCATTGAATCTGCCGAGAAAGCGGTTGAGATTGCCAAGGGCATTGGTTATCCGGTGATGATCAAGGCGTCCGCTGGCGGCGGCGGTAAAGGGCTGCGTGTGGCCTTCAATGACAAGGAAGCTTTCGAGGGCTTCACCTCTTGCCGCAATGAGGCTCGCAACAGCTTTGGCGATGACCGGGTGTTCATCGAAAAATACGTCGAAGAACCACGGCACATCGAGATCCAGGTGCTGGGCGATTCACACGGTGAGGTGGTCTACCTCAATGAGCGCGAGTGCTCCATTCAGCGTCGTCACCAAAAGGTGATTGAAGAGGCGCCGTCCCCCTTCATCAGCGACGCGACCCGCAAGGCCATGGGCGAGCAGGCAGTGGCCTTGGCCAAAGCCGTGAAATACCAAAGTGCGGGTACCGTCGAGTTTGTGGTCGGCAAGGACCAAAGCTTTTATTTCCTCGAAATGAACACCCGTCTGCAGGTCGAGCATCCGGTGACCGAATGCATCACCGGCTTGGATTTGGTCGAGATGATGATTCGCGTGGCCGCTGGCGAAAAATTGCCCATCTCGCAAGCCGACGTGAAGCGCGACGGCTGGGCCATCGAGTGCCGCATCAATGCGGAAGACCCCTTCCGCAATTTCCTGCCTTCGACCGGCCGTCTGGTGCGCTTTCAGACACCGACCACCACCATGGCGCAAGCCGACACCGAGCATTTGCTGGGTGTTCGGGTGGACACCGGGGTGCAGGAGGGCGGCGAGATTCCGATGTTCTACGACTCGATGATTGCCAAACTGATCGTGCACGGCCGTGACCGCAACGAGGCGATTGCCAAGATGCGCGAGGCCCTGAATGGATTTGTCATCCGAGGCATCAGCTCCAACATTCCGTTCCAGGCCGCGTTGCTGGCACATCCCCGTTTTGTCAGCGGTGAGTTCAACACAGGCTTTATCGCCGAGCATTACGGCAAAGGCTTCCGAGCCGAAGATGTCCCGCATGCCGACCCGGATTTCCTGATTGCCCTGGCCGCCTTTGTGCGACGCAAGTCACGCGAGCGTGCCGCCAGTTTGAGCGGTCAATTGCCAGGCTACGATGTGAAGGTCGGACAAGATTATGTGGTGGTCGAGTTGGGCGCCGGAGGGCAGCATCGCTACGTCCCCGCGCATGTGGACGATTTCCCGGGGCAACACGGTGTGGCGGTGATCAAGGTCAACGACAAAAACTACGCCATCGAAAGCCGATCGCGCCTGAACGACATCTGCATCCGAGGCACGGTCAACGGGCAGCCTTTCACCGCACAGGTCGAGCGGGGCACCGCTAAAAATCCGCTGGCCTTGCAGGTGCAGCACAACGGCACGCGCATCGAGACCCTGGTGGTGTCGCCACGCATGGCCGAGTTGCATCGACTCATGCCCCACAAGGCACCGCCCGATCTCAGCCGCTTCGTGCTGTCGCCGATGCCAGGTTTGTTGGTCGAGGTGTCGGTGCAACCGGGACAGAAAGTCCAGGCGGGCGAACGTGTGGCCGTGATCGAGGCGATGAAGATGGAGAACGCCTTGTTTGCCACCCAGGACGCGGTGGTCAAGCAAGTGGTCGCCAGCAAGGGAGAGTCGCTGTCGGTCGATCAGGTCATCATCGAGTTCGTATGAGGGGGAGCGCATGAGCACACGTCCCTTCAAAGTGCTGGGTATCCAGCAGATCGCCATTGGTGGCCCCGACAAGAAAAAGCTGCAGAAGCTGTGGGTGGACCTGTTCGGTCTCGAGGTCACCGGTACCTTCCGCAGCGAACGTGAAAATGTGGATGAGGATATTTGTGCCATTGGCCAAGGGCCATTCAAGGTCGAGGTCGATCTGATGCAACCCCTGGACCCCGAGAAAAAGCCGGCGGTGCACACCACGCCACTCAACCACATTGGTCTGTGGATCGATGATTTGCCGACTGCTGTGGAGTGGCTGGGTCAGCAGGGCGTGCGTTTTGCCCCAGGCGGAATTCGCAAGGGTGCGGCTGGGTTTGACATCTGTTTCGTGCATCCCAAAGGCAACGACGAGTTGCCCGTCGGTGGTGAGGGGGTTTTGATTGAGTTGGTCCAGGCCCCGCCCGAAGTGGTGAGTGCCTTTGCACGATTGGCCGCCGCATGAAATTGCTCGACAGCTTGAAGGACACCCAAGACTTCGTGTCCCTGCGACGGGATATCCACGCCCACCCCGAACTGGGCTTTGAAGAGCACCGGACTTCACAACTCGTGGCCGACCGTTTGCGTGAATGGGGGCTGGAAGTGCACACGGGTATTGCCGGCACGGGTGTGGTGGGCGTGCTGCGTTGTGGGGAAGGTCCTCACACCATCGGTCTGCGGGCCGATCTGGATGCGCTGCCCCTACAAGAGGACAATCATTTCGCCCATCGCTCGACGCACGATGGCCGCATGCATGCCTGCGGCCATGATGGACACACCACCATGCTGCTGGCAGCGGCCTGGCATTTGTCTCGCAGCCGTGACTTCAACGGCACCGTCAACTTCATTTTTCAGCCAGCGGAGGAAATGGGCAAAGCCGGGGCCAAGAAGATGGTCGACGAGGGCTTGTTCGAGCGTTTCCCCTGTGAAGCGGTCTTTGCACTTCACAACTATTCCACCGGTCAGGTTGGCAACTTTGCCTTGAATCCGGGGGCCCTCATGGCCTCGAGCAACACTTGGCGGGTGGTGCTCAAGGGACGCGGTTCTCACGCCTCATTGCCGCACACCGCCCTCGATCCGGTGGCGGCCACCATCAACCTGGCGCAGCAACTGCAAACACTGGCCAACCGGTTGATCCATCCGGCTGAGCAGGTGTTGCTGGCGGTGACGCAGATTCAAGGGTCTGGCGCACCCAATGTCATTCCCGACGAGGCCTGGGTGGGGGGAACGATTCGCACCTTTTCCGAAGAAGCCCTGGATCGACTGGAAGCGGGTCTGCGCCAAACTGCCGAGCACACGGCGCACGCCCACGGTTGCACTGCAGAGGTCACGTTCCGACGTGCTTCCCCGCCCGTGATCAACCACCCCGAGGAGGCTCGGTTCGCGGCCGAGGTGATGCGCGACATCGTGGGGGATGCCATGGTCATCGACAATTTCACCCCGGTGATGGCCGCCGAAGATTTTGCCCACATGCTGAAGGTCCGCCCGGGTTGCTATGCTTTCATCGGCAACGGAGACGGAGACCACCGCTTGCCAGACCACGGTCCTGGCCCCTGTCTGATCCACAACACCTCGTTTGATTTCAACGACGCCATCATTCCGATTGGTGCCACTTATTTTGTCCGACTTGTCCAACGCTGGACGGCGCGTTCCTAGGAGATAACCATGTCCCGATTCAACCTGACCCGACGCACGGTGAGCGCATTGGCAACCGCGACGCTGTGCCTGGCGGTGCTGCCCTCTGCCCATGCTGACCGCGTCATTCGAATGGTGGTTCCCTTTGGTCCCGGCGCAGTGCAGGATGTCATTGCCCGCACTTTTAACGTCGAACTGGGCCAGGCGCTGGGGGCCACGGTGGTGGTCGAGAACCGCGCTGGCGCAGGAGGCACACTGGGGACTTCTCAGGTGGCGAAAGCGGCAGCTGACGGCAACACATTGGTGATGTCCGCCGCCAGTCACACCTTGGCGGGACATCTCTACGCCAAGCTCTCCTACGATCCCATCAAAGATTTTGTCGGAGTGTCCTTGTTGGGCTACTCGGGTTATGTGATTGCAGCGCCTGCCAATTTAGGTGTCAATCAGTTGAGCGATTACATCCGACTGATCAAATCCAAACCGGGCCAACTCAATTACGCTTCAGCGGGCAATGGCAGCGCCACCCACCTGGGCATGGCCTCGTTCCTGGCCAAGTCGGGGACCGAGATGCAGCACATCCCCATGAAGTCGACCGGCGACGCTGTCAACGAAGTGTTGGCGGGGCGTGTGCAGGGCGTGACTTCGGCCACCATCGGTGTGGTGGGGTACCGTCAAGACCCGCGCATCAAGTTGTTGGCCTACACCGGCACGCAACGATCGAAATTTTTGCCCGAGTTACCCACTGTCGCGGAAGCGGGTGTTCCGGGCTACCGGTTTGATTCCTGGCTGGGGGTGTTGGCCCCCGCAGCAACTCCGCCGGCCGAGCTGCAGCGCTTGAACCAGGCCATGCAGAAAGTGCTGGCAGATCCCGTGGTGCAAGAGCGGCTGGCGCGTCTGGGCGTTGAGCCTCCCCCTCAGCATGTCTCGACGGATGAGTTTCAAAAAATTCTTCGAGCCGACTGGGATGCCGCCGGCCAGATTGTGCGCGTGTCCGGCGCACGCCTGGAGTGATTGGCCAAGCGAAGCGAGCGCAAGGCTCGTTTTATTTTGGCGTGGGGTTGTGACGTGAACGGGCCCGGGCCAGGGCCGCTTCAATGATGGCGCGCTTGCGGTCCAGCGCGGCGTTGTCTTGAGGGTCGGTGTGGGTGAGCGTGCTCAGCTGCTCCAGTTTTTCCTGGGCCTTGGCCGTTTGCCTGAGCTGGTGTTCTGACTCTGCTTGGCGCAGTCTTTCCTGTCGTTGGGCATAGCGAGTGCGTGCCTGATTCGCCTCGACTGGAGACCAGGCTTGCCAACCGGTCGCCGCACCACTGACGTTCTCCACCTCGATGCAATCCACCGGGCACACGGGCAGGCACAGCTCGCAACCTGTGCAATAAGCCTCGATGACGGTATGCATGCGCTTGTGCGTGCCGATGATGGCATCGGTGGGGCAGGCCTTCAGGCACAGTGTGCAGCCAATGCACCAACTCTCATCGATCCAGACCACGGTGCGTGGCAGCTCCTCACCGTGTTTAGGGTTGAGAGGGATGATGGGATGGCCGGTGATCGACGCCAAACGCTCAATGCCCTCCTGTCCTCCAGGCGGGCATTGGTTGATGGCGGCCTTTCCGTCGGCCATGGCCTGTGCATAGCCTGCGCAGTCCGGGTAGCCGCAACGCGTGCATTGCGTTTGCGGCAGAGCGTTGAGCAAATCTTGCGTCAGGCTCAAGCGTGACGACGGGTGCTGCGGGTGGCTGTCTTGGCGGGCACCGTCTGGGCTTGGCGTGCCACCTTGACTTTGACACTCGATTTGCGAGCTGCCGACGTCACGCTGGCTGAGGTGCCGATGGCTTTTGCCTTGCCTGTGGCGATCGCGCCACGAGCAGGCTTGCTGGCTTTGGCCGCCACGGGATTGGCTCCGTTGGGATGCTTCAGGATGAATTCGCGCACCCTGGGGTACACCACCTCGCGCCACCGGCGACCGCTGAAGATGCCATAGTGGCCCGCACCTTTGACTTCCAGATGGTGAGAGTCATGGCGGATGATGCCGGTGCACAGCTTGTGCGCGGCTTCGGTCTGGCCAGAGCCGGAAATGTCATCGAGCTCACCCTCGACCGTCAGCAAAGCGGTGGTGGTGATGTCTTGTGGGCGAACACGTTCGAGCTTGCCCGAGGGAGAGCGCACATCCCAGGTGCCGCGAACCAGTTTGAATTCCTGGAACACGGTGTTGATGGTCTCCAGATAGTAATCGGCATCCATGTCGAGCACGGCGTTGTACTCGTCGTAGAACTTTCGATGAGACTCGGCACTGGAGTTGTCACCCTTGACCAGATCTTTGAAGTAGTCGTAGTGACTGCTCAAGTGTCGGTCTGGATTCATGGCCACAAAACCGGTGTGCTGCAAAAAGCCGGGGTAAACGCGTCGGCCGGCACCGGGGAAATTTTGCGGCACACGGTAGATCACATTGTTTTCGAACCAACTGAAGCTCTTGTTCATGGCCAGGTTGTTGACCGCCGTTGGTGAGCGGGTGGCGTCGATGGGGCCGCCCATCATGGTCATGGACAAGGGTGTCTTCTCGCCCCGCGAGGCCATCAAGGAGACGGCGGCCAGCACAGGCACGGTCGGCTGACACACGCTCATGATGTGGCAATTGCCGTAGTTGGCCTGGAGATGGCGGATGAACTCCTGGATGTAGTTGACGTAATCGTCCAGATGAAACTCGCCATCGGTCAGCGGCACCATGCGCGCATTTTTCCAGTCGGTGATGTACACCTTGTGGTCTGCCAGCATGGTGCGCACTGTGTCGCGCAACAAGGTGGCGTAGTGACCGGACAAGGGAGCAACGACCAGGATCACCGGTTGCGATTTGAGTTTGGTCAGGGTGGCTGCATCATCGCTGAAGCGCTTGAAACGACGCAACTCGCAAAAGGGCTTGTCCATTTCGACGCGCTCGTGGATGGCCACTTCGACGCCACTGACCGAGACCGACTTGATGCCGAATGCCGGCTTTTCATAGTCTTTGCCAAGACGATAGATCAAGTCGTAGGTGGCTGATATGCGCTGAGCCAACTGCGATTGCGCCAGCGGTGAGAGGGGGTTGCTGTAGAGCTTGGATGCCGCTTGAGCGAAGTCGGCAAACGGCTCCATCAGTGAGCGCTGGGTTTCGTAGATTTGGTAGAGCATGTGACTCGTGGCCTTTTGATTGCTGCAGCGCAATATAACAGTTTTGCGCCAGACAGAATTGGAGTCTGCCCCCCAATTTGCAAGGTCAGTTGTAGGTTTTGTGACAGCTTGGAGGCACAATCTTCAAGCCTACCCGGAACCCGACCTTCTCAGGTCCACTGAATCACGCCAAGCGCGCTCTTTTTATGACGACCCCTCCGAATCCATCGCCCCGCATGCCCGTCCTGTTTTTGGGACACGGCAGCCCCATGAATGTGATCGAAGACAACGCTTTTCGGCAGGGGTGGGTGCAACTGGGGCAACAGTTTGGCGCAGCAGGCCGCTGGGCCCGGCCCCGGTTGATCTTGTGCATCTCGGCCCATTGGACCACGAAGGACTGGTGGCTGACCACCATGCCCAAGCCCCGCACCATCCATGATTTTGGTGGTTTCCCCCAAGCGCTGTTCGAACAGCAGTATCCTGCTCCAGGGGACCCAGCCTGGGCGGCGAAGATTGCCCAAACGGTACTGCAGCCGGGCTCCGGGCAACCCTTGCACCTGGACCCCGAAGATTGGGGGTTGGACCATGGCAGTTGGGGTGTCCTCAAACCCATGTTCCCACAGGCCGATATCCCGGTCATTCAACTCAGTGTCGATACCCGTCGATCGGCGCAAGACCACTTTGCACTGGGCCAGCAATTGACGCATCTGCGAGAACAAGGGGTGCTGGTGGTGGCCAGCGGCAACACTGTGCACAACCTGAGGACCATGCAATGGTCGGCGGGCCCTGATCAGGCATATCCCTGGACGATCGAATTCGATCAATGGGTGGCCAAGCAAATCAGCGCGGGCACACCGCAGGGGCTGTGTGAATTCAGCTCCCTGGGCGAGGTCGCGCGATTGGCTCACCCCAGTGTGGAGCACTACCTGCCCCTGGTGGTGGCAGCCGGAGCCGCCACCTCAAGAGACACCCCGAGTTATTTCAACGATCAATTCCAGGGCGGATCGATCGCGATGCGCTCGGTGGTGTGGTCCTGAGCGTTTATTGCAGCACCTTGGCGATCGACGCGCACACATGCGCGATGTTCTTGGTGTTCAAGGCAGCAACGCACATGCGGCCGGTGTCGGTGCCGTACACGCCAAACTCGTTGCGCAGTCTAACCATCTGATCCTTGCTCAGCCCCGAGTAGCTGAACATGCCCACTTGCTGGGTGATGAAGCTCATGTCCTGCTTCACGCCAGCCGCTTTCAGGCCCTCCACCAGTTGCTTGCGCATCAGCTTGATACGCACGCGCATTTCGGCCAGTTCTTGCTCCCACAGGGCGCGCAACTCGGGTGTGCTCAACACGGCCGCCACCACCGCGCCGCCGTGGATGGGCGGGTTGGAGTAGTTGGTGCGGATCATGATCTTGAGCTGCGAGAGCACGCGATCGGCTTCTTCCTTGTCGGTGCACAACACGGACAAGGCGCCCACACGTTCACCGTACAGGCTGAAGCTCTTGGAGAATGAGGTGGAGACGAAAAAGTTCAGGCCTGATGCCACAAATTTGGCCACCACGGCACCGTCTTCGGCAATGCCCTCGCCAAAGCCTTGATAGGCCATGTCAAGGAAGGGGGTCAGTTGGTGGGCTTTGATGGTGTCGATCACCTGGTCCCATTGGGCCGGGGTGAGGTCATAACCCGTGGGGTTGTGGCAGCAAGCATGCAACAGCACGATGGTGCCTGCCGCAGCCGCCTTCAAAGAGGCCAGCATGCCTTCGAAGTTGACGCCGCGCTTGGCAGCGTCGTAGTAGGTGTAGGTGTCGACCGTGAAGCCCGCCTGGGTAAACAAAGCCCGGTGGTTTTCCCAGCTGGGGTCGCTGATCATGACGTGGGCTTGGGGCAGCAGCTTTTTGAGGAAGTCGGCGCCAACCTTCAGGCCGCCGGTGCCACCCAGGCCTTGAACAGTGGCCACCCGACCACTTTTGACGGGCTCGGAATCGGTGCCAAACACCAGGCCCTTGACCGCTGAGTCATAGGCCGCAATGCCATCGATGGGCAGGTAGCCCCGGGCGGTGGGCGCTTTCATCATGGACTGTTCGGCTTGCTGGACGCACTTGAGCAGGGGCAGCTTTCCGCTGTCGTCAAAGTACACACCCACGCCGAGGTTCACTTTGTTGGGGTTGGTGTCCGCAGCGAATTGCTCATTCAGACCCAGAATGGGGTCACGGGGGGCCATCTGAACGGCAGAAAACATTGACATCTTCGGTCCTTGGGGGTGGAAAAACGGATAAGAGAGTGTGGTCAGCGGCGTCACACGCCGCGTACAAGCCGCAGAGTGCGATAGGCTATACGGTTCGACCGAGATTTTAAGTCATGCCCGTACCTTTCCCGACTGCCCCTAACCTGGCCGATGCAGCCGCCTCACAGCCTGCTGAAGGACACTTTGAGCGTTTCGAAGGGTCCCCCTTCGAGCTCTACCTGCCTTACCCTCCCGCCGGTGACCAGCCGCAAGCCATTGAAAAGCTGGTGGAAGGGGTGCGAGATGGAGAGATGTTCCAGACCTTGCTGGGGGTCACGGGCTCGGGCAAGACATTCACCATGGCGAACGTGATCGCCCGGCTGGGGCGACCGGCCATCATTTACGCGCCCAACAAGACGCTGGCCGCTCAGTTGTACAGCGAGTTCCGGGAGTTCTTCCCGAACAACGCGGTCGAGTACTTTGTCAGCTACTACGACTACTACCAGCCCGAGGCATATGTGCCGCAGCGCGACCTGTTCATTGAAAAAGACAGCGCGATCAACGAGCACATCGAGCAGATGCGGCTGTCATGCACCAAAAGCCTGCTGGAGCGTCGGGATGTGGTGATCGTGGCCACCGTGTCGGCCATTTACGGTATCGGCGAGCCGGAAAGCTATCACCGCATGGTCATGACCTTGCGTGTGGGCGACAAGTTGGGGCAGCGCGAAGTCATTGGTCAATTGGTGAGCATGCAGTACGACCGCAACGACCACGACTTCACACGGGGGCGTTTCCGGGTCCGGGGTGACACCATCGATGTGTTCCCCGCCGAGCACAGCGAGTTGGCCATCCGCATCGAGCTGTTCGATGACGAGGTGGAAAGCCTTCAACTCTTCGACCCGCTGACGGGTCGCATTCGTCAAAAGATACCCCGCTTTACCGTGTACCCCTCCAGCCACTATGTCACCCCCCGCGATCGGGTGTTGGCAGCGGTCGAGACCATCAAACTGGAACTGAGGGAGCGGCTGGATCAGCTGGTGGGCATGGGCAAGCTGGTGGAGGCGCAGCGCCTGGAGCAGCGCACCCGGTTCGATCTGGAAATGCTCAGCGAGGTGGGGCATTGCAAGGGCATCGAAAACTACACCCGACACCTCTCAGGGGCCCAGCCTGGTGAACCGCCCAGCACACTGACCGACTACCTGCCCAAAGACGCGCTGATGTTTCTGGATGAAAGTCACGTGCTCATGGGACAGTTCGGGGGCATGTACAACGGCGACCGCGCGCGTAAAACCACCCTGGTGGAATACGGGTTCCGCTTGCCCAGCGCCCTGGACAACCGACCGCTGAAGTTGCAGGAGTTCGAGCAGCGCATGCGCCAGTTGGTGTTTGTCTCGGCAACCCCGGCCGATTACGAGAAACAACACGCCGGTCAGGTGGTTGAGCAATTGGTACGCCCCACCGGGTTGGTGGATCCGCTGGTCGAAGTTCGACCCGCGGTGCACCAGGTCGATGATGTGTTGCAGGAAATCCGGTTGCGGGTGGAGCGGCATGAGCGAGTGCTTATCACCACCCTGACCAAACGCATGGCGGAGCAGTTGACCGATTACCTGACCGACAACGGCGTCAAGGTGCGGTATCTGCACAGTGACATCGACACGGTGGAACGGGTGGAGATCTTGCGTGACTTGCGACTGGGGACTTTCGATGTGCTGGTGGGCATCAACCTGCTGCGTGAGGGCATCGACTTGCCCGAGGTGTCGCTGGTGGCCATCCTTGATGCCGACAAGGAGGGTTTCCTGCGCTCAGAGCGAAGCCTGATCCAGACCATTGGTCGTGCGGCACGCAACCAGGAGGGCATGGCGATTCTCTACGCCGATGTGATGACCGAATCCATGCGTCGCGCCATTGGCGAAACCGAAAGACGCCGAGCCCGGCAGATCGAGTTCAACCGGATACATGGCATCACCCCTCGAACCATTGTCAAACGGGTGCGCGACCTCATTGATGGGGTCTACAGCGAGAAAGCCACTCAAGAAGCCGAACGGCGCGACCTGGCTCGGGCTAAGTTCGAGGTTCTGGACGAAAAAGACATGGCGCGAGAAATCAAGCGACTGGAAAAGCTCATGCTGGAACATGCGCGACAGCTCGAATTCGAGCAGGCGGCCCGGGTGCGCGACCAGTTGGCACACCTGCGCGAGCAGGTGTTGGGCGGCTCTGGCCACGACAATCTGGTGGTGCTTGGGTCAAAATCAGGTTAACCTAGGGTAAGTACTGAGTTGATGTCCTGGACAAAATTGGGCAAGATTCAGTACCCGAGCATTTTGTTCGGTTTTCCTGTTATACTTGACTTAACTAGTCGACTAAATCTTTTTTGTCGCTATAGCCCTGAAGGAGCTTGCCATGCGTCTTACCACCAAAGGTCGTTTCGCCGTCACCGCCATGATCGATCTGGCCCTGCGCCAGAACAGTGGACCCGTCACGCTGGCCGCGATCAGCCAGCGTCAGCAAATCTCCTTGTCCTACCTGGAGCAGTTGTTCGGCAAACTGCGCCGTCATGACCTGGTCGAGTCAACCCGTGGCCCTGGGGGCGGGTATACCCTGGGTCGCAAAGCCAGTGACATCACCGTTGCCGACATCATTGTCTCGGTGGATGAGCCCATCGATGCCACCCACTGTGGTGGCAAGGAAAACTGTCTGGGTGAAACAGGCCGCTGCATGACCCACGAACTCTGGTCCTCCCTCAATCAACGCATGGTTGAATTCCTGGATTCAGTCACCCTGCAAAAACTGGTGGATGAGCAGATCGCCAAGGGCGTGCAAATCGAAGACAAACCTACCGTCAAGCGCGCCATTTCCAGCGCGCCGGTGGTCAAACCCATCCGAGTCAATGCGCCCAATTCGGTTTTTGCACTCGGCAACGCTTTCGCCAAGGTCTGATCGACCCCGGACATCTACATGGACACGACACCTCATTTCCCTATTTACATGGACTACGGGGCCACGACCCCGGTGGATCCGCGCGTGGTTGACGCCATGATTCCCTGGTTGCGCGAGCACTTTGGCAACCCGGCTTCACGCAGTCATGCCTGGGGTTGGGAAGCTGAGGAGGCGGTTGAGAAAGCCCGCGCCGATGTGGCAGAGCTGATTGGCGCTGACCCCCGTGAAATCGTCTGGACCTCGGGGGCCACCGAGTCCAACAACCTGGCGATCAAGGGGGCAGCCCATTTTTACAAGTCCAAGGGCAAGCACCTCATCACCGTCAAAACCGAGCACAAGGCAGTGCTGGACACCATGCGTGAGCTGGAGCGGCAGGGTTTTGAGGTCACTTACCTGGATGTTCAGGCCGACGGTCTGATTGATCTGCAAGTACTGAAAGACGCTATTCGACCGGACACCATTTTGCTCAGCGTCATGTTCGTCAACAACGAAATTGGCGGCATACAATATATTCCGACCATCGGAGCCATGTGTCGAGAGCGTGGCGTGATTTTTCATGTCGATGCCGCTCAGGCCACAGGCAAGATTGACATCAACCTGGCGCAGTTGCCAGTCGATCTCATGAGCCTGGCCTCGCACAAAACCTACGGCCCCAAGGGAATTGGCGCACTCTATGTTCGCCGCAAGCCCCGTGTCCGGTTGGAAGCCCAGATGCACGGGGGTGGACACGAGCGCGGCATGCGCAGCGGCACATTGCCTACCCACCAATGCGTGGGCATGGGCGAAGCCTTCCGCATCGCCCGTCTTGAGATGCAACAAGATCTGGCCAAGGCCCGTGCTTTGCACCAGCGACTGGTGACTGGCTTGCAGGGCATTGAGCAAGTGTTCATCAATGGTCATCTGGAGCGCCGCGTCCCGCACAACCTCAACATCAGTTTCAACTATGTCGAAGGTGAGTCCCTCATCATGGGGATCAAAGGTTTGGCGGTTTCGTCTGGCTCTGCCTGTACCTCGGCCAGTCTTGAACCCAGCTATGTGTTGCGTGCCCTGGGCCGCAGCGATGAACTGGCGCACAGCAGTCTTCGCATCACCATTGGTCGCTTCTCGACCGAAGAAGAGATTGATTACGCCATCAAAACCATCCGTCACAACGTTTCCAAACTGCGTGACCTCAGCCCCTTGTGGGAGATGTACAAAGATGGCATTGATCTGAGCACCATTCAATGGGCTGCGCACTGAAGCACACGGTCACCGTTATAAAAGAATCTCGGGAGAGTACAAATGGCATACAGCGAAAAAGTCGTCGATCACTACGAGAACCCTCGTAATGTCGGTTCGTTTGACAAGGGTGACGAAAGCGTGGGGACCGGCATGGTCGGCGCCCCTGCCTGTGGCGATGTGATGAAATTGCAAATCAAGGTCAATCCGGGCACGGGTGTCATTGAAGATGCACGCTTCAAAACCTATGGCTGTGGTTCAGCCATCGCCTCGTCTTCGTTGGTGACCGAGTGGGTCAAGGGCAAGACGCTGGATGAAGCCGCCGCCCTCAAGAACACCCAAATCGCTGAAGAACTGGCACTGCCACCGGTCAAGATCCATTGTTCCATCCTGGCCGAAGACGCCATCAAGGCGGCGGTGGAAGATTACAAAAAGAAACACGCGAACTGAGGTCCCGATGCCAGTCACCCTGACCGAGGCCGCGGCGCGGCACATCAACCGTTACTTGGGTAAGCGCGGCAAGGGCGTAGGCGTGCGGCTAGGGGTCAAAACCACGGGATGTTCAGGTTTGGCCTACAAGCTTGAATACGTGGACGAAATGGCGCCTGAGGACGTGGTCTTTGAGGACCATGACGTCAAAGTGATGGTTGACCCCAAGAGCCTGGCCTACATCGACGGGACCGAACTTGACTTTGTTCGCGAGGGCCTGAATGAAGGCTTCCGATTCAACAACCCCAATGAACGTGATCGCTGCGGCTGCGGTGAATCCTTCCGGGTTTGAGGTGAACGAGCCCAGCCATCACATGCCCGAGTTGGGCGCCGACGATTTCACGCTTTTCAATCTGCCTCGTCGTTTTCAACAGGCCAGCAGCGACATCGAAAGCCGTTGGAAAGACCTGCTCCGCCTGGCTCACCCCGACCGTTTTGCCGCGCAAGGGGCGGCTGCTCAACGGGTGGCCATGCAATGGGCGGTGCGCATCAATGAGGCCTATCAGCGCCTGAAAGATCCCCTGAAGCGAGCGGCCTATTTGTGCGAGCTCTCGGGTGCTCCTATCCAGGCCGAGAACAACACCGCCATGCCAGCGGCTTTCCTGATGCAGCAAATGGAGTGGCGGGAAGCGTTGGAAGAGGCGACCGACATCGAGTCCCTAGAAATACTCCACGAACAGGTCATGCAAGCCCGACGAGAGGGATTGACACGCTGCGAGTCCTTGCTGGATCAGCAAAATGACCCCGTCGCCGCGGCACAGCAGGTGAGGGGCTTGATGTTCATCGAACGCTTTGTGCGCGACGTTGAAACCCGGATAGACCATGTGGACCTTCGCTAGCGGCGACAATCACCCCCATGGCTTTGTTACAGATTTCCGAACCCGGTCAGGCCCCTGACCCTCATCAACGGCGCATTGCCGTCGGCATTGATCTGGGCACCACGCATTCTTTGGTGGCCAGTGTGCGAAATGGCGTGGCTGAATGCCTGCCTGACAGCCAAGGCCGTGTGATTCTGCCGTCAGCCGTCCGCTATCTGGAAGGTGGCGGGCGACACATTGGTGTAGAGGCCTTGGCCGCCCAAGCGCTCGATCCCCAAAACACCATTGTTTCGGTCAAACGTTTCATGGGCCGTGGTGTTCAGGACATTTTGCAACGCGAGCAACTGCCTTATCAGTTTGTCGACAAGGCAGGCATGTTGTCTTTGCAGACCCGTGCGGGCGAAAAATCTCCGGTGGAGATCAGTGCAGAAATTTTGGCCACGCTCAGGTATCGCGCTGAGGACACTTTCAACGACGACTTGTATGGCGCCGTCATCACGGTGCCCGCCTATTTTGACGATGCTCAGCGGCAAGCCACCAAAGACGCCGCTCAACTGGCGGGTCTGAATGTCCTGCGCCTCATCAACGAGCCGACGGCAGCGGCCATTGCCTACGGTCTTGATCATGGCAGTGAAGGCATATACGCCATTTACGATCTGGGCGGTGGTACCTTCGACATTTCAGTGCTGCGGCTCACCCGTGGTGTTTTCGAGGTGCTGGCCACGGGGGGTGATTCGGCGTTGGGGGGGGATGACTACGACCGTGCCCTGGCGGATTGGATATTGAGCACCACTGGGCGTCAGACCCCATCGGATCAAGACAAAGCCGCTGTGATGGTTGCGGCCCGTGTCTGCAAAGAAGCGCTCTCCAGCGCCGATCAGGCCCTCTTTCAGGCGCAACTGTCTGATGGCTTGCTGGAACTGATGGTCAGTCGCGCGCAGTTTGAAGCCGCGACGGCCGCTTTGACTCAGCGCACCCTGATGGCCGTGCGAAAAGCCCTGCGCGACGCGCGTGTCGACAAGTCGGACGTGCAGGGTGTCGTCATGGTGGGTGGCTCAACCCGCATGCCGCACATTCAATCGGCGGTTGGCCAGTTGCTGGGTCGCACCCCTCTGACCGATCTCAACCCTGATGAAGTGGTGGCACTCGGGGCGGCCATCCAGGCCAATCAATTGGCAGGTAACAACCCGGATGGTGAGTTGCTGTTGCTGGATGTGATTCCTTTGTCCTTGGGCATCGAAACCATGGGTGGTCTGGTCGAGCGCATCGTGCCGCGCAACCAAACCATTCCCACCGCCATGGCCCAGGACTTCACGACCTATCGCGACGGACAGACGGCGCTGGCGCTGCATGTGGTGCAGGGTGAGCGCGATCTGGTGTCCGACTGCCGCAGCCTGGCGCGGTTCGAATTGCGTGGCATTCCGCCCATGGTGGCGGGCGCGGCCCGCATACGCGTGACCTTCACGGTCGATGCCGATGGTTTGCTGCAAGTCAGTGCCAGAGAGCAGGGCAGTGGAGTCGAGGCCAGCATCGAAGTCAAGCCCTCCTATGGTTTGAGTGATGACGACATCGCCCGCATGCTTCAAGACAGCTTCAGCACCGCCGCGCAGGATGTGCAGGCACGTGCACTTGCAGAGGCCCGGCTGGAAGCCGATCGCATGTGGCTGGCCACCCAAAGCGCCCTCGAGGCCGATGGTGATTTGCTGTCCCCTCAGCAACGGGCTGCCATCGACGCTCTCATGGCGTCCACATTGCAAGCCAAAGCGTGGGATGAGCCTGCCCGCATCGAAGCGGCCACCGAAGCCTTGGCGCAGGGCACAGAAGCTTTCGCGGCCCAACGCATGAACCGGGGCATTCAGCAGGCATTGGCCGGCCAACATATCGAGAATTTGTGATGACCACGATCCGCATCCTCCCGCATCCTGAGTTTTGTCCTCAAGGCGCTGAAATTCAGTCCCCTGCGGGCAACACCCTGTGCGAAGCCCTGCTGGAAAACCATATCCCCATCGAGCATGCCTGTGATCAAAGCTGCGCTTGCACGACGTGTCATGTCATTGTGCGTGAAGGTTTTGCCTCCCTCAATCCGGCCGAGGAAGAGGAAGAGGACCTGCTGGACCGTGCCTGGGGGTTGGAGCCGCAATCGCGCCTGAGCTGTCAAGCCATCGTGGGCCAAACCCCCCTGGTGATTGAAATTCCCCGTTACACCATCAACCACGCCCGTGAAAATCACTGAGGCTTGTCATGCGTCAGATCATTCTCGACACCGAAACCACTGGCTTGTCAGCTGAAAACGGCGATCGCATCATCGAGATCGGCTGCGTGGAGTTGCTCAACCGCAAACTGAGCGGAGACAACAAGCACTTCTACCTCAACCCCGAAAGGGACAGCCACGAAGATGCGCTCAAGGTGCACGGCATCAGCAATGAGTTCTTGCGCGACAAGCCCAAATTCGCGCAAATTGCCGATGAGTTGTTGGACTATTTGTCCGGCGCGGAAATCATCATTCACAACGCCGCCTTCGACGTGGGCTTTCTGAACAAAGAGCTGGAGCGAATCGGGAAGGGGCCCATCACGCAGTGGGTGTCCTCGGTGACGGACACCTTGCAAATGGCCAAGGAAATGTTCCCCGGCAAGCGCAACTCGCTGGATGCCTTGTGCGATCGCCTTGAGGTGGACAACTCGGGCCGTACCTTGCACGGCGCCTTGCTGGATGCCGAGCTGTTGGCCGATGTTTACATCAACATGACCCGTGGCCAGGATGCGCTGTTGATTGACATGGAGACGGTAGAGACACAAGGCGGGGTCATCGAGCGTCTGGATCTCAGTCAGTTCGATTTGCCCATTGTTTCCGCCAGTGAGCAGGAATGCCTTGCGCACCTGGAGGTCATGACCCAGATCGACAAGGCCAGTGGCGGGAAAACCGTCTGGCGAGCGCTGGAAAATCCTGTGGCATAATAATATTCTTTGCTGAATACAGCTTGCGTGGTTAGCTCAGTGGTAGAGCATCGCCTTCACACGGCGGGGGTCGGGGGTTCGAAACCCTCACCACGCACCATCTACTCCCCCTCCTTCATTCAAAAGCCTGTGCGCGATATTTCGCGTGCAGCGTGAGCTTTTTGAATGGCTCAGTCGCGTTGAGCTAGAAAAAGCAGGGTGGTCTCTTGTTTCAAAACGACACCAGTCAGTCGCATTTTCAACATCTTGCATTGATTCCTTTCCGGTCTTGTTCATGTGCTACTGCCGTGATTTCACCCAGCTGATGAGCTCACCCCCGGATGTGGGTGCACAAGAAAAAACATGAAGCAGCAGGAGCCAGCGCAACAGTGCGCCCATCTCGGTTGCGCCATTGCGCTACGACGCCTGCCCCTATGCTCCCGTTAAAGACGTCACGCATGTGGTCATGATCGGCTTCGTGCCTAATGCCTTTTTCGTAACTGCTGATCTCCCAGCGACCAATTGACAGCAATTCATCGACCGGATCCCAGCTCAAAATGTCACAATTCCATATGCCTGCGGCCGTGGTGTAGGAGGTCAAAGCTGCCGTCGATGATTCATCAGTGCCTTCTCGGCCCATGAACACAACTGCTTTACCGCGATCTTGAAAATGAATACACAACATAAAATCGTCATCGATCGAAGGCTATTTCGCCAAACTCATGTACCTCTCGTTGTACAAACTGCACGAGCTCGCCATTCATGGCGCCCTCAAAACAACGCTTTTTACCCTGTCGCGGATGATCACAAAACAAACCAACCCAACAGTGAAGCTGCATTGAGTCTCGACGTGAGTGGAGTGACCTAAGCGGTCATGAATCGCGTGTTTAGGCCAACCCCGGCTGCTCACACAAGCCTGTTGCACCAACCAGCTCTAGATAAGCGTCCTCCAATGTCACTGGATCAATACTTACTGCGCTGACTTTTGACCCATCCAGCGGGTCAACTATCTCTCGCAAGCTCAAGTGGTGGGGGAGAAAAAGACAGATCTTCCCACCATGTTGCCGAATTGGCCAACCCAGATCATGTGCGCGTTGAATCACCGCTTGTTTGTCCTCAGATTGCACCTTGGCCACAGCTTGTCCAGGCAAGCGAGATAACAATTGGGGCACGGTTCCTTCAGCGACGACTTGACCGCCGCTCATCAGCGCTACTCGATTGCACAGTCTCTGCGCCTCGGCGAGATGATGGCTCGTGAGCAAAATGGTCGTACCGCTGTCACGCAAATCTTCGATGAGGCGCCAAAGATCCATTCGCGCCTCTAAGTCCACTGCGGCTGTTGGTTCATCAAGCACCAGCAGTTCGGGACTATGTACCAGTGCGACAGCAAGGCTCAGCCGCTGCTGCCAGCCTCCTGATAACTTCCCAGCGCGGGTGTTTGCGTAAGGGGCTAAGCCGAATCTTTCCATGAGATCAGCCACCCGTGCAGTGCGCTGCTCAGCTGGCACGCCATAAAGTCGGGCAAAAAATTGAATGTTTTCTTGAGGAAATAAGTCAGGGTACAGCGCACTTTCTTGCGAGCAATAGCCGATACGAGCCCGTGCAGATGTGCTTTGCTCAATCACGGACTGACCCATCAGTTGGACCTGCCCAGCATCGGCTTGCAGCAGTTGGCAAATGATGTTGAGCACCGTGGACTTGCCGCAGCCGTTAGGACCCAGCAGCCCGACAACTTCGCCACGCGCTACCTGCAGACTGAAGCCATTCAGCACTTGTTGTTGGCCGAACCGCTTGAACAAGCCATCAATTTGTAAGGTGGCGATCATACTTTTTGATCTGAAACAAGCAAATGTCGATACGATTTCAAGCCAAGCGCTAATGAAAAGGCACAAAACACAAAAAGAAAGACAAGCTCGAAACGGAGCTCGTCCACACCCAAGCCATACGCGGCTACGCCTTTGAAAGCCTGATTCATGTGCAGCATGGGGTTGAACTGAGCCACTGATTGCATGGCGGCGGGCATGATTTCCAGAGGAAAAAAGGTACCACCCAGCACCAACATCGGCACACCGATGGCCGACAAAGCCACCACGACCTCCTCACTGCGCCGAGCAAAACGGGCACCCAAAAAGAAGCCCATGCCGACGTAGGCAAAAACAGACAGCAGCAAAATCAAGCCACCCAACCAAAAATTGCCGTGGTATCGCGCTCCGATGAACCAGGCGATGCTGTAAAGCATCAACACTTGCAATGCTGCCAAAACCATCTGTGCAAATACCACACCCAAAAAGTATGCTGCAGGGTGTAATGGTGAAGCCAGCAGGCGACGCAGAGTTCGGCGCTCGCGCTCTGCGGCGATGATCGAGACCGTGCCGCCAAGACAGCTAAAGAACAGTGCTGCACCCATCAGAATGCCCGCAGCTGCGGCATCTAATCCTGCACGCATGTTGGCGTTGTGTGAGTAGACCAAACCGAACAGCAGCATCATGGCTGCCGGAAAAACGGCCCAAAAGATCAAGCCCCGCCGTTGGCGCCACTGCTCCAGCAGCAATCGCTCAGAGACAGCGAGCGTCTGATCCAGCAATGAACCATAAGGACTCATCCCGTTCATTGCCGTCAATCGGTCAAATCCGGCAGCAAGGTTTCCAGCGCTTTGGCTGACATCAGCACGCCTGGAATGCCAGCACCCGGATGGGTGCTAGCGCCCACCATGAACAGATTTTTGATATCTTCGCTTCTGTTGTGCGGTCTAAAACAGGCGCTTTGCATCAGCAGTGGCTCCAGACCGAATGCCGCGCCTTTGTACGACAATAAATTGTCTTGAAAATCTTGCGGTGTGGTCACAAAAGAAACTGTCAAGTGTTCGCGCAAGCCGGGTAGAACGGTTTTTTCAAGCGCATCGGCAATGGCCAATCGGTAGGGTTCAGCTTGCTCAGTCCATTGGGTACCGCTTTGTAAGTGGGGAACCAGTGAAAGTACGTAAAACGTGTCGCAGCCTTTGGGTGCCATGGTCGCATCGGTCGCTGTGGGGCGGTGCAGGTATAAGCTGAAATCATCGGCAAGGTGGTGGCGCTTGAAGATGTCTTTAAGTAACGCCTCGTAACGGGGCCCAAGTAACATCATGTGGTGAGGTACATCTTCGTACCGCTTGTTTGTGCCGAAGTACCAAACGAACAGGCTCATCGAATACTGACCCGCCTCAATTTTGGCATTGCTCCAGACCTTGCGGTGTTTGGCGTCGATGAGGTACTTGTAAGTCCACGCGGTGTCCGCATTGCTGACCACAATATCTGCGTGCAGTGTCTCACCATTGGCCAGCGTCACGCCTGTGGCGCGTCCACCCTGAACTTCTATGCGGCGCACTTCAGCGCCAGTTCGAAGACTGCCTCCCATGCCTTCCAGTAAATCAACCAGACCACTCACCAAAGTTCCTGTGCCTCCCATGGCCCAATGCACGCCATACCGCCGCTCCAAGGCATTGATCAGCGAGTACACGCAGGTCACAGAAAAAGGATTGCCGCCAATCAGAAGCGACTGCAGACTCATGACCTGGCGCAGTTTGGGGTGCTTAAGATGTCTGGCAACCATGGCATGCAAGCTGCGCCAACCTTTCATACGGACCATCGAAGGTATTGCTTTTATCAAGTCGCCTGCGCTATCGAAAGCATGACACCCGAGAGATTCAAATCCTAATTGGTAGCAAGTGTCAGCCTCTTTCATGAACGCGGTGTAACCTGGCCCCGCCGTAGGATCGATCCGCAGCACCTCGGCGCGCATGCGCTCGGGGTCACCGCTGTAATCGAAGTGGTCTCCGTCTGCGAATCGCACCCGATAAAAAGGATCTATCTGGCGCAGCTCCACGTCGTCGGCCAACTTTCGTCCGGCCAGTGCCCACAACTCTTCCAATAAAAATGGCACAGTGATGATGGTTGGCCCGGCATCAAAGGTGTGGCCGTCTACATGATGCACACGTGCGCGACCACCGGGCACATCCAGTTTTTCTAGCACTTGAACCCGCCAGCCCTTTGCCGCCAGCCGAACGGCGGCGGCTAAGCCACCAAAACCACTGCCAATGACCAGTGCAACAGGAGCCTGTGCTGCTGCATTGTCAGTGAGCCGTGCTGCGGCATGAGCTTTCGTTGACATGGTCTCAAGATTCTTTGATTAGAGCGTCTGACCGAAAAAGTGGAAATACAAAATGATGTTTGCGATGGATTTAGAAAAATCAACTTAAGCATAGTCGAACGCCCATTAATGACGTTTGCGTAAGGGAATTGGGTTTTCCTATAAAAACTAAGCCGTTCAACGTGTAGGGTGGGTATCTCCGCTTCCCCAAACCCAAGTCACCCCCCCCCCCCCGAGGGTCCCGGGACACCGTTTCCCGTTGGGGAGAGAGGGCGGGGACCCCCGCAGCACCCGG